>ERZ827117.752-NODE-752-length-32543-cov-4.136789_pt1 | contig 32543 bp, 40 predicted proteins | sample MGYA00519920_ERZ827117 | MGnify/ENA primary metagenome ERZ827117 (study PRJEB31778, sample SAMEA3449260) | human gut metagenome | biome: human gut; feature: human-associated habitat; material: faeces | place: United Kingdom | collected 2010/2012 ...
AAGATATGGATGCACCTGCCATTATCCGTCTTCTTTATAATAAAGATATATGCAATAAAAAGTCTCAATACTGCTTTTTCGTTTGCACCACCTTCGATTCTTTTCTTAACGATTTGTAAAAGTCAATAAATCCAAAGATAAATTTGTATTTGAAAGGAGTTTTGAAGAATGAAAAAATATGAGTATGTAGAAATTAACTATAATGCGAAAGGAGTTGTATTCCTTTGTACTGATAAACACAAAGAAATTATTGACAGTTACGCAAAAACGGGGTATCACTACGCAGGATTTGTACCCACAGAAATTGACGCAAAAGGCTGTATGCGAAAGATAGATTTAATTTTTGAAAAAGAAGATTAACTTATTTTAGGGAGTTGGTTCTAATGATAGGACTTAAAAAACGAGATATTAAAAAGCATTGAAAGCTGGTGCAAAAGCTGGCGGTTTATCGTATGCTGATGTACGAGCTGATATTGAAGCGACGATTGACGAAGCAATGAACAATACAGTTCCAATGGTCTATGATACGAAAAACATTAAAAGATATGTGATGAATTTATTAGATATGGCTCATTAAAAAGTACCAAAGAAATAAAAGTTACCATATAGACAAAATTGTTTTTTTATATCTTTTGATTTCTTATAAGATAATGGCATTGTGCGACAAGCTATACAAAAAAATTTCATGTATACTTTGATTATAAATTATACAAGGAGGTACTGATATGTACGCATATGAAAATATTGAAATGTCATTAAACTATATTGAACAACATTTAAGTGAGAAAATCGAAACAGAGAAACTGGCGGAAATTGCCTGTCTTTCTACATTTTATTACCAACGTTTGTTTAAAAGATTAGTTAAGAGATCAGTTCAAGAATATATCAAACTTCGTCGTTTAGCAATGGTAATAGCAGAATTGAATAATTCGGAGGAAAGAATATTAGACATAGCTTTAAAATATGGATTTTCAGACCATGCTAATTTCACAAGAGCATTTAAAGAAGTTTACCATATAACTCCAGATGAATACAGAAAGAATGTTCCTATGTTAAATACATTTGACAAGGTTATATGGCAATGCGTAACGGCTACGAAGAAAGGAAAAAAATTCTGTAAGCATAGCAAAGGCATTCCAGAAACAGCTATTGAAGAAGCGTTTGTAGAAAGTTATCGTTTATTGTGTGATGATAATAAAGATGTTCTGGAAGAATTTTTGCAGAGAATGGACGATACGCTTAGTAGTAGTGTGGTGTCAAAACAACTTGCAAAAGCAGAAAAAGAGATAGGCGCATTAGAGAAGAAAAAAAGTAAACTTGTGGATATGCGTCTGGAAGAAATTATTGATAAGGAAACCTACGAAAGTAAATATGCTGATTTAGTAAGCAAACAAGAACAGCTTGTTGAAGAAAGAAAAAAATTACAAGAAACTTCTGATAATGAAAAAGACATAAAAAAACGTCTGAAAGAGTTTAAGAAAACTTTGGAACAGAATGAAGTTCTTGATAAATTCGACCGCTATGTGTTTGAAAGCATTGTTGAAAAAGTAATTGTAGGTGGACTTGATGAAAATGGAAATGTTGACCCTGCACAATTGACATTTGTTTATAAAACGGGCTTGAAGAATAACGTGGATGGTGCTAAATTTAAACCACAAAGAAAAAATGCAAGAGGACGACATAGAACTGAAGAATTGTGTTCACATGATAGCAACGAGGTTGATAAAATGTGTTCCGATAGTAGTAACGACACAATAGGTAACCGTTGACACAAGTATTCCCGCAAAAATCTTGTTTTTTATTGCCTTCGATCTTCCATATTTAGTGGCCAAAAAAACATCCTCTGTTCCCGGGCGGAACTCTCCGGAAAATATACCGGCTACCAAAAAACCTATGATCACTGCCATTAACAGTACATAAGTTTGTGCGTACATTGTCATCGTAGTCCAGGAATCTTTTGCTTCGAACATAAAAGGTATTTCTATCTTTTTATAAACGCTTTCCAGATAACTTCTCTTTTCAGGTGTAGTACCATACTCTTCCACTATTTTCTTCATATTGTCCTGATAGATTGTATAGATATTCTGTAGCTGTTCATCTGAAAGCTGATATACTACACTTTCATTCCATTCTGAATCTGGAGTCATTATGCCAATTACAAAACTATAAATATCATAATATGACTGTACTGTTTTTCCATATTCTGTATTTGGTATTTCATCCGGATATTTGGCAGATATCGTCTTGTAATCATTTATTACTTCGGAAATTTTCTCCGCTGTAAGTTTTCCTTTCCATTGATTGATATTTTCAGCCAGAAGCCGTCCCGCTTCAATCCCAGTGTGATCTTGCCCCTCTTCATCCACATAACGCATACTTCCGATTGCCATACCGGAATAAATAATCGTCACCACAAGCACTGCCGCAAGCAAAACCTGATTAACCCGCTTAGAAAAGATCTTTTTCAACTCATATTTGAACATCATCTTTATCACCTGCCTTTTCTCCAAAATACAGAAGAAATGCATCCTCCAGTGTTGTCTCCACCTGTACTGCATTCCTTGCCGGCGGCGTTTTTGAAAGGACTCTTAGTTCCACTCCGTCGGCAACTGTCCTTACATTTCCAGTCAGATATTTCTTCATATAATTATTCAGTTCCCTTTTAGGCACAGTACAATTCCATACTGACATATCCATAGACAAAATAATCTCATCCGATGTTCCTGTATAGAAAAATTTTCCTTCTTTCATCAATATGATTTCATTTGCCACGTATTCGACATCTGACACAATGTGGGTAGACAGCAGGACAAGGCGGTCTTCCGACAATTCACTGACCAGATTTCGGAACCGGATTCTCTCATTCGGATCAAGACCGGCGGTTGGCTCATCCAATACTAATATCCGCGGATCATTCAACATCGCCTGAGCAATTCCGACTCTCCGGATCATTCCCCCTGATAAAGTGCGCATCTTTTTTTTTCGCTTTTCAGCCATCCCGACCTGCTCTAGCAGTTTTAAAGCCCTTTTCTTTGCCACGATGGGACGGAGTCCTTTGATGGATGCAATATACATCATGTAGTCATACACTGAAAGATCCGGATAAAACCCGTAATTCTGCGGCAGATAACCGAGTATCCCTCTATAAGATGCTCCCAAACTGAAGATATCCTTTCCATTCCACAAGATTTCTCCGCTTGTCGGATTTATCGCTGTACACAGCATCCGCATCAAAGTGGATTTCCCCGCTCCGTTTACTCCCAATAACCCATATACACCTTTCTCCATAGAATGTGTTACGTGATCTACTGCATGTACATCTCCATAAGCTTTTGTTACATTTTTAAATTGCAGTTCCACTCGACTTCACCTCCCAGTTTATTTCGCAGTTACATTGCGATTTGTGAACACAAAAGATCAGATAACCAAACGATATGATCAGCAAGCCAACCCAGATCGGTACCGAAATTTTCTGATAAATAGAATCTGTGGACACAATCAGCGTCCAAATCAGTATGCAGGATATACTTAGAAAAACAGCAATATGCTCCATATCATTCCATTTGCTATACAATAGTCGGAAACAGATACAACAGGAAACATTAAACGGAACTAGAAAATCTATGATGAGCCGGTATGCCGAAATCTGTAGCGTATAAACTGAAATACTGAAAAAAGCTGTAATCATAACCAGATCCACTGCTGCAAATAGCAATGTCCTTGCAGCACAGATCTGGCGCAGTGAATAGAATGCCGTTTTTTCGATCTCGACTGCAGAAAATCTCCGGTTCTTCCAGATTTCAGGTACGATCATCACAGAAAACATCACCGACATAGCCCCCAGTGTCCGCTCTGTATTTGCTCCTCCATCTGAGTCCGCCAGCAGAATCCAAAGCAGAAACAGGATTCCTCCCTGCAGGGCCCACCATCTTTTCTTGATAAATTTGAACTGCTCAAATAAAAATTCGAAATATGACGCCCGTCTGTTATCCTGACGGCTCACAATGTCTGAACACCGTTCCATTACTGTGCAAACTGCCGTTTCCTGTATATATTCCTTCTGTATCAAGGATTTATACTCCTTGATTTTTCTCTGATACTGCTTCAATCTCTTCCCTCCTCCAACTGTTTTGACAGTAATTCTTTTGCTTTCGAAACACGATATTTTACAAGTGATAATTTTATATGTAATAAATCAGAAATTTCTTTTTGTTTTAACCCCTGAAAGAAAAACAAGATTGCCGTCTCTTTTATTTCTTCCGGAAGCAGATCCAACGCCCGTTCTACATCAAGCCGGATTTCTATTTCTGTCAGATTATCCTTTTCTATATCCGGCAACTGATCCAATAATATTTCCTTCTTTTTTTTATAGTAGTTTTTAATGATATTTCCCGCTATGCTGTATAGATAGCTCTTCGCCTTTCCTATTTCAGCTCCGCTCATCAGCGCTCCGAAAAACCTCACAAAAGTTTCTTGTACCATATCTTCTGCACATTCTTGATTGTGGATGTGCAGAAAGCAATATTGATAGATAAAAGAATAATATTTTTCAACAAACTGATTACCTGCATGGTTGTTGCCGTTTCTGATTTTCTGTAGTAATAAGAAGTCAGAAGTCATCTCATTCCTCCTTCCTCATTTGCCCCCTATATTTTACCCTCCTATATACTAAGACACCTAACAAGCATAAAAAGTTAGTTAAAGATAAATTATTTTTTAATTTTTATTTTAGAGTCTCGATATACTCCTCCAGACACAATCCTTTTTTCTGCATTTCCAGGGCAGCATCCACCCCTACATACCTATAATGCCAGGGTTCATTGTTCACTCCTGTAATTTCTATCTTATTATCAGGATACCTTTTAATAAAACCATATTTATATGCATTATTGGCAAGCCATGTATAAACAGCATCCGAAGAACACTTGGACGTATCCGCATTGATATCAACGGCTATCCCAAGTTCATGCTCACTTGTTCCAGGTTCGGCAACATATTCTTTCGCAAGTTTTTTTGCCTCCCCACGTGAATAGCCTTCATCCTGATACTGCTGAATTCTTTCATTCATAATATCTTTCTGATCCTGAGTTGTCCTGTACCCTTCTCTTACAAATAATTCAAGTCCCTCAGCTCTGGCATCATCAAACATCTGCTGAAGCTGAGGATAGATTCTCGAATCCACTTTTTCTCCGTTTGATAATTCTGTGAGTTCTACCTCATAATTACGGGGAACACAATAATCGTCATTTACAAGAATCAAGTTCCATCCAAAAGAAGTATCAGCTTCTCTTCTAAATAGATTAAAACTGTTAATCATCGGAATTTCACCCTGAATCACCATATACGAAACAGCCCGCAAAAGCACAAATCCCAATATAAACACTAAAGCAACCACAGCGATTTGCTTCAAAAGTCTCTTTCGCCTGGTATACCGTTTATAACTTCTCATGTTTATCACCTTCAATCTGCTTTCAAATTTAATAATCTATATTTTATGACAATTCAGCATATAGAAAAGTTAGTTATTCGTGAAAATTATTTTTAAATTTAGAACTTGCATAACCACTACGATGTAAAAACAGTTTAGAGGCATTTATGACAGAGATTGATTTTATCTGGTTTTCGACTTTCTCCACGAAAGTGGCAAAAAATACCTGGCTACGAATTCCTTCGCTTAGGGCAAATCTGAAATCCTGAACGCTTTTATTCCTGTAGCCGACAAATTTGTCATCAACATAAGGCAAAAGCTTCATTGAGGAATCTATTTCATTTTTCAAGCGCAGAAAACACTCTCTGCGAGAGAGCAACGCAAATTCTGTATTTTTCGGATGCATAATCCTTCTGATGCAAAGAAACTCGGCAGAGATCTTACATTACGCCCGGACTGGGAAAAAGTGAAAGTCCGGCTCATGTATGAAATCTGCATGTGCAAATTCATGCAGAACCCGGAACTCCGGGATAAACTTCTTGCAACCGGAGAGTCCACACTTATTGAAGGAAACAACTGGGGTGACTATTTCTGGGGCAAAGTCAATAACTGCGGAGAAAACCAGTTAGGAATCATCCTGATGGATGTACGTGCGAAGCTGCAGTGGAATGCAGAAACAGCGCCCAATAATATACCTCAATGTCTGCAATAAAGGAAAGGATGGTCTAATAGAATGAATGAAAATGCAAAAACAAAATTAGTGCTTGAGTATACTGGCATGGATGATTTTTCCTGTCCGGTATATAAGGACCAATTCGGAAAGTTGTGGAAGGATATTGACCTTGGCAAAGAGCCTGAACCGAATCTTTATTCTTTATCTTTTAACCATATTGATGGAGAACCTTCCCATCCCATACAGCAGGAGTACACATTTCATCCGGCTCCGTATCAAAGAAGTTCCTATGAATTCGAGTACCGGATGTTAAGTAAATTACAGTCTGACTGTGAATACTATCTGGGCTACGGAAATCGCAGTCCGTCTATCCTATGCAATCATAGCGTTCAAAACCATATTGCCCGTATGAAAGAATTATGGAATGGTTTTCCCACAGATCAGAAACCGGAATGGCTGACCTGGGAACAGCTTCTTCAGTACGAAAAAGTAATGACAGAAACCGGAATACCCGTGAAGAACTGCTCAGACTAGACAATTCATCATTTATCAGAAATTACCCTCTATATTATCCATTCATATTTTGATATAATAGGAACAGTTGAAAGAAAGGAGCATTTCCCATGTATCTGAAAAGAAAAGTTTACGATCAGCTTCTGGATTGGAAAAACGATACCGTCCACAGCACCTTGGAAGTGAATGGTGCCAGACAGGTCGGAAAAACATATATTATCAATAAATTTGCGGATGAGAACTTCAGGCACAAGATCTACATTAACCTGTTTGATTTGTCCGGCAAACAATTTATGGAATGTTACAAAAAAGCCACAGACTGGACTCCCGGTACAAAACGACCGGAGCAGCCGCTTCACGATGCTTTTAAACTCTTCGATCCGGATTTTGAAGATACCAACGATACAGTCATCATTATTGATGAAATTCAGGAATCCTCAGAGATATTCAACCGTATCCGAGAATTTACCCGCTATTTTCAAGCGCATTTCATTGTAACTGGAAGTTATCTGGGACGTGTACTGGAACCGGAATTCAAATTCTCCAGTGGAGATATTACCAGTATCCGTATTTATACCCTTTCCTTTAAAGAGTTTTTGGAAGCATTGGATGACCAGCTTTTTCAGAAATATCTATCACTTCCACTGGATCATGCAGATGACACCGTACCGGAACTATATGACGAATTAAAGAATGTTTACGACATCTATAGACAGATTGGCGGCTATCCAAAGGTTGTGGAAACATACCTTAACACAAAAGACGTGGAAGCAGCTCAAAAAGAGCTTGTTAGAATCATCCGCATTTTCTTAAACGAATCTATGCGGTACTTTGATGACATCACAGATATTAGTGTTTTTACCAACATCTTTTTAAGCATCTGCCGTATTCTGCTTCGTGAAAAGAAAGGATTAGATGAGGACAGTATAAGTGAAGAACTGCAAAAGCTCGTTACAAAGAATTACTCCAGTAATCTTTCTAAAGCAACCTGCTATCGTGCTATCAACTGGCTTTATCATTCTGGAATCATCGGTTTCTGTGGCAAAATCACAGAACTGGACATCCTGAATTTCAAACCGGGAAGCCGCTGCTTCTTCATGGATCTTGGAGTTGCATATTATTATCTCTCCAGAACTGGTGCTACTGTATCAACTATGGATGGCTCATTGAACGAAAACTATGTTTACATTAACTTGTCCAAACGCCAGGAATTCCCGGAAGAAATTATCTTTGAGACACCGGCTTTTGCTACTTATAAAGGTGGTGAAATTGATTTTGTAGCTCAGACATTGAAAACTCACATCCGCTATCTGATTGAAGTTAAAGCCGGTAAGGGAACTGCATCTACTGCCTTGAAGGCATTGGAACAGGGGAAGGCCAATAAACTACTATATCTGAAAGGTGATACCAAAGGCGGAACCGCTGGGAATGTACAAACACTTCCTATCTATCTGCTAGAACAATATCATTTTTAATCAAAGAAAGAATACTTCGAGCCGCCCATAAGGACGGCTCTTTTCATCTATATTCTTGTATATTTATTTTACTAACAGCGCATCATTCTTTGAAAGAAGATATATACAGTATTGATTCATACTGATGCCTTCTTTTTTTGAGTGTTCCGCCAGATCCCGGTGTAAGCTGCGTGGCATCCTTATTTTAAACTGTCCCGAATACTCTTCCAGGCTTCCCGGTTCGTGAATCTCAATCCCTTCTTCCAGTGCAGCTTCTAACCATGCTTTTTTTGCATCCGCTGCATTTTCAACTGCCCTTTCTATCGTCTCTCCACAGGTGATGCATCCCGGCAGTTCCGGATAAGAAACCACAAATCCACCTTCATCCTTATCTTCCACAATTTCCATGCGATAGGACATTGCCAAATAATCATTCAGTGTCTTCATCGTTTTTCGCCTCACTTTCTACAATCTGCTTTACCATTTCAACATAAATTTTCTTGATTGGTTCGTGTTTCGGTATTGTTATCGGCTGGCATCCCGCTTTACGGAATGTATAATGGCTGCTCCCACTTCTCGGAGCATTTATCTCATATCCATAACTTTCTAATACTTTTCTTAATTCATCAAAACGAAGGTCTTTCGATAATGAGCAAATTCTTGTCAATAGTTTATCCCATTTCGACATCTTTAATGCCTCCTATCTATAGTATATGTGGTGTCATATGTGGTGTCAATCTGTTTTTCATCTTTCTTGGTCAAATAAGGGATGTAGCTCTTTCTTAGCATCCGCTACAAATGCTTCTTTCCTCGCACTTACCATATATATCTTCCAGAGCATCAAATGCAGGATTTCCGCATCCACCACACTGCATTTCTTTTGAACCATGCGGATAAACGGGCAGATTACTGTATCTGACAGCTTTTCCCCTTTAAGCAGCAGCTCCCCATCCGTTCCATATACTTCATACAGACATTCCAGAATACTCCCCAGATCTGTCACAAATCGGAAGGCGGGCTTTACATATTTCTTTTTGGCTTCCATCATCTATCTCCTCTACATCCGAACAGTCAGCCCGCCGAGGCGTGTCTTCGAAAGTCCCACAAGATACCAGTTCTCGTCCATTTCAATCCGAACCGGAATCCATACATCCCTTACCTTCACATCAAAGCAGTCTCCACAATGCAGTCCCCCATAATAGGATTCAATACCAAACCGGATATCATATCTTCCCATAGATGGATCATAAATCAAAGTACCTATTCTTTTTTCACTCATATTGCTTTCCTCCTGAAATTCTTTGTTCTATATAAGTAATAGGGCTTTCATTCTAGGTATTGGAAAGTTCCGGATATTTTTCATAAAAAGTTTTACGATACCGGTAAAAAGTCGAGTGTGTCATTCCCAGACTCTTCCGAAGCTGTGTCGGTGTCATTTTTCCGGAAATAACGCTCTGGAAGTTCTCGTCAAAGGTTTCCTGCTTCATCACGCTTGGTCTTCCATAATCATCCCATTCACCCCGCAATTTCTTCGCTTCTATACCTTCCCGCTGTCGCTTCTCCTTTTTCTCCAGCTCTGCCTGCGCCATAGAAGCATAAAGCTCCAGCATCATGTTATTGATTGTTTCCAGCATCATCCTTGCCATCGCATTATCCATCACAGATAAGTCCATAAGCGTAGTCGGCAGTTCCAAAACCATAAGCCGCACTCCCATGTCCTTGATCCGCTGGATCTGCTGCATGGTGTCATGCTTGTTTCTCCCCAGTCTGTCCAATTCTGTAACAATCAAAATATCTCCCAGCCGCAGGACATCCTCCACTAAAACGGTATATCTCGGACGATTAAAATTCTTCCCTGTCTCCTGATCCGTAAAAATATTCGTAAGTGCCATCTCATGCTCGTTACAGTACCGCTCAATTTCCTGTATGCCACGATCAAGATGCTGCTCCTTTGTACTGGTGCGGTGATATCCATATATCTGCATCCACATTTCTCCTTTCCCTGTCCCAAAATATCCACACTTTTGTTGGCATATCTCAAAACTGTGTGTGTAACCTTTTTAAGATATAATCCCCCTTTCCGGAACGTACTTCTAAAATGTATACATTTTGGGATATGTTTCTTTTCTATTTCTGTACGTACCAGAGCCGAAAAGTGCAACAAATATGACAAAAAACTCCCAGAGGATGTTACTCCCCTGAGAGTGGTTGAAACTTATAGCCCACACCTCGGACGGTGCGGATGTAATTCCAGTTCCGTGAATCTACTTTTAACTTTTTACGAAGCTGGCTAATGCAGCACATAACCGCATTAGCACAGTCAATCGGTTCTTCCTTCCAGACATTACGATAAATCTCCTCGTGAGAGAATACCCAGCCAGGATGTTCTGTTAGATATTTTAGTACCGTAAATTCTTTCAGACTCAATTCAATCTTTTGATCATTCATAAAAACAGTATGACAGCGAATATCTATCTGTAGGTTTTTGTCTTTGTAATGCAATTTACTTTCCTCCTAATCTGTTTCACCTTATCACAGCTAATCTAAAATGCTATTATTAGACTGCCAAAACTCAAATTCAAAACCAGAGCAATGCTTTACCTGCAAATAGTCTGGTAATAGACCAGTAGAATCGCAATAGCTGCAAGAGCCAGAAACGGCAAACACATAATTACCGGGGCAGAGTGAAGTGATAAATAAGAACCACTGATTTTTTAGCATTTCAGCCGGATATACAAGCCATCCCCATAGATTGGTGACCGTTACTGTTAAAATTACAGCACTGCCTATATATGTGGCAGCTCCTTTCCGGGTAAAGTTAAAGTCGCAGACCTTTACGACCTACGGCTTAATAGTACGAAAAGACATTAACTTTTCTGTAAAAGAATTTGATGTACTTTATATGCTATATTCTAATCCAGGGATGGCTTTTACTAAACAACAGATTTATGAAGCAGTTTGGCATGAAAAAGCAAATGGTTATTTCCACGCCGTGGAAAACACTATTTTTCAAATACGCAAGAAGATAAAAAAGTATTCCAGCGACAAGAATTACATAAAAACAGTAGTTGGATATGGGTATAAATTTGAAGTTTAATCTGCAGGATATAAGGAGCACCGGGTTTGAGGGAGATTCCCCACTAAGAAAATTTCTATGTTCTGGCTACAAAGCCGGAACATAGGTCGGCATCCATCCCTGTTTCTTCCCAATCCTGCAGACCTAATAAGAAATCAGCTAGTGACTTCTTCATCAAAAGTCTTTTTTTAGAGAAATAATCCATTTTTCAATAGCATCCGCCAAAACTATCTGCTGTTGCAATACTGCCATACCAGTCTTAGGGATTTCCGGATCATTCTCTTTCTCTCGAAGATTTTCCTCCAGATAAGTTTTTAATATTTCAATATTTTCCTCAATACTGGCAATACATGATTGTTGACTTTCAGGCGGTAACTTATCCAAATTTACAATTACTGCATTAAAATCTAAAAAAAAGTGAATGGGTTTAGAGGCTGTTTCCATCATAAGCTTTACAAATTCTTTTTCGCCTTCATCTGTTAATGAATAAACTGCTTTTTCAGGCATCTTACCTTCTTTCACAATTTCTCCTTTAATGAAGCCTTTTTCCTCCAACTGAATTGCTTTTTTGTAAATGGATGGTGTACTGATTTTTACCCATTTTGATATATTACGATATTCCACTAATTTTTGAATATCATAGGCTCCCATCGGTTCCTTTTTCAATATTCCTAACACAATTAAATCTATTGTAGCCATAGTTCACCCACTTTCTATATCCACGAAAGCTATAAAATACTTACGGTTATATATACTGTAATTTATAGTATTTGATTTTATACCTCTTGTCAAGGAAATTGCAGGATACACGCTTGACAACTACTATAAATTATAGTAGTATTCTCTCACGTAGTATACTATAATTTATACTACTATAATTTATATTCTTAATTGAAAGGAGTATTTGAAATGAACAAGAATAACAACAAAATGGATTTATTAGGAAATGCACCTGTTCCCCAAGCACTAATGGCTCTTGGTATACCGATAATGATTGGTATGCTTATTAACGCTCTCTACAATTTGGTGGATGCTTATTTCATAGGAGGACTTGGCGAGAGTCAAATGGGTGCAATTTCCATTGCGTTTCCTTTAGGACAAGTAGTTGTTGGTTTAGGTCTGATGTTTGGCAATGGTGCCGCCTCCTACTTATCAAGACTTTTAGGGCGAGGAGATAGGGAAGCTGCAAGTAAAGTCGCCAGTACTGCATTATACAGCAGTGTTTGTATTGGCGCAGTTATTATTATCGGAACTGCAATTTTTTTGAAACCTATTTTAACCATGTTAGGTGCAACAGACACGATTATGCCATACGCCCTTTCTTATGGAAGAATCTATGTTATTTCATGTATTTTCAATGTATTTAATGTAACGATGAACAATATCGTTGCAAGTGAAGGCGCCGCAAAAACAACTATGTGTGCATTATTATTAGGAGCTGTATTGAATATTGGTTTAGATCCTATTTTCATCTATACTCTCGACATGGGGGTTGCTGGTGCGGCAATCGCTACAGCAATTTCTCAAATGGCTTCTACTCTTGTATATTTAATTTATGCATTACAGAAAAAAAGCGCTTTTACATTTTCCATTAAGGAATTTTGTCCTTCTAAGCAGATCATAACTGAAATTCTGAAAATCGGTATACCCACATTGACTTTCCAGCTTCTTACAAGCCTTTCTATCGCATTCATAAACCGGGAAGCTAATATCTATGGAGATGCTGTTATCGCCGGAATGGGCGCTGTTACAAGAATCACTTCAATGGGAACTCTGGTTGTGTTCGGCTTCTTAAAAGGTTTCCAACCAATTGCCGGCTTTAGCTATGGTGCCAAAAAGTTTGATCGGCTCAGGGAAGCAATTAAAACTTCTATTTTATGGTCAACAATATTTTGTGTAGTTGTGGGATTGACAATAGCCCTATTTTCCACACAGATTATTTCGCAATTTACAGAAGGCAATACAGAGATGATTTCTGTAGGTCAAAAATCGCTAATGGCAAATGGATTTTCCTTCTTCGTATTTGGATTTTACACAGTGTATTCTTCTCTGTTTCTTGCACTTGGAAAAGGCACCGCCGGATTCGTTCTTGGGGCTTGCCGACAAGGTATTTGCTTTGTTCCGATCATTCTGTTGCTCCCATCATTCTGGGGCATAAATGGAATACTATATGCACAACCGATTGCCGATGTAATTTCTGCTATTGTTACTGTGTTTATGGCTCTACATCTTCATAAAGAACTGGCAACAACAAAAGAGCATTAAAGCATCAGGCAACATAATAGATCAACACCGTCTGCCGCTTCGAACTGAGGCAATATCACCCTTCAAAAAACAATCACTCCCAGAGGATGTTACTCCCCTGAGAGTGATTGCAGCCTTTGTTTAAGATAACTTACTCAATTATCTGGAATCTCTGGATACACTGAAGCAATGTACTTACCAGTTCCTGATACAGATCTTCATCAAATCTGCCATTCACAATCGCATTCTTAATTAAAAGCGGCTTATATATCTCTAAAATCTTCAGTACCGCATCTGCATTTCCTTCTTTTGCCTTTAAAAGTAATCGTTCAAAATTCATTAGTTTTCACCTCCCATCACCTTGCGGATCTTCCGGATTGCATAATAATAAATACCCTTGCATCGCTCCTCTGATAACCCGTTTAGCCTGCTCATTTCCTCAAAAGTACGTTCTTCAAACACATGCTGGTAAATCAGCTTCCGTTCTTCATCCCGCAGCGTATGAAGCGCTTTCATCAGTCTTTCATCTGACATCTTATTCCATTCTGGATATTTCCCCTGTGCCTCCTGCAATAAAAGCTGCTCCCTCGTTTGGTTCTCCAGCAATTCTTCGATTACAATTCTTGCCTCCATCTGTCCAATATCCTCCAACAGTTCTTCTGCATCAGCCATCTGGATTTTCTTCTCCAGATAATCATGTCGTTTTCCACGGACAAACTGTATCAGATATGCTGTAAAGTGATTTTGTATCTTTGATCCTGTATATGTTTTTTTGTTCATTTGTTTTATCCTCCGAAATTTTTTATCACGTTCCAAAAAATTCCGAGGATGGCGGTGAGCGGCAACAAAACGTGACACTGCCTTCATTTTTTCGAAAAAAAGAAAGGCTGGACCACTCTATTCGTAGTCCAGCCGATACTTCTCTTTCTATGTAATTGTGTAGGATATGCGATGATAGTATCTCATATACTGCATATTCTAACTTCTCTCCGACACATTGTATGGATAAGATTTTTTTAACAGATTCAGTTCCTCTTTGGCTTTTATCTTATGCTGTCCATTCATGTCTGTCGTACTTACTTCCATGTTTCTCTATTTGTGCATGTGTTATCCTGCTTATCATAACGCACTTTAACGCATTTCGTATAGTGTTAATCTACGATAAAATATATGCATTAAGTGAGGTGATATAGATGGTGAAAAAATTATTGGGAGATGCAGTCAGGGAAGAACGTCTCCGCCGCAATCTTTCGCAAAACAGCCTTGCGGAACAGGCAAAGATTTCTTTACGGACTGTCTCTGATATTGAAAACTATATTGGCAATCCACAGTTGGAAACACTTTATGCCTTGGCAACTTACTTACATATTTCCATAGATGCTATATTTTCTAACCAGAAAACGAACCCGGATTCTACCATGCAGCAAATCATGGCAGAACTAAATTCCTGCCCGGAGGAGCAGAAACAGCTTGCCCTTTCTACACTGCGTGGACTTCTGGATGGATTCAAGAACCTAAGTTAAGGCTCTCCCGTATCCTTCATCATCTACACATTATACAAAGACAATCTGTGAGTAATCTGTGAATAGTCTGTGAGTTTTCTGTCTATTCCCATTCTGATACAAAGAACAGGAGAGTACACTGCCATAAGCATGTGTATCTCTCCTGCTTTTTTATGCCCTGCGAAATGCACTGATAGCATCCACTACATTCTGTCTCATAGTCTGATCCATCCGCAGCGGTTCTTCTTCCATCAAATCAACTTCTGTGGGCATTTCTCTATTTATCTTAGAAACGTCCTGCCCTTCCAATACCTTTCTTACTTCTTCCCGGATGATTTGCTGCATCATTGGCCGGAGCATATCCGGCTCCATGCTTATACTGCCATTACCTGTCTCATCCGTTCTTCCCGTATATGCCAGAATTGCCGCAACGATCAGTTTTGCTTTTTTCTCTGTCGTATTCAGAAGTTCTGTCACATACACGTGATCTGGATCCGACTTATCAAAACCAATAGTGAATACAAACGGATTTTTCTTTCCCATAAAATCACACTCCAGCCTGTGTCATGCGATACAAAAGATCATATCCATCGGCATTTGCTTTCATATCCCGGATAAAGGTATGTTTTCCCAACCGGTCTGCCTGCTCCAGAAATCGTTCCAGAAGCACTGCTCCGCCGCCGATAAACACCGTATAAGTAGATTTTGTATCAATGCCCCGCTCTCGGATGCTGTTCAGAAGATCGGTAACAAAATTCTGAACCATGGTTTCTACTGCCTGTACAACAGCTTCCTCATAATACTGCGTTTTTCCCTTGATGATACTGTCGATATCTGCCTCCTCCAGAAGCATGTCATATTCACTGTTAATACTGGAAATGATATCGTTATACATGGTAATCACACCTTTTTCCAGAGAATCACAATAATCCATATCCGGTCTGCCACTTCTCATCAGAAGATAATCAGAAGTAAATCCGCCAATATCAATCCCTACGACTTTCGGAATCTCACGGATTTCCATCATCCTCGTCATCATGGCTGCATAATCCTGCGGAAACGCCATTACATTCTGTATACAGAGGTGATAGACTTTATCGTTGAAGCACAGTTCCTGCACCTTCCCGTCCCCTTTGAAATAGCGTTCATATCTCTCACAAAGCTCTGCAAAATGCTTCGGCGGAAGCCCAATCGGAAGTTCCACCTGAATGACATCCTCCGGCTGGATCTGGCTTTTCTGCTCCAGCTCCATTGCAATGGCAAATAAGGTCAGAATCCAGAATCGGTTCCGGCTGTCCTGCGTCTTGTCCCTCTGGTACGGAATCCGCTTCTCACTAAGGGTATAATACTTTCCCTGATATTTCAGATACTTCTCTCCCCTGGCAGGCTTTTTATCCTGTTCCGTCAGTCCTGTGGTAAAGATAAAATGACAGGTTTTCATGTTCCGGTTCCCGTGATCCACGGCTACTCTTAATTTTTTAATCATAATGATTTCACTCCTTTGTATTTGATACTTATTCTGTACGTAGGAGGTACCTAGAGTGCAACTCTTTATAATCCATTTTCTTATTTTACCAATCAAAAAATTCAAAAAACAAAAATTAAAAATTATCTTTTTTAATTTTTTAAATAAATGCAACCGTTACAATATTTACTGTGTATCTTATTACAAAGGGAACCTTGGAAAGGAGTCGTGTACATATATGAAGGCTTATAAAAAAATAATCAGTTTTATCCTAACACTCGTTATGATGCTGTCGCTAAGTGTTAATGTTTTTGCAGCAGAGCCGCTTACAGATGACCCTAATATGATTGAATGGAAGTACACTGTGTTTGCTGACGAAAGCCTGCAGAAAGTTGTTGAAGAAGGTGTTATTCCAAATGCATATGCCCGATATACTTGGCGCGGAATCACATTGAAAAATGGCGAAGTCGCCATATTAACACCATCAAATAACAGTATGGGACTTTATTGTAATAGCGGCAGATACATAACTATAAATTACACTTTGAGCCGTTCTGCTTTTCATCGTTCAAGAGTACGCGCATACGTAGCTGGACCTTCATCAGAATTTGTGCGTGAGATTACAGCAAGTGGTTTGCGTTCAGGATTTACGACACAGGCAACAGATTACTATTACGGCATGGTAACTAATCTGTCCTCTGATGCCTTTACAATCAAATCATTTTCTATTACATTTTAATAGTGGAAAATATTTCAAGTGCTGGTGAGTACTTATCCTGATTTTAATTGAAGCTTTTTAACTTGGTTTCTCGGTTCCCTTTTTTGAAAATACACATTCCCATTATTAAACCACTGCTATAGTATTCACTGAATTTATGAGGTAGAAGCATGTTATTTAACATAGATGAGAAACAACTGATGCTCGAACTAAAAAATAAAGATGAGCTCGCTTTAAAAATATGTATGAACAAATACTACAAATATGTTGTATACATAGTCGAGAATATTATTGGAAGTGCTTTGCCATATGAAGACAAGGAGGAGGTCGTGTCTAATGTTTTTGTAGCTCTATGGAATTACAGTGCAGATTTAGATACAGATAACTACAGCACATTCAAACCCTATTTAGGAACAATCGCAAGAAACATGGCAAAAAACGCATTACGAAAAACCTCTAAGATGCATTTTGAAAATTACGAAGATGCGTTTCAGGTTGGAACGAACGAACATATTGAATACGGGCCGTTAAAAGAAGAAGTAATCAAATGCTTAAAAGAAAGCATATATGAACTATCAGTTGACGAAAGAAAATGTTTTATCTCGTACTACTATTACACTAAGACAATCGCTGTAATAGCAGAAGAAACCGGATTAAAAGAATCTACAGTAAAATCCAAACTGTTACGCGGACGTAAAAAATTAAAACTAAAAATGGAAAAGAAGGGATTTAGATATGAAGACTGTAAAATTTTCTTTGAATGAGTTAATGAGTGAAATTGATGAATCTTTTATTGAGGAAGTGTATTTTCATGATTGCAATAAAATACTGAAAAAATATTCCAAACAAAAGATACGTCAAAATGTATTTTGTAAAACAGCTTCAAAACATAAGCCTTTAAAGTTCACTTATAGAACTGCAATTATTGTAACTGTGGTTTCAGTGTTTTTGTGTATGCCTGTATATGCTGCAATCAGTCATCTGTTAACATCGGCTTTAATTGATGACAGCAATCGACATTTAATCGGGACAGAAACCAATGATAGAAGCTACATCATATTAAAAGACGGTGTATATACCAATGAAAATGGGAAAGTTGTTGATATTGAGGAATTAGCCAAATCTTCATCAGAATTTCCTGAAAGCAGAATTGTTAAAAGCAGTCTGATGCCTAATTTCATACCATCATCAATAGTAGAGATTCCTACTGATAAATCAGATGAAATGTATATCATTCCAGAAATAATTCTAATCAACAATTCACTTTGTGTACTTACACAAGACAATGGAAAGGGATGGGAACTAACTGATAAAGATAATATAGTCATTTCGTTTGATAAATATAAATCAGACATTACAGTATCCCAAGATTTGATTATCGGTTATGTAAAAGACGGGATAATGTATGAAGGAGAAGTGTTCGATGAACTGAGTGGAAAATATAGTTTCTCACCAGATGAAAAAGGGGAATATTTTTTCTATCTGCTTAGCGGAAGTTCCGATTATCTATCTCTTAAAAGCGGTAATCTGGAGGCAAATTAAATGTTGCTTTTGCGGGACTTCAGCATACCAATTAACTTTAGTATAAGGACGGGAAGACCTCTTCCGTACAGGAATAGGTCTTCTTGCTGTCTCCGTGCATGCTTTAAAGTATAAATAGGCTTTAATCTGGATACAATTTCAACTGCATCGTTGATACACGCTGTGTTTATCTCGTTTACTGTATCATTCATAAGAATTTAATTGGTTATGTTTATTGTGATGATAGAGTAGCCTTTGTTTTGAACATCTTCCTTGAAAGATTTGTAAACGATACTGTAGATTATCATATTCATTATGTCGGCGTAGATTCTTTAGATGAAGAATGTATTGAATGCAGAAAATACTCTGATTATTGTGAACATATTTTACCTGCTTTCTGGATAGATGACGATTTTTGTGAATAATGAAACACTGGTGTTTGGTTATTCAAAATTTAAGCTGATAGATACTGGTGTTAAGTATATTAATCCGAAGCATTTTTCCGTAAAAAACTTTGTAAAGTATTGCAGATTCAATAAAGAGTGAAATTACAGTAAAATAAAAGATAGTTTTTTCGTTCCTTTGTTATGCCATTGTTCTACGCCGGAATCTTTTCTGCCATCTCCGGCAGGCACTTCTCAAATAATTCCCGATATCTTCGATACCCTTCATCCCGGAGTGGACCTTGCAGTGATGTCAGAGACCAAAGGAGAAGCTCTTCCTCTTCCACAGCATACGGAGAGGTATAGACAAATTTTTTCCCGTCAAAATGCGGTTTTGATAACTTCAGTATTTCCGTAATCTCTCCTTTTGTTTCCGCCTGCATAATCATTTCCACTTTCTTCCGATGGAACTCGCAGACGATGCTCTCCAGAAATCCCTGCTTCAGATAAAATTCCGCCCTTCTATAAAGTTTTACAAGAGCCTCCACTCTTTCATCAAATAACTTGTCCTTTTCACTGACTATCATCTGTGCCAGTGCGTTTGCATGTTCCATAACCAATGCTGTTCCCATTACATTTCCTCCCATAATAAAAGCTGGCATAAGAAATTTCTTCTCACACCAGCATGATTCTTTTATTCCTCAGTGATGATCTCACTGCTTAATTTTCCATGTACCAGATAGCGATAATTCCGTCTGGAATTGACACAGGTAGACAGTGTAACTATCCGATCCGTTGCCGACAGCTCGGTGCCGGTATCATAATCCCCATAAGAAGACACCGTATCCAGAAACGTCTGAAAATCTTCCGCTTCCGGGAAATGATACCTATATCCCTCACTCCCGGTTCTTCCCGCATAGCAGGAAAAGATTTGATACTTGAGGATCTTTCCCGGCAAATAGAGATAAAACTCCGGATGTTGTTCAAATAGCTCTTTGTCTTGGTACTTATCCAGAGTTCCGAACATGCTCCCGTTTTTCATATTATGCCCGTACACGATCGTATTCTGATCCGTAAAGTCCGGCTGATTATGGCAGTCCACAAAGATGCTCCCGTTGATATTGGATTCTCCCGAAAAAAGGTGATGAAGATAATATGCATTATCTTTCCCCTGTACCACCGGATAACTAATATCCAGTGCCGGAATCTGAATCCACGCTATGACATCCGGATTAACCGCTTTTAAACCTGCAAAATCAATTTCTAGATACCTATTCTTAGGTTCCTCCTTTTCTTTCTCAGACTCCGGTGATTCTTCTTCCTCTGGTTCCTGAACATATTCCTGCAGTTTCTCGTAACTTACGTCCCCTTTCTGATACTTCAGATAAGCACCAAAGAGTTTTCCTGCCGCTGCGAGAAAAACAAGCAACAGGCAGATAATGAGTCCTGCAAGAACCGTATTTCCTTTTTTTCTCATGATTGTTCTCCTTTCGGAAGAGCCGAAGTCTGTGCCCCGGTTCCTTCCTTCTGTTTGATGGCGGCTAAATAGTCATCAATCCCCTTGTGTTTCCCGTTCCACTCCCCGCTCTCGTCCATATCCCAGACCATCCGGTTCATCGGCAGGGAAAGCTCCCGGCAGATTTCATAGACCTTATTGCAGCCGTTCTGGATAATCCTCCGTTTCTCCGCCTTATGCTGGCAGATAACAGGGGAACGCTCAAAACAGACCGCACACTTACTGTCATGCTTATTGCAGGCTACTTTCATCTTCTTATCCATGTCATACGCCTCCAAAAGCTGTTTCATCCCATATCCTTTCATCCGCTCCAGCACCGGTTTCAGATTCCGGTACTGGTTCACTCCGGCAACGCACACAAAGGTAGCGCCGGACAGATAATGGGCTATGGTCCCTTTTAAGGCTCCTTCGGTCAGATAGACACGTTCTGCGGCAAGATCACCGATCACATGTACCGGACTTCCGGAGGAAACTCCCTGGTCATAATTGACACTGGACAGCCAGATATACTTTTTCATGTCGGTCACATGATCTACCCGGATCTGAAAGCCCTGGATGAACCCGTCCAAAGAAACTATGGGAATCAGGATTCCTGAGTTTTCTGCTTTGAAGTTAATCGTCCAGTTTCCGTCTGTATCCCGGTAGAATCCCGGCACGCCTTTCACCATATATCCTTCTTCTGCCAGCCTTTTGACCAGCTTCTTCATTCCAAACAGCGGGACACTCCGGTAACGCTGTGCTTCGATCTGTTCCGGTTTTAATCCTCGTCTTTGCAGATCCTCCTGATGCTTCCTGTTAAGCGTGAGCATGGACAGCATTCTCTGATACGTCCGGTGGATTTCCTCTATGGGTGCAAGCTCTGCCGTTGCCTTTTCTTCCTGTACCGGCGTTGCTTTGATATAATCCGTCCGGTATTCTCCTTTTCCTAATGCTTCCCGGATCTGCTGATTTGCTTCGGAGAGTGTAACATTGTGCAAATCCGCATAAAGCTTCAGCATCCCCCCGGACGCATCACAGCGGTTGCACCGGAATACATTCTTTTCCACATTGATATTCAGTTTTCCATGCGTCTCTCCACAAAACGGGCAGTCATAATAGTTTCCCCGCCGCTTTCTGAGATGCAGCACCTGCACCACATCCAGTATTCCATAATCAAACCCAGACATATCATAATACATCCCGGTCTCTTCCTCCTTTCCCCCGCAGAAAAAAGCTCTCTGCGGGGTTCTTCCTTAACCAGCCATCGGCATTGCTTTTTGTAAAATTACCTTTGCTGCCGCCGGAACCAGATTGTTCGGTCCGGAATATTGCTCGGCAAACCACTGGATCGTTGACGGGCTTTCAACTGCCACCTGTCCCATGGTCTTTCCGCCGTATTTTCCCTTTCCCGGAATCACAGTCCCGACTGCCATTTCATAGTTCATGTGTTTCATCAGTTCTTCTACCGGAAGGGACGTATCCAGATTCTGTAATGCTCCCTGCAGCATCTGTCCGGTCTTTGGCGGCGTAGAGGCAGCCGGAGCGGAACCGTAGCCAGGCATTTGTCCACTGCCATGGTAAATGGTGCTTCCCGCCGCCTGTGCCTGCTGATAGAACTGATTCATCATCTGCTGGCCTGCATATTCCGGCTGACCTGGCATCTCTCCATAATTTGGCATAGCGGCATTTGCCATGGCATCTGAATCCGGCATCTGTGGATTCTGATATGGAATTCCGGCATCTACCTGTGCAGGATCATTTTCCTCTCCCACATCCGCAAACTGCACACCATATCCGGCATCCGATAATGCCCTTCCTACGGCTGCTGTTTCCGCCATTTCCAAAAATTTGTCTCCAAACTTCGGATCATCGCTCCGGAATTTCTGCGAAAAGGAATTGGCTACATAATTGTCTTCCTGATCACATTTATCCAGATAGATACGTGCTTCCACAACTGCCATATTCTCTGTGAAAGTGATAATCCGGCTGATGATCTTTCCTGCCGGATTGACCAGACGAAACCAGAGCTTCCGGTATTTCACATCCAGATAAAGCTGCTCCTCCTGCCCTTCTTCTCCAATCTTTCTTGCCAGTTCCATCGGATGGAAGCCATCCACACGGTTTAAAGCGGCAACTGCCTCTGATTTCTTATACAATAATTCTTTCATTCTCTGCTCCTTTCATTTAGAAAAGCAGACGTTCCCCTATATAAGAGTAATAGTCCGCTTATTTCAAAAGTTGAAAAATATTTTTAAACAACAAGTTTTAACTGCTCCATTTCCGGTTTCTGTTCACTCTGATACTGATCGTAATATTGTACGATCCGCTCACTCAGAATGGTGTTCCTTGTCCCGCTGTCGTCCGTGTGGATTGCCTGACAGACTGCAGCCCATTCCCCTACCAGATAAACCTTGCTTTTCGCTCTGGTCACTCCGGTATAGAGAATATTGCGCTTCAGCATCATGTAAAAGGCTTTCACCCAAGGGATGATGACAACCGGACATTCGGAACCCTGTGCCTTATGGATGGTTATTGCGTTTGCATGTTCGATCATTTCCATCTGGTCAGCTTCATATTGCACCTGCCGCCCGTCCGGGAATCCGATCACTGCCCTGGCATTTCCATCCTCATCCGTGATACAGTCCAGTATCCTGCCCATATCGCCGTTACTCGCCATCTCGGTATTTTTATTCTGTAAAATCTTATCGCCAACCCGGAACACCTGACTGCCGATATGCAGTTCCTTCTTCCCTGCGATTGGCGGATTTACAAAATCCTCCAGAGATTTGTTCAATTCATCCACTCCGGCAGCACTGCGTTTCCGATACGGAGTCAGGATCTGTACCTGATCCATGCCGTTTTTTGCAATCTCGTCCAGATAAATCCTCCGGACAATCTCTGCCGCTTCATCTGCTCCTTTACAGGCAATGAACTGAAAATCCTCCCCAAAGCTCAGATTAGTCTTGTTCTCCTGCATCAGTTTTGCATTATAAGGTATGCTGCTCAAAGCGCCCTGCCGGTAAACCAGATCCAGTACCGTGACCGGAATCAGCCCGCAGGCAATCAGTTGCCGGAACACATCCCCGGCTCCTACGGATGGGAGCTGGTTCTTATCCCCGACTAAAAGGACTCTGGCATGTCTGCTAACCCGCCGGAAAAATTCATAGGCAAGATGCATGTCCACCATGGACACCTCATCTACATTTAGAAATCCGGCAGACAGGTACTCAAAATCCGGTTCAAAATCCGTATCATCTCCCAAAAGCCCCAGGGCCAGATGCATCGTGGATGCATTTTCACAGCCGGTACTCTCCACCATACGTCTTGCCGCACGTCCGGTCGGAGCCATAAGCTGTACCTCTGACCTGCATAACGCCTGATGGATATAGAGAATCACCTTGAGAACCGTTGTCTTTCCGGTTCCGGGACCTCCGGTAATAATACTGATGGGATGTGCAAACACCATTCGCACTGCCTGTTTCTGTGTTTCTGACAGCGTGATCCCCAGTGTCTTCTGTGCCTTTTCCAGCTCCGGTTCAATGGACAGCAAAACCGGCTTCTCCAAAAGCCGTCTGGCTATCATGGAAGCGGTCTGTGTTTCTTCTTCATACTGCCGGATAGAATAGATCCGTTCTTCCTCCACAACAATGCTTTTTTGCAGCACCAGCCGGTAAAGCACCTGACTGACATCCTGCTCCGATACTGCCATGACCTGCAGATCCCGGTTCAGCATTTCCAGTGCTTCCCTGATAACCTCCTGACGCTGCTTAAACAGATGTCCTTCTTTCATTGCCTGATTCATGATATGTCCGATGCACCCGGATATCCGCATGGGATCATTGAGTGCACAGCAGCACTGTCTTCCGATCGCATCCACAGTCAGAAACCCGAAGCCTTTGACTGCACTCAGCATGTAAGGGCGGTGCCGGATAATATCCACCGATTCATTTCCGAATTTCTTCAGAATCATATTCACTTTTTTGGGTGTTACCTTAAAAGGCGCCAGAAACGTCATCAGTTCCCGGAACACCTGGTTTTTTCCATAGGATTCCACAATAGCAGCCAGCTTCTTCTCGGAAATTCCACGGATCTTCAAGAGTTCCTGCGGGTTGTTTTCCATGATTTCCAGTGTCTGAAGCCCAAACTTCCGGAAAATAGTATCTGCCATCTTGGGACCGATACCTTTGACTGCACCGGAAGAAAGGTATCCTAAGATACCCTCCTTTGTCCGTGGTACAACCTCCATGAAATTTTCCACCTGATACTGAGTTCCATGCTCTCCGCTCTCCCATCTGCCTTCCATCTCAAGCTCAATCTCGTCTGTAAGCGGAAGACCGAATCCAATCGCTGAGAAGCCGATGATATTCCGGGATGCCAGATATTTGTCTCTGGCTGACAGGGGGACAGACGTATCCTGTGTGGTGAATATGGCAATCGTATACCCATTCTCCTCATTCTGGAAAATCTTATGTTTAAATCTGCACCTCATTGTTTATATCCCTCCAGCTTTTTATCCGCATCCATTCATTTGGTTTTCTCATTACGCCGCCTCCTTCTTAATTCGGAAAGTACGGCTCTCCGTTGTTTTTGTATATTCCTCATAGATATCCGGATGCTGGTTTTTCAGCTTCTCCATCTGGTCTTTCCCAACCGAAGTACGTCTGGTCGGATTATAGGTAATACGGTAACGGTTCGTACCGTCCTCCAGCACTGCCTTGCAGCCCTGCCCCAGCTGTTCCACAAAAGGAACACTGATTGCCCGCTGTTCTGCTTCGATTTCCTTTTTCCGTTTTTCCAACTGTGACTTTTCCTCCGAAAGGGTAAGATACTTCTCAAGATTTTTTGATTCCAGACCGGAAAGCACAATTTCTGGAATAGATTTGTCTGCAAAACCACCATAATTACGGATATTTGCCAGAACCAGATCGGAATTCCCGTTATGCGGCGGTACTACATTTTTCAATACATGTTCCTGCCAGAAATACGTTTCCTGATCAATGATGTCTTCTTCCTCAATCAGATCACGCTCAATGGTGCGATACACAAACTCATTCTCGTTATTTCCATACAGGCATGCGATAAAGGCTTTCTGCATATTCATCACAGACAGATAATGCCTTACCTGCAGCACATAATGAGCTGGAATACCCTCATCAGCCCACTTATCTTTCGCATTATAATTGCAGGTTTTACATTCCAGAATCGCAAATGTCCCATCCGGCATACGAACAAAAAAATCCACATCTGCAAGCATGAACGGATATAATGGATGCCGGAACATGACACGTACCGGAAATACTTCCAGTCCGGTCTTTTTGGAAAAGATTTCTGCCACCAGATCTTCCAGCCGGTGTCCGACTTCCTTGGCAACCCAGTTGCTTTCCTCTTCCTCCTGAATGACCGGCTGCACACCTGTTTTGTTGTAAAACAGATCCCGGATAGTGGCAAATGGAGAGATCCCCATGATTGCCGCTACATCACTGCCGCCGATTCCCTTTTTGCGGTATTCCAACCAGTCTTCTCTTGACAGGTTACTGATATCCACAACCTTTTCCGGTGTATACTCTGCTTTGTTATTCATTCCAATTCCTCCTAACATTTGACTGCTCCATAAACGCCATATTTTTTCCAGTCTTTTATAAGCGCCTTCGTAATATCCTCCTCCAGCTTCAGGATGCCCTGTCCGGACATTCCTTCACAGGCTGCAAAAAAGGAGGCTTCATTCATGGCATAATAAAGATCATGTGCCGTACAGGCACCTTCCCCGTTCTGGGATACAAATAGCTCCACCACCTCATTCCGGATCTTCTGTTTAATGCCAAGTTCCTTCATCAGCAGCTTCAGGCAGTTCACCGGATTACGGATCTCAATGTCCATAAGCTGAGTAAGATTCTTCATCGCATCCACATAGCGGGCGCATACCTGCTCCAGATTTTTCCGGAAGTCCAGAATCGTTGCCCCTTTATCGTGAGCCAGCTTGATTGGACTTCCCAGACTGATAACGCCGTTTGGTCCGTCTGTCAAAAGCATCGGATACAGATTTGCACCGCTCGCTGCCACGTCAGATGTGGTAAAACGAAGTGCCGGTGACAGGATCTTCTCATCCATTCCGTGTGCATCCAGTGCTTTTCGGTAAGTATCCAGAAGTTCCTGACTTCCTCCGAGCTTCCACATGGCAGATACAATGGAATGGTCATAGATACCAGAGCCCTCCATGTAAACACTGCCTTTGAAATTCAGATTCAGATATTCGCAGGTTGTCTCAAACATGGCTTTCATATCAAGGATGCAATAATCATGTTTATCCCCGCCATGTACTGCGGAAACCTTTCCGTCCGCAATCTTAATCAGGGCATCCCCTTTTGCAACCCGCAGGCAGTAATTGACTACCTTCGCATATGTTGCCTTATCCAGCTTGCGAAGCCCGTCTCCATTGACACCTGCGCGGCTTAAAATGGTGCGGATGGCACAGTCACGTACCGGATAGGATTCTCCTCTCATTTTCAGTACAAGCTGCGTATTCTTCTCTGTATCCTCCAAAATTTCTTCCATGGATGCATCTGCCGCATCCAGATTTTGAGCCTCCTTTTCCAGTGGTGCCAGCCGTAACGTATTCGTTGGCTTTCTGATCCATTTGGCATTTCTTCCTCTCTCTGCCAGAAACTCCAGCAGATCTTTTACTTCTGCAAAGGATCTCTCAAATCCATCTGCATACACTCTTGCTTCATTCATGTTCTTATTCCACCTTTCTTAAAATAATATTTATCCATCAACAGCCGAAGCTGGTTGTGGCATGCAACTATGCCGAAACCTAAATGTAAGCACAAAAAAAGAATGAAAAGAGAGTCTTTTCTCTGTTCATTCTTAAAAGTCTGGTTTCTTCCTGAAAAAACAAAAGTGCCACGCAGCCAAAAAAGGCATACCGTGACACTCACTACAAACATAAACTACTTATGCCAGGAATCAGCTCCTGCTGTTTCCTGTAAGTTTGGAGATTCTTATGAATCCCGAAACTCCCCAAAAAGGGTGTGCATAAAATAAACTATATCAGTATACTAGCACAAGATATTCCTCATGTCAATTCAGGCTTATACTATATATGGTGTTTATATTTGTTCAAAATACTACATCTATTTTTCTACTACGAATTCAATCTTCTCTTTCAGATACTCCCGGCAGCCAAACCGAACCGTTCCACACTGCTTTGACTCCTCTTTCGCCTTTTCATTACAGCAGTCCAAGTAGGGACAATCGTTACATTGATTCCGCAGTGCTTCCTTCGCCCATTCAATTTCCTGCTCATTTCCTATAATCCGCACAGACATCCACTTCCTTTGCTATCATCATACCCCAAAATCCATTTTCTATCATCCATAATTTCTTTTTTTGTATCATTTTAGTAAATTACGGTTATATTACGGAATAATCACTATATTTCAAATATATCTCTATTTTATTCCGTAATTTGCTGTAAGTAAATAGTTTAAAATGTGGAAGAGAGGTGTAAATGTATGGATAAAAACTTTATTGGAGAACGCATCAGCGAACTGCGTTTAAAGAAAAATGTATCTGAATATCAGATGAGTCTGGATCTTGGCAAAAATAAAAGCTACATCCAGTCCCTCACTTCCGGACGTTCTCTGCCTACCATGCAGAGCTTTCTGGATATCTGTGACTATCTGGAAGTCACTCCTCAACAGTTCTTCGATTCAGAGCTGCACAATCTTCCTCTGATTGACAAAGCAACTGATCTGATGAAACAACTCGATGACGAGGATATGCTTGCGCTCATTTCCATGCTGAATCGTCTGGCTCTAAAACGCAAATAGATTTCCGTGGCTGCCAAATCAAGGCAGCTTTTATTTTTATCATTTTTTCTTAAAATTTTTCAATCTTAAAGAAAAGCCCCCTATTCCTTAATTGAATGGGTAATATATCCATTCGTCGTACCTTGAAAACAAAAGAAATCTTTCGGGAGATTGATATAGGTGACTGCAGATAGTTTGCATCTTCGCACGCCTGCAGCTTAATAGTTACAAAGTAACACCGTTTTACGTGGCCGGAACGGGCATAGGAACTGGCTTCTGAAAGAATAACATAGACTTTTGGGATTTTAGCTTATAGCGCTTTTATTAGAGAACTTTTACTCAAAATTTGATATAATAATAGACAGGTATCAAGTTGATTCCCTGTCTGTGGAAAGGAGATTCATGATAACTGTAACAAAAAGGGATTTGATTGAATTAGGCTACGGTCCTTCCTTTGCTGCTGATATTATCAAAAAAGCAAAGGAACTTATGGTAGAAAAGGGGCATACCTATTATCAATCCAGAAAATTAGACAGGGTTCCAAAAGAAGCCGTTGAAGAATTATTAGGGATTACTTTGCCCGATAAGCAAGAATGATCGTGCTTTTTGCATTTTAGTAAGGAGTGAAATCATGGCAAAAGATCCAATTAAAAAAGCAGAAAACGGCACTTATTATTTTCGAGCCAACCTCGGATATCATCCTGTAACCGGAAAACAGATTCAAAAATACCGCAGCGGATTCTCAACAAAAAAAGAAGCCCGTGCCGAGTATTCCAAATTGATTCTTGCATCAACGGAAGAATTAGCTGATAAGAAGGAAGACATTACCTTCAAAAAGTTTATTGAAGAAATCTATCTTCCGTGGTACAAAACTCAGGTGAAAGAAAGTACCTACAAGAATCGTTACTCGACCATTCAAAAACACTTTGCCTATTTCTACAAGAAGAAAGTGTCCGAAATAGAAGCGATAAATGTACAGACCTGGCAGCTCAAGTTGGCAAAACAATTCAGTCCAAACTATGTACGCATTGTTCAGGGAATGTTATGTTTAGCTTTTGACCGGGCGATTATCCTCGGACTTGCAAAGAAGAATCCTGCCCGCATGATCGGCAATATCAAATCTAAAAAAGTAAAGATCGACTTCTGGACTTTGGAGGAGTTTCAGAAGGTAATATCCCTGCTGTACAAAGGTGACTACTACGAGCACTATCTCTTCATCTCGTTCTGGCTTTTATTTATGACTGGAATGCGTATTGGAGAGGCTGCCGCCTTACAGTGGGATGATATTGATTTTGAAACAGGTATGCTGATTATTAGTAAAACACTGTACTATAAAACAATGAATGACTACAAATTCGTTGAACCTAAGACGCAGGCAAGCAACCGTACCATTTATATTGATGCTGATACCATCAAGGAATTACAAGAATGGAAGGCGGTCCAGGCAAAGGTTTTACCAAATTGTGGATTCGTACTGAGTTATAACAGTACACCCACCAGCAAAACAACGCTTCCAAGAGCATTAGAGAAATTGGCAAATTTAGCTGGTGTCCACAGAATCAAAATTCATGCCCTGAGACATTCGCATGCTTCCCTGCTTATCAGCATGGGCGAAAATCCACTGCTGATTAAAGAGCGTCTTGGACATGAAAAAATACAGACGACACTAGGAACTTATGGTCATCTGTATCCAAACACCAATATTGAGATTGCAAAGAAGCTGACCGGGGTTCTCAGCTACCAGTCAGCTTCTCAAAGTATTGCTAATTATACCAGTAATCAGCATACTGCAATGTATCACAAAGAAATATAAAAATGCAATGATAATGCAATTTCAAACACCCAAAGCCGCAAAGCCCCGTGGTTACGGGCTTTGTAGCCCAGCGTCAACTATTCAAACTCAATCGTACCCGGCGGCTTACTGGTCAGGTCATAGAATACGCGGTTAACGCCCTTAACTTCGTTAATAATGCGGTTCATAACCTTATTCAGTACTGCATACGGAATCTCAGCAGATTCGGCTGTCATGAAGTCGATAGTCTTCACTGCGCGGAGCGCTACAGCGTAATCATAAGTTCTGAAGTCACCCATAACGCCTACACTTCGCATATTTGTCAGTGCTGCAAAATACTGGTTCGGCATCCATGAAGGATCTTCACCATGTTCTTTCTTATACTCAGCTGCAGCATTGTCTACCTCTTCACGATAAATGAAATCTGCATCCTGTACAATACGAACCTTCTCTGCAGTAACTTCACCGATAATACGGATTCCAAGTCCCGGTCCCGGGAATGGCTGACGGAATACCAGTCTCTCCGGAATTCCAAGCTCCAGACCTGCTTTACGAACCTCATCCTTGAAAAGGTCGCGGAGCGGTTCGATGATTTCCTTGAAATCAACGAAATCCGGAAGTCCGCCTACATTGTGGTGAGATTTGATCACTGCGGACTCTCCGCCCAGACCACTCTCTACAACATCCGGATAAATAGTTCCCTGTGCCAGGAAATCTACCGCACCAATCTTCTTGGCCTCTTCTTCAAAAATACGGATAAATTCTTCACCGATGATTTTACGTTTTGCTTCAGGCTCTGTAACACCTGCCAGCTTGTCATAATATCTCTGCTGTGCATTGACGCGAATAAAGTTCAGGTCAAACTGACCTTTTGGTCCGAATACACCCTCAACCTCATCTCCCTCATCTTTACGAAGAAGACCATGATCTACAAATACACAGGTAAGCTGCTTGCCGATTGCTCTGGAAAGAAGTCCTGCTGCAACGGAAGAGTCAACACCACCTGACAGGGCAAGAAGAACTTTTCCATCTCCGACCTTCTCGCGGATTTCTCTGATAGTGTGCTCAACAAAGGCATCCATTTTCCAGTCTCCGGCACATCCGCATACACCAAGTACGAAGTTGGAAAGCATCTTCTTTCCTTCTACTGTATGAAGCACTTCCGGATGGAACTGGATCGCATACAGCTTCTTCTCCTCATTCTGTGCAGTTGCTACCGGACAGTCTGCTGTATGAGCAGCAATCTCAAATCCTGGTGCAACCTGAGAAATATAATCTGTGTGGCTCATCCAGCAGATTGTTTTGTCAGATACGTCTTTGAAGATTTTAGAATCTGTCTTATCTACCAGAACCTCTGTCTTTCCATATTCGCTCACATCTGCTTTCTCAACTTTTCCGCCCAGAACATGCATCATAAGCTGTGCGCCATAGCAAAGTCCCAGAACAGGAATACCAAGCTCAAATAATTCTTTATTGCATGTAGGTGAATCTGCCTCATAGCAGCTGTTCGGACCACCGGTAAGGATGATTCCCTTAGGATTCATTGCCTTGATTTTCTCAAGATCGGTCTTGTATGAATAGATTTCGCAGTATACGTTACATTCTCTTACACGTCTGGCAACCAGCTGATTGTACTGACCACCGAAATCCAGTACGACGACTGTTTCTCTTTTCATGTTTTCCTCCTTGTTTCTCATTATTTGTAACTGTAAAGATATTGAACCGTTACCATTGAATTTTATTATAAATTACAGTTCGAATTTTTACAATGCTTATTTTCAGTTTTCCACCTTGTGTTTTCTTCCTACGTTATTGTTCACTCCGTTCACAGTAACGTAGCCAAAATTCATTCCAGATTGCCTGCGGCAATGGAATTTTGGCTTGTATGTCTCGGGATTTTGGCATATTCATGCCAAAACACCTCGCGGGATAGTGGTGTGTGAACAGTAATCTTACTTCCAATTTATAAGTTTTTTAGAATTTAATCACATTTTTTTCAACAGTCCATCACATTTTACTCACAAATTCCCTGTATATTAATAAGCAAATAAAGCAAATGCTTTACAAACAGGTTGCAAATGCTTTTTCACATAGATTTTTAACTTTTTTCTTTTTCATACTTATGCCGGGCCGCAAGGTCCGGCCCTCCTTCTTTTTACAGACCTTTTCAGGTCTTTTTCTTTTTTTTATAAGTTTTTTAGAATTTAATCACAATTTCTTCAACAGTCCATCACATTTTGCACACATTTTCCCTGTATATTAATAAGCAAATAAAGCAAACGCTTTATTTATAATAAAACTTTTTCTTTTTCATACTTGCCGGATCGCAAGATCCGGCACTCCTTCTTTTAAAATGTGAAATCCCGCTCACAGTAAGACACAACTGTGAGCGGGATTTTTGTATTACCGCAGAGAACTAGAGTGTGTCTGAAAAATCATTCCCGCAATCTGCACGCCCCACTTTGCGGGAT
>ERZ827117.769-NODE-769-length-31866-cov-8.134513_pt1 | contig 31866 bp, 24 predicted proteins | sample MGYA00519920_ERZ827117 | MGnify/ENA primary metagenome ERZ827117 (study PRJEB31778, sample SAMEA3449260) | human gut metagenome | biome: human gut; feature: human-associated habitat; material: faeces | place: United Kingdom | collected 2010/2012 ...
ATCTGGAAAAATCGGCTTGTGGCCTTGATAATTCTACAAAAGTCTACGTTTCCCGGTATTCGTGATCCGGCTCCAAAAACGTGGTTTGGAAGGGCGGCATGTACTAAGCCGCAGCCTTTCCCAAAACGCGCATACTGTTTCAGTATCTGAGGCAGAGCTTCTTCGGAGGCTCTGCCTCTTTTGTGTACCGTCCCTCTTTTCTGCCCATACTACCGGGCAGGGAAGGGGGGCTTTTTATGTCAGGCCGGAGAGTGCTTGCGCTGTACGGGGCGCTGCTGCTGGGGTTTGCGGCGGTGGTCTGCAGGTTGTACTGGCTCTGCTCGAACACGGAGTACGCCGTGCGGGCGGCGGCGCAGAGCGAAGCGGTCCTCCGCCTGCCTGCGGCGCGGGGAAACTTTTACGACTGCGACGGCCTGCCGCTGACGGGACTTTCCCAGAGCTGGCTGGCCCTCTGCTTCCCGGGTGAGGACAGCTACGCGCGGCTCTACCCCTATGCGGACGCCGACGGACAGGCCAGGCTTTACCGGGAGCGGAATACTTCCCGACCCTTTCTGCTGGACGTGGTGCAGGATGTAAGTGGACTGGGCGTGCGGTGCTATGCTGTTCCCCGGCGGTACGCCGCTGCCCCGCTGGCAGAACAGCTCATCGGCTACCTGGACAGCGAGGGCCACGGCGCAGCGGGCCTTGAGGCTGCGCTGGACGATGTTCTTTACACCGGCGAGCGGGATACACTGCACTGTGCGGTCACAGCGCAGGGACGGCTGCAGCGGGGCAGTGAGCCGATTTTAGAAAAAGCAGACTCTGCCCTGCAGGGTGTGCGGCTGACCCTCTCCCGCAGCATCCAGAGGGCCGCAGAAGGAGTGGCGGCGGAGAGTATGGCCACCGGGTGCATCCTTATTATAGATGTAAGCAGCGGCAAGGTGCGGGCCTGCGTGAGCCTGCCGGGTTTTGATGCGGCCAATGTGGGCGAGAGTCTGACTGCCCCGGACAGCCCGCTTCTGAACCGTGCTTTTTCGGCCTATGCGGTGGGCTCGGTGTTCAAACCGGTGCTGGCCGCAGCGGCGCTGGAAGCCGGAGAAGGGGACTTCATCCGGGAGTGTCCCGGCTACGACGCCCTGAACGGTCAGGTCTACCGCTGTGCCGGAAGCGTACCTCACGGCCTCGTGGGGCTGGACGGCGCTCTGGAAAAGAGCTGCAACGGCTACTTTATCGAGCTGGGGCGGGAATTGGGGCCGGAGCGTGTCCGGAAGATGGCGGCAGCGCTGGGCTTCGGGAAGGGACAGGACATTGCAGACGGCCTCCGGTCAGCTTCTGGCGTTCTGCCCGAAGCAGAGACACTCGAAAACGAGGGGCAGTTTGCCAACTTCTGCTTCGGACAGGGGGAGCTTCTGGCGACGCCCTTACAGGTGGCCGGGATGATGAACACCATTGCGGCGGGAGGCGTCTACCACACCCCGCTTTTCGTGGAGTGTACCGTGGACGAGACGACGGGCGAAGAGCTCACGCCGCTGGCACATAGCTCGTCCCGACGGGTGTTCGCGGAGCAGACGGCGGAAAAGCTGCAAGAGCTGCTGGCGGGCGTCGTGGCAGAAGGAACGGGCCAGCAGGCCGCCCCCTCCGAGGGGACTGCCGCCGGAAAGACCGGCACCGCCCAGACCGGCCAGTTCCGGGATGGCGAAGAGCTGAAAAACTACTGGTTCGCCGGTTTTTACCCGGCAGAAAAGCCCCGCTGGACCATCGTGGTGATGCAGGACGCCCAGACAGAGCCGGAAGTGTCCAGCGCAGCCATCTTTGCCCGCCTGTGCGACGCACTGAGCGCCGGGGAGTGAATGGTTTTGCTTTTCTGCTTGCTTTTTTGGCCGAGGTATGTTACTATATACTTGTATTTGTATGTTTGTTATCCAAATTTAACAATAAAAGGAGCGTTTTCATCCATGGCAGTCATTGAAATCGTCGGCGGCGTCATTCTGCTCGTCGTCTCGGTGGTCATCTTTGCCCTCACCCTGATGCAGCATACCCACGGTCAGGGCCTGGCTGGTGTCATCAACGGCAGCGCTTACGGCGCAAACAACGCCCGTCTGACCCCTGCGGACCAGATGCTGGCAAAGGTGACCCGCATTGCCGGTATCATCTTCTTTGTGGTGGCCATCCTGGCCTGCGTGTTCGCAAGCCGTCTGGCCTGAGTATGCGCCCGCAGCCCCGTGATGAAAGCGGGGCTGTTTTTGTGTCTATATGTTGTTATAAAAGAGATAAGAGGGAAGAAGCCGCGCCCCGGTGGAGGGCGGGCTATGGTAGTTAAGGAGAAAGAAAATTTATGTCAATGCGCGATAAAATCGAACATGCCATCCAGAACCAGCCCTGCACTGTCAAAGAGCTGAAGCTGAAGTTCGGCGGCGAGCGCGGCGCAGACCGCAAGGTGATGGAAGCTCTGGACGAACTGGTGCGAGAGGCTGTCGTCTGCCAGCGTCAGGGCGTGTTCTTTACCGTCCGCTCCGGCCGTGCCGACAAGGCTCTGCTGTGCAAGGTGGTCAAGCTGGGCAAGAACTTTGCCTTCGTCATGCTGGAGGACGGCACCAGCGACATCTTCATCCCCGGCCGCTTCACCAAGGGCGCAATGCCCGGCGACGACGTGCTGGTGGAGAAATTCGAGCATCCCCGTGTGGAGGGCAGCGACGAGGGTGCTATCCTCGCCATCCTGACCGAGAAAAACGATCTGGTCGGCACTGTGCGCCGGGTCGAGGGCCGTCTGCGCTTCGTGCCGGACGACTGCCCGGCCATCACCATGCCTCTGGCCCGCGACTGCGAGGGCGGCGCAAAGGACGGCGACAAGGTAGCCGTCGAGATCCTGAACCGCGGCAACCGTCAGGAAGACCACCGCGTGGGCGTCGCCATGCGCTTCGGCAGCTCCGACGAGGCCAAGCGCTGCGCCAAGGCTCTGCTTTACGCAAAGGACATCCGCACCCGCTTCCCGGATAAAGTGCGGGATGAGGCCAAGAAGTTCGAGGGCGCAGAGGTCTCTGAGAAGGACTGCGAGGGCCGCATGGACCTGCGCGCCCTGCCCATCTTCACCATCGACAGTGCCGAGACCAAGGACATCGACGATGCCATCAGCCTGACCCGCACCTCTGACGGCGGCTTTGAGCTGGGCGTCCACATCGCCGACGTCTCCAACTACGTCAAGCCCGGCACCGAGCTGGACAACGAGGCGTTCAGCCGCGCAACCAGCGTCTATTATGCAGATCAGGTCGTTCCGATGCTGCCCAAGGCCCTGTCCAACGGCATCTGCAGCCTGAACGAGAACGAGCTGCGTCTGGCTTTCTCCTGCCTGATGCGTCTGGACAAGGAGGGTAATCTGACGGATTACCGCTTTGTCAAGTCCATCATCCGCAGCCGCGTCAAGGGTGTCTACTCCGAGATCAACGCCCTGCTGGCCGGTACTGCCGACGCCGAGATCAAGGCAAAGTATGCCGACGTCATCGACCAGCTGCCCGCTATGAAGGAGCTGTACGGCCACCGCGCCCGCCTGCGCAAGGAGCGCGGCTGCATGGACATCGAGAGCGGCGAAGTCAAGCTCATCCTCGACGAGAATGGCCGTTGTATCGATGTCAAGAAGCGCACTTCCGGCGAGAGCGAGAGCATGATCGAGGAGTTCATGCTGCTGGCCAACCAGTGCGCTGCCCACTTTGCCCGCGTCAAGCAGATCCCCTTCGTCTACCGCGTCCATGAAGAGCCCAACGCCGAAAAGCTGGAGCGTCTGCACGCTCTGCTGCAGGCCTGCGGCATCAATGACCACTTCGCCAAGGACGTCCCCACTCCCAAGGAGCTGAGCGCCATCCTCGAGGGTGTGCGCGGCACCCCCTATGAGCAGATCATCAACACCGGCATGCTCCGCTGCATGTCCAAGGCTCTCTACGAAGAGAAGCCCAAGGGCCACTACGGTCTGGTGCTGAAGGACTACGCCCACTTCACCAGCCCCATCCGCCGTTACCCCGATCTGGCCATCCATCGCATCATGACCGATATGCTCAAGGGTACCGAGAAGGAGACTATGATCCTCCGCTACACCGATTTCGCAGAGCGCGCCTCCAAGCAGTCCAGCGAGCGTGAGGTCATTGCCATGCAGATCGAGCGGAAGGCCGAGGACTGCTATAAGGCCGAGTATGCCCGCCGCCATCTGGGCGAGTGCTACGAGGGTACCATCTCCGGCGTGACCCAGCGCGGCCTCTTCATCGAGCTGGACAACGGCGTGGAGGGCTTTGTGCCTGCCTCCAGCCTGACTCCCTCCGGCACCAGCCTGACCGAGGGCGTCCGCCTGACCGACCCCGCTTCCGGCAAGACCTGGAGCCTCGGCGACAAGATGATGATCACCATCGTCCGCGCCGACGTCAATCTGGGCAAGATCGACTTTGAAGTGGCTCCCGCCGCCAAAGCCTGAGGAGGGGAGAGTATGAGCATCCGTCATGCACTGCCCGCTGACGTGGACACACTGGCCGAAATCGAAGCTGCGTCCTATCCGTCCGCTGAGGGGGCATCCCGGCAGAGCATTGCCGGGCGTGTGGCTGTCTACCCGGACTGTTTCTGGCTACTGGACGAGGGCGGCGAGGTGAAAGCTTTCGTCAACGGCTTCGTCACCGATATGCCCGACCTCACCGATGAGATGTACGATGACCCCCATCTTCACACGCCGAAGGGTGCGTGGCAGATGATATTCAGCGTCGTCACCGCCCCGGCCCATCGGCACGAAGGCTGTGCTTCCCGTGTTCTGCGTCAGGTTTGCGCCGACGCGAAAGCCGCCGGGCGCAAGGGCATCGTGCTCACCTGCAAGGAACGGCTCATCGGCTTTTATGCGCAGTTCGGCTTCGTGGATGAGGGCGTTTCCGTCTCCACCCACGGCGATGTCGTCTGGCATCAGATGCGGCTGACATTCTGAACCCTCATAAAACTTTTTGTCCGTCTCCGGTACGCTGGGGGCGGATTTTTTTCTATGCAAACCTGCCTGTATGACAAAAATTGCGGCAGTTGGGCGGTTTTGTTTGTTGTAGGGCGGGAAGCGGCGGGGTATACTGATGCCAGAATCAAACAAACCGGAGCCGAACGTGCTGCCGGTACAGAACAAAATGGAGGTCACGTCTATGTATTATTCCAGTGGCAATTACGAAGCCTTTGCGAGGCCCCGCAAGCCCGAAGGCGTGGATCGCAAATCGGCTTATATCATCGGCAGCGGCCTGGCGGCCCTGACGGCAGCCTGCTATCTGGTGAGGGATGGCCAGATGAAGGGGGAGAGGGTACACGTTTTTGAAAAAGACCCCCTGCCCGGCGGTGCCTGCGACGGCTACAAGTACGACGTCGGCTATGTGATGCGGGGCGGCCGTGAGATGGACAACCACTTCGAGGTCATGTGGGATCTGCTCCGCTCCATCCCTTCGCTGGAAACGGAGGGAGCCAGTGTGCTGGACGAGTATTACTGGCTGAACAAGGCCGACCCCAACTATTCCCTCTGCCGCGCTACCGTGAACCGGGGCGAGGACGCCCACACCGACGGCAAGTTCGGCCTGTCGGATAAGGGAGCCATGGAGATCATGAAGCTCTTCTTCACCCCCGACGAGCAGCTTGAGGACAAAAAAATCACCGACTTTTTTGACGATGAGGTGCTCAACTCCAACTTCTGGCTCTACTGGCGCACCATGTTCGCCTTTGAGAACTGGCACAGCGCCCTCGAGATGAAGCTCTACCTCAAGCGGTATATCCACCACATCGGCGGTCTGCCCGATTTCACGGCCCTCCGCTTCACCCGGTATAACCAGTACGAGTCCATCATCCTGCCCATGGTCACCTACCTGAAAGACCACGGCGTCCAGTTCTACTACGACACAAAGGTGGTGGACGTCCAGTTCAGCCTCGAGCCGGGCAAAAAGCAGGCGGCGGGCATCACGGTAGACCACAAGGGCGAGGTGGAGACCATCGACCTCACCGAGGACGACCTGCTCTTTATCACCAACGGCGGCTGCGTGGAGAGCTGCACCGTTGGCGCACAAAACAAGGCCACGGGCTTCGACCCCACCATCAAGCCGGGCAACGGCTGGGACCTCTGGAAGCGCATCGCCGCGCTGGACGACTCCTTCGGCCACCCGGAAAAGTTCTGCAGTCAGCCGGAGCTGACCAACTGGGAAAGCGCCACCATCACGACGCTGGATGAGAAGATCCCCCAGTATATCCAGAAGATCTGCAAGCGTGACCCCTTCAGCGGCCGCACCGTCACCGGCGGCATCGTCACAGTGAAGGACTCTAAGTGGCTCATGAGCTGGACCCTGAACCGGCAGCAGCAGTTCCGGGCACAGCCCAAAGACCAGCTCTGCGTCTGGGTGTACGGCCTGTTCAGCGATAAGCCCGGCGATTACGTCAAAAAGCCCATGCGGGACTGCACCGGCCGGGAGATCTGCATGGAGTGGCTCTACCATCTGGGCGTGCCGGTGGAGGACATCGCAGAGCTTGCCGAGCACAGCGCCAACACCGTGCCGGTCATGATGCCCTATATCGACGCTTTCTTCATGCCCCGCGCGAAGGGCGACCGCCCCGACATCGTGCCGAAGGATGCGGTGAATTTTGCCTTCCTCGGTCAGTTCGCCGAGACCGGCCGGGACACCATCTTCACCACCGAATACTCCATGCGCACCGGCATGGAGGCCGTGTACCGGCTGCTGAACATTGACCGGGGCGTGCCGGAGGTCTGGGGCAGCACCTATGACGTCCGGGCGCTGGTGGATGCCTCGGTGAAGCTGCGGGACGGCCGGAAGCTCACGGACATGGAGCTGCCCCTTATGGGTCGCATCGCCCTGAAGGAGGCGCTGAAGAAGCTCGAAGGCACCGACCTCGAGAAGTTCCTGCGCCAGTATAACGCTATCTGATAAGACGACGGAACAATACCGTCCAAAACAAAAGGCCGGGTGCTGTATGCCTGAGGCAGGAAACAGCACCCGGCCTTTTGTGCTGATTTGCGCGAGATTTCATAAAAAGTCGTACTCATAAAGAAAACTATTATGCAGAATGACCATCTTTGTGCTTGCTCTTTCGGCGGTTCTGTGGTAAGCTTAAAACAAAGAATGCGGCACAGCGGAAGAGAGACTGTGCCGTAAAAATTGGTCTGGAACATAAAGGAGGTCCTTTTTGTGAAACACTTTATTTCTCGCCGCAATTTCCTGAAGGCTGCAGGTGTCACCGCCGCTGCCTCCGCCATGGCTGCTGCCGTTCCTCAGGCTTCGGCCGGTTTCCTGACGGGCAAGGATGCCGCTGTCACCATCCTGTACACCAACGATGTCCACACCTACATCGACAACAAGTCTCCCAAACTGACCTATGCCGCTATCGCTGCCATGAAGCAGGGCTACGTGGATGAGGGCAAGCCCGTCCTGCTGGTGGACGCAGGCGACCATATTCAGGGTACTGCCTACGGCTCCATGGACGACGGCGCTACCATCATCGAGCTGATGAACGAGGCTGGTTACGACATCGCTACTCCGGGCAACCACGAGTTCGACTACGGCATGGCCCGCGCAAAGGCCATCATCAAGGAAGCGGACTTCCCCTATGTCTCCTGCAACTGGGTGGACCTGCGCACCGGACTGCGCGTCCTGCCCGCTGTCAAGCTGTTCCCCGCAGGCGGCAAGTGGATCGCATTCGTGGGCATCACGACCCCCGAGTCCTTCACAAAGTCCACTCCTGCTTACTTCATGAACGCCAAGCAGACCAAGTACATCTACGACATCCTGGGCGGTGACGACGGAAGAAAACTGTACGACGCCGTGCAGAAGGCCATCGACAAGGCCAAGACCCTGGGCGCAGACATCATCATCGGTCTGGGCCATCTGGGCGTTGACCCGTCCTCCTCTCCCTGGACCAGTGAGGAAGTCATTGCCAACACCACCGGCTTTGACGCTTTCATCGACGGCCACTCTCACACCGTCATGGAGAACAAACAGGTCTACGATGCAGCCGGCAAGGCTGTCACCCTGACCCAGACCGGCTCTTATCTGGCAAACGTCGGTAAGATGACCATCGCCGAGGACGGCGCGATCACCACCGAGCTCGTCTCCACCGCTGATGTCTCCGACGCCGCTGTGGCCGCTACCGCAGAAGCCTGGATCAACGATGTGGACGCTATGCTGGGCGAGCAGATCGCCACCACTGACATCAATTTCTACATCAACGATCCCGCTACCGGCAAGCGCCGCATCCGTATGGGCGAGACCAACCTCGGCGACTTCGTGGCCGACGGCATCTATACTTACTTCAACGAGGTCGAGCAGCTGGACTGCGACATCGCTATGATGAACGGCGGCGGCATCCGCACCGATGTGGACGCCGGCAAGTGGACCTTCAAGACCTGCAAGCAGGTCAGCCCCTTCGGCAACGTGGCCTGCCTGATGTCTGTTACCGGCAAGCAGATTCAGGATGCTCTGGAGTTCGGCGCCCGCTTCGTCGGCCCGGAGGGCAAGGAGAACGGCGGTTTCCTGCATGTTGCCGGTGCGACCTACGAGATCCACACCGACATCCCCAACACCGTCCTCACCGACGACAAGAATGTCTGGATGGGCAGCGCCACCGGCACGCCCCGTGTCCAGAACGTGCGCATCTACAACAAGAAGACCGGCACTTACGAGCCGCTGGACCTGAACCGCACCTATGCGCTGGCCGGCATGAACTACACCCTGCGCAATCTGGGCGATGGCTTCGCCATGTTCGACGGCGCAGAGCTCATCAAGGATTATGTCTCTGAGGACTACCTCGTCATGTCCACCTACGCCATGATCTTCGACGCTGTGAACGATGTGCCTGTCCTGAGCAGCGCCAACAGCCCGCTGGCAAGCTATCCGGGCTACCTGCTGAACTACGAGAATCCGTATGGCGCAGGCCGCATTCAGGTCGTTTGAGTTTTAGAAGAAAATCAGTAAGATAAACAGAAAGCCCCCTCTTCCAGTCGGAAGAGGGGGCTTTCTGATAACTTATGCTTTTGCAAACAGCCCCTTCAGTGCCAGCGGCGTCACGATAGAGGACACGACGATGAGCAGGATGACGGCGGTGAAGTAGACGGGGTCCACCACACCGGCCCCGAGGCCCTTCTGGGCCACGATGAGGGCCACTTCGCCGCGGGTCATCATGCCGACGCCCACTTTGAGAGAGTCGCCCCAGCTGAACCGGCAGAGCTTCGCAGCCAGACCGCAGCCGATGATCTTGGTGAGCAGGGCGACGATCACGAAGCAGGCGCTGAACAGCAGGATGGTGGGCGTCAGGCCGCTGATGTCGGTCTTCAGGCCGATACTGACGAAGAAGACGGGGGAAAACAGCATATAGCCGCTGATGTCCACACGGCGCTCGATGTAGGGCGCATCTTCGAGGGAACAGAGCACGATGCCGGCAATGTAAGCACCCGTGATGTCTGCGATGCCGAAGTACTGCTCCGCGATGTAGGCCATGGCAAAGCAGAACGCAAGGCTGACGATGGTGATGCGCTGGGTGTGGGGGTTGCGATGGTCCAGCCAGAGCATGGCCTTGTGGATGATGAGGCCGATGACGATGGCTGCGATGAAGAAGAGGACGGTGTCCATCAGCACATCGACGAGGCTGGTGTCTGTGCCGCCGCTGGCACCCAGCACACAGGTGAGCACCACGATGCCGATGACATCATCAATGACGGCTGCGCTGACGATGGTGGTGCCGAGGAAGCTCTTGAGCTTGCCCAGTTCCTGCAGGGTGGCGACGGTGATGGAGACGCTGGTGGCCGTCATGATGGTGCCGATGAAGAGCGCCCGATAAAACTCCGGGCTGCCCAGCGCCGAGAAGCCGTAGAACAGGCTGTAGAGCAGGGTGCCGCCTGCCAGAGGCACGGCCACGCCCACGCAGGCGATGAGGGTAGCGATGGGACCGGCCCGCATCAGCTCCTGAAGGTTGGTGCCGAGGCCGGTGGTGAACATCAGCAGCACGACGCCGATCTCAGCAAAAATGGCGATGGAGTCGCTGGGCTGCACGAGATTCAGCAGACAGGGACCGATGACAAGACCTGCGATGATCTCGCCCACCACCTGCGGCGCCCGGCATTTGCGGGCGAGCAGCGCGAAGAACTTGGCGCTGATGAGGATGAGGGCGAGATTCCGAAAGATGGAATACATATGCGATCCTTCCTTTATCCTGGTGTTTCACTCCCCCGTAAGCCCTGCCATGCGCCGCGCACAAAGACAGAAGGGGAGAAGAACATCTTTTATTATAATCCTCCTTTCGCTGGAATGCAAAGGAAAACTGGCTTGGAAATAACTAAGGATGCCATATAAAAGAAATATGACGGATATACTGGAAAAGCATAAAAAGAATGATGAGGGAGATTTTGCTGTCATGCGCTCAAAAATACGAAAAAATCCTGCGGGAGGGCTTGACAATTTTTGCGGGGCTTGCTATAATAAATTGCTGTCTGAACAGACACGCCGCACAGTCCGCGCGACGCCGCGCTGGCTGTGTACCCTTGGCCTCATATTCTTGAGGCCCTTAAGTCCAAAAGGAGGTGCTACAAAATGGCAAAGTACGAAACCATGCTGATTACCAGCGCTGCTCTCGACGAGGATGCTTCTTCCGCTCTCATCGGTAAGTTCAAGTCCCTGATCGAGGCTAACGGTACCATCGATTCCATCGATGAGTGGGGCAAGCGCCGTCTGGCCTACCCCATCAACGATGAGGAGGAAGGCGTCTACACCGTGATCAACTTCACTGCTGACCCCAGCTTCCCCGCTGAGCTCGACCGTGTGTACAAGATCACTGAGGGCGTTATGCGCAGCCTGATCGTTGCCCACGAGGAGTAATCTTTTCGTGACGAAAAAGGAGTCCGTATTATGTTGAATGTTGTAGCGATCATGGGCCGTCTCGTGGCGGATCCCGAGCTTCGCACCACCCAGAGCGGCACCAATGTGTGCAGCTTCCGCATTGCGTGTGACCGCAACTTTGCCCGTCAGGGTGAGCAGCGTCAGGCCGATTTCATCGACATCGTCGCATGGCGCCAGCAGGCAGAGTTCGTCTCCAAGTATTTCCAGAAGGGCAGTCTGATCGCCATCGAAGGCAGTCTCCAGACCCGCCAGTATCAGGACAAGAACGGAAACAACCGCACCGCTGTGGAGGTCGTGGCAAACAACGTCAACTTTGCTGGCTCCAAATCGAATGGCAGCAATCAGGGCGGCGGCAGCTATCAGAATGCTGCTCCGTCCTACCAGAACGCAGCTCCTGCCCGTCCGGCTGCTGTGGAGGCAGCTCCCAGCTATTCTGCCGGCAATGCAGATGACTTCGCCGTCATCGACGACAGCGACGACCTGCCGTTCTGATTCCCGAACCGGTGTTTTAACCGTAAAAATCCAACAGGAGGTAATAAGCAATGGCTTTTGAAAGAACCGAAGGCTCTCGCCCCGCACGCCCCATGCGTCGCGGCCGCAAGAAGGTTTGCAGCTTCTGTGTCGATCGCATCGACACCATCGATTACAAGGACGTTCCCCGTCTGCGTAAGTACGTCTCTGAGCGTGCAAAGATCATTCCCCGCCGTGTCACCGGCACCTGCGCTTTCCATCAGCGCGCACTGACCGTGGCTATCAAGCGTGCTCGTCACGTTGCTCTGATGCCCTACGTCAGCGACTAATCTGAGATAATCAACTCAATCAAAATAATCAGCAATCAGCAAAGCGCCCTCACCGATGACAAGGTGAGGGCGCTTTTTGGTTGTCATTCAGGGGCATAAACAAAAGAGCTTCGAGAGATCCCGAAGCTCTTTTGTGCTTGATAGGTTACAGCGTCTTGCAGAACTCTTTCAGGTAGGCGCGGAACGCTTCGCCGATCTCGGGGTGCTGCAGGGCCAGCTCTACCTGTGCCTCAGCGACTTTGAGCTTGTTGCCCATGTCGTAGTGCTTGCCGGTGAACTCCACAGCCGTCATACCGCCGTAGTTGCGGGCATACTCGGCCATGGCGTCGGTCAGCTGGATCTCGCCGCCGGCACCGGGCTTGGTCCTGGCGAGGATGTCATAGATCTCCGGGGTCAGCAGCACACGGCCCAGAATGGAGTAGTTGCTGAACTCCTGACCCTTCTTGGGCTTCTCGATCATGTCGTCCACAAAGAAGTAGTTGTCGTGGATGGGGGTAGTCTTGAGGCTGCAATAACGGCTCACGTCGGCCCAAGGCACGGCGGACACACCGGCAGCCGGGCGGCCAAACTCTTCGTAGGCACGGATGAGCTGAGCGCAGACCGGGTCTTCGCCCCAGATGACGTCGTCACCATAGATGACCACAAAGGGGTCGTCGCCGGTGAAGGGCTTAGCCATGCTGACAGCGTGGCCGAGGCCGAGGGTCTGCTGCTGGCGGACGAAGAAGATGTTGGCCAGATTGGAGATGCCGAGGCACTCTTCCAGCATCTTCTCCTTGCCGGGAGCAGCAAGTTTTGCTTCCAGCTCGGGGCTGCGGTCAAAGTGGTCCTGGATGATGTCCTGATTGCGGCTCACGATGATAAGGATGTCGGTGATACCGGAGCGGACAGCCTCCTCCACCAGATACTGGATGGCGGGTTTGTCCACGAGGGGGAGCATTCCTTTGGGCATCGCCTTGGTGGCGGGCAGCACGCGGGTGCCAAGACCAGCGGCGGGGATGACTGCCTTGGTGACTTTTTTCATGGTTCAAACTCCTTCACATTTATAGCAATTCAACTTTTTAATGCAACAGCGTTGAATTGCATATCGCAAATATGCTGTTTGGATGTTGCACTAATTTCTTGACTTGCGATAGATTCACGGCTGGGTGTATCAGCCATAGAAAGCGTTGAGGATGGCCTGCAGATCCGGGCCGAGCAGCAGGGTGAACGCACTGCCGCAGACACTCAGGAACAGGACACAGAGAAAGACCGCGCCGAAGCTGACGCCGCCCTGGGCGCGGAGCACGGCCTGACGCTGCTGGGCATCGGGGAACTCAGACTGGATGCGGCGGATGTGGTCGGCGGCGCTCTTGCGGTAGAGCCACTTGCCGTACATACCGCGCACCAGCATCAGCACGAAGCTGAGGACAGAGCAGACGCGGGCAAATATCGTCAGAGCTGAAGCGCTCATGGCCGGGGCGAGGGCGCTGCCGGAGAGCTGGAGCATCTCGATAAAGGTGGGCGCTGCCAGCAGAAGTTCAGCGGCCAGAAAGCCAAAGGCCGGCTTCCACGCCTTGCGGTAGAAGAAGTAGAAGGGACCGAACAGCAGAGCCGAAAAGCTCATGGATACTTTGCTCTTCTGGAGCTGCATCCGGCTGTAAGCGGCGAGGTAAGCGGGAGCGGCGGGGCCGATATAGTCCAGCCAGTCCTGACGGTCGATGCCGTCCATCTTGGCCTCTTTGCCGAAGGCGTCCTCAAAAAACTCCTTCTCCGGGTCAGCGGAAGTGCCGAACTGACGGTACATCTGGGAGTAGTCGAAAGTCTCTTCACCGCTGCCGCGGGTAGAAGGAGGCTCCTGCCCCTCGGGGGGCAGCACAGCACCGCAGCAGCGGCACGTTTCCTCGTCCCGCAGGGTGCGCTCGCCGCAGGACGGACAGGTGCGGAGCTGGCTCTCCTCGTAGGGGAACTTCCACTCATAGCCGGCGGCGTGGGCGGGGCGGTGGATGCACTGGCCCAGCTTCTCGTAGCAGACGCGGTGATAAGGCGCACCGCAGTCGGGGCAGACCACGATGTCATCCTGAAGTGTGAGGGGCTTGCCGCAGCCCTCACACGGACAGCCATAGTATTTTGGCATAACATCCTCCAATGAATATGGTAGTTTATCAGTATTATACACTTAAAATGCGGAAAAGAAAAGGCGAAAATCTTCAAAATTCCAGCACAATGGTATTTTTTCCTCTTTACTTTATCATGGATTCTGGGTATACTAATGAAGTATCTGTGTATAAACTGTATCTTTTAGGAGTAAATCTCTCCGTCATTGGCCGAGTCCTCGGGCAGGCTTTCCTTCGTACAACCTCTCCGTCACGCCTACGGCGTGCCACCTCCCCTGGTAGGGGAGGGTTTGGCAGTCCCCGCAAAGTGAACGGTTTCGCCAGAGGCTCCCCTACCAGGGGAGCTGTTGAGCGCCAGCGAGACTGAGAGGTTGTACTAAGACGGGTCTGCCCGTGTGCGTGGCTGATGATGAAGAGGCTGCTCCTGTTCTTTGAGACGAGAGGAATAAAACGATGATCACCACTGATGAACTGAAAGTACAGCTGGCTGAATACCACACCGCTGTAAAGGACTTGGAGGAGGCGCTGGCCATCGACGCTTCCCGCAAGCGCGTGCAGGAGCTGGAGCACACCATGTCCCGCCCCGGCTTCTACGACGACGCTGAGCTGAGCAAGAAGGTCTTCGACGAGGTGGGCGACCTGAAGGGCAAGTTGACCCGCTTCGAGAAGCTGCAGGGCCTGTACGATGACGCAGAGACCATGCTGGTCATGCTGGACGAGGAGTACGACCCCGAGATGGTGCCGGAGGCCGAAGAGGCCGTCAACGCCGTGGGCAAGGCTGTGGACGAGCTGCAGCTGATGACCATGCTGAACGGTGAGTACGACCACAGCAACGCCATCCTGACCTTCCACGCAGGCACCGGCGGCACCGAGGCACAGGACTGGGCCGAGATGCTCTACCGTATGTACAACAAGTGGGCGCAGGCTCACGGCATGACCGTCGAGGTCCTGGATTATCAGGACGGCGACGAGGCCGGCATGAAGAGTGCTTCCATGATGGTCAAGGGCGCCAACGCCTACGGCCTGCTCAAGAGCGAGAACGGCGTCCACCGTCTGGTGCGCGTCTCTCCCTTTGACGCCAACGCCCGCCGTCAGACCAGCTTTGCTTCGCTGGAAGTCATGCCCGAGCTGGACAACACCATCCAGGTGGACATCCGCCCCGAGGACATCGAGATGCAGGTCTACCGCTCCTCCGGTGCCGGCGGCCAGCACATCAACAAGACTTCTTCCGCTGTCCGACTCATCCATAAGCCCACCGGCATCGTGGTCAGCTGCCAGACCCAGCGCAGCCAGTTCCAGAACCGCGACTACGCGATGGAAATGCTGAAGGCAAAGCTGTACCAGATCGCCAAGCAGCAGCACATGGATAAGATCGACGACATCAAGGGCGTCCAGAACGAGATCGCATGGGGCCACCAGATCCGCTCCTACGTCTTTATGCCCTACACGATGGTCAAGGACCACCGCACCAACTACGAGACCGGCAACGTGGACGCTGTCATGGACGGCGACCTCGACGGCTTCATCTTCGCTTACCTCAAGGCTGCAAGCCGTGGTGAGCTGCAGGATACCTAAAATCAGAGCATAACAAAAACGTCTGTACTTCGTTTGGAGGTACAGACGTTTTTCTTTTTATTCGAGGTCGCCGAGTATCCCCGGCCAGAGGGCTTCCTCCTGCCGCATGGCGACGAAGCAGCAGTCGAGGTACATCTTGTTTACGGCAGCGACGATGGTACCGCGCAGCAGACGCTTTTCGTCGGCGGCATCCGGGTCGAGGCCGCGGATGGTGCTGCCGGCACCGAAGATGTAGGGCAGGCAGTTCTCCACCTCGTCGCAGAAGTAGTCGTAGGCTTCGGCGGCGGTGCAGTGAGCCCGCTGCATCTGAAAGAGGGTGTCGATGTTTTCCAGCGAGAGGACATTTTTAGACAATACGATATAGATGAGAGAAGCCAGCTGTTCGCGGGAATACTTCTTTTTGACGGGGTGGGAGATGACTCCTTTCTTGACGTAGTTGCTCACCATGGAGGGGGTGAGCTCCACCCCGGGGAAGCCCCGGAAGCAGCTGTTGACGAGCTGCACGGTCTGGTCGAGATACAGCCCCACGGAGGGCAGCTCCCGGTAGCGCGGCAGGGAAAACCCGGCGGCGCAGGCCGTGACACGGCGTTTCATTTCCTGATTCATGGTGGTAGTATAGCGCATTTTTGAGTCGGGGTCAACCGTTTATGAAAACAATATTAAGAATTTTACAAATCGCTTGACAGGTTTTTGAAAAACTGATATAGTGGACTCACCGAACGTAAAAAATGCGGCGGACACCCGCCGGAATGGAGATAGATGAGATGAAACGAATCGTTGTGGACTCTTCCGCCAGCCTGTACAAGCTGGACGGCGTGGATTTTGCTGCTGTGCCTCTGAAGATCGTGACCGACGAGAGGGAATACCTCGACGACGGCACGCTGAACGCCGTGGAAATGGCGACTACCCTGCGCACCTATAAGGGCAAGACCAGCACCTCCTGCCCCAACATCGGCGACTGGCTGGAGGCTTATGAGGGCGCAGATGAAATTTATGCCATCACCATCACCGGCACCCTGTCGGGCAGCTGCAACGCCGCCCAGCTGGCCGCAGAAGAGTATCAGGCAGAGCACCCGGGTGCTCAGGTCTTTGTGCTGGACAGCCTGTCTGCCGGCCCGGAACTGGTGCTGCTGGCAGAGCATATCCGTGCGCTCATCGAAGAGGGCAGGGACTTTGACGAGGTGTGCGAAGAGATGCTGCGCTACCGTCACCACACCCATCTGCTGTTCTCGCTGGAATCGCTGGCGAATCTGGCCCGGAATGGCCGGGTGAAGCCCGCTGTGGCTGCTGTGGCGCGGATGCTCAACATCCGGGTCATCGGCAAGGCCAGCGATGTGGGCGAACTGGATGTCCTCTGCAAGACCCGCGGCGAGCACGGCGCTCTCGAGCGCATCGTGCTGGAGCTCAAAAGCCACGGCTACACCAACGGCAAGGTCATCATTGCCCACTGCGGCAACCCCGCCGCCGCCGAGCGCCTGATGCACATGGTGCGGGCTGTCTTCGAGGGCGCACAGGTGCGGGTGACCGAGTGCGGCGGCCTGTGCAGCTACTACGCCGAGCTGGGCGGCCTCATGGTGGGCTTCGAGGACGCGGACGCCTGAGCTTGAAATCTCCGCATCTCTGCGCTATACTATTCCCATAAAAATGCTGCCGAAAGGCAGCGGAGGAGGCGCAGATGTTCTTTCGGCTGCCGGTCGTACGGTTCTTCAATCGTGTCATCAACAGGGCCACGGTCACAGTGGCCCTTGTTTTGCTACAGATCGGCTGGCTGCTCTGGGCCTTCTTCTCCCTCACCGCCGGAAAGGTGTGGGTGAATGCGGGGCTGAATGTCCTCAGCCTCTTCATCACCCTCTACCTCGTGCGGAAGGACGAGAACAGCGACTATAAGATCATTTGGCTCGTCCTCATCGGGATGATGCCGCTGCTGGGCGGTGCGCTCTATCTGGCCTTCGGCAACAAGGCCCCCGCCAAGCGGATGCGCCAGCGGATGCAGGCGGTGGAGCGCCAGCACACCGCCGACCTCGCCCAGCAGCCGGGCCAGACCGACGCCCTCGACCCCGCCAGCAGGGGACTGAGCCGGTATGTTTCGGAGTACGGGCCATACCCCGCATGGAAAAACTCCACGGCAAAATATTACCCCTGCGGTGAGGCCATGTACCCTGACCTGCTGGCCGACCTCGAAAAGGCAGAGCGGTTCATCTTCCTCGAGTTCTTCATCGTCCGCACCGGCAAGATGTGGAAGGGGGTAGAGGACATCCTTGTCCGCAAGGCGGCGCAGGGGGTGGATGTCCGGCTCATCTACGACGATTTCGGCAGTCTGCTGGGTCTGCCGTCCGATTTCGTGGTGCAGATGGAGCGGGCGCATATCCGCTGCATCCCGTTCAACCCGGTGGTGCCGCTGGTGTCGCTGGTCATGAATCACCGCGACCACCGGAAGATCGTGGTCGTGGACGGAAATACAGCCTATACGGGCGGCATCAATCTGGCCGACGAGTATATCAATGAAGAAGAGAGGTTCGGCTACTGGAAGGACGCAGCTCTCCGCACCGAGGGCGCGGCGGTCTGGAACTTCACGGTGATGTTCCTCGACCACTGGAACGCCTTCCGCCCCAGCGAGGAGGATTATGCGCCCTTTATGCCTCAGGCTGAGTCCCTGTCTGCCCAGTCGGACGGAGTGATACAGCCCTACGGGGACAGCCCGCTGGACGAAGAGGCTCTGGCCGAGACGGTCTACCTGAATATCATCAATCAGGCCCAGCGGTATGTCTATATCTATACGCCCTACTTCGCGGTGGGCGAGACCATGCTGGAAGCCCTCAAGGCGGCGGCAAAGCGGGGCGTGGACGTCCGGCTGGTGCTGCCGGGCATCCCGGACAAGAAGCTCATCTTCCGGCTGACCCGCTCCTATTATGTGCCGCTGCTCCGGGCGGGGGTGCGCATCTACGAGTTCACGCCCGGCTTTCTCCACGCCAAGTGCTACGTCAGCGATGACCGCGCCGCCGTGGTGGGCAGCATCAACATGGATTACCGCAGCCTCTTCCTCCACTTTGAGTGCGGGGCGCTGCTGCTCTATAACAGTCAGGTCATTGCTCTGCGGGACGATGTGCTTCGCACCCTGCCAGAGTGCCGGGAAGTGCAGCTGGCCGACTGCCGCACCTCGCTGGCCGGGACGCTGCTGGACAGTGTGCTCCGCCTGCTGAGCCCGCTGATGTGAGCGATACTGTGGTGGAATAAGTGGCGAAGTGACAACTTAATGATATATCTACGTTATATTTTATCACTTCGCCAACTTGGCGAAGTGCTTTGACTTGGCGAACTGGTCACTTCGCCAGCTGTGCTCATTTCGCCACGGTGGCGGAGTGACATTCTCGACGATGTTTCGTTTATAATTTCTCACTTCGCCAGATAACACGTCGGTCTCAGAGCACAGTTGTAAATTTTCTGCGTGGTGCTTGACTTTTGCGGGGAATCGCATATAATAAAGATGGTAAATGTGGAAGCCAATATGTCATTGACACACCCAAAAGGAAAAGACCCCCTCCCGGAGCTGCTATCTCCGAAAGGGGGTCCTTTTTAGTGCTTACGGCCCTTCAGCCATCCGTCAAGCCACTTACAAATGTAGTAAGAAGCTACATTTGCTCCGACGGACAGGATAAATGTGGAAATATACGCCATTGGACAACACCTCCCTTCCCATAAAACTGGGCGGGGTAGGCCGCAGGACAAGTATAACACAGTTTCCAACAAAAAGATACATAAATAAATAGACTCCTGTCGGGCTATACTACTCCCAAAGAGATGAAAGGGAGCGTAACGCTTATGACACAGAGACAAAAAGCTCTTCTGAGCTGTGCCGTGGCGGCGGCACTGCTGCTGTCCGGTTGCCGCAAAGGCAACAGCGATTCCGGCAGCATGAGCAGTTCGAACGCCATGTCCGGCTCGTCCGGCAGCGCCAGCACCACCCAGACCGGCGGCTGGAAGACCGGCCTCGGCATCCTGACCGAGGCTTCCGATGAGGCCCGTACCGGCACCATCCATACCATCGCTGCCGCCGTCCTGCTGGACGGAGACGGCAAGCTGGCCGACGTGATGCTGGATGAGCTGGAAGTGGAAGTTACCGCCGACGGCAAAGGCGTCGTCACCATGCCTACCGACTACCGCACCAAGCGCCAGAAAGGGGACGACTACCCGCTGGCAGCGGCATCTTCGCTGAAAAAGGGCTGGGCCGAGCAGGCCGATGACTTCGCCGACTACCTCACCGGCATGACGCCCGAGCAGGCATCCATGCTGGAAACGGATAAGGACGGCAAGGCTGTGGACGCCGACCTGCTGTCCGGCTGCACCATCCGGGTGGATAAGTACCGCGACGCCGTGGCGAAAGCCTGCACGAATGCATCCGCCCTCGGCGCGGCGAAGGGCGACCGGGTGAGCCTCGGCGTGGAGGCGGAGAATGCCTCTTCGGACATCACCGCCACCGACGATAAGGATGTGAACGCAGAAGTTGACCTTACCGTCGTGGCCCTGACTCTGGATGCCGATGGCCGTGTGACCAGCGCCATCGGCGACATGGCAGAGCCTGCGCTGACCATCGCGGCAGACGGCGGCGTCACCGCCCCGGACACCGTCCGCTCCAAGCTTGAGCTGGGCGACAGCTACGGGATGCGGAATGCATCCAGCCTCGGCAAGGAGTGGTACGAGCACAGCGAGGGCTATTGCAGCTACCTCAAGGGCAAGACTGAGAAAGAGGTGGCGGACATCCCTGCCGACGGCTCGGACGCCGACCTCGCGGCCCTCTGTACCATCTCCATCGACGCCCTGCAAAAGGCCGCAGGGGATGCGTTTGAGAATGCGTCATTATAAATTGAACGGAAAGTCTGACCGTCACCGTGAGGTGGCGGTTTTCTTTTTGTCCTTTGTACAAATACACCGAAAACCCTATCGGAAAGGGGCGGTCTGCGGGCAAAACGCGAAAAAATCGGTTTTCCTCTTGCAAAACGGGGCAAAACGCGCTATTCTATAGTCACAGTTTAACAATTTAGCATGGTAAAGCGGTAAAACGAAGCGCTGCTTCTGCTGAAACTGAGGGAGGAAATTACAACATGAAACGTCTGGTATCTGCTTTTCTGGCCGGTGCGATGGCACTGAGCCTTGCCGCCTGCGGCGGTTCTGCATCCACTTCTACGGCTGCTTCTTCTGCCGCCGCCTCTGCCGCCCCGGCAAGCTCCGTGGCCGCTGACAGCGACCTGGCTTACCTCCAGTCCAACGGCAAGATGGTCATCGGCTACACCGTGTATGAGCCGATGAACTACACCGACGCCGACGGCAACTTCACCGGTTTCGATACCGAGCTGGCCACCGCTGTCTGTGAGAAGCTGGGTGTCGAGCCGGAGTTCGTGGAGATCAACTGGGACACCAAGGAGACCGAGCTGGCTGCAAAGAGCATCGACTGCATCTGGAACGGCCTGACCCTGACCGATGACCGCGAGGAGAATATGGCCTGCACCAAGCCCTACGTCAAGAACGCCCAGGTCGTCGTGGTGAAGGACGGCACCGATTATACCTCCACCGCCGACCTCATCGGCAAGACAGTGGTGGCCGAGGCCGGCTCTGCCGGTGAGACCACCATCACCGAGAACGCCGACCTGTCTCAGGCTGATTTCATCTCCAAGGCTGTTCAGACCGACTGCCTGATGGAAGTCGCCGCTGGCACTGCTGACGCCGCCGTCCTCGACCTGACTCTGGCTTCTGCCATGATCGGCGAGGGTACCGACTACGCAAACCTCAGGATGGTGGATGAGCTGAACGTCGAGGAGTACGGCGTGGCCTTCCGCAAGGGCAGCGACGTGGCCGAGGCTGTGGACAACGCTTTCGACGAGCTGAAGGCTGATGGCACCATGCAGACTCTGGCTGACAAGTACGGCCTGACTCTGGCTGAGTAACTTACATTATAAACGGATAGGTGTAGTGATTCTGTGACTGTGATTTTGGAGCGTCTGACCGGCGCATTCGCGCTCAACTGTGAGCTGTTCTTTCTGACCTTGCTGTTTTCGCTGCCGCTGGGCCTTGTGGTGGCCTTTGGCTCCATGAGTCGGTGCGCACCGCTGCGGGGCGTCGTCAAGACCTTCGTGTGGGTCATCCGCGGTACGCCGCTGATGCTCCAGATCATCGTCATCTACCTTGGCCCCGGCCTGCTGGGTATGACCAACCCCTGGCCCTCCGGCTCTTCGGGCCGTCTGGTGGCGGCGGTGGTGGCTTTCGCCATCAACTACGCCTGCTACTTCTCTGAGATCTACCGCGGCGGCATCGAGGCTGTGCCGAAAGGCCAGACCGAGGCCGGTCAGGTGCTTGGCATGACCAAGAGCCAGATCTTTTTCAAGGTCACGCTCCTGCAGGTCGTCAAGCGCATCCTGCCCCCGATGGGCAACGAGGTCATCACGCTGGTGAAGGATACCTCGCTGGCGAATGTCATCGCCAACAAGGAGATCATCATGATGGCGAAGGAGTACAGCGCCAAGGGCCTTATCTGGCCGCTGTTTTCCACCGCGATTTTCTTCCTCGTCTTTGTCGGCGCACTCACCCTGCTGCTGGACTGGGCCGAGAAAAAGATGGACTATTTCCGCTGCTAAGGAGGATACTGAATTATGGCATTACTCGAAGCCTCCGGCATCGGGAAAAACTTTGGCGAGACGAAAGTTCTCAAGGACATCTCGCTCACACTGGAACAGGGCGAGGCGCTGGCGATCATCGGCTCGTCCGGCTCGGGCAAGACGACGCTGCTGCGCTGCCTGAATTTCCTTGAGCGTCCCGACACCGGCGTCATCAGGGTGAACGGCGAGACCATGTGGGACGCCGCCGACCCAGCCACCCAGCGGGAGAGCGAGGTGCGGAAAAAGCGCCTCCACTTCGGCCTCGTGTTCCAGAACTTCAACCTCTTCCCCCAGTACACCGCGCTGGAAAACGTGATGCTGGCGGGGGAGCTTCTGGCAAAGGAGCAGCCCGACTACAAGGCCAACAAAAAGGCCATCCACGCCCAGCTGGAAGCACAGGCCCATGACCTGCTGGCCCAGATGGGCCTGTCGGAGCGGGCAGGCCACTACCCCCACCAGCTCTCCGGCGGTCAGCAGCAGCGGGTGGCCATCGCCCGCGCACTGGCGCTCCACCCGGACATCCTCTGCTTCGATGAGCCCACCAGCGCCCTTGACCCGGAGCTGACCGGTGAAGTCCTCCGTGTCCTGCGGGACCTCGCCGACCGCAAGACCACCATGATCATCGTCACCCATGAGATGCACTTCGCCCGCGACGTGGCCGACCGCATCCTATTCATGGACGGCGGCGTCGTGGTGGAGGAAGGCCCGGCCCGCCAGCTCATCGACCACCCCCAGGAGGAGCGCACCAAGCAGTTTTTGGCGCACTACTCTGAATAAGACAGGCTATGGCCCTCCCCGCTCGGGAGGGCTTTTTTGCGCCATTCACGCCGAAAACACCACGATTCGCGCGGTTTTTATTTACATTCTCTGATTTTTTTGGTAAGCTTGTATCGAAAAAGGCTGATTCTTCAAAAGACGAACAGACCAAAGGAGGACAGACTATGAGACTGAAGAGCGCACTCCGGCGGGGCGTGGCCGCTGCCGTCATCGCGGGCATCGTGGTGAGTTCCGGCATCCCGGCCTATGCGGCCCGGTGGGACATCGCCAACGGCGACATCACCGTGAAAGCGGGCGACGCCGAAGGAAAGAACAAGGTCTCACAGGGCGAGACCATCGACAAGGACGACACCGACACCGTCATCACCGGTGAGTCGGATAAGAACACCGTCACCATCGACACCTCCAAGGGCAACGTGGACGTCACCTTCGACGACCTGAAGATCGACGTCAGCGGCAAGGCCGAGGGGGACGTCAGCGGTGACGGCCCTGCCCAGGAGAGCAAAGCCGCCGTCACCGTGCAGGGCGACCACGATGCGACCATCGAGCTGGACGGTGACAACGAGCTGAAGAGCGGCGGTTATAATGCGGGTCTTGAGAAGAACGAACACGAGTCGAAAGGAACTCTGACCATCAAGGACGACAATGATACCAAAGGCGCGCTGACCGCTGAGGGCGGCTTCGGCGGCGCAGGCATCGGCGGAGGCATCGAGAGCACCGGCAGCAACATCACCATCCGGGGCGGCACCATCGAGGCTGTGGGCGGGAGCAACGCGGCAGGCATCGGCGACGGAGCAGGCCGCGCGTCGGACGACACCGACGACCCGAACCCGGGAGACCTCTACATCTGCGGCGACGCCGAGGTGACGGCCAAGGCGGGAAGCCAGATGACGGACGCCAAGGCCCCGGCCATCGGCGGCAGCTACGGCGAAGTACCCACGGAGAACCTTTCTGACGATGAACATAAGGTGACGGGAGGACGGCTGACCCGTCTGAACGCGGACGGCACCGTGATGGAGGGGATGGGCTACGACTACACCTCCACCCCCAAGCCCCAGCCGGACGACGACGAGGACGATGATGATGACGTCCCGCCCCCGGTGCAGGAGAACGCCCCCGAACCCCTGCCCGGCGGCATGGTGGTGGGCGGCTTCTTTTCCAGCCGGGTCACCATCCAGCGGCTGGATCCTGCTTTGGCCATTATTGAGAGCACCGACCCCATGGTCGGCAGCGTAAAGGCCGGCGACGCCGGAGAGGTCCTCACCCCGGGGGGTGTGGTGCTTATTGAGAGCGCCGCCCCCCGCTCCACCGTCACCACCGACATCTCCAGTCTCCGGGAGGACGGCGTGGAGGACATCTTCTTCCGCTATGAGGACACCATGACCCACTATAGCGTGGACAAGATGGCCGACGCGGCGGGCGAGGACGCTGACGTGGAGCTGAAGCAGAACAGGGAGGACATCAGCCTCCGGCTGGACGGCGAAACGCGGGACGACCTGTCGGAGCGCTATCTGGAGTGGGTGCCGGTGCAGACGCCAGAGCCGCAGGAGTGGCTGATATTGACCCACGAACTCGCGAAAAAAAGGGACGACCTCCCGAGTTTGGATTGGTGGCTCGAGCCTGAGAGAGAGGAAACGGTAGAGCAAAAAACGAGTGAAGAGCTCAGACGTGAACTCGACGAATTACTGAAACAAGAGCGGGAGATGATGGACTTCCAACTCGCGAAAAAAAGGGACGACCTCCCGAGTTTGGATTGGTGGCTCGAGCCTGCGAGAACGGAAACGCCGAGAATCGGGCTTGACGAGTCCCTGAAACAGCTGGCTTCCCGATTTGAGGCCATCGCTCCCGAGGAGGATAAGCCACGGCTTTTCCTGCTGGAAACCACCGTCCCGGATGGCACAAAGTATACCAATCTGTTGGAGAGTGACCTGCGGAGCTATACCGACCTTGGTGACGACTGGGACGACCTGCCGGATACCCAGGGTGAGATAAAGCTCTGGATACCGGAGGACTTGGGGCAGCCCAAAGAAATAAGCATCTCAAAGGAGAGCCTCTGAGCCGCAGCGACGGCATTGCATGATACACAGAACGAAAGGAGATGTACTATGAGACTGAAGAGCGCACTCCGGCGGGGCGTAGCCGCCGCCGTCATCGCGGGCATCGTGGTGAGCTCCGGCATCCCGGCCTATGCGAAAACATGGAACATCGCCGACGGCGACATTACGGTCAAAGGTGCGAGCGATGAAAGCGGAAACTATAACAATGTCAAGCAGGGTGAAAAGGATTTCGAGAAGGATGAGGGGGAGACCGTCATCACCGGCGAGTCGGATAAGAACACCGTCACCATCGACACCTCCGAGGGCAACGTGGACGTCACCTTCGACGACCTGAAGATCGACGTCAGCGGCAAGAAGGAGGGGGACGGCAGCGGTGACAGCCCAGTCGATGCGGGCAAAGCCGCCGTCACCGTGCAGGGTGACCACGATGCCGCCATCGAGCTGGACGGCGCCAACGAGCTGAAGAGCGGCAGCTGCAATGCGGGTCTTGAGAAGAATGGCAATGAGTCCTCCGGCAAGTTGACCATCAAGGACGACAACGACACCAAAGGCTCCCTCACCGCCGAAGGCGGCGAAGACGGCGCAGGCATCGGCGGCGGCTACGAAAGCGGTGCCGGAAACATCGAGATCACCGGCGGCACGGTAGAAGCCGTGGGCGGTGAGGGTGCTGCCGGTATCGGCGGCGGTGTGTACGGCCCGGGCCGCGACATCGAGATTTCCGGCGGCAAGGTGTCGGCCACGGGCGGCAGCTACAGCGGCGACCCCCGCCCCGGCGCGGCAGGCATTGGCGACGGCGCGGGTGCGTGGTCTGAGATAGACCCGGATGCGCCGCCCAGCAATCCCAATCACATCATCATCTCCGGCGACGCCGAGGTGGAGGCCAAGGCAGGCGCAAGCACCGGCGGCAAAACTGCGGCCATCGGCGGCGGCATAGTCGGCGAGATCCCCAATGACGCCCTCTCTGACGACGACCACAAGGTGACGGGCGGTAGTCTGACCCGCTACGACCCCGACGGGAAGAAGATGGAGGACTACAGCTACGACCGGCGGACGCCCTCCCAGCCGGAGCAGCCAGACAAGCCGGAGCAGCCGGACAAGCCGGAGCAGCCGGACAAGCCGGAACAGCCGGACAAGCCGGAACAGCCAGATGATACCGAGGACGACGAGGACGACGACGAGGACGACGCTCCAAGCGTGCAGGTCGGCGAGGTGCCGGACCGTGTGAAGCAGATGTACGAGGCCATGGGCGTGATCACCCATCCGGATGGCACACAGGAGCTTGCAGATGTGACCACGGCAGAGTATGACCCGGTCAACAAGGTCCTGCGCTTCGATGCCCACGGTTCGCTCTTTTGGATGACAGGCGACTCGCTGCGGGAGCTTGCAAAGGAGGTCGATGAACTCCGCGTCCGATTCCTTGATGGGGAAGGGCAGGAGATGGAGGCCGTCATTCCGCTGGCCCGGATCAAAGATCTGGTCGGCGCGAAGGGTGCGTTCGAATTCGGGCTGTACCATGAAGGAATTTATAGATTCCATGTTGTCGGGCAGACAGGATATGATAGAGAAATGTTCTCGCGTGAGAGAGAAAAGTTCTTGTATGAGAATGTCTTGCGCGAAAACGGCAAGGAACTGGTCCTCGTGTACCACGTTGGCGATGAGGAAGAGAAAGCACAGGAGACTGCCCGGGTGGAGGAGGCCATCGCCCGCCGCAGGCAGGAGAAAGAGCAATGGTGGGGAGTTGTCATCTCCGGTCTGGAAGGCGGCTCCCTGAGCGGACAGCCCGGGCTGACTCAGCCGGGAACGGGTGCCGTCGGTGACCTCAGCGGGCTGACGACTCTCTCGCCGGACAGCCTTACCACGGCCCAGCAGCCGAAGCAGCCCGCCTCCGACCAGACGGTGTGGAAGACAGTTACCGGTAACATCGTGAAGCTCGCGGGCGGGAAGCAGGACAGCAAGAAGGACGACCCGGCCCCCTCCGTCGGTGACCTCAGCGGCCTCCCGACTCTCTCGCCGGACAGCCTCACCACGGCCCCGCAGCCGGAAGCAAGCGGTCAGCCATCGGAAACAAGCACCCAGCCATCGGAAACAAGCGCCCAGCAGCCGGAAACAGGCGGATGGGTAACGGACAGTCAGGGTGACTTGGTGTGGAAGCCGGGCAAGGATGGCGGTCCGCCGCCGGATTTGAGAGGAAATTGGGAGACAAGAAAATGGATGGGGAGAAGCGACGATTATTGGTGGGAGTGGCAGCCGGTGCAGGAGGGTGATCAGTTATATTGGAAACCAATCCTGCAGACACGGATCAGGGGTCATGCTGGGGGGGATCCCTTTTATGACTCCACATATTGGAAACCAAACAAATGGGTAAGGCTCCATGACTATTTTCCGTGGGATCCCTTTTATGACTCCGCATCTTCTGACTCTGCATGGATGTACGATTATGAAGGCTGAGAGCGTGTGCAATGAGGAATTGCAGCAGGAGGGCCTTGTTCACAGGCAGACCTGCCGCCCCCCCTGCGCACAATCACCAAAAACCACCGATAGAAAATAGCAATGTTGTACGAAGAAATCTGCCCCAAACCCCTTGCAAAATCACGATGAGCTGAGTATAATACCATTCATGAAACACAAAACGTCCTGCCCCTCATCCGGCAGGGCGTTTTTGTCGGTAAAGATCCGGCAAAGAAATGTTAAGTGACCGCCCGGGGAGGGGCTTTGTATGACAAAAGACATGACACAGGGCAGCCCGCTCAAGCTCATCCTTGCCTTTGCGGTGCCGCTGATGCTGGGCAGTCTGTTCCAGCAGTTCTACAATCTGGCCGATACCATCATCGTGGGCCGCTTCGTGGGCGTGGATGCGCTGGCGGCGGTGGGCAGCGTGGGCGGCCTGAACTATCTGGTGCTGGGCTTCGTCAACGGCATCGCCTGCGGCTTCTCCATCCCCATCTCGTGGACCTTCGGCGCGAAGGATTACAGAGAGATGCGGCGCTACACCGCCAATACCGTCTGGCTGAGCCTCTTTTTCGCCGTCGTGCTCACGGTGGTGACGGTGGCCCTGACCCGGGCGGTGCTGGTCTGGACCAACACCCCCGACAACATCATCGACATCGCGGACATCTACATCCGCACCATCTTCTGGGGCATCCCCTTCACCCTGCTGTACAATGTCACCAGCGCCCTCATGCGCGCGCTGGGCGACAGCAAGCGGCCGCTCTATTTCCTGCTGGTGGCCAGCGTGCTGAACATCGGCCTCGACCTGCTCTGTATCCTCATCTTCCGGATGGGGGCGTTCGGTGCGGCCTTCGCCACCGTGTTCAGTCAGGCGGTGGCGGGCATCGGCAGTCTCATCTACATCGGCCACCACTACCCGGAGCTGAAATGGAGCAGGGAAGAGGGCCGTCTGAGCGCCAGCCACTGCCTCAAGCTCTGCAACATGGGCATCCCCATGGGCCTGCAGTGCAGCATCACCGCCATCGGCAGCGTCGTGCTGCAGGGCGCGGTGAACGGTCTGGGCAGCAGCATCGTGGCCGCGCAGACCGCAGGCAGCAAGGCCGCCCAGTTCCTCTCGGTGCCGCTGGAGAGCATCGGCACCGCCATGACCACCTACGCCAGCCAGAACATGGGCGCTCACGACCTCAAGCGTGTGGACCGGGGCGTCAATACTGCGCTGGGAATTGGCTGCGTCTACAGTGTGGCATCCTTCCTCATCCTGCGTGTGCTGGATGTGCCGCTCATCAGCCTCTTCCTCGAGAGCAGCGAGGTGGAGATCATGGCGAATGCCCGCAGCTTCATCTTCTGGAACAGCGTGTTCTACATCCCGCTGGCCGTCCTTATCATCTACCGCTACACCATCCAGGGCCTGGGCTATTCCGGCCTTGCCATGTTCGCGGGCGTGGCCGAGATGGTCGCCCGTGCCATGGTGGGCTTCTGGTTCGTGCCACTCTGGGGCTACTTTGCGGCCTGCATCGCCAACCCTGTGGCATGGTTCTTCGCCTGCTTCTTCCTCATCCCGGCGTACTTTGCCGTGCGCAATCGGCTGATGAAAGAAAATGCATATGGGGTGGGGGATTAAACCTCGCCTACAGCTCCCCTTCGGGGGAGCTTTTGTTGTATTTACAAATCCCCCCAAAACCGCTATACTATATATAGTTGTGTCAAAACGAGGAGGCGGGACGATGGAGCAGGAGCTGGAACGGCTGGAAGGCACGGTAGAGGACATTATCTACCTGAACGAGGACAACGGCTACACCGTGTTCGAGGTGTCGGGCGGCGGTGTCGTCACCGTTGTGTGCGGCGTGGTGGGAGAGCTCCACGCCGGTGAGAGCGTCGTCTGCCGGGGCAGGTACGAGAACCACGCCACCTATGGCCGACAGTTCCACGCACAGGAGTGCGAGACGGATATGCCCAAAGACCTCGAGGCCGTCTACGCCTTCCTCGCCAGCCGGTCGCTGCCCTACATCGGGGCTCGGACGGCGGATAAGATCATTGACAAATTCGGCGCGGCGGCGCTGGAAGTTATCGCTAACGACCCCGCCCAGCTCACCCTCATCCCGGGCATCTCGGCGGACAAGGCCGACCGCATCCAGCAGGAGTTCAAGCGGATGTTCGGAATGCGGGAGCTCATCGCCTATCTGGCTCAGTTCGAGATCAGCCCCCGCCGGGCGATGGAGGTCTTCCGCACCTTCGGGCCGGGGGCAATGCAGGCCATCCAGCAGAACCCCTACCTGCTCTGCGGGGAGCCGCTGCAGCTGGACTTCCGCCATGCCGACAGCATCGCCCAGTATTACCAGATGGCAGGGGACTGCGCCCAGCGGCTGGAAGCCGCCCTCCTGCGCACCCTGCGCCACAACGCAGGCAACGGCCACACCTGTCTGCCCCGGGCGCAGCTGCTGGAAACGGCGTCGAACTTCATCCACCAGCCCCCCGAAAAGCTGGCGGCGGCGCTGGACAGCTGCATCCAGACCGGGAAACTGGCGGTGCGGATGTTCGACGGTACACCGTATATTTATCTGCCGGATCTGCTGGCCGCAGAGCAGGACATCGCCGACCGTCTGGCCATGCTGACCAGGCGCGGGAAGCAGACGGCCCGAAACCTCGACAAGAACATCCAAATACTGGAACTGGCGCAGGGCTTTGCTTACGCGCCGCTCCAAAAGGAAGCCATCCGCAAGGCCATGACCGAGAACTGTCTTGTCCTCACCGGCGGCCCCGGCACCGGCAAGACCACCACGGTCAACGCCATCCTGCAGCTGCTCGAGAACGAGGCCGAACGGGTAGCCCTCTGTGCTCCCACAGGCCGCGCCGCCAAGCGTCTGAGCGAGCTGACGGGCCGGAAAGCCTCCACCATCCACCGCCTGCTGGAAGTGGACTACACCGGCGGCGTGGTCAGCTTCATCCACAACGACAAGAACCTGCTCAAGTGCGACGTCGTTATCCTCGACGAGATGAGTATGGTGGATGTCAAGCTGTTCCAGGCCCTCATTGCGGCACTGCGGTACAGCTGCCGTATTATTATGGTAGGCGACGCCGACCAGCTGCCCAGTGTCGGCCCGGGCAATATCCTCGGCGAGATCATCCGCTCCGGGCTGGTGCCGACGGTCTGCCTCAACGAGATATTCCGGCAGGCCGCTCAGAGCCTCATCGTGGAGAATGCCCACCACATCATCTCGGGTGAACCGCTGAAAAAGGGCGGAAAGACGGACGATTTCTTTTTCCTCGAAGCCGACGGCGACGCAGCCCAGAAGCTGGTCTGCGACCTTGTGACCACCCGTCTGCCCCGCAGCTACCAGTTCGACCCGGTGAAGGATATTCAGGTACTCTGCCCCACGAAACTCGGCCCCACCGGCACCCAGGCCCTCAACGCGGAGTTACAGGCCATGCTCAACCCGCCAAAGAAGGGCAAGCCGGAGCTGCAGAGTGCGGCCCGGGTCTTCCGGGTGGGGGACAAAGTGATGCAGGTGCGCAATAACTACGAGATAACGTGGCAGCGCATCGGCGGGGAACAGGGTGTGGGCGCCTACAACGGCGACATCGGCATCGTGGAGTCCATCGACGTGCGCAGCCGCTCCATGGTGGTGCGGATGGACGACCGGCGGCTGGTCTACCCGGCGGAGAACCTCAACGAGCTGGAAATTGCGTATGCCATCACAGTACACAAAAGCCAGGGCAGCGAGTTCCCGGCGGTCATCCTCCCGGCGGCGCAGGTGCCGCCCCGCCTGTGCTACCGCAACCTCTTCTATACCGGCGTCACCCGCGGGCGGAAGCTCTGCATTGTGGTGGGCCGGCGGGACGTGGTGAACCGGATGATGTCCAACATCCGCCAGAACCTGCGCTACAGCGGCCTGGCCGCCCTGCTGGCCCAGGCTCTGCCGCCGGAGCAGGAGAACCTTTAAGGGTTTCTTTTTGGATACACCTGTGTTATACTATAATGTGTTTTGATGACCCGCGCCCGGAGATGGGCGATGGAAATAGAGAATGGGCAGCAGAGAAAGGAAATATCACGATTATGGCACAGAATGACATCGGTATCGATCTTGGTACGACGACCATCATCATCGCGCAGGAGGGGCAGGGCGTCGTGCTCAACCAGCCCAGCGTGGTGGCGGTGGATACCCGCAAGAACTGCGTGCTTGAGGCCGGCGACAAGGCCCTTGCAATGGTGGGCCGTACACCCAACTACATCTCCGCCATCTTCCCGCTGAAGGATGGCGTCATCAGCGACCACACCATGACCCGGGAGCTCATCTGCCGCTTCGTCAATCAGGTCTACAGCTCCCACATGGTCAAGCCCCGTGTGGCCGTCTGCGTGCCTGCCGCCATCACCGGCATCGAGAGCGACGCTGTGGTGGAGGCCGTCATGGCCGCCGGTGCGCGTCAAGTCTACCTCATTGATGAGCCTATCGCCGCAGCTCTCGGCTCCGGCATCGACATCACCGTGCCGGATGGCCGGATGATCATCGACATCGGCGGCGGCACCACCGACATCGCCGTGCTGAGCCTCGGCGGCAAGGTCAAGGCCACCAGCGTCCGCGTGGCCGGCAACCACTACGACGAAG
>ERZ827117.772-NODE-772-length-31840-cov-5.767469_pt1 | contig 31840 bp, 28 predicted proteins | sample MGYA00519920_ERZ827117 | MGnify/ENA primary metagenome ERZ827117 (study PRJEB31778, sample SAMEA3449260) | human gut metagenome | biome: human gut; feature: human-associated habitat; material: faeces | place: United Kingdom | collected 2010/2012 ...
CGTTCTCTTGGGGGTCCAAGGGGGCCATTCTCTCACGTGAGAGAATGGCCCCCTTTCCCGTATCCCCCACGGGTGTGGGGGAAATGTTCCACCACTTACAAGTGGTCAATCAGCGCCCACAGCACTGCTTGTACTTCTTCCCGCTGCCGCAGGGGCAGGGATCGTTGCGGCCAATCTTCTGGACCTTGCGGGGCTGCTTTTTCACCGTGCCGTCGCCGGAGGTGGAGGCGACGATGCCGTCGGCCACGCGCTCGCGCTTGACCTCGCCCTCGGTCTTGACGCGGGCGGAGAAGATGCGGCGCACCGTGTCGCCCTGAATGGCGGAGATCATGTCCTCAAACATCGTGAGGGATTCCTGCTTGTAGACGTCGATGGGCTTGTTGTTGCCGTAGGATTGTAAACGGATGGCCTGGCGCAGCTCGCTCATCGCGTCGATGTGGTCCATCCAGTATTCGTCGACCACGCGCAGCAGCACCACGCGCTCGAGCTCGCGCATGATGGGCGAGGTGACGGCGGCCTCCTTGGCCTCGTAGTACTTCTCGGCGGCTTCGTAGAAGCGGTCGGTCAGATCGTCGGCGGAAAGGCCGGAAAGGGAAGAAGCATCCACAGCGCCGCGCGGGAAGTACGTGCCCTCGCAGCTCTTGAGCGCGTCGGCGCGGTGCTCGTCGTCGGTCTTGTCATGCTCGCCGAAAGCGAAAGCGACCTGACTTTCGATGCTGCTTCTCAGCATGTTCAAAACGGTCTGCTTGATGTCCATGCCGTCGAGCACCTGCTTGCGCTGGCCGTAGATGATCTCGCGCTGCTTGTTCATCACGTCGTCGTATTCGAGTGTGCTCTTGCGGTACTGGAAGTTGCGGGACTCGACGCTCGTCTGCGCGTTTTCAATCGCCTTGGAGAGCGTCTTGTTTTCAATCGGCGTATCCTCGTCGAGGTTGAAGCGCTCCATCAGGTTCGTGATGCGCTCGCCGCCAAACAGGCGCAGCAGATCGTCTTCAAGCGAGAGGTAGAAGCGCGTCTCGCCCGGGTCGCCCTGACGGCCGGCACGGCCGCGCAGCTGGTTGTCGATACGGCGGGAATCGTGGCGCTCCGTGCCGATGATGAAGAGGCCACCCGCCTCGCGGACCTTGTCCGCCTCACCGCTGATCTCTTCGCGGTGCTTTTCAAGGGCCTTGGCGAACATGTCGCGCGCGTCGAGGATCTCCTTGTTGTCGGTCTCGGCGTAGCCGGTCGCCTCGGCGATGAGCTCGTCGCTGAGACCCGCCTTGCGAAGATCGGTTTTCGCCATGTACTCGGCGTTGCCGCCGAGCATGATATCGGTACCACGGCCGGCCATGTTCGTCGCGACCGTGACTGCGCCGAGCTTACCGGCCTGCGCGACGATCTCGGCTTCCTTTTCGTGGTTCTTCGCGTTTAGGAGATTGTGCTTGATGCCCTCGCGGGAGAGCAGGTATGAGAGCTTTTCGTTCTTCTCGATCGACACCGTACCGACCAGCACGGGCTGGCCCTTGGCGTGGCAGGCCTTGACCTGCTCGATAACGGCGCGGTACTTTGCCGCCTCGGTCTTGTAGACAACATCGGGGTCATCGATACGGGCAATGGGGCGGTTCGTCGGAATTTCAATGATGTCGAGGTTGTAGATCGTGCCGAATTCCTCTTCCTCGGTGAGCGCCGTACCGGTCATACCGGAGAGCTTGCCGTACAGGCGGAAGTAATTCTGGAACGTGATGGTCGCAAGCGTCTTGCTTTCTCGCGCGACCTCGACATGCTCCTTGGCCTCGATGGCCTGGTGCAGACCGTCGCTGTAGCGGCGGCCGAACATCAGTCGGCCGGTGAACTCGTCGACGATGACGACCTGACCGTCCTTGATGACGTAGTCGATATCGCGCTTCATCGTGCCGTGGGCCTTGATGGCCTGGTTGATGTGGTGCGCGATGGTGGAGTTTTCGGGATCGGAGAGGTTTTCAAGGCCGAAGTATTCCTCGGCCTTCTTCACGCCGCGGGCGGTGAGCGTCGCGGTCTTGGCCTTTTCGTCGACGATGTAGTCGGCGTCGATGTTGACGTCTTCCTCTTCCTTGTCGTCGCTCTCGGCGATGACCTTCTTGCGGAAGCCGCGTACAAGGTTTTCCGTGCGGGAATACATCTCCGTGGACTTTTCGCCCATGCCGGAGATGATGAGCGGCGTGCGCGCCTCATCGATCAAAATGGAGTCGACCTCGTCGACGATGGCGAAGGCATGTCCGCGCTGGACGAGTTCGCTTGCGTAGATGGCCATGTTATCGCGCAGATAATCAAAGCCCATTTCGTTATTCGTGCCGTAGGTGATGTCTGCGGCGTAGGCCTTGCGGCGCTCTTCACTTGTGAGGTCGTGGACGATCAGGCCGACCGTGAGGCCTAAGAAGCGGTGGACCTTGCCCATCCACTCGCTGTCTCGCTTGGCGAGGTAGTCGTTCACGGTGACGATGTGGACGCCGTTGCCGGTCAGGGCGTTTAGGTACGCGGGCAGCGTTGCCACCAGCGTTTTGCCTTCACCGGTCTTCATCTCGGCGATGCGGCCCTGATGGAGCACCACGCCGCCGACGAGCTGCACGCGGTAGGGGTACAGACCCAGCACGCGGCGGGATGCCTCGCGCACGGTGGCGAATGCCTCAGGCAGGATATCGTCGAGCGTTTCGCCGCTTTGCAGACGCGTCTTGAACTCCGGCGTTTTGGCCTGCAGCTCCGCGTCGCTCATCGCCTTGTATTCGTCCGCCATTGCTTCAATCTTGTCGACGATGGGGTAGATGCTCTTGAGCTCACGGTCGCTGTAGGAACCGAACATTTTACTAAAGAAACCCATATTCAAAACTTCCTTTCGTGGGAGCATAATGACACGCTTACAAGTATAGCATCCCTCTGCGCGATATGCAAAGGGAAATTTGCTGTATAATGTGAATGGATTGTAAATAAATTCTGATGCACCGGCGGGCATGTCTTGCACTCTATATAGCTGCTGTGGTAAAATACAAAGCAAGATAGTACAAAGCGACGAAACGCCCTCCGACGGCGGAGGACAGAAGCATAAGGAAGAAGTTTTTTCTCATCTAAGGAGGACATTCGCATGAAACTGCACTTTTACGGGGCCGACCGCTGCGTGACCGGCTCCTGCCACTGCCTGGAGATAAACGGTAAGAAGATCCTCGTCGACTGCGGCTTACAGCAGGGCCGCGACGAGCTCGACAACCGTTATCTCGCTTTCGCTCCCGGCAATATCGATATTCTGCTCGTCACCCACGCGCACATCGACCACACGGGCCGTATCCCGCTGCTGGTGAAAAACGGCTTCCACGGCCGCATCCTGACGACGCGCCTGACGGCGGATCTGATGAAGATCATGCTGCTTGACTCCGCCCACATTCAGGAGAGCGACGCCGAGTACGAAAACCGCAAGGGCGAGCGCGCGGGCCGCGAGCATGTCGAGCCGCTCTACACTGAGCAGGACGCGCTGGACGTTTTTAAATATGTGACAACCTGCGAGTACGAGGAAACAGTCGAACTTTGCGAGGGCGTAAGCGCGGTCTTTACCGACGCAGGACACCTGCTCGGCTCGGCGTCCATCACGCTCGAGCTTGAGGAAAACGGCGTTCATAAGACGATCGTCTTCTCCGGCGATATCGGCAACGTTGACCAGCCCATCATCCGCGACCCGCAGCTTTTAAAGAAGGCCGACTACGTCGTGATGGAGTCGACCTACGGCGACCGCAACCACACCGAGGTCTGGAGCTATACCGACGAGCTTGCCGAGATCATCGACGAAACGCTCGGCAAGGGCGGAAACGTTGTGATTCCGTCGTTCGCCGTGGGCCGCACGCAGGAGCTTTTGTACTTCATCCGCGAGATCAAGGATCAAAAGCTCGTCAAGTCGACGCCGAACTTCCCCGTGTACATCGACTCGCCCCTTGCCAAGGCGGCGACGACTGTGTTCTGCGGCGACCTGCACGGCTATCTCGACGAGCAGGCGCTCGAGCTTGTGAAGGACGGCACGCACATGTTCACTTTCCCGAACCTTAACCTGGTCGAGTCGAGCGAAGAGTCCAAGATGCTCAACATGGACTCGACGCCCAAGGTCATCATCTCGGCCTCCGGCATGTGCGACGCGGGCCGTATCCGCCATCACTTGAAGCACAATCTCTGGCGCGCGAACAGCGCGGTCGTGTTCGTCGGCTTCCAGTCGCCCGGCACGCTGGGCCGTCGGCTGCTCGACGGCGTTGAAAAGGTCAAGCTCTTCGGCGAGGAGATCGCCGTCAAGGCGAAGATCGTCAACTTCCAGGGCCTTTCGTCCCACGCCGACCATGACCACCTTGTCGAGTGGATCAAGGCCTTCGACCCGAAGCCTGCGCATGTGTTCGTCGTCCACGGCGACGAGGACGTTGCGCCCGTGTTTGCCGAAGAGCTCAATTCCCTCGGCTTCCATGCGCACGCGGCCAAGTTTACCGAGTGTTACGACCTTGCCGCAAACGAGATGGTCAGCGAGGGCTACATTTCCGAGCGCAAGCGCACGGCGCAGAAGTCCCGCGCCGACAACCTGTACGCCAAGCTCGTGGCGGCGGCGGAGTCGCTGCTTGAGTTTGCCAAGCGCTGCAAGGGCAGACCCAACAAGGACATTTCCGCGCTCACCGGCCAGATCATCAGCCTGATCGAGCGCTTCCGCGAGTGATTTGAGATACACAACAAAAGGTACTTCGCGCGATAAAAGCGCGAAGTACCTTTTCTGAGAGGAGAAGACGATGGAGCTTGCCAAAAATCAGGAGCATACCGTCACCATCGAGGGCTATGGCGAGGGCGGCATGGGCGTTGCGCGCATCGACGGACGCGTCGTGTTCGTCCACGGCGCGCTGCGCGGCGAGAAGTGCCGCGTGCTCATCTTAAAGACGCTCAAGAGCGTCGCCTTTGCCAAAGTGCTCGAGGTGATCGAGCCGTCGAGCGAGCGCATCACGCCGGACTGCCCGTACTTCCCGCGCTGCGGCGGCTGCACGTACCGCCACATCCGCTATGAAGAGGAGCTGCGGCTGAAAAAGCAGCGCGTGCAGGACAATTTGTCCCGCATCGGCGGCAGTGATGTGACGGTTGAGGAGATCTTAGGCGCGCAGGACACGCTGCGCTACCGCAACAAGGCGCAGTACCCCGTGTCAAAGGACGGCGCGGTCGGCTTTTACCGCGCCCGCACGCACGAGGTCATCGAGTGCGAGCACTGCTTATTGGTCAGACCTGAGGCCGACGCCGCGGCGGAGGCGCTGCGCGAATATATGCAGTCCTGCCGCGTCGCGGGCTATGACGAAAAGACGGGCCGCGGCCTCATTCGTCACCTTTACGTCCGCTCAAACGCGGCGGGGGAGAGCCTGATCTGCGTGCTTGTGAACGGCGATAAGCTGCCGAAAGAAGACCGGCTCGTCGCGCTCCTGCGCGATGCGTGCCCGAAGTGCACCGGCATCGTGCTCGGCACGAACACGAAAAAAGGCAACGTCATCCTCGGCGACCGCTACCGCACGCTCTGGGGGAGTGACCGGCTCGAGGACACGCTCTGCGGCAAGACGTTCCGGCTCAGCGTGCCGTCATTCTATCAGGTCAACCGCGCGCAGGCCGAGCGGCTCTATGCGAAGGCCATCGAATTTGCGGACCTCACGGGGCAAGAGACGGTGCTCGACCTCTACTGCGGCGCGGGCACGATCACGCTCGCACTGTCGGATCACGCGAAGAAAGTCCTCGGTGCGGAGATCGTCCCCGAGGCCATCGACGACGCGCGCGAAAACACCGCGCGCAACGGCGTTAAAAACGCGGAGTTTTTCTGCGGCGATGCGTCCGATGTGGCAAAAAAGCTCGCGCGCGAAAACCTGCGCCCCGACGTCATCACCGTCGACCCGCCGCGCAAGGGCTTGGCCGCCGACGTGGTGGAGAGCATCGCCGAGATGCAGCCGGGACGTGTCGTGTACGTCTCGTGCGACAGCGCGACCATGGCGCGCGACGTGAAGCGCTTAGCAGACCTCGGCTACACCGCGAGGCGCGCCTGCGCAGTGGACATGTTCCCAAGGGCGGATCATGTGGAGGCTGTCTGCCTGCTCACCAAAGAGTGAATTGCAGCGCTGACCGTTCCGGAAAACTGCTGCGGCGGGATGAATGAAGCGCTTTGATCGACGAGTTGCGGCATTTGAATCATTTCCCCCTTGCAGATGCCGAAAAAAAGCGTATAATACAATCGTTCAAGAAAAAACAGGGGAGCTCGTGCAGGCGGGCTGAGAGGAAGTGCTCCAACTTCGACCCTTTCACCTGATGCGGGTAATGCCGCCGTAGGAAGTTGACCTCATGGCTTTTTACAGGAGACGCCCGTTGTGGGCGCCTCCTGTTTTTTATTCGGAAAGGAGAAACAGATATGTTTCAGAAAATGCTCGAAAACGTGAGAGGCAAGTGCCCTCTCATCCACAACATCACGAACTATGTCACGGTGAACGACTGCGCCAACATCGTGCTGGCCTGCGGCGCGTCGCCCATCATGTCGGACGACCAAAGCGAGGTCGAGGAGATCACGACGATCTGCGGTGGATTGAACATCAACATCGGCACGCTCAACAAGCGCACGATCGAGTCAATGTTCCTTGCGGGCAAGCGCGCGAACGCGCTTTCTCACCCCGTCGTGCTCGATCCCGTGGGCGCGGGTGCTTCGAAGCTTCGCACCGAGACGGCGCAGAAGCTCCTTGAAGAGGTCAAATTCACCGTCATCCGCGGCAACATCTCCGAGGTCAAGACCCTTGCCTCCGGCAGCGGCACGACCAAGGGCGTGGACGCTGACGTCGCGGACAAGGTGAGTGAGGAGAACCTTGACAGCGCGGTCGCGTTCGCCAAGGCCTTTGCCGAAAAGACGGACGCGGTCGTCGCCATCACCGGCGCGATCGACATTGTGGCGGACGGCAGGAAGGCCTACTGCATCCGAAACGGCCACCCCATGATGTCCTCCATCACGGGCACGGGCTGCCAGCTCTCCGCCATGACGGCGGCGTATGTGACGGCGAACCCCGAGCATCCGCTGGAGGCTGCCGCGGCGGCGGTCTGCGCCATGGGCCTTGCCGGCGAGATCGCGCACGCGCGCCTTTCCGCGCAGGATGGCAACTCCACCTATCGCAATTACATCATCGACGCCATCTACAACATGACGCCCGAACAGCTGGAGGAAGGCGCAAAGTATGAAGTGCGATAAGAAGACGATGCTGCTCTACGCCGTCACAGACCGCGCGTGGGTCGGCAGACAGAGCTTATACGAGCAGGTCGAATGCGCGCTCAAGGGCGGCACGACCTGTGTGCAGGTGCGCGAAAAGAAGCTCGGCGACGAGGATTTCCTCGAAGAGGCGAAGCAGATCGCGGCGCTGTGCAAGCGCTACGGCGTGCCGCTGTTCATCAACGACAATGTGGACGTCGCTATCGCCTGCGGTGCCGAGGGCGTGCACGTCGGGCAGGAGGACATGGCCGCGGCGAAGGTGCGCGAAAAGGTTGGCAACAAGATGATGATCGGCGTTTCCGTCCACTCGGTCGAAGAGGCGAAGCAGGCCGTGCGCGACGGGGCAGACTGCCTCGGCGTGGGCGCGATGTTCTCGACCTCGACAAAGACGGACGTCGACGTGCTTCCGAAGGAAACGCTCAAAGCCATCTGTGACGCGGTCGATATTCCGGTCGTGGCGATTGGCGGGCTCAACAAGAGCAACATCCTCGAGCTTTCGGGCACGGGCGTGGACGGTGTGGCGCTGGTCAGCGCCATCTTCTCGGCAGAGGACATCGAAAGCGAATGCCGCGAGCTGCGCGCACTGTCGGAAAAAATGGTGAACGCATGAAGCTCAACTGCGTGATCTTTGACTTTGACGGCACGCTGTTCGACTCTATGTACCTCTGGGACACGGTGGCGGAGAGCTATGTGCGCTCGCGCGGCAAAGAGCCCAAGCCCACCGTGCGCGAGGAGGTGCGCGCACTGAGCCTCTTGCAGGCGGCGGAGCACCTGAAAAAAGAGTATGACCTTGCGGAGACGCCCGAGGAGATCATGGCGGGCATCGATGGCATCATCGAGCATTTTTACCGCGACGAGGTGCAGCCAAAGCCGGGCGTTGTCCCGTTTTTGAAAGAGCTGCGCGCAAAGGGCGTCGACGTCTGCATCGCGACGGCGACAGACCGCTACCTCATCGAAGCGGCGCTGCGGCGCTGCGGCATTGAGAACCTCTTCGACGCGATCTTCACATGCAGCGAGGTCGGGCACGGCAAGGACGAGCCCGTCATCTTCCGCTGCGCGATGGAGCATTTTGGCGCGCAGCGCGGCAGCACCGTGGTCTTCGAGGACGCCATCCACGCCATCGAGACCGCAAAAAAGGACGGCTTCACCGTCGCGGCGGTCTTCGACGAGAGCGAAAAGCGCCGGGACGAGGTCAGGGCGCTGGCGGATTGTTATATTACCAGCTTTGAGCATTTGGAGCAATTCTGGGCAATGACCGCGGCGGACTAAAGCCGCGGCTTTGGGCGGCAGACCGGGGGCACCACTCTCTGTCGCGTAACAAAAGAGATGCATTTTGAATCGAAAGGACGAAAAACGATGAAAACAGCATTATCCATCGCGGGAAGCGATTCCTGCGGAGGCGCCGGTATTCAGGCAGACATCAAAACGATGACGATGAACGGTGTTTATGCCATGACCGCGATCACCGCGCTCACGGCACAGAACACGACCGGCGTGAGGGCAATTCAGGAGGCAACGCCTGCATTCTTAAAAGAGCAGCTGGACGCGGTATTTGAAGATATCTTCCCCGACGCGGTCAAGATCGGTATGGTCTCGTCCTCCGACCTGATCCGCGTGATCGCGGAGCGGCTGCGCCACTACAAGGCTAAGAACATTGTGGTCGACCCCGTGATGGTCGCGACGAGCGGCTCGAGCCTGATGAAGACCGACGCGGTGCAGACGCTCATCGACGAGCTTCTGCCGCTCTCGACCGTCATCACGCCGAACATTCCCGAGGGTGAGATCCTCTCCGGTGAGAAGATCGAGAGCAAGGACGACATGGAGCGCGCCGCCAAGCGCATCGGCGACGCTTACGGCTGCGCCGTGCTCTTAAAGGGCGGTCACCGCGTGAATGACGCGAACGACCTGCTCTATGCAGACGGCAAGATGCAGTGGTTCGCGGGCAAGCGCATCGACAATCCCAACACGCACGGCACGGGCTGCACGCTCTCGAGCGCCATCGCGTCGAACCTCGCCAAGGGCTATTCGCTCAGCGAGTCCGTCGCGCGGGCGAAGGAGTATATCTCCGGCGCGCTGTCGGCGATGCTGGACCTCGGCAAGGGCGCGGGTCCCATGCAGCACAATTTTGACCTTCAGGGTGAGTTTGCAAAGGAGAATACCAAATGAAAACAAGTGAAAGACTGCTGAATGCGACAAAAGAGATCTGGGACGCCTACAACGAGCACCCGTTCGTGCTCGGCATCCAGAACGGCACGCTGGAGCGTGATAAGTTCCGCTACTACATCATGCAGGACTTTCTGTATCTCAAGGACTATGCCAAGACCTACGCCGTGGGCGTCGCCAAGGCGAAAAGCGTCGAGACGGCGAACCTCTTCGCCAAGTACATCAACGTGATGAACGGCGAGCTGGACGTGCACAAGGGTTACATGGGTAAGTTTGCAGTGACGCAGGAGGAAATCGACGCGATGAAGCCCTCGCTCGATAATCTCTCCTACACGTCGTACATGGTCCGTGTCGCCTATGATGAGAGCGAGATCGAGGTTTTGGCGGCGGTGCTCTCGTGCGCCTACAGCTACGAGGTCATCGCCAAGAAGATCGTTGCGAACCGCCCCGAGTCGGTCGATGATCCGTTTTACGGCGACTGGATTCGCGGCTACGCCTCGGATGAGTACGCCGCGGGCAACGTCATGCTGATCGAAACGCTCGACCGCCTGTCCGCGCACTATGCGGAAGAGCAGCTCCGGCATTTGGAGGACATTTTCATCGCCTGCTCGCGCTACGAGATGGCTTTCTGGCAGATGGCATGGGAGATGAGACAGTGAGCGAGAAAAAACGCTGCGTGATCGTCGGCGGCGCGGACATCGGCGACTATGCGCGCGTGAAGCAGTACTTGAGGGAAGATGATGCCGTCGTCTTCTGCGACAGCGGCCTCAAGCACATGGAGGCGCTGGGGGTGAAGCCCGCGCTGATCGTCGGCGACTTTGACTCGCACTGCAATCCGCACCTCGATGTGGAGACCATTGTGCTCCCATGCGAAAAGGATGACACCGACACGGTCTTCGCCGTCAAGACAATGGTGCAGCGCGGGTATGACGTCTTTTTGCTCATCGGCGTCATCGGCGCGCGGCTCGACCACACGCTCGGCAACGTGTCGATCCTGCTCTACCTTGATTCGCTCGGCAAAAAGGCGGAGATCGTGGACGACTATTCGGAGATGCAGATCGTCTCGAAGGACGAAGTCTCCATCGAGGATAAGTACCCGTTTTTCTCGCTGCTCAATATCACGGGCTGTGCGAGGGGGATTACGATCCGCGATGCGAAGTACCCGCTCGACGGCGCGGAGATCACGTGCGAATACCAGTACGGCGTGAGCAACGAGGTCCTGCCCGGAAAGACCGCGAAAATCTCCGTGCGGGATGGAAAGCTCCTGCTTATCAAAATTTGCAGACAGTAAGTGAAACGAAAAAAGCAGCAGACCGACGGCCTGCTGCTTTTTGCTGCGTTTGGATCGTTATTTCGCGCTGGGAGAGGCGACAAGAAACAGCATGTCGCTGCCACCCTCGCTTTCAGGGAACGCGCCGTACATCGTGAAGTTGTACATCAGGCGCTCGGCGGGATAGATGCCGTAGCCGTCCTGATTGTGGTCGGTGGTGTCGTAGGAGTCGGCGACGAGGAAGACGTCGTCGTTCTCATTTTCCGTGCCCATCGTATCGTAGCCGATGATGGTCTGCCAGTGGCCGCCCCAGTCGTTCCAGCAGATCATAACGGGCTTGCCTTCGCTCAGCCAGCCCTGAATATCGTCGAGCCAGATGCCGTCGGGATAGTCGTTGGAGGATATTATATCAAAACCGCCTACGCCGTTGAAAATGTCAATGGCCTGGTTGAGTGTGGTGCCGGGATAGCCCTCAAGCTCCGTGCCGTCGAGCGAGTGGCGCAGCGCCGCGAGGGACTCTTCGTTCCAGTCGCCGAGCGCATTGTACCAGTCGAGTACCATCAGCGCCGCCGTCACGCCGCAGGACCATTCGCTGGTCTGCTGCATGGTCCTGAAGTGGGTCAGCACGGTCAGCGTGTCCGTGGACTCCATGTTGTAGACGTCGGGGTGGGCGAAGTAGGGCGAGCTTTCATGGTCGCCGCTGCGTTCCACGGAGTCCGCGCCGTCCTCAGGGGACAGGTCGACAGCGTAGGGGATCTTCATTTCGTCGGTAAAGTTTTCGGCAGTCTCCGCTGCCTTGCTGTTCTCGGCGTTATCAGCCGGTGTGTCATTGTTGGCGCAGCCGGACAGAAGGCCCAGCACAAGCGCGAGGGTGAGCGCCAGAGTGACAGTTTTTTTCATTGCAAATCTCCTTTTTTGTTTCGGGGCGAAGCCCCTTTTTCCGATTTTCCGCAAAGACCGCGGAATGGTTGCATTATACGGGAAATATATGCCTTGCACAATGCACAATTATTCCGTAATTTGGAGATGCGCAGGGCGGATAATCGTAAGATATGTGAATTTTTACCGCGTTTTGCCCCTGCGCGGGATATGTAAAATTTTTGTGCGTCGCATTCAGCGCTTTGCAAATGTCAAACTTTGTGATATAGTAAAAAAAGTTTATCTCAAAGAGGACAAATGAAGAGATTTTTGTCGGGCCGGATCATCGGCCTTTTATTCTGACAGAAGGTATTTTTGCTTTTATGATAGATCAGTATTTCTTGGTTTTAACGACGATCGACCTCTTCGTGCTGACGTTCATGTGCATCCTCACAAAGCTGAGCGAAACGCTCAACGGAAAGCAGAAGCGCGGCTTTTTCCTCGCCTTTGTGCTCATCGGCGTGATCTCGATCCTCGAGGTCATCACGATTCTGGTTGACGGCGCACCGGTGCATCTGCGCTGGCTGAATATTCTGTCGAACTACCTCGGCTTTGGCCTGTCGCCCGCGGTGTCGCTGTGCCTTGTGTATGTGCTGGACAAAAAGCAGGGCGTCCGGCGCGGGTTCAAAACGGCGGTCGCGTGCGAGGCGGCGTATCTCATTTCGCTGGCGCTGACGCTGCCGGGCGGGATGGTGTTCTCCGTGAGCGAAGAGAATCTCTATTCGCGCGGCGACTTTTTCGCGTTTTACGTCACGGCGTACTTTGCCGCGCTTGTTTATCTTGCGGCCTGTACGGCCATCACGGCGCGCGTGTTCCAGAATCGCAGCCGCGTACTGATCTATCCGCTCATCGTCTTTCTGGCGGCGGAGACGATCATTCAGATCGCACTGCCGCAGCTGCACGTGACATGGCTGTGCGTCACGCTGCTTTCGGTGCTGTATTTCATCTATTGCAGCGAGATGTGGAACCAGCTCGACGCGCTGACCGGCCTTTTGAATCAGAACAGCTATCTCAATCGCGCGGCGGAAATGTGCCGCAGCGGCGAGGTGCTCGTCGTCTTCGATGTGGACGATTTCAAGCAGGTCAACGACCGATATGGCCACGTGAAAGGCGATATCTGCCTTGCCGAGATCGCCGCGTGCATCAAGAAGGCCTATGCCCACTACGGCTTTTGCTACCGCACGGGTGGCGACGAATTCTGTGTGCTGCTGCGCGACGGCGACAAGGAGCACGCCTGTGCGCGGGACTTTGTGCGCCGGCTGAGCGAGCGCCGCAAGGAACTCGACTTCCTGCCGACGGTGTCGTTCGGCTCGGCAGAGATTTCGAACGAGAACGTCGTCACGGTCAAGGACCGCGCCGACCACAACATGTACCGCTACAAAAAAGAGCGCAAAGCCCACCGCATGTCAGGGGACGCGGGCGAGGAGTAATCGAGAGGAGGTCACCCCATGGGACAGACGGAATGGAGCACGCTGGTCGAAAGCATCTGCGCAGAGCGCGGACTGTCCGTCGTACTTTCGTGGGACATGCCGCAGGGATACGAGACGGCCAACGGCACGTTTGATCCGGTGGCAAAAACGCTTTTTCTCAATCCGGCCGTGCTGCAAAGTGCGCCGGAGTACGAGGCGATGTTCTATCTTGTCCACGAGCTGCGGCACGCGGAGCAGTACCAGCATCCCGAGCGCTTCGACGCGATGATCCGCGTAAGCCTTCCCTACGTGGTGCTCTATGATGGAACGTGCTTCCGCCTGCGCGACGAAACCTGGCAGGAGTGCCGCTTGGACGGCGGAGAAGAGAGGTTTCGCGACGCTTATCTGGGCTTTCCTTACGAGGTGGACGCCAATGAATTCGCGGCGCAGCGGGTGAAAGCCTTTTGCGGCGATTCGCCCGCGCTGCGACAGCTGCGGGACTGCTGGCGGCCGAAAAGAATTTGGTCGAACGAAGACTACCGGCGGCTTTTTCGCGAGATCGACGAGAGAATAGAAAACAGTGCGCGTTGAGCAAGGCAAGCGCTCAGCGGTGCGCGGAGGATACAGGAGGAGACAGCAATGAAAAATTTGAAGGTACTGATGCTCAACGGCAGCCCGCACGCAAACGGCAACACCGCCGTCGCGCTGCGTGAGATGGAGGAGATCTTCAAGGCAAGCGGCGTGGAGGTCGAGACCGTGCTCATCGGCAATCAGGCCGTGCGCGGCTGCACAGCCTGCGGCGTGTGCTATAAGCTCGGCAAGTGTGTTTTTGACGACGTGGTCAACGAGCTCAAGCCGAAGTTTGAGGAGGCGGACGGCCTCGTCGTGGCGAGCCCCGTCTATTACGCGTCCGCGAACGCGACGCTTGTCGCGTGCCTCGACCGTCTTTTCTATATCTCGTCGTTCGATAAGACGATGAAGGTCGGCGCGAGCGTCGTCTGCGCGCGCCGCGGCGGCTGCTCAGCAACATTTGACGAGCTCAATAAGTATTTCACGATTTCCGGCATGCCGGTCGCGTCCAGCCAGTACTGGAACAGCATCCACGGCCGCACGCCCGGCGAGGCGGAGCAGGATGGCGAGGGCCGGCAGACGATGCGCACGCTCGCGCGCAACATGACGTTTTTGATGAAGAGCATCGCGCTCGGCAAGGAGCAGTTCGGCCTGCCTGAAAAGGAAGAGCGCATCGCCACGCACTTCATCCGCTGAGGAAAAGCGCATGAAATTGTTCGTCAAGCACTTTTCCGAGCTCACGGCGCAAGAGCTCTATGAAATTTACAGGCTGCGCGTGTCGGTCTTCGTCGTGGAGCAGAAATGCTGCTATCAGGAGGTCGACGACGCGGACGAAAACGCGTATCACGTCTGGCTGCGGGACAAGGACGGCATCGAGGCCTATGCGCGCGTTCTGCCGCGCGGCGCGACGTTCCCCGAGGTCTCCATTGGCCGCGTGATCGCCGTGAAGCGGCGCTGCGGCCTGGGGAAGCAAATCGTCGCCGCGGCCATCGACACGGCGAAAGAGAAGCTGCACGCTGACAGAATCACGATCGAAGCGCAGACGTATGTGAAGAAGATGTACGAGGACTTCGGCTTCCGCCAGACGTCGGAAGAATTCTTGGAAGATGGTATCCCGCACGTGCAGATGCAGCTCGACCTGACGAAATAAGAAAATCGCCCTTCCAAATGGAAGGGCGATTTTTCGTTGCGTTTTACTTGCGGGAGAAGGGCGCGACGGCGCGCTCCTTCGCTTCGCGGTGCACGATGGGAGCCATCGTGCGGTGCGGCTTCGGCGTGCGCAGGTTGCGGCGGTTGATGAACTTGGGTGCGACCTGCGGGAACAGCGCGAGGGAGAGCACGTCCTCCTCGCTCTTGGCGAGGTCCTTGTACTCCTCGCGGTACTTGGGAAGCTCGGGCTCCAGAAGGTCAGCGGGGCGGCAGGTGATGACATCCTCGGGCTTGATGCCCGCCTTGGCACGGACCTCTTCGTTGACCGTTCCGGGCAGCTTGCCGTATTCGCCGCGCAGCATGGCCTTGGACTCCTTGGGGACCATCTTGTAGCGCTCGCCGGTGATGATGTTCAGCACGGCCTGCGTGCCGACGATCTGGCTGGACGGCGTGACCAGCGGGGGATAGCCGAAGTCCTCGCGCACGCGCGGGATCTCAGCGAGCACGTCGTAATACTTGTCCTCCTTGCCCGCCTGCTTGAGCTGGGAGATGAGGTTCGAAAGCATACCGCCGGGGACCTGATAGAGGAGCGTGTTCGTGTCGACGTTCAGCACTTTCGGGTCGAGCGCGCCGCTCGCCTTGAGCTCATCCGCGACCTTGCGGAAGTGGACGGCGGCCTCGCTCATCTTGTTCAGGTCAAGGCCCGTGTCGCGCGGCGTGCCCTTAAGCGTGGCGACGAGGGACTCCGTCGCGGGCTGGGACGTGCCGTTGGCGAGCGGGGAGAGCGCGGTGTCGACAATGTCGACGCCCGCCATCGCGGCCATCAGGTTGACCATGTCGCCCGTGCCGCTGGTGTTGTGCGTGTGCAGGTGGATGGGGATGCTGACGGTCTCCTTGAGGCGCTTGACAAGGGAGTAGGCATCCATCGGCAGCAGCAGGTTCGCCATGTCCTTGATGCAGAGAGCGTCCGCGCCCATCTGCTCGAGCTCCTTAGCGAGCTTCACGAAATAATCCTCATTGTGGATGGGGGAGATGGTGTAGGAGAGAGTGGCCTCGACCTGACCGCCGTATTTCTTCGTGGACTTGATGGCCTGCTCTAAGTTACGCACATCGTTGAGCGCATCGAAGATGCGGATGATGTCGATGCCGTTATCAATGGACTTGCCGCAGAACTCGTCGACGACGTCGTCGGCATAGTGCTTGTATCCTAAGATGTTCTGGCCGCGGAAGAGCATCTGGAGCTTCGTGTGCGGCAGGTGGGCGCGCAGCTGGCGCAGCCGCTCCCACGGATCCTCATCCAGAAAACGCAGGCAGGCGTCGAACGTGGCGCCGCCCCAGCACTCGAGAGAGTAGTAGCCGATCGAGTCGAGAATTTCGCAGGCGGGGAGCATTTGTTCGAGCGTCATGCGCGTGGCAGCCTGCGACTGGTGCGCGTCGCGCAGGATGGTGTCGGTGATGAGAAGGGGCTTGTTCGATAAGAATTCCATAGCGGTATGAGGATCCTTTCTTATAATGTAATTTCCAGTTTAGCACAGCAGCGTGGGAATGGCAAGGGAACTTTTGTCAATGATTTCATATTTTTATCGAATGATTCAGAAATAATGATACATTGAATGAAAAATGTCTGAATGCGAGTCAAAGAATGCTTGACGACCATGCGGCGATATGATATACTGTGCCCTACTTTGAGGGAGTAGATGGCGTCAACTGCTTTAGATGGCGTGGCAAGTCAACAGACTGACCGCTTTTGCGGTCTGGCTTGTCTTAAACAACGAGACTCAAGTATGGCTCCGCTGTACCTGTGTCTCTTTTCTTATGCTCAGGTGCGGTACCGCGCCTGATTTTTTGTTGTTTGGAGGATCTTACCATGACATTTTTCGAGCTGTTCCTCATCGGCATCGGGCTTTCGATGGACGCCTTCGCCGTGTCGATCTGCAAGGGCCTTTCCATGCAGAAGATCGACAAAAAGTATACGCTCTGCATCGGCCTCTTTTTCGGCGGCTTCCAGGCGCTGATGCCGCTGACGGGCTACCTTCTCGGCAGCCGGTTTTCAGGGTATATCGAGCGCTTCGACCACTGGATCGCCTTCGTCCTGCTCGCGCTGATCGGCTTTAACATGATCAAGGAGAGCCGCGAAGAGGAGGAAGAAGAGGAAAAGCCCTACGCGGGCGTCAACTTCAAGGAGCTGCTCATCCTCGCCGTCGCCACGAGCATCGACGCGCTGGCCGTCGGCGTGACGTTTGCTTTTTTACAGGTGAATATTGTGCCTGCCATCACGATCATCGGCTGCACGACGTTTGTGATCTCGATTGCGGGTGTGTACGTCGGCAATGTGTTCGGCTCGCGCTACAAGAGCCGCGCCGAGCTCACCGGCGGCGTCATTCTCATTTTGATCGGGCTCAAGATCTTGCTCGAGCATTTGGGTGTGATCGCGTTTTAATAAAACGTGAAATAATCTCCCGCGCCGCGCGGGAGTGCGCAAAAGGTGGCTGTTCTCTTTCCCCGAAAAGAGAACAGCCACCCTTACACCCCCAAGAGAAAGGGACGAGGGCCTTCCCCCTCGACCCCGCTCATTGCCGGTCTGTAGCTTGAAGAGCTGCAATGCTTGCCGAATCGGGTGCGGTGTACATGGCTTCGCCATGAATCCCTGCGAATCGTGACCGTTTTGCAACCGCGCCTTACTACCGTGAGGCGCGAGTGACGGCAGCACGGCGACAGGCTGCATGCGGGCGCGGTGTTGCTGTGCTCGCCGCGTAACAAAAAACGACCGCGGTGGCGGTCGTTTTTATGTTTGGGGAAGATTGTTCAGTGCGTAGTCGATGCACTGGTTGATAAATTCGCTTCTGCTCATGTTGAACTTCGCGGCAAACGCGTCAATCTGCGCCAGCTTATCGGGGGCAATCCGAATCGTGATGGGTTCCTTGGTATATTGCTTCGGGATGAAATCAGCCATGGTAATCACCTCTTGCAATATAGTATGCTGTGGCGTATGCTAAATATAGATTCTAAATTAGCATACTTTATAGCGTGCGAAAGGAGGACACAATGGACTATCAGAAGATGTATACCACCTTATTCGACGCGATCACCGACGCACTTTCCCAAATCGAAACACAAAATTACGGCGACGCCAAAGAAACACTTATCTCTGCCCGGCAAAAAGCAGAAGAAATCTATATCACAGCACAAAACTAAAAAAGGAGCACCCCGACGCGGCGAGCGCAGCAATGCCGCTTTGGCAGGCAACAGCAAAACAATGAAAATCCGTAGTAGACGGAGATTGCTGAAGACTGTCGATACGCAGGCAAAGCGACAGCGAAGATAGAAGAGAGTCAAATCGTTTAGATACAAAACAAGGCAGGCATCTGATTCGGCAAGCACCGCAGCTCTTCGAGCCGCTCGCTCTCAATGACGGGGTCGAGGGGCAGAGCCCCCTTGCGTTCTCTTGGGGGTTCAAGAGGGATATTCTCTCACGTGAGAGAATATCTCCCTTATCCCGTGCAGCGCCACCGGCGTTGCCATCCCCACTGCGCTGTGCGCAGAAAGCAAAAAAAGAGGGCCGCGCTTTCGCACAGCCCCCTTCTTATGCAGGTTTAGCAGCCGCAGCCGTTATTGCAGCCACAGCCATTGTTGCAGCCGCAGCCATTGTTGTAGCCGCAGCCACCGCCGCAGCCGCCGCAGGCGAAGATCAGGATGATGAGGATCAGGATCCACAGGCAGCAGCCGCCGCCAAAACCACAGTTATTATTGCACATAAAACGAACCCCCTATGAAGATTGAAACCACCCGCGCGGCGGTCTCAATCCATAGTATGGTGGGAACGCAAAAAGGTGTCAGCCGATGCGCGCAGAATTTACCATCGCGCGGGAATCGCGGTAGGCCGCGTCGGAGAAGACACCACGCGCGATGAGCGTGTCACTCAGCTTGCTGCCGCCGCTGACGTTCGTTTCGAGTGCGTAGTAAGAGAGGTATACGACGTCGGCGCGCAGGAATGCGGAGGCGCGCAAAGCGCTCACCTCGCCCGCGGTCAGGACGCCCGCAAAGTACGCGCGCTCGGGCGCGTTGGAGATATCAGACTGCGCGGTGGAGCTGTAGCGCAGTGCGCGCAGCAGAAATTCTGTGTACATCTCCGCCGATGCACTCATCGTCGTGCCGAATGTCGTTGGGCCGACGCCGTTGGTGTAGCCTTTGGAGTAGGCGTAGGCCGCGTAGGGCAGCGCCCAGTCGGGCACGTCGGTAAAGGGCTGGTAGGCCGTGCAGGTCAGCGCCTCGCTCTCCTCGCCGAGAAGACGAATGAGCATAATGAGCGCCTCCATGCGCGTGGGGGCCTTTTCGAGGTCAAAGCCCTCGCCGTAGCCCGTGTCCGACCCGCGGAAGAGCGTGAGCGTTTTGAGCGAGGCGGCCATGGCCGGATAGTCGACCGCGGAAGAGCTTGCGATGGAATAGAAGCCGCAGTAATTCACGACCGCGGTTTTGCCGGTGACGGTGAAAAGCGCCGTCGTGTCCTCGGCGACGAGATAGCGGTGATTTTCCGCGAGCGCCGCGCCGCTTTTAACCTCGCTGCCGGTCGTCACGTCGACGACCGCGCCGGAGGAAAACTGCACATTGACGTTGCCCGCCAGCACGATGACCTGAAGACCGGTCGTGCCGGAGAGAATGTCGCCCTGCTTGAGGCGCGACTCGGTAAAAACGTCGGCGCGCTGCGCGCCCACGTTGGCCTTGGCTGCGGCGATGGTCGAGCGGAGTGCGGCCTCAGCCTTTGCATACGCCACCTGATCGGATTTGTCGAGGGCGGCGTCGATGGATGAATTCGCCTTGGTGGTGAAGGTCGTTTGCAGATAGTTGAGCGAGATCAGCGGGTCGCTGGCATCGCCCCCTGCGGCCGTGGCCGCGGTGGCGAGCACCGTCACTGCGAGGAGCGATGCGAGCAGTGCAATGGGCCTTTTCACGGTTTGGCTCCTTCCTCCTCCGCCTCGGCGGAGGTCTTGGAGATGCGGTAGCTCAGCGTGAGCAGACTGTCGGCAAAGTGGACGTCCTCGGTGAAAATCTCGCTGCCGACGTGCAGCTCTGTGTTGGTAAAGTTCCAGATCCCGCGCACGCCGAGCGCAACGAGCTGCTCGGCGACCTCCTGCGCGATGTTTTTCGGCACGGTGAGCACCGCGACGTCGGGATGGCACACGGCGAAATAGTCGCCGATCTCGTCGAACGAGCGGATAAGCACGTTGTTGACGCGCGTGCCGATGAGCGCGGGGGAGACGTCGAACGCGGTGTCAAGCAGAAAACCGGTCTGCATGAAGTCAAAGTTGCGCAGCAGCGCATGGCCCAGGTGGCCGGCACCGACGACGACGAGGCGGTGCTGCTCGTCCACGCCGAGAATGTGACCGATCTCGGTGCGCAGCTCCAAAATGTTGTAGCCGTAGCCCTGCTGGCCGAACTCGCCGAAGCAACTCAAGTCCTGACGGATTTGTGAAGCGGTGATGCCCATGCGCTCGCCGAGCAAGCTCGACGAAATGCGCACGATGCCCTTGGAGTGCAGATCGTCGAGATAGCGGTAGTAACGGGGAAGACGCCGGACGACAGCGTCGGAAATTTTGCGTTTTTTCATAAGGAACGATCCTTTGTTTTAGGATACTGCAATTATACGAGCGAGAGAAGAAGTTGTCAATTTTTTTAACGATCTTTGACGAAAATTTTAGCTTTACAGAAGTGGGAAAAGTTGCTATACTTACTTTGTTAACCCCTGCGTCCCAATTCAATATGTGCCCGTAGCTCAGTTGGATAGAGCGTCAGACTCCGACATTTCAGGTGTCTCCAGTTGAGATATGGCGCAAAGCCTTGCCGCACCTGCGTTTGCGGGAACGGCAGAGAAAAAATGCGTGGTCGTTGACTACTATTTGACGACTATCGCAGAAACCCACAATCACATATGCGCCCGTAGCTCAGTTGGATAGAGCGTTAGACTCCGACGTTTCAGGCGTTTCCAGTTGAGATATGGCGCAAAGCCTTGCCGCGTCTGCGTTTGCGGGAATGGCAGAGGAAAAATGAGTGGTCGTTGACTACTATTTGACGACTATCGCAGAAACCCAAAACCAAATATGTGCCCGTAGCTCAGTTGGATAGAGCGTCAGACTCCGACTCTGAAGGCCGCTGGTTCGAATCCAGTCGGGCATACCAAAATGCGCAAATACGAATTTTGCATATTGTCAAAGTATATTTGCGATTGAAGAAAAGATAGGGCCAAGGTTCATAAGACCTTGGCCCTATCTTTTTCGCATTTGTTCTGATGATTGTCCCTGCAAGGTGTGTGGCCTATTATATAGAGCAAAGCAGGACAACAAAAATTGAGTTTTTATATGTAATTTCAATACTTGTTGTACCTTTTGATCGAATACAGGAAGATAGATGTCTGGAAAAGCGGTGGACTGACGGCGACTGAGCGCACCAAAAGGGAACTTGCTCATTTTCTGAAGCGGCATATTATAGAGTTAAAAAGTTGAATATCGAGCAAGCATTATGCCTGAATTCAGCATCAAAACTACGAATAATTTGTACAATCTGAAATATAGGTTGAAAGGTGAATACAATTGTAGTACAATGTGCGATAAAGAAGATAATCTGTCGGAGGTGACAGCGGTATGGAGGAACCAAAGCTCCAAATTCCAATCAAACGATATAGTGGAGAGACTGCGGTCGTGTCTGTGAGAATGCCGAAGGACATGCTCGGCGAGATCGACAGGCTTGCGGCAAGATCGGGACGGCCAAGGAACGAACTTTTGCTGAAATGCCTGGAATTTGCCATCGACCATATCGAATTTACAGAAAAATAATTATTTTTTGAGGGAGATAGGATATGTCGGTTTTCAAATGTAAGATGTGTGGCGGGGATATCGACCTGACCGAGGGAAGCAGTGTTGCCGTATGTGAGTACTGCGGGACGAAACAGACTGTCCCGACGGCGGATAACGAGAAGAAAATGACCCTTTTTGCGCGAGCTAACCGCCTGCGCAGCGCCTGTGAGTTTGACAAGGCTGCCAGTGTGTATGAGAGCATCGTGGCGGACTTCCCCGAGGAAGCCGAGGCCTATTGGGGGCTTGTCCTGTGCCGTTACGGTATCGAATATGTGGATGACCCTGCTACCGGAAGAAAGGTGCCCACCTGTCATCGTTCTTCCTTTGACTCTATTTTGGAGGACAGCGATTTTGAGCAGGCGTGCGAAAACGCGGATCCCATTGCTCGGAGAGTGTATCGAGATGAGGCCAAGACGATCGAGGATATCCGAAAGGGAATTGTAGAGGTCTCCGGCAAGGAGCCGCCTTACGATATTTTCATCTGCTATAAGGAAACGGACGAAAAGGGAGAGCGCACTGTGGACAGTGTGATCGCCCAGGATGTGTATGACGCGCTGACGGAAAAGGGCTATCGTGTGTTTTTCAGCCGCATCACGCTGGAAGACAAGTTGGGCACCGAGTATGAGCCGTACATATTTGCTGCGCTGAACTCCGCCAAGGTCATGCTGGCGTTTGGCACAGATTATGAGTATTTCAGCGCGGTGTGGGTGAAGAACGAGTGGAGCCGTTATCTCAAACTTATGGCGCACGACAAGACGCGGCACCTGATCCCCTGCTATAAGGGAATCGACGCCTACGATATGCCCAAGGAGTTTGCTCACCTGCAGGCCCAGGACATGGGCAAGGTGGGTGCTACGCAGGATCTGCTGCGAGGAATCGAAAAACTGATGCCGAAAGAGCAGCCGGCTGCTGCAGTTCAGGAGCGCGTGATCGTAACCGGCGGGGCGGACAACAAAATCAACTCGCTGCTGGATCGAGGCAACATGGCGCTGGAGGATCGGGACTGGGAGAGTGCCAGCAAATTCTTTGAGGAGGTTTTGAATAACGACTCCAAGAATGCGCAGGCATATGTGGGCAAGGCCTTGGCTGCAGAGCAGGCACAAACACTGCACAAGTTTGTGCTGAAAATTCTTGATTGGCGCGCACACACTTCCGGAGAAACGCTGAGCTTAACGCCGGATCGAGAGCACGAGCTGGCGATCCTGCGGCAGTATACTCTGCCCGGATACGTGGATAAGGAAGATCTGCACAAGCTGTACGAATTTGATCTGACTTACCATTCTAAGGTGCCGGATCGGGGTCGGGAGCTCAAAAGGGCAGAAGATTACTGGAATAACCACAAACAGCTCATGCGGGCGGAGCGCTTTGCCACTGGGGAGACCGCAGAGATGCTGGCGCAGGAAAAGAAATTCCTGTTTGATACACTGTCCAAACGGTTCGAGCAGGCAAAAATTGCAGCAAATGCCGAGAAAACGGCGCTTCAGGAGCGCTACGCCGAGCACTTGAAGCAGGCTGACCAGAAGGCAGAAGAACTATATCAGGAGGGACTCCGGCAACTGGATGAGGACTATCAGCGCTTAGCCAAAATTGCAGAAAGCAGCTATGATTTAGATGAGCTGGAGGAAGCGGCAGAGGCACTTGATGCGCTGGAAGACTATCAGAACAGCAGACAGCTTGCCGAGCGCTGCCGCAGCCGCGCCATCGAGGAATGCAAAAAGCAGGATGCGGAGGCAGAGCGCCAGCGTGAGCTGCGTGAAAAAGCAGCGAAGGAGCGGGCTGTAAAAAATCGGAAGATCGGAATTGTTGTTGCTATTGTCGCAGTGGTGGTTGTTGCTGCCGTGATGGTGACGACGAAGGTCATCATTCCCAATGTAAAGTATAACGCTGCTGTGAAATTGATGAACGAAGGAAAATACGAAGAGTCCGCGGCCGCGTTTGAGGCAATGGGGGATTATAAGGATGCAAAGGATCGCATCCCAGAGGCGTACTACGCGCAAGCGGAAAGCCTTCTTTCTGCCGGAAAGAGTAAAGAAGCTATAGTGGCATTTTGGGCATCAGATAATTACAAAGACGCCCGCGATCGTGTTCTCCCTCTTTGGGATGAGATTGCGATTAGAGACACCGTGGCCGCTGGAATTTTTCACACAGTTGGTCTAAAAGCCAACGGCACAGTGGTTGCAATGGGTTACAATGGTGAAGGCCAGTGTGATGTAGATGATTGGACAGATATTGTGGCGATTTCTGCTGTTGGGTATTACACGGTTGGCTTGAAAGCCGATGGTACGGTAGTTGCGGTGGGCGACAATACGGACGGCCAGTGTGAGGTGTCTGATTGGAGAGATATTGTAGCGATTTCTGCCGGATATGGCCACACAGTTGGCCTGAAAGCCGATGGTACGGTAGTCGCGGTTGGCGACTATAATTATGACCAGTGTGAAGTGTTTGATTGGAGAGATATTTTGGCGGTTTCTGCTGGCAGCCTCCACACGGTTGGCCTAAAATTCGATGGTACAGTAGTCGCAGTGGGCGACAATGAGTTCGGCCAGTGCGATGTAAATGATTGGACAAATGTTGCAGCGATTTCTGCCGGATATGGCCACACAGTTGGTCTAAAATCCGATGGTACAGTAGTCGCAGTGGGCAGCAATGAGTATGGTCAGTGCAATGTGACTGATTGGCGGGATATTGTGGCGGTTTCTGCTGGAACATGTCACACGGTTGGCCTGAAAGCCGACGGTACGGTAGTCGCAGTGGGCGACAATAGTTACGACCAGTGCAACGTGGCTGATTGGAGGAATGTTGTGGCGATTTCTGCGGGATATTGGCACACGGTTGGCCTGAAAGCCGATGGTACGGTAGTCGCAGTGGGCTACAATGAGTTCGGTCAGTGCGATGTGTCCGGTTGGACGAATATTAAGGTGCCGAAGTGAGGGAAGCATGTTGAATAATCTGAGATTTCCGCAGGTCTTGCTTTTAGGAAACGGGCTGAATAAATCCGGCGGTGCAACCGGATGGACAAAGTTGCTCCAGCAAATCCAGTCAAACAAAAGTCTTGCACTTGATGAAAGCGTTATGGAAAAGGTTCCGTATCCGCTGCTGGCCGTTCTTGCTACGGGCAATCACATCGATCAGGCAATCAAAGATTCTCCCGATTTGTTTTACGGCTGCGATAAAAACGCTTTGGAGCAAATCAGGCAGCCCCTGCAAGCCCTCCTGAATATTGGCTTTGACGAAATACTGACGACGAATTACAGCTATGAGCTGGAACGCGTTGCGAATTCCAAAATTGCAAAGGATGGCAGGAACTGTACCTCTCTGATGAGACATACCGATGCAGTCAAACAGGCCGAGCCCAAATATTTGCTGCATACCTACAACGAAGTGAACAATCAAGCAAAAACATCGCGAGTATGGCATATTCACGGAGAGGTACGAAAGCCTAGTAGTATTGTTTTGGGACACTATTATTACGGAAATTTATTACAGCGGTATCAGAACGAACTCAGTGGGCGAAAAAACAAACAGTTTGAGCGTGAAAAGGATGGTTTACCTCCGATATTGGACTCTTGGTTGGATGCGTTCATTATGGGAGATGTGTACGTACTTGGCTTTGGGTTTGATTTCTCAGAATTTGATCTGTGGTGGCTGCTGAATCGTAAATTTCGCGAAACAGCAGCGCATGGAAAAGTTATTTTTTATGAGCCATCTTTCGGAAATGAATTGAAACAATCGTTGCTTGATACATATGGTGTGCAAGTAGAAAATATGGGATTTCGGACAAGAGAGCCGGACCATAAAGCATTTTACGAAGAGGCTATCAAAGATATCCAGATGCGTGTAAAAGCAAATAAGAAGGAGTAACTGTTATATCCCGATTTGTCATCGAATGCCCAAACTGCGGTAAATTCGCCGAGGCGAAAACGGGCTTCTTTGCCCGCAAGAAGATCGACTGCTCCTGCGGTTATACGATCAATGTCCGCACTGACAAGCTGACAGCCCGGAAATGCCCGCACTGCGGCAATGAGGTGGTCTTTGATCAGTCCCAGGGCGCAAAGACCCAGTGTCCGGTTTGCCACGGCCCTATCAATACCCAGGCGGAGCAGAACAAAGTTGTAGAGTTTTCGTGTGCACAGTGCGGCGTCCGCTTGCAGACGAGCGGAGCAGCCAGTACATATGTTTGCCCGGTCTGTGACCATGTGAACGATATCGCCGAGCGTCTGAAAAGCGAGGAGATCAAAAAGGATGGCCTCGCCAGCGTCATCAAATATGAGGGTGACAACGAAACATTGGTGTGGAAGCACCCAATCGAGGACTTCAACTTCGGCTCACAGCTCATCGTCCACGAAAGCCAGGAGGCGATCTTCTTCCGCGACGGTCAGGCCTTGGACCTCTTTGGTCCAGGCCGCTATACGCTGGAGACCCAGCAGCTCCCTCTGCTGGAAAAGCTCTACAAGCTGCCCACCGATACAGAGGGAACCTTCCACTCTGAGGTCTACTTTATCAACAAGGCTGTCCAAATGGCCATTAAATGGGGCACGCCGGACAAGATCCGTTTTATCGACCCGCTGACCAGCGCCCCGCTGGAGATCGGGGCCTCCGGTGCTCTGAATTTACAGGTGGAAAATTCGCGCAAGCTGATCGTGAAGCTGGTGGGCACGCAAAAGGGCATTGCCTGGGATGACCGCGAGAATTTTACCCGGTCTGTGCAAAGCTCCTTCCGTCCTCTGATTGCCAACACAGTCAAGCAGTATCTCCCCGCCATCATCAAGGAGCAGCAGATCGACCTTTTAGAGATCGATGAGCGCGTAAACGAGATTTCCGCGCTGCTTCATGAAAAGCTCCAGCCCGGCTTTGAAGAGTACGGCCTGACACTTCCGCAGTTTTATGTGACCCATGTGGTGCTGCCGGAGGAAGATCCCAACTTCAAGCGCATCCGCGAGCTGCACACGGTCATGCTTCAGACCCGCACCTATCAGGCAGAGGCGGCTATCAAGACTGTGCAGGCGCAGAGTGAAGCTGCCTATCGTACCACGCAGGAGGAGAGCAAGGCCGCTATCACTGCTGCCCAGCGCAAGGTGGAGCTGGAACGTCAGACCACGCAGACAGAAGTCGCGCGTCGAGAAGCTGAGCGAACAGTCATCAAAGCACAAGCGGAAGCGCAGGCGCAGCGCATGGCTGGCCTGACCGAGGCAGAGATCATGCGGGCCAAAGGCTACTCGGAAAAGGATGTTTTGCAGGCAGATGTGCAAAAGGCCTATGCTGCCGGTTTGGGGCAAATGGGCTCCAACGGCGGAGGCGGTGGAAGCGCCCTCGGAGATATTGCCGGGTTAGGCGTAACTTTGGGTGCAATGGGTGGCGTGATCGGCATGACAAAGGATGCAGTGTCTCCCATGTTTAGCGGTCAGCAGGCTACAGCTCCCGTAGCTCCTGTGGAAGCTGGCTGGAATTGTGCCTGCGGACAGAATAATATTACGAGCAACTTCTGTCCTAATTGTGGTGCAAAGAAGCCCGCGTTACAAAGCGGATGGACGTGCCCTAACTGCGGCGCGGTGAACATCTCCAGCAATTTCTGCCCCAACTGCGGCGCGAGGAAGCCCGAGCCGCCCAGGGGCTGGGACTGCGCTTGCGGTACAAAGAACATCATGAGCAATTTCTGCCCCAATTGTGGGAAGAAGAGGGAGGATAACTGATATGGCTGCATTACAGTGCGAGATATGCGGCGGCAAGCTGGTCGGGAAGCCCGGCGGCATTTTTGAGTGTGATTCCTGCGGCATGGAGTATTCCACCGAGTGGGCAAAGGCAAAAATTCAGGAGATCAAGGGCACCGTCAAGGTAGAGGGGACCGTGGAGGTCACCGGTAAGGTGCAGGTCGAGGGTGGCAGCGTCACGGTGGAGGGCGCGGCGACCAAGGAGAGTCTGCTCAAGCGTGCGAAGATGTGCTGCGCCGAGAAACAATGGAAAAAAGCAGGCGAACTGCTCGAGCAGGTTCTCAACGCCGACCCGGAGTGTGGCGAGGCGTATCTGTACAGCTATATGAGCAAAAACCAGATGCGCACACAGGATGAGCTACATTCTGCCTATGTAAATGTCAAGTGGAAGGTCAATGAGAGCAGAGATATTGAAAAGGCCCTCTGCTTTGCGGCAGGCGAGACCGCGGAGATGTTGGCGCAGTGGGAGCAGGATCGTCAGGCTGCCATTGAAGAGGATCGGAAGCACCGGCAGAAGATGCGAGGCGTATTGGAAGCGAGGAGAAAGTTAATAGAACCGGCGAAAAAACGGATTGTTATGGGCGAAGGATATATTGCGGGACTGCGTATAGACGGTACGGTCGCCCTAACGGGAGAGCGTGAGGGTAGATTCAATGTGGGCAGCTGGTGTGATATTGTGGCGATTGCCGGCGATTATGATCATATAGTTGGCTTGCGTGTGGATGGAACGGTCGTTGCGACGGGAGACAATAAAGACGGTCAATGTAATGTGAGCAAATGGCGAGATATTGTGGAAATTGCCTGTACGGGAAAGGCTACCATAGGATTACAGACGAACGGCAGGGTCATTACGACAGGATGGAGTCAGCGCGACGTTGAAAGCTGGGAGAATGTAACGGCTATTGTCTGTGGAGATAATTACTCAATCGGCTTGCATGCGGATGGAACGGTCGTTGCGACGGGAGACAATGAAAACGGTCAATGCAATGTGGGTGACTGGCGGAATATCACAGCAATTGCCTGTTGCAATAGCCGTACCGTTGGGCTGTGCACAGATGGTACGGCTGTTGCAACAGGATGGAATAACTATGGTGAGTGCAATGTGAAAGGCTGGCGGGATATCATTGCGATTGCCTGTGGAGACAGTCATACCGTTGGTCTGTGTGCAGATGGAACGGTCGTTGCGACGGAATGTGATGATGATAGTCGGTGCAGTGTAGGGGACTGGCGATGTAACATGACGATTACGAAATGGGCTGATGAAGATGAGTGCAGTTTAGGGAAATGGTGGGACATCATAGCAATTGACTGCGGTTATTATCATACGGTTGGACTGCGCTTGGATGGTACCGTTGTTGCGACGGGAAGGAATATGTATGGTCAGTGCGACGTAAGCAACTGTCGTTGGGAAAACATTGTTGCAGTTGCGTGTAGCGACAGACAAACGGTCGGGCTGTGTGCCGACGGAACGGTCATTACAACTGGCGACAAAACAAAGAATAAGTGCGATACGAGCAAATGGAAGCTTTTTGACAGCATCGACACGTTGGCGGAGGAACTTGAAGAGTCCCGGAAGGCAGCCAAAGCGCACAGACTTGCCGAGCAGAGAGCTGAGGATGAGCGCAGGCTTGCCCAGCAGGAGGCTGCCAGGGCGGAAAAGGAACGCGAGCTTGCTGCGCGCAGAGCGCGCCGTGCGGAACTGGAGCAGGAAAGGGATGCCCTCAAGACAGAGCTTGCCAGCCTCAAGGGTATTTTTGCCGGTATACGCCGCCGTGATATCGAGACAAGGCTGGAACAGATCGAGACGGGTCTGGAGAGCTACAAGGAGGATTGATCAAAAATGAAAAACCGTGCGAGAAGTTGGGTCGCTCTGGGCGTGATTCTTGTCGTCTATAGCGTAGTCGCGTTTGCGCCGCCGTTTGTGAAAAACGGCGTGTTTTGGCTGTCCTATGTGTTCGGCGTTGTTGCGATTGCCGTACAGTTATATGTGATGCACACTGCATTTGCGAAGGGGAAAAGCGTTAAAAGCAAGTTTTACGGCTTTCCGGTGGCGAATGTCGGCATCATTTATATGCTCGTCCAATTGGCCTTCGGTATCCTGATGATGATCTTCGCCGCGAAGCTCCCCCTGTGGATTCCACTGATCGTTGATGTTGTTATGCTGGGCGCGGCGGCGGTCGGCTTCATTGCTGCCGATGCCATGCGGGATGAGGTTGACCGTCAGGATGTGAAGCTGAAAAAGGACGTGTCCGCTATGCGTGCGCTGCAATCACGCGCCGCTGCGCTGGTAAACCAGTGCAGCAGCACAGATGTGACTGCCGCCGTACGCAGCCTTGCGGAGGATCTGCGCTACAGCGACCCAATCTCCAGCGCAGCGATCGCCGAAAACGAAAGGCAGCTCGCATCCCTGATGGATGAGCTGGAACAGGCCGTGACCGACGGCGACAGCGCGGCGGCGCTTGCTCTCTGCAAGCGGACGAGTGCTGCGCTTGTGGAGCGCAACCGGCTGTGCAAGCTGAATAAGGGTAATTGAAAAGCGGCGGAAAGCGGTACCTGAACAGGAAAATGGCGAGCTGCACAATGTGAGATATAGATGCTGTGGGACGAATGAGGGGTAACTTGCTCATACTTCCAACATCTTTTGCAAGTCGGCGCTGGCGGCCTTTTTGTTCTTGTCGAAGGCGTGTGTGTAAATGTCCAGTGTAGTGGAGGGCTGGCTGTGGCCGAGGATGCCTGCCACCGTTGCCACATCGGTGCCGCCTGCGATCATCAAGCTGGCGGCGGTATGCCGGAGCGAGTGGACATTCAACTCCTGCGGCAAGCCGTTCTTTTTAAGAATCAGCTTGAAGCGGTAAGTAAAAGTGGTGGGCGTCATAGGGAGCTGAGCTCCCTGCCGCCGGAACAGGAAGTCATCGGCGGTCAGTTCCCGCTGGTCATAGGTTTCGGTGATGTACCGGCATTCTTTTTGGTACTCCTGCAACAGCGATTTCATTTCGTCAGAGAAGTACACATAGCGGTTGCCTGCGCGGGTCTTTGGCTCTTTGACAAATATTTCCTCGTCCGTCACCTTGACCGCGTTGCGGCAGATGTGGATGGAACGCTGCTCCCAATCAATGTCGCACCATTTCAATCCGCAGCACTCACCCCGCCGCATTCCTGTGGCGATGATGAGCTTGAAGTAGGTTTCGTACTTGATGCTCTCGCCCTCCAGCGCGGCGATGATCTTCTGCGCCGTTTCCTCGTCCGCAATCTTCTTCTCACATTTGCGGCAAAGTACCCGCAATGCTGCCGCCAGACCGACGATGATGAGCAAGGCGGGCTGACCTTTGAAATTGAGAAAGGGCGGTTGAGTTTTCGGCTGACCGCCCCATATAGCGAGGAACGCCGCAGGGCGGCAAGTGAGGCAGCAAAAAAGTGTGGCGTTCATAGATATGCTTTTTAAAGTTTTTGTTCGGACTCACATTTCCCCAATAAAGCTCTTTAATTTTCCGATTCTCTGATTGCGTCCACAAAAGCTGCGATTACATTGGAATACTGTCTTGCACTGGTAACACGCAGTATTCCATTATCATTTTTCAAAGCATCAACTAAAGCACATACGCTGTCATTCAACGTATTCAAAAATGAAACCTCGTCAGGAGTCAACGGTTCACCATTCTGATTTGCTTCAACCATTACGCGGATTCGCTCTTGGCAGTGCACTAAAATGGACTCGAAGTCCTCAAATCCCATAATTTCTGATTCTGCAATTCTCTTTGTCTCTAACGCCGTACTTTTAAATGAAGCGAACTGCTTCTTTGCCATATCCAGTTCAATTTCAACATCAATGCTCTTTTTATCTGTAACATCTCGGATAGAAGATGAGAGCAGAGTTGCTTCTTTAATGAGCGGTGTCAAGTAAATGTCAATCTGCTCTTTCCGATTGTGAATATGGGATAAGTAAATTGTAGCGACTAATATACTAATTGCGACTACAATACTGCCAATTAGAACGCTGCGTTTGATTTTCATATATTGTATCCTCGCTTCCTTAGAATTCAGAGTCCCCATGCGCTTTCCTCAAACAAATAATATCATAAGATCTGTGAGCAATTCCACTATAATTTTACTAAGATAGAAAAAGCATGAAATTCTCTGACATATCCACATAACCAGCACTTCGCATGAAGTTATGTAGGTTTGTCAAACATATTGGACAGTGACCTGGGCGGGAGACATCCAGCGGAGGGGCCTCATGGGTAAGTTGTTGGAACGACGGTTGTGGACGGCAAGCTGCTTTGCAAAGTTATCCAAGGAATAGAACGAGTGGCAAGAGTAGAAGCGTTTCTGATTCTCGCGGTGGCTGCGCTCGACCTTTCCGTTGTGGCGCGGTGTGTAAGGACGGATCAGTTTATGCCGGATATTCAGTTCGGCGGCCGTTTTTTCAAATAGCGTCGGCAAATTACGCTTGCTGCTTTACGCATAATACGGAACAAGCTCTCCGGACAGCGGGTGTAGCCCCGCTGCCGCAGCCGGTGTACATGGAGAGCAGATAAAACAGACGGTAGTGCCGCGGCTCCTTT
>ERZ827117.777-NODE-777-length-31646-cov-5.893071_pt1 | contig 31646 bp, 29 predicted proteins | sample MGYA00519920_ERZ827117 | MGnify/ENA primary metagenome ERZ827117 (study PRJEB31778, sample SAMEA3449260) | human gut metagenome | biome: human gut; feature: human-associated habitat; material: faeces | place: United Kingdom | collected 2010/2012 ...
TGCGGCCCCTGTTCTAACAAAGCTGTTGCTTCTTACGGTTATTCTTTTTTCGGGTAGTATTCTTTCTATTCTCAGTCTTGCTATATCTCAGTCTTATTAGATTTCGATTTTCGAAAGTCAAGAAATTCGAAAACCGAAAATCAAGACTTTCGAAAATCGAAAGTCACAGAAGCGCAGACTCCGGCCACATCTATGATTTTCGAAAATCGAAAGTCTGGACTTTCGATTTATTCAAGATATATCGCCGGCAAAGTTTTTCACATAAATGATAGCCGGTTTTCCAAGTCCTTGCCGCTTTCGTTCAATCAAACCAATACCTTTTTTGCTGTCCAATTCTGCGAATAGGCGCACCGCCTTTTCAGAGCGGCAGCGCAAGGTTTCCATGACTTCTTCTACCGTAAAAATGATAAAGACACGATTTTGGTCGTCTACCCAGCCGTTCCGATAGGACAACTCCATGCGATCAAGCAGCAGCCCATACAATAGCTTTGCATCAGAGGAAACGCCATCAAACCGACTATCGGTGATTAGCAGTTTTGGAATGCGAAAGAAAGCGTATTGTTCACCAGAATGTCCATAGTAATAGGGCAGGGATAAGGCCATAGCGTTCACCTCACATTCTATGGGATATAAAAGGGCAGGGGACTCCGCTGCCCTGAGATTTCAAATTTTTAATTGCTCGGTACACTTTTGCAACAGAGCTTGAAATTTTTGGGGTTTTCTATTTCCGCGTAGGCAATAGGACGACGAAAGAAAGGTTACAAGCGAATCCCTTGTAATATTCCACCCTTTTCTTCCGAGTATGGCAGTAATACGCTTTTCGAGTACCCAGCGTTGAATAGCGGTCATTGAGAACCCTGTCAGTTCCCTGATTTGCTGTGTCCGAAGGAGATCGGGCAGGTATGAAAAATGTGCCTGCAGCACCTCATATATTTGCCGATTTACATTTTCATCATTTCCATAAAGCGTATCCTTTTTGTAAAGATAGGCAAGTGCATCTGTGAGCTTAATGTGATGAATACGCCCGGTAGGGGTATCTACTATCTCATATGAGATTTCTCCGCGCCGGGTTAAATTATATGCAGTCTTGTGGCATATCCCGCACACTTCACAAAACTGCTTTTGTGTAATATACTCCGGATATGCTACTGCAAGATCCGAATAATAGGTCAGCAGATCCATTTCAGTTCTCCCTTCTGGTGATTGCCGACAGCAGAGAAAACCAATGATTCTCAGAAATGTGGTCTATCCTATTTTCTATCCTTTGTCTATTTTTGCTCGCATTTTTCGGAAAATGCGAAAGCGCCTGCCACCCCTGTTTTTCTTGTATCAAATACTCAAAAAGTCCTGATTTATCAACGGGTTCAAGGCATAGTAACTACCGTGTACTGCTTCGATGTGACGCCTAAGTGGAACAGTTTCGAAATTACTCGAAATCGTTTGACGGCCAAAAACCGTCCGTGGGTTCGAATCCCACGCCCTCCGCCAGCGAAAAACCCAGTCATATCAAGGCTTTGCGCCCATATGACTGGGCTTTTCTTTTTGCTAATCTGCCATTGCTGCACATGATTTTCGGCAAGAAGTCATGTCTGCCATCCGACGGCCTCGGTTTCCGGCAGGGTCAGGACGTTGTCCATTACGTTTGCGGACGTAAGCTTGGACTTATAATCCAAGTGGCTGTAGATGTTTGCCGTGGTGCTGATATCGCTGTGGCCCAGCCATTCCTGGATCTGCTTCATGGGCACGTCGTTGGCAAGCAGCAGCGAGGCGCAGCTGTGCCGGAGATCGTGGAAGCGGATATGCCGCAGACCTTTCAATTCCAGCAGCTTGCTGAAATTGCTGCTGAGATTCCGGGGATTAAAAATGTTCCCCATTACATCCACGAACACATAGCCGTCGTATTCCCGGTTGTAGCAGTTGCCGCAGATCCTCTTGTTTTCCTTCTGCTGCTCCTTCAAGGCCAGCAGCTTCTCCCGGATATTGTCGACCAGAGGAAGAGAGCGCAGACTGGATTTCGTCTTGGCGCGATCCTCGCGGACGATCTCATACTTGCCGTCTATCTTGGCATTTGTTACGATGTGTCTGATGGTGATGGTATTGCGCTCAAAGTCGATGGCGTCCCATCTCAGGCCCAGAGCCTCGCTGCGCCGGAGCCCGTAAAACGCGGTGATCTGGATCAGCAGAGAATAGGGGTGATCCTTTGTCGCCTCAAAGAGCTGCTCCAGCTCCTCCAAACGGTAGTAATCCGCGATATACTTCTGCTTCTTCGGACGCTCCACCTTGTCGGCGGGGTTGTACGGAATGAGGTCCATCTTGACGGCATATTTCAGAGCCTTGTGAATATTGGCGTGCTCGTGGATGACCGTGCTGGCAGACACGGTTTTCAGCTCGTACAGATAGAAGCTCTGAATATGCCTGGCTTGAAGCTCGCCCAGCTTGATGCCGGTTTTCCGAAAGTACGGTGCGATTTTTCCCTTTACCATCTGGGTGTAAGAGGAAAAGGTCGTCTTCTCAATCGAATTGCGAACGACCCCCAGCCAAAGCTCCATAAAGTCGGCAAAGAGCATATCGGCAGACAGCTCTCCGTTTGACTTGTGCTCGGCAGGGGGAACATAGGTCTGACGCAGCTCCAGCAGCATTTTCTCCGCGCGCTTTTTGTTGTTCTTAATTGGCAGTCCCGTTGGAAACCACGGCTGCTTCCGTTTGCCGTTGGCGTCCAAATAGCTCAGGACCATATAATAGTAGTCGTTTTTGATTTGCAGGTGTCCCGCTATCATTCATCCATACCTCCTTTTGCTGACAGCGTATGAACGGGCACCCTTTCGGACCGTAACCATTATACGGCCTACTCAGATGCCCGTCCAATGTGTCGTTTCAGTTCAAATCCGTGTCACGCTGCCGGCTGGGGCTTGCCCGCCGAGAGAGCGTAGCGGATCACGTTGATTTTCGGAATGCGGTAGGCGTTTCCGATTTTCATGCCGGGGATATACCCGTCGCCAATCAGCTCGTAGGCCAGATGGCGGCTGATTTTCAGCATGGACTGGACCTGGGCAACGTTCACAATGTCGGGGTAATCCGTGAACATCACCTCATACATGGTCTGCAGCTCAGTCTTCGTCACTGAAACCACCTCCTCCGTCGTCGCGCATAAAGCTGTTGAGCCTTCTTTCGACCATGTGAAGCACATAATGGACCTCGCTTTGGCTCAGATTAAAGGACAATACATGTCCTTCTTCGTCAGTGAGATTGATGGTCATTCGTTCGTTGCTGACATCAATATCAGCGTAGTATTTCTTTAGGAATCTGTCGAAGAGGATATCCACCATTTCACAGCCGTCTTTGGAAAACACGTCAATCATATCATCCAGATAGTCCATTCTTCCTTCGTCCAAATCGAATTCAATGATTTCTTTTATGATTTCTTTCATTGTAAAATCTCCTTTCACCGGGCGTCCCGGCCTTTGCGCTGCCGCGCCAAGTGTTTGTTGTAAAAATCCATGGCCTTGACAAGTGTCTCGGTCATCTGCTTCATGGAGGTGTCCGGACGGAAAAAGCTGCGGAGCTTGTCTACCGGCACCTTCACATATTCCACCTGATTACCCTTAACCTCGGACAGAAGCTGCAGCACCGCGTCATCCGTAAGAGTCTGCTCCTCGCTCATGCGCCGCAGCCGTCGGGCCTGGGACAAGGACGGCGTTACCTCATCGCTGTCCATCACGGAGAAGATCATCTCCTGCTCAGACGGCTGCAAATAGGACAGCTCCACCGCCGGAGTCAGGGCGATCTTGCCCTCATCCACCAGCTTCAGGATGTCGGGGATCAGGTTGGTGAGGCGTATGTAGCGTTGGATTTGGTTGCGGCTGTCCGGTGAATTTTCAGCAAGAGAATCAATACTTTTGATTTGGTGACCAAGTTGGTCACCATTTTCTTTTCGCCCCGGCGAGCGTTTTATGGCATCGTATTTCATTTTGTACGCGAACGCCTTTTCGCTTGGGAGAATATGTTCCCTTTGCAGGTTGCTGTCCACCATGGTGATAACAGCCTCCTCGTCTGTCAGGTCGCGGACAATCACCGGCATGGCGTCCATCCCCAGTGCCTTGCACGCTGCCAGCCGCCGGTGGCCGGAGATCAGCTCATAGCCGCCGTCAGGCAACGGCCTTGCCAGCGCCGGAGAAAGCACGCCGGCATCGGCAATGCTCCGCATGAGCTGCGCCATTTCCTCGTCCTCCTTCACCTTGAAGGGGTGATTTCGAAAGGGTGTGAGGGCAGCCAGCGGGATTGCCTCTACCTTTGGCTTTTTCGCATCGAGCCGTTCCTCCGTGCTCATAAAAAGCTCCTCGTACCCGGTCAGCCCCAAATCAATCAATCTGTCGTTCTTCATCGAATCCTTCCTTTCATCGCATAATCGTCTTTTCCTCTTGGGACAGCCGCTGATTTCGCAGCGCCTGCTTCTCCCGCGGGGAGAGGTAGGGGTCGTTTTCCACCCACGCATCCAATTCACACGCCAAGAGGTCTTTCAGCCTTGGGTTATCCTCAATCATGTTATAGGCGGTTTGCTTTTGCTTCCGAAGCCGGGAAAGCTCTGCGGTGCAGGCGGCGCAGGACTTTTTCAGCTCGACCCTCTCCACAGGATCGGCGCAGCCTCGCTGCTTATTGCGGATTTTGCTGCGTGCAGCGGATATTGCATCCATCTCCTTGTCCATTCGTGCAAGAAACCTCTGCACATCCTCCGGCGTGTCCAAATGCTCCCGACACACCAGCGTTATCTCGGCGGTGAAGCGATCCAGCCTGCGGCAAGCCTCCCGGCACTCCGCCGACAGGGGCTGCCGATACTCCTTTTCGTACAGCGGCGCAACGCCCAGCACGATTGCCACACAGCGGAAGAAGCTCAAATATCCGGTGACACGGGGCAAATGCAGATAGAAATCCCGCTGCCGGTAATATTTTTCCGTCGGCGGATTTTTCCTGGCATATTCCCGTGTGTAGGGCCTCATGAATTCAAAATAGCGCCGGGTCACACGGATGTCCCGCTGGTTCTCCAGCAGCCTGTCCTGCAGCGCCTCCTTGTCATATTCGGCTCCCAGCCGGAAGGTGCGCATACACTTTTTAGCGCTTAGAGAGCGGATGGTGGCGTACCTGCGGTAGGGATCGCACACGAACACATAGCCCTTCTTCCGCAGCACGGCACTCAGCTCCGTCCAGCTGCTCGATATCGTCAGCGCCTCGTCCAGTGCCCGCCGCATGAGGTTGTAGCGGGTGGGCTCGCCGTCCTTTTCGGCAAAGTAGACCGACCGCGCCGTTTTATGCCGCTGGGGATTTTTCACCACCGACAGGCCATGCTCCTTGCAGACACGGTCAGACATATCCCGCAGCTTGTAGTAGACCTCGTATTTTGCCTCCAGCTTTTTGCCTGTCCACATATTCACCGGATTCACAACGAAGTGGTTGTGATAAGTGCCGGTGTTGAAGTGGGTGGCAACAAGCACCTGCCGGTCGTTCCCCCAAAGCCGCCGCGCCGTCTCCACGCCGATGCGATGGCATTCCTCCGCCGTAACCTCACCGGTCTTGAAGGACTGGTGAGCGTGGTAGGCCACATTGCCGCCGGCTTTGCCGAAGCGCCTCTGCACGGCAGCCATCTCCCTTGCGGCAGACTCCGCCCTGCAGCCAATTCCGGTGACGGCGTATTGCTGCTCCCCCTCATCCAGAGTCTTTTCTTTGTCGGCAGCATACAGCAGCACCTGCTCCAGGTCACTCAGCTTGGTCTTGCTGGGGTTGGTGCTGTAGTCCACCACACGGCTGACGCTGTCATGGATCGCCCAGATCTTCGTCACCGCCATCGGCATCCTCCTTCCCGTGATAGGCGCGCAGAAGCAGGCTCTCAATCTCGGTCAGGGCCTCGTCAAAGTCCCTCATGGCAAGCTCGTAGCGGACGGTATCGTGGAACGTCGTCAGTTTCTGATACGCCAGCATCAGCTCCAGGCGCGGAGCCTCCTTTACTGCCGTGCCGGTTCCCAAGGTTCGGAGGTATTCCGACATATTCATGCCGCATTTCTTTGCCTTTCTGCGAATGGTATTCTTCTCGGTTTTATAGACCCGCACATTGATTTCCTCTGTTCGATTCCGCATAGATATCACATCCTTTCAGCGGGGTTACAGGGGCGCGCCCCTTTCGTATCGGCAGATACGGGGGAATTGGGTGCCGCAGGGCTACACAAATCCCATGCTCGTTATCCTTACGGATTAAAAAGCGGTGTATAGCCTCGCACCCCTTAAAGCGGCAATTCCTCATCGCCCTCGACCTCCTCCCATGACACAGATGACGCTTGTGACGATGCTTGGGGAAGCCGGAAGGTTCCGTCATTTTGTTTCCGCAGTGACGCAAGTCTCTCGCTCCCGGAGGAACCGTCATGACCGTCAGCACCGTCATGCAGCTCCAAAAGCACCAACCGGGCAGCCGCCGTTTTACGATACTCGTAGGTGATTCCCAGGGGCAGCAGCACATCGCTGTAATGGCGGGTCAGATGCTTGCTGGCGAGGTTGGGCTTCAGCTCCGTATTACCTACGGCGGCAAGCAGCTGGGACACCGTACCCCGAAACCGCCCGTGCGCCAAGAGAAAATCCGCCACCTGAAAAACAAAGTCCGGGATGCGTTCCTTTCGCAAATCCCTGGCGCTGAGCGCCTCGGTAATCTCCCATCGGACGCCCCGCATCTGCATTTTCAGCTTCTTCTCCTCCACATCCCGGCCTGTAATGCAGAGGGTGGCACAATCGCCGAAGCGGTCATCCTTGCGGAGAATCATCCCCGTATCCGCCACGCCCAAAATGCCTGTGGAACCGGTCATATCATTGAAAATATTGCTGTTGTCCCGCTCCTTTCGGGTGTGATGGACAACGAAGATGCAAATGCCGTGGTCATCGGCGAGCTTTTTCAGGCCGGACAGGTCCTTGTAGTCCTGGGCATAGGCATTGACCTTTGCGGAAGCATTGTCCCGCACCATTTGGAGGGTATCGAGGAATATCAGGCCCGTGGAGGGAAATTCCCGCAGAGTCTCCTCGATCTGCCCCTCCAGCTCCGCGCCCAGCTGTCCACAGGAAAAGCCGAAGCGGAGATTCTCCGGCGGAGAGTCCGTCAGCTCCTGCATACGCTGCTGAACGCGCCATTCCCGGTCCTCCAAAGCCAGATATACCACATCGGTTTTTCTGGTGGGCAGCCCCCACACCGCCTCGCCGCGGCTGATTTGCAGGCACAGCCACAGCACCATCCAGCTCTTGCCGATCTTGGAGTCACCCGCTAAAATGGCGAGCCCGTCGGAGAGAACACCGTCGATGAGCATTTTGGGGTGGGCAAGGGGTTTGTAATACAGGGTATCGGCATCGATCAGTTGTAGCTTGTTCATGTGTTTCACCTTCTTTCTTTCGCTGGTAATTGTGTTTTTTGGTTGGTGCCGTACTTCCGATATCGTTTTTATATGCCTGCCCCGGGGTCTCCGCGGCGTTGCTATGCTCGCTCTTTCGAGGTCGCCGCACAGTCATATCTGTCTCGGTAACGGCTATTCAGTTGTCGAGGTACACGGGGGAAGCTTAGAAGCTCCTCTCACTTTCCCTTTGCCGAATTTTTTTCAGATTTTCCCGCTGCTTTTCAAAATTTTTTTCTTTTGAGCTGGTAAATTATAAAAAGCCGAGCTTGTGCAGAGCTTTTTCAAAGTTCCCCTCACTTGGTAGGCAGCGAGAAGGCCGAAAAATTAACCCCCCTCGGAAAATTTTTTGTTTTGGCTCCAAATCGGAGCCATTTTCCTATGCAGGACTGCTCGTGGCTCCGAAATGGAGCCATTTTTCGTCTATGGCATCAAAAGTGATGCCATATCCATTCTGGATTTCATCGGTGTGGCAGCAAAATTGATGCCATAAAAATAAGCGCCTGCCTCTTTTCGGAAGCAGACGCTCATTTCTCGTATTCAGTTTTTACCGTAGCAGCCGGATCAGCAGCTCATTGATATCCTCGGTGGGCTTGCCGCTTGCTACCAACTTGTTCCGAAAGGACAGCAGGGCCTTTACCAGCAGCCGCCGCTCGCCGGCGCAGAGTGCTAACACTCGATTTCTTCTATACTTGAACATCACCACGCCTCAGCAATAAACCAGCTCAGAAAAGACAACCTCCTCCGCGCGGCTGCGGATACTGTTCATCCGTCCGACCCATTCCATCTGATCCGCAGCCTTCAGCTGCTCGGTGACGCCTTCGGCCTTCTTCATTTGCTCCACGATCCGGTCGAGCATTGCCTGTGCCGACTCGCCGATCTCCTCCAGATGCGGCTCCAGAGTCCCCGTCAGCAGCATCCCTGTGTAGATCCCGTCCATGTGTGTGCGCAGATATCTCCTCCGCGCCGCAGCAAACCTGTTTTCCATACCGCGCCTCCTTCATATACGCATTGTTTCTGGTCTTCCTTCGCGTATATGATAGCCCGGCGCTACACTAGAGTCCAATGTGCAATAATCGGATTTGCAGTCTTGACAACGGGATATATTTATTTTGCACCGGCTATTGATTTGTGCGTTTTTATGAGTATAATAGATATTGAAATGTGTGTGTCACGAGATGTGCAACCAATTGAATTATGTGTTTTCCGGCGCGTTGACTATGCTGAAAAGTGCGGAGGTGCGCAATGTTATATCGAAAAATCCAGCCGTATATTGAAAGCTATCTGAAATCCGATTCCAATAAGGTGCTGATTATCGACGGGGCGCGGCAGATCGGAAAGACGTTTATTATACGCCACGTTGGGCAGCAGCTCTTTGAGAACTATATCGAGCTGAACTTTGCGGAGGATTACAACGGCCCCAGGCTGTTTGAGCAGGTCCGCACCGTCAAGGACTTTTATTTTCAGGTCAGCACGATCGCCGGCGAGAGAATGGGAGAGAAGAAAAACACGCTGATTTTCCTTGATGAGATCCAGGCGTATCCGCACCTGCTGACCATGCTCAAGTTTTTGAAGCAGGACGACAGGTACACCTATATTGCCAGCGGGTCGCTGCTGGGCGTGACCTTGAAGAAGACCACCTCGATCCCCATCGGGAGTATTGAGATCAAGCGCATGTTCCCGCTGGATTTTGAGGAGTTTCTGCTGGCAAACGGGTTTAATCGGTTTGCCATCGATATGATGCATGAGAAGTTCCTTACCGGTGAGAGTCTGGATGCCGCCATGCATGAGAAGGTAATGGATCTTTTCAAGAAGTATCTGCTGATCGGCGGGCTGCCCGATGCTGTAAACTCCTTTATTGCAGACACCAATATCGTCAAGGTGCGGACGATCCATCGGGATATCCGCGCGTTCTATGCTGATGACGCGTCAAAGTACGAGGCGGACAACAGCAGGAAGCTGAAGATCCGCAGGATCTACGATATGATCCCCTCCAATCTGGAGAGCAAGAAGAAACGAGTGGTCTTTCAGGACATCGAGGACAAGCGCGGCAAGCGTTTTTCCGACTATCAGGATGAGTTTGAATATCTGATCTCCGCTGGGATCGCCTTGGACGTCAACGCGATTACCACCTCCGTCTTTCCCCTTACGCAGTCCATCGGCAAAAACCTGCTCAAGCTCTATTTGAACGACGTAGGGCTTTTGACGGACGTTTTGTATGGCAGCAATATCCGTGCGATCCTGGACGATGAGACGGGGATCAATCTCGGCTCCGTGTATGAAAGCGTGGTGGCCCAGGAGCTGGTCGCGCACGGCTTCAAGCTGTTCTATTACGATAACCGCAGCAAGGGCGAGGTGGATTATCTGATCGACGATTACGACAGCCTATCCGCCGTTCCCATCGAGGTCAAGTCCGGTAAGGACTACACCGTCCACAGCGCCCTGAATACCTTCGTAAAGAACGACGATTATCATGTGAAAAAGGCCTATGTTCTGTCCAACGCCCGCGAGATCACGACGAACGGCAAGATCACGTATCTGCCGATTTATGATGTGATGTTTTTGGAAAATGTGCCAACGCAACAAGAAATGAATTAATACGCTACCAACATACAGAGAATTTTGGAGGAAGCAAATATGACTTACCTTGATAGGGCAATTAAAGATGGATATGCCATTATTACCGGCCCGGAAAATAAGCAGAAGATCATCTATGTCACGTCTGATAATCACACAGAAAACTATAACGATCCCGAGGAAAAAGTTCGGGCTGAATTCTGGGCGGAACTGATCTACGAATATGACTACCCAGCACATCGCATCAAGGTTGAGGTGACGATCCCGGATCGTGTACCGACGGACCGTGCGGATATTGTCATTTTCTCTGATGATGAATGCAAAAAACCGTATGCGGTTGTAGAGTGCAAACGAGATGGCGTTACAGATGCGGAGTTCTTGCAGGCAATTGAGCAGGGTGTAGGCAACGCAACGTGGGTAAAGCTTCGTGCAAGCTATGTGGTTATTATTGCTGGCGCTACTCGTCGGGTGTTGGATTTCTCGGACGATAGTACCGGCACTCTCGAACGAGAGAATAATATCATTGCCGATCTTCCAAAAGCCTATGGAAAACCGCAAGCATTCCGCTTTTACAGAGGTGGAGAATATACAGATGTAGACGGCAAGAAAAAGAAGGCCCCTGATATCCAGCCGGTTGCCAGAGAAGATTTGATTACTGCTATCAAGAAATGCCACAATACGCTTTGGGGCGGCGGCAGGCTGTCACCACCGACGGCCTTCGGTGAGCTTTGCAAACTGATATTTGTCAAAATTAGTGATGAGCAAAAGCCCCGGAAAAAAGGAGAACCGTATCAGTTCCAGATCAAAACGCACGAGCCTTCTTCCAAGCTGGCGGAACGTATCAACGCGCTTTACAATGAGCAGAAAGTCAAAGACCCGGAAGTATTCACGGATTCAATCAAGGTCGATGACCGCGTCCTCCGTACAGTCGTATCTCACCTTGAGTCTATAAACCTGAATAAAACCGACCTCGATGTGAAGGGTGTCGCCTTCGAGCAGTTTATGGACGGCTTTTTCAAGGGCGACTTTGGTCAGTATTTTACCCCTCGCCCCATTATCGAATTTGCGGTAAAAATGATGAAGCCGGAACATGATTGGGATGTGCTTGACCCTGCCTGTGGCTCCGGCGGATTTCTGCTGCACGCTCTGGACTATATGCGTTCGCAGGCCAGTGAGTATTATGATAAGGACACAGTTGATTATTTTAACTACTGGCACGACTTTGCTTCCAAGCACCTGTACGGCATCGAGATCAATGACGAAATTGCCCGTGTCGCTAAGATGAACATGATTGTTCACGATGACGGGCACACCAACGTCATCAGCTTTGACGCGCTGGACAGCATTGACAAGATGCACGACCATAACCGCGGATTTGAAGCTGGAAAGTTCGATCTGATTCTGACCAATCCGCCGTTTGGCTCCACAATCACGAAGGCGGAAAAACCCTATTTGGCTAATTATGAATTAGGTAAAACAAAGGACGCTAAAGGAAAATATAAAGATCGTCCCCGACAGAGCTCCGAAATACTGTTTATTGAACGCATTTGGGAGTTCCTGAAGCCCGGAACCGGCAAGGCGGCAATCGTACTTCCTGACGGCGTTCTGACAAACAGCTCCGCGCAGTATGTACGCGATTTCATCTTGGAGAAGTTCCAACTGCTTGCAGTTGTGAGCTTGCCTCAGTGTGCCTTTGCCCATTTTGGTGCCGGTGTAAAGGCGTCCATTATCTTTGTCCGCAAGCGTAAAGCCGATGAAAAACCGGACGAAAACGAAGCCATCTTCATGGCAGCGCCGGCGCTGATCGGCTATGACGCCACCGGACGCAAAACCAATTCTCAGCTCGATGAGATCATTCAGAAGTACGAAGAATTTCAAAAGGACGCAACATCTTTTTTCGCATGACCCCCGATGCGAAAGACCTTTGCGTCTTCGCTGTCAAACGGGGGGATATGAAAAACAGGTTAGATATAAATTATAATCTTCCCCAATACACAATGCTGGAAGAAAAGTTATATCAATAACCGTAAAAGAGGGTGTAAATCCGTATTACGTTGCAGCATTCTTTAATGTGCTGCTCAGCATTGGCTACTGGAAGCTGCTTTGCACGAATTTCAACAATCAAGCTGGTGTCAATACGGATACGCTGAAAAGGGTAAAGATCCCGCTCCCCCCGAAAGAAATACAGGATCAGATCGCAGCTGAATTGATGCAGCGTCGTAGTCAGGCTAATGTTCTTCGCAGACAGGCTATCAAGGAATGGGCAGATGCCAAAGCGCAGTTTGAGAAAGAGTTGTTGGGAGAATAGATAATGAATTCGTTATTCAAAAACATGCAGATAAACCAGCTCTCGGGACGACTCCGACAGATTGCAGGTACTCCCAACGTACTGAGTATGCAGTTTTCGGCTGTTGATGTTGCCGGTATTCGTGAGAGCATCATCACAATCGCGAATGAGTGCAAGGCAGATGATCCTCAGATTGCCCGACAGCTGCTCGCAGCAAAGGATATCCTGTTCGCTGTTAACCAATTCGGACAAGCGTTTATTAATCCATACGCTATCGGGGAAATCCTCTTCGGACTGGATTATCTTGCGGCCAAAGGCCAGGCACCATCTGCAGAGAAGCAAACAACTGCTGAGATTTGGTCCTACATACATCCACTAATACAGAAATCTTCAAAGAAACTGTTTGAGGACGGTCATTTCGCAAACGCGGCAGAGGATGCCTTCATTGAATTAAACAGCAGAGCCAAGGCAATTTACAAAAAGCTCGTCCCCAGTGCTGCAACGGTTCCAGACGGAACAGATCTAATGCATACATGGTTGTCAACAAAGTGTTTTCGTCGTATTACAAACATGTACAGTTCCCGATAGTGACATTTGACGAGTTGAAGCGAGAAATACAGCTTTGATTTTTCGCTACTTCACCTAAGATCAGGCATCTTAATACCTATCGGGCGGGCAGATTCCCTAAAAATTCGCTTTATTCTCCCTCGTCGAGCGAATAAAGCGAATTTTCGGTGAATATTCGGCGAATTTTCAGTCGCAGAAGCAGTGAATTACACTTTTCAATAGAAAAACAGGTTGAAAAACACACTTTTCGTTTTCTCGCCGCTGAGTTTATCCCGACAAGAAGCTCTCAAACGGGGCGTCGTCGCTCAGGAATGTATCCATCATAAACCGTGCGCCGAGGCGGAAGCCGGTGATGAAGGTGTCCAGCTCGGATTCGCCCATGAATTCGGCGTAGACGTTACAGAAGCGGAGGAACAGCGCCTTGTTCTCTCCGGCGAGCTGCTCGGTGAGCTTTTCCTCCAGATCGTTCAGAGAGTCGGAGACCTTTTTTACAGGGCTTTGGGGGTGGTAGCCGCGATCCTGTGGGTCGATGTTGCCGTAGTACAGCTCCTCAATGATATTTCCCCTCATTGCCCGTCACTCCATTTCTGCAGCTCCCAGAGCCGGTCGATGTGGCGGCGGGATTTGCGGGTGGTTGCGTTGTGCTCGTCTGTGGAGAGCCAGTCGATCAGGTAGCACTTCGGGATCATGTACTTGTGCTGCAGCGCCAGGGCGCGGAGCTTTCCGAACCGGATCCACTCACAGACCGTGTGGCGGTTATAGCCGGTGAAATCCACGATAGCGGTCACGTCGATCACGTCCGGATAGTCGGCGAGCTTGCTTTCATAGTAGCGCCGCGTCTTCTGCGGATCGTTGGGGAGGGGCGGCTGAATGCGGATCTTGTAGGGCTTTACGTCCTCATTCCCGTATTTGTACCAGCTGGTGGGTACGATGTACCGGCTGGGGTTGACCTCCCGGTTGATCATAAAGTCGATGACGTCGCGTTTCTTGATGGCGTAGCAGCGAGTTTTCTTCCCGGTGCAGACGTGGGGGATCAGATTGAACTTCAGCAGATAGTGCGCCGTCCGCTTGCTGATATGGCAGGCCTTGCGCAGCTGTTCCTTGTTCATGATCTCCGGGTATTGTTCGAGTTCCTTTGCATCGTATGTCATGACGAAGCTCCTTTCCGTATTTCGGTCCGAAAGGGTGCTTCATCGGTGCTGTCGGGGTCTCTGTTTTCTTGCCTGACTTCTTGCAAACGCGCAAGAACGGCGGCTTTTTACGCAAGATCACGGTTTTATTTGAACTCTGGGGCGGTTCAAATCAGCTCTGGCCGAAACGGGTCGAAATGTCCGCAATCCCTTGCGGTGCCTGGGTTTCCGGCATTTCACAAAGCGGCCTGAAAAATCCTGCTCCAGACGTGAATCTGCCAAAGTCTTACAACACTCGAAATCAGTTTGAGGGAAACCTCACGAGGGTTCGAATCCCTCCCGCTGCGCCAAAAGAGGAAGAGACGCATTCGCGTCTCTTCCTCTTTGTTTTACACCTTCTCCCGCTTCTGCCGCCAGAGGTTGATCGCCAGCATGACCGCGGCGTAGATCAGCGCGGCGGCGAGGATAATGAGCGAGAAGTCGCGCTGCATCTGGTAGCTCGTCGTCGTGAAACCCTTGACGAGTAGATGACCGGCAAGATAGCTCGCGGGAATCAGCGCGAGATAGCCGAGCGCTTTGCCCGTTTCCTTCCTGCGGCAGGCGAAAAATGCAATACCCAGCGTAATAAGGAGTGCTAACGATAGCAAAACGTAATAGCCCAACGCCAGCCGCGGCAGAGAAATGATGCCGCCGTTCATGCTGCCGCAGAGCAGCACATCGTCCTGCCCGTTGTTCTGAGAATAGCAGACCGCCGCGCAGTTCGCGGCGTCGAGCGTGAAGAGCGTGCGCGCGGACTCCGCCTTGGCGAGCACGCCTTGCAGTGCGTCCGCCTCGCGCCGTGTGCGATCATTTGCGCTGTGTGTGTTCGGGGCGCCCCCGGTTTTGTCGAATGCGCCGCGCCATGTGTCGAGCGGCGTGCGCCATGCGGTGATGAAGTAGATGGTTTTGCCGCTGTTGGGGTCCTGCGTGTTCGTGACCTCTGCGCCGGAGACCGGCACGAGCAGGCTGACGGAGATGCTCTCCGCGCCGCTGAGATCAGAAAGCCCATCCGCTGCCGAGCCGTCGTCCGCGAGCGCGCTGGGCGAGCGCGAGATCGCCCACTCTGTCTCGCTGTACGGCAAATACTGCGGCGCGGTGAGATACGCGAATCCCGCCGTCGCCAGCGTCAGCGCAAGCGTGACGGCCAGCAGCACGGCGGTCAGCTTCTTGCGTCGAAGCTGCCGTTTCAAGTCACGAAGCGGCTGCGCGCTGACGGGCGCGGGCTTCACGTCCGCCTTCAGCGCGTCGAGCTCGGCGCGGCAGGCCGCGCACTGCGCTAAATGCCCGTCCACAAATTCCTTCGTCTCCTCGCGCAGCATATCCTCCTCGTAGAGCGGCAGAAGATCCTGCACGATGCTGCAAGTTTTGTCCATTTCAGTCATCCTCCAATCCCTCGCGGATCATGCGCTTGGCGCGGTGATACGTCACGCATGCCCAGTTTTCCGTCTTGCCGAAGAGCGCGCCGATGTCGCGGAAGCTCTTCTCGCCGTACACACGCCACATGAAGACCTCCTTGTACGGCTCTCTGAGCGCGTGCAGCAATTCCTGGATGCGCGCGGCCTCGCTGTGATCTTCTAACTCCTCCTCGTGGCGCTCCTCGGCGATCCGGCAGTCTTCGAGCGGGGCAAGCCGCTTCTCGCGCCGCAGCTGCGAATAATAGAGATTCTTCGCGATCTGGCACAGCCAGACGCGCACGCTGCACTCGCCCCGAAAGCGGTCGAGGGCGTCCATCGCGCGAAAAAACGTCTCACTCGTCAGCTCCTCGGCGACGCTCTCGCTTCCGGACAGCGAAAGCAGATACCGGTACACGTCGTCGAAGTACACGGCGTACACCTCTTCAAAATTCGTCAGCGCCCTCACCCCCTTTCTGTCTATAAGACGGCGGAGAATTGATTTTCTTACAAAAAAATCCGTCCCGCGGGACGGATTTTTTCTTTCACGTTTTGACGACCTTTTTCCTGCCGCACTTTGGGCACGTGAGCTCGACCTTGCCGATGTTTTTCGGCACGCGGCAGTACGCGCCGCAGGAGCAGCGGACGTACTTGTGCGCCTTGTCGGCGCGGCGTGCCTTCGCGCCGCGAATGGCGTTCGCCTTCGGCGTCCACCAGGTCAGAAACTTCGCGTTCTCGGCCTGACGGCGCGCGAGATTGCGCGAAAAAATGCGGATGAGCACGATGAACATCAGCACCATCGACACAAAGTACAGCGCTTGGGAAACGCCCTGCACGCGGATGATCGAGCTCAGAATGCTCACGACCAGCTCAAGGATCACGAGCGCCCAGTTCAGCGCATCCACGCCGTTGCGGCCATACATGAAGCGGTAAAGGGCATCGCGGAATTTGTTCACAAAAAACACTCCTAAAATCTTGATGCTGCCATTCTACACGCTTTTTGAACCCCCGTAAAGGCGTTTGAACAAAAGTTTACAGAATAGAAAAGAGTAAACGCAAACCGCAAGTGTGGAATTTGCCCGCCTGCGGCGGGCAAATTATGCGCGCAGCGGCCTGCAAAAAATAAAAAATGCCGTCCCGAAAGGGACGGCATTTTTTAAGTTACTTCACTCCGTTGACGTAGCGATACAGGAACGTCACGGCCTCGCCGCGCGTGCAGGAGGCGTAGGGGGAGAAGGTGGTCGTGCTGGTGCCCTGGGTGATGCCCTTGCCGACAGCCCACAGGATGGCGTTATAGTAGCTCGCCTCGTTCACGGAGCTGACATCCTTGAACGGGTTCGTGTAGTTGCCGCTGGGCTTGCCCGCGTAGCGGTACAGGAACGTCACGATCTGAGAGCGCGTGCACTCCTGATACGGGGAGAAGGTCGTCGCGTTGGTACCGGCGGTGATGCCCTTCTGGCTGGCCCACAGGATGGCCTTGTAATAGCTGGCGTCTCTGACGGAGTTCACATCGGTGAACGGGTTGCGGGTGACGGTCGGCTCGGGAGAACCGGCGGCGCGCCACAGGAAGGTCACGATCTCGGCACGGTTGCAGTTCTTGTACGGGGAGAAGGTCGTGCTGGACGTGCCGTTGGTGATCTTGTTGTTCACGGCCCACTTGACCGGCTCATAGAAGAAGTCGCTCGCCTTGACGTCGATGAAGTTCATCGTCTGGGCGATGGTGATAGCCATCGTACCGGAGGCCTCTTCGCCCTTGGTGCCGTAAACGGTGAAGGGGATGTAGACGGTCTTGCCGGCCTCGGCCCATCTGGTGGTGTGGTAGGCGACGTCCGCAAGGTCATACTGCGTGCGGGAGGGCTCATAGTAGAACTTGTCGGTGCTGTCGGCCAGCTTGCCGGTGGAGTAGCTGCTGTAAGAGCGGTACAGGCCGCCGTAAGCGTAGGAGGAGACATTCTTGCCGCTCACGTCGAACTTGACATAGTCGAGCGTGGACTTGCGGTAGGAGGTCTTGGCGTCCTGCAGGAAGTTGACGAAGTCGCGCGCGGTCAGCTGGACGGTGTCGTCGATGCCGACGGTGTAGGTGAGGTCTTCCTTGACGACGGAGATCACGACGTTGACGTCATACTTGACCTCTTCGGGCTTTCTGCTGTTGGGCTTTTCAACCTCACCGTAGACCTTGAAGGTCAGGGTGATGGTGTCCTTGCTGGGCTTGGAGACCGTCTCGAAACTGACCTTGTCCATGTCGGTCATCTTGGTCTTGCTCTTATTGGAAGAGGTGATCTCAGTGCTGCCGTCATACAGCGTGCCCTCGTTCTTGGTGCTGGGGACGGAAGAGGTCAGGACGGCGTGGTCAAAGGTGATCTCGTCCTTCTTGGGGTTGTAATCGTTATTGTCCTCGGCATAATCCTCGAGGAAGCTCTCGAAGTCCTTCTGGTTGAAGCTCACGCTCTTGCCCGCGACAACATTGTAGTTGATGTCGTAGGACTTCTGAGAAACGGTGATCGTACCGGTGGAGGCAACGTAATCCTTGTCAACGCCGACGACGTACAGGGTCACAGAATTGTTGTTGCCAAACTGAGAAGCGGTGATGGTAACGTCCTTATCTTCCTTGACGAGCGTGTAACCGGAGACGGAAGTGCCATCGAAGTGACCCGTATAATCGGTCACCTTGGAAGTGGTGTAGTAGAGATACTTATAGTCGCTGTTGGTGAACGTGACAGACTTGCCAGCAGAAGTGCCGGTCACAGTGTCCTTGATGGTCTTATCGCCGACAACGGGGACTTTGAGGGTAACGATGTATGCATCTACGCCATCCTGGGTGGAATAAACCTTGAGCTGGAAGGAATCCTCACCGAGGTAACCGGCCTTAGCGCTGATGTACAGGTCGGAGATGGTGTCGCCCTTGGAATACTTGTGGGAAGAAGTGAACGAATTTCTGTCGTAGAGCTCGAGCATGGTGCTGGGAGCAGTCTCAAGCGTAATCTTCTGAACCTTGGAAGCGGTGAAGCTGCTGTCCTTCTTCTGGATGATTTTAGCGACGAGAGATTCGAGTCCGCTATCATCATAGGAATTCGAATCGCCGTTCGTGACAGAAGCGATGGTATCATCGAGCGCTTCGATCTTGATGGGGAATTCAACCGTGTAGTCCTTGTTCAGATAGGTCACAACTGCGGTAACGGTGACTCTGCCGGAAGTAGAGCCAGCAGTGGCAGTAGCCTGCTTGTCGGTCTTAGCAGACAGAGAAATATAGCTGTCCTTGCCATTTTCAACCGACCATACTGTGGAGAGCGTCGGATTCGTATTAGTGTTCGTACCATCTTTGACCGTCAGCTTGAGAAGCTGGGACTCACCTGTGGCCATAGTGGTGTACGAATAATCGGGAAGAACGTTATGCGTATCAGTGTTAACAGTCAGGCTATAGGCGGCAGACTCCTTGACCTCACCGTTATCCGTTACCTTGACAGTGATGCTATAGGGGGTAAGGCTGGCAGGGAAAGTGAGCTCGTCATCCAGTTTAAGAGTCTTGCTGGTAGCACGTGCAATCGCGCTGCCATTCTTGTACCACTGATAGGTCAGATTAGCATCCGCAGTACCAAGTGCAGAGGTATAATTAGCGTTCAGCACACCCTTTTCACCCTGACGGATTGTGTTAGATGCGACATCCGTATCGGTGATACTGGGAGCAGTCAGGTTAACTTTATCGGGATTAAACGAACTGATAGTAAAGGTCACATCAACGCCGTTATGCTTGCCATCGACCTTGAGCGTATGAGCAGACGCATCATAAGTGCACTTGCCATCAGTGAACGGGGACTTCAGCGTGACCGTAATCTTAGTAAGGTCTTCGCCCTCAAGATACTTGATATTGCTTGCAGAGGTGTAATCGCGCTTGTTGAGCGTGTACTTAGCAACATCGCTCTCGCTAAATGCCGTAACCGTAATAGCTCCGGTGTTAGCGTTAACATTATCAATTGTCGTAAGCTCTGTAGCATCAGAAGAGGCCTTATACTGGAGTTTTGCCGTACCAGTAAACGTCAGAGAAGTGTCATTGGCTGCTACAGTATAGCTTGTAATCGCCGTATCAGAGCCAGTCTTCTTCCACGTAAGAGAATCGCTTTTAATAGCAACTTCCGTAGCGTTCTCAACGTTTACTGTGGGATTAGATGCTGTAAAAGTGATGACATCACCGGGTCTCGCAGTGCTTGCAGTAGCACCATTGACTTTTGCCGTAGCTGTGAAGCCCGTGTCAGTTGCCCTTGCCGGAACGATGACCAGACTTAAAATCATAGTCAACGCCAGCAGCGATGAGAGAAATTTCTTCATAATTTTCTTCATCCTTTCTCATTTTTGTGATCTGGCCCCGCGCGCACAGAGCCTTTCTCATACATCGGCATTTTACCATGCCGCGGGGAATAAGGGAACAGGAAAATGCAAAATTCATAAATTCTTTATCTTTCCGTTCGCCCCTCTTCCCTTGTCTCACTGATTAGACGCAAAACAGGTCGGATTCGTTCCACAAAAACCGAAAATTTTTCAAAAATTTTTTACGCCGCGAAAAACCGCACGTACACATATACTCCCGCCGCGATCTGACAGAGTAAGATCGCCGGAATGCCGAACCGGAAGTACCAGTGCCGCGTCTTGTGGTGAAAGACCCTCATTGCGAAAAGAGCACCCGCGCTGCCGAGCAGCAGCGCGAGTGCAAATAAGGTCTTTTCGGGCACGCGCCGCGCGCCCTGTATCTTGGCGCGGCGCTTGTCTGCGCCGTAGACGCAGAACGTAATTAGATTGATCGCGGCGAGATAGATGACAAAGTATCTCACTTTTCGAGCTTGCTGAGCTCCACAGCCGCCGCCGCGCCGAGGCGCGCGTTGTTGAACACGAGCTGGATGTTGGAATCCAGGCTGTCGCCGCCGGTCAGGTCCTTGATCTTGGCGAGCAGGTACGGCGTCGTGGCCTTGCCGTGAATGCCGTCCTTCTTCGCGTCCTCCACGGCCTCGGCAATCGCCTTGTCGATGACTTCCTTGTCCATGGAGTACTCCTCGGGGATGGGGTTCGTGACCAGCAGACCGCCGCGCAGGCCAAGCTCGCGCTTGACGTGGAACGCCTTGGCCAGCTGCTCCGGCGTGTCGAGCTCGTAGTCGACGCCAAAGCCGGACTTGCGCGTGTAGAACGCGGGCAGCTCGCTCGTGCCGTAGCCGATGACGGTCACGCCGTGGGTCTCGAGGTATTCGAGCGTGAGGCCGAGGTCGAGGATGGACTTCGCGCCCGCGCACACGACCATGACGGAGGTGTTGGCCAGCTCCTCGAGGTCGGCGGAGATGTCGAACGTCTCCTGCGCGCCGCGGTGCACGCCGCCGATGCCGCCGGTGGCGAACACACGGATGCCCGCCATGTCGGCGATCATCATCGTGGTGGTGACGGTGCACGCGCCGTCCTTGCCCTGCGCGACGAGCACAGGCAGGTCGCGGCGGGAAGCCTTGGGAATGCCCGCGCCGGTGCGGCCGAGGTAGTCGATCTCATCCTTGGAAAGGCCCGCCTTGAGCCGTCCGCCGATGATGGCGATGGTCGCGGGCACGGCACCCGCGTCGCGGATGATGCTCTCGACCTTGAGCGCGGTCTCGACGTTCTGCGGATAGGGCATGCCGTGGGAAATGATGGTGGATTCGAGCGCCACGACGGGCTTGCCGGCGGCAAGGGCCTCGGCAACCTCGGGGGCGATATCCAGATACTTGTTCATAGTTAAAAATCCTCCTGTAAAGTAATAGGTGAAAGTTTCACGTTTACCTTTTGAGGTAAGATTGCATCATAACATACAACTTGTCAAAAGTCAATACAAAGCGGGGCTTGAATTTGCACGGGAAGTGGCATATAATACCTCTATTATCCCGTGAAATCCCACAAAAGGAAGGAAAATTATTATGGAACGAGTGAGAATTGCCGCGCTCTTCGCCGACAAAGAGCAATACGGCGGCGCAAGCGTCACCGTATGCGGCTGGGCGAAGACCATCCGCGATATGAAGACCTTCGGATTCATCGAGCTGAACGACGGCTCGTGCTTCCGCAATTTGCAGGTCGTGATGGATGCGAATTCTCTTTCTAATTATAAGGAGATCGCCGCGCAGAACGTGGGCGCCGCCCTCATCGTGCACGGCACCGTCGTGCTGACGCCCGAGGCCAAGCAGCCGCTCGAGGTCAAGGCAACGGCGATCGAGGTCGAGGGCGTGTCCTCCCCCGACTATCCCTTACAGAAAAAGCGCCACAGCGTCGAATATCTGCGCACCATCCAGCATCTTCGTCCGCGCACGAACCTCTTCTCCGCGGCGTTCCGCGTGAGAAGCGCGGCGGCCTACGCCGTGCACGAGTTCTTCCAGAGCCGCGGCTTCGTCTATGTCAATACCCCCATCATCACCGGCTCCGACTGCGAGGGCGCGGGTGAGATGTTCCAGGTGACGACGCTGGATCTGGAGAACCCGCCGAGAACGCCCGACGGCAAGGTCGATTACAGCAAGGACTTTTTCGGCAAGAAGACGAGCCTGACCGTCTCCGGCCAGCTCAACGCCGAGAACTTCGCTATGGCGTTCGGTGACGTTTACACCTTCGGCCCCACGTTCCGCGCCGAGAATTCCAACACCGCGCGCCACGCCGCCGAGTTCTGGATGATCGAGCCGGAGATGGCGTTCTGCGACCTCAACGGCGACATGGAAGTGGCGGAAGCGATGATCAAGCACATCATTCGCCGCGTGATGGAGCGCTGCCCGGACGATCTCGCGTTTTTCAACAGCTTTGTCGACAAGGGCCTTCTTGAGCGTCTCCAGCACGTTGCCGAGTCTGACTTTGGCCGCGTGACCTATACCGAGGCCGTCAAGCTCTTAAAGGAGAGCGGCCAAAAGTTCGACTACCCCGTCGAGTGGGGCATCGACCTGCAGACTGAGCATGAGCGTTACCTCACCGAGCAGATCTTCAAGCGCCCCGTGTTCGTCACGGACTATCCGCAGGAGATCAAGGCGTTCTATATGCGCCTCAACGACGACGGCAAGACCGTCGCCGCGGCGGACTGCCTCGTTCCGGGCATCGGCGAGATCATCGGCGGCAGCCAGCGCGAGGAGCGCATCGAGCTGCTCGAAAAGCGCATCCGCGAGCTCGGCATGAATCCCGAGGACTACTGGTGGTACTGCGACCTGCGCCGCTACGGCTCCTGCCGTCACGCGGGCTTCGGCCTCGGCTTCGAGCGCATGGTGATGTATTTAACGGGTATCGGCAACATTCGCGACGTGGAGCTGCATCCCCGCACCGTGGGCAACGCAGACTTCTAATTCTTCAAAAAACAAGGGGCACGGAAACCGTGTCCCTTGTTTTTTGAGAATTACACTCCGCTTCGTGCCTTGCCGCCCAAAGGGCGGCTTCGACACGCGCGGAGCGAGAAGAGTTTTTTGGCACGCGCATGTCGCGCCAAAAAACGATTCGAAATCATTTCGCGTCTGCGGACGCGAAATGCTGTGACGCTTTAATTATTTGTGGTAAATAGTTACAAATGGGAACAAAAGCTCGAAAAGCGTAGTCAAAAGAAATAGAGTCTGCTATAATAGCCCCGCAGTTTTGAGAGAGGAGATTTTGATATGAAACACTTTTTTGCACTGCTGCTCAGCGTGCTGATGGTGCTGTCGCTGCTGACCGCCTGCGGCGATAAGACGACGCCGTCCGACGGCGACGATCAGACCGTCACGGACGAGAATGGCGGCGACACCGACAACAATACTGACGATACAACTGACCCCTACGACGCCGTGCGCAACTACTGGTCGGAGGACCAGCTCACGCAGGCCTGGGGACCGGATCAGGTGGTGGAGCACCTCTTTTTCCACCCGATCATCGCCTACCCGCAGTGGGCCTTCCACGACTGCAATGCCAGTCAGGACCAGCGCTACGGCCTCGACGACTGGATGGTCACGGCGGACGAGTACAAGAAGATCTTGCAGTCCGTGTACGACAAGGGCTACATCTTAGTCGCGATGGAGGACGTGTGGAGCGAGGTGACGGACGAGTCCGGCACGCACATGGTGCGAAACACCCTGATGCTGCCAGAGGGCAAAAAGCCGCTCGTCATCAGCTTTGACGACGTGAACTACTACCCCTATATGCTCGACGAGGGCTTCACGAGCAAGCTCGTCGTCGGCGAGGACGGCGAGATCTGGGCGCAGTGTACCGATCCGTACACAAATGAGACCTTTTTGACCAAGGAACTCGACGCGACGCCCATTCTCGACCAGTTTGTCTACGAGCACCCCGACTTTTCGCTCAACGGCGCGAAAGCCATCTTCTCGCTGACGGGCTATCAGGGTATTTTAGGCTACCGCACACAGGATGACCGCGACATCGCGGCAGATTCGCCCGACCGCCCCGCGTTCGACGCCTACCGCGCGAGCGAGATCGAAGCGGTCAAGCCCGTCATAGCGCGTTTGAAGGAGACCGGCTGGACGTTCGGCAGCCACACCTGGGGCCACATCCGCCTCGACACGAAGCCGCTCCAGACCGTCATCAACGACACCGAGCGCTGGGCGGACGAGGTCGGCTCGCTCGTCGGCCCGACGCAAATTCTGTTCTACCCCCACGGCGGCCGTCCCGACGGCGACGACTGGCACCAGACCGGCGAGCGCTTCAAGTACCTGCAAAGCCAGGGCTTCCGCATCTTCGCGAGCGTCGGCACGAGTTCGTTCAGCTATGTGAAGCCCGACATCTCTGCTGTCATCTGCGACCGTCTGCATCCGGACGGCACCACGCTGCGCCACGCGCGCAGCCGCTATCTGCAATTCTATAACGCCGAGGACATCATGGATACGCAAGTCCGTCCTGATCTCGGCGTAGACTGGTGAGGAGGCGTTTTTATGGCAGCATTGGAAGAACTCAAGGCGAAGGCCGTCGCCATGCTGGACATGGCGTATGTGCCGTATTCCCACTTCCCCGTGGGCGCGGCGCTCGAATGTGAGGACGGCGCGGTCTTCACCGGCTGCAACATCGAAAATTCGAGCTACGGCCTGACGAACTGCGCCGAGCGCACCGCGGCGTTCAAGGCCGTGAGCGAGGGGCACCGGCGCTTCAAGCGCATCGTCATCGCTGGGCGCAGCGACGACTACTGCTACCCCTGCGGTGCGTGCCGCCAGGTGCTCTACGAGTTCGGCCCCGACATGGAGGTCGTGTGCCTGAACAAGGACAACGAAGAAAAGCACCTGCACATCAAGGAACTGCTCCCCTACGGCTTTGACCGGACGTGGCTGGACATTGACGAGCCGAAGATGAACTGAGCAAAAAAAGAAGAGCGGCGACGCCGCTCTTCTTTTTTTGCTCTCAGTCGAGACTTAAATTGCCACTGGCGGTGTCGATGTTTAACGTGCTGGCTTTGTCGCCGTACGTCCAATGCCCGTCGCCGCCGTTTGCGTCGAAGGCGATCTCCGGCGTGCCGCTGACCGTCTCAAAGTCCAGCGCAAAGCCGTAGCTTGACGGCGGCAGATGGATCGTCACGCCGCCGCTGACCGTCTCGGCGTCGACCTCCGCCGCGCGCTGCATCGTCAGCGTCAGGCTGCCGCTGACGGCGGAGAAATCGAGCTGATAAAAATCCGCGTCCACCGCCGCGCAGCCACCGGTGGTGGAAATGTCGATCTCATACGCCTCTGCCGCGAGGTCGACGCCGCCCGAGACCGTGCTGATGTCGACCGTTTGCGTGTGCAGGCCGGTGACGTTCACCGCCGCCGCGGTCGTGTCGGCCTCGAATTTTTCAAGCGTCAGGCTGCGCGGGATGCTCAGCACCAGCTGCTTTTCGGGCGACGAGCTCAGAAGATGGCCGCTGCGGCAAAAGTCGATCTTCAGCGTGTCGCCGTCGAGCGCGTAGGAAAGGCGCTGCTCCTCCGGCACGTCCTGATAGGCCATCTCGGCAAAGCTGAGGCTGTCGTCGTCCGTCAGGACGACCATCACGCTACCGCCGAGCCAGTCGACCTCGATCTCGCGGACGCGCGCCGGTTCAACGGAAAATGTCTCGCTGACGTAACCGGCGGCACCCTCCGCCTGCGTGCAGAAGGTGTAGGTCGCGCTGCTGCCGTCCCAGAGGGCGTCGACGGCGAAAATGCCGTCGCTTTGCGGCAGTTCTGCGCGGAATGTGCCGTTATCCTGCTGCTGGGCGGTCACGGTCTCGGACGGCATGCCGGTGGTGCCCCAAGCGTCGGACGGCCAACAGCGGAGACTGACAGAATCGGGCGAATTATCGCCAAAATCGAGCGTTACGGTGTAGAAATAGGCGGCTGAAACTGCAAAGGGCATTTCCAGTACAGGCGTGATGTCACGGGAGGTTTCGTCCAGCGGGTGCGCGCCGCAGGCAATGACGGTCATGCTCTGTAGGCCCTGGGTGTAGGTCCAGTCGTAGCTGCTGCTTTTGAGGGTGACGCTGCAAGCGTTTGCACTTGTCACCGTCAGTGTTGGTGGGGTTTGGCGCGCGGCCTCGTCTGCGCTTTTTTCGCCGCAGGCGGTCAGCGAAAGGGCCAGCGCGAGCGGGAGCAGGAGGGAAAGGAGCTTTTTCATCGTTCGGTCCTCGTTTCTTTCGGATACTTCTATAGACGCATGATAGCCGAAAAAGTTCCCGCGCACAACGGCGATCGCTGCACAAAACGCGGCAATTTGTGGTATCGTGAATTCTAATATTGGGGGCGGTACAACTTTTTGCCGTGTTGTGTGCAACGCTGCTTCATGATACGGCGTATCATGAAAAGGCAAATCATGAAGCAGTGTCCCCCCATTTTCAGGGGGGTGTGCAGTGCCTTTTCCAACATTATCAGTATTTGGGGGAAAGAGCATGGAGACGACAACAAATTACAAACTTCCGCAATGGGTCAAATCCGACCAGATCAAGATGGACACGTTCAACGACGCGTTCGGCAAGATCGACGCGCAGATGAAGAAAAACGCCGACAAGGCCAACGCGGCGGCGAGCGCGGAGAGCGTGGGCACGCAGATCACGGCGGTGCAGGAACAAATCGTGGCGGTGGAGCAGGAGATCAAGCTGGTGTCGCTCGGCGAACCGCGCACGACGACGGCGGCGAACGGCAGCATCGTCTACGACCTGTCGGCGCTGAACATGGCCGACTACCGCGCGTTTCTGGTGTTTGCGACGGTGGACGCGGCGGGCACGGGCGTGAGCGACAAGGGCAGGGTGGAACTGCTGTGCGACAGCAAGAGCATCGGACTGCTGGCCGACGCGATGGGCGGCCACGCGGCGACCGTCGCGTGGATTTTTCCCGCGATGTACGGTGTGGCGGCGGGCTACCACACGCCGACGCAGAACCGAAACGACAGCTTTGAGGGACTCAGCGGCGCGATTCAAAATGCCAGCGCGTCGTGGAACACCATGCAAAGCATGACCTTCAAGTTTACGGGTTTGAAAGGCGCAAGCTGCGTGCTGTATGGATTGAAAGCGTGAAAATGAACAAAAAAAGAAGACCCCCGAGGGGGTCTTCTTTTTTTGCACTAATCAGAGATTAGACAGTGGGGGCATTGGTAACAGCGATGCGGTAGTAAGCAACCGTCTTGTTGTCCCAAGCAACAACCTTAACGAGCATGTCGCCAGCGAGGTTGGCATCAGCAGCAACCTTGGAGCTTTCGACATCCTGAGTGTTGTACACACCCGCGATGGTCTGGTTCTCGTTGGCCTTAGCTTCCTTGTTGAGGAGCGTGACCAGATCGCCAGCGCTGACGGTGGCGTTCTTCAGATTGACAGTAATTGTACCGGCGATGCCAGTAGCAGGAGCGTCGTTCTCAACCTTAGCAGACTGATCCTGGTTGGTGAAGAAGTAGGAATCGTTATCAACCAGCTTAGCGTCGGCATAGGCAGCCTGATTTGCGGTGGTATAAGTGATATCACCGGTAACAACGCCGGAGTAGCTAATCTCGGCATAAGCGACCTTGGTGCCCTTGTCGGCGTCCATGGTAACTTCCTTGCCGTCCTTGTCGAAGTACTTAACACCAGACATCAGGTCAGTGGAACCAACAGTACCATCGGAGTTGTACTTCTCCATGAGAGCCGCGGAAATTTTTTCGTACTCCTTAAGGTCGACCTTAATGGTAGCAAACTGATGGCCATAGTACTCGCCGAGTTCTTCGTCGTTCACGAGAGCCTTGATGAGAAGATCGTAAACAACAAGTGCATCGTGCGTGTCACCGACCTTGCTGTCGTCGTACTGGACGAAGATAAGGCTCTTTTCAGCCAGCTCCTTGGCAGTCCACTCTTCATCAATCTTGCCCTTGGTAATGGTGCCTTCGTACTTGGCAACCAGAGCGTCGTCAAGATCGAACCAAGTGTTGTTCACCTTAACGCGCTTGCCATCCGTGGTAAGCTGGTCGATGGTATAAGCGTTGTACTTGGCAATCGCGGTCCAGACGTAGTCGGAATCCATGGTGACCTTATACAGGCCAATCTTATCAACACCGTGGCTGGCAGTGCCCTGACCCTCTGCATAGTAGAGGTCGATGGTGGTGTCGGTCAGCTTGCCATCCACCAGCTCATAGGCCTTGAAGGTGGCATAGGGCTTGCCGTCATTCCAGTGGGAGGTGTAGTCCTTGGTGTCATAGATGAACACGGTACGGGTGGTGACTTCGTATGCGTAGACATAGATCATGTCAACGTAGCCATTGACGGTCGTATACTGAACGTCATAGCCCTTGAAGCTGGGCAGCTTTTCGTAGCCGGTGTAGGCGGTGAAAGTGCCCTTCGGGGATTCCTTGGTCTGAAGCAGGATCTTGGTATCCTTGCTGAGCTGGAGACGGGTATCTGCACTGCTGCTGGTAGCATTAACAGTCAGGTACTTGTCACCGCTATTGTAGGAGGCAAAATAAGCATTGCTGAACTTGGAATCATCGAGCGTGTAAGCGCCGTCCTTATCGATGCTGTAAGCATAGACGGTGTAGTAATAGTCTTTGTTCTTGGAAGCAGAGACTTCGAAATCAGCAACATCATCACCCTCAACTTTGTTGATGGTAGCATCGGTCTTGCTGTCGGCATCGAAGAAGTACAGATCGCCGTAAGCGGTGTCAACACCCTTGCTGTGCTCCATGTACAGGGTATCGAGGACAGCATAGTTGCTGGCGAGCTCATCAACGCCGATGACATTGCCATAGGTGTCGAAGTAGAAGTTGTAGGTCTTGCCGAGAGTCATGGTCTTGGGAGCGAACGTAGCAGTGCAGTTGACAGTAGCGTCAGCCTTATCGAGGCCCTTGACCTTCTGGATATCGCTGATGCTCTTGCTATTGCCGGAAACGTCGGTCAGAACAGCGTTCTTGGACTCAGCCTTGACCATGGACTGGATCTCGCCGTTGGCGATGGTGACCAGAACCATATCGTCGGCCTTGAACTCGTCCTCAGTCTCGAACTTGGTGTCGAGCTTGCCTTCGTAACCGTAGACATCCTTGTCAACGATAGCGTAAGCGGAAGTGGTGTGACCCTTGGAGTCGGTCTTCTCAGCAACGAACTTGGTGACCTCAGCGAGGTAGGTGTCGATGTTGACGAGGCGCTTGTCATAGACGAGGGTCAGACGGCCCTGATCGGCCTGCTTGGAATCGTCCTTGTTGTCAGCAACAGTGTAGGTGCCATCGCTGGTCTTGCTGTTGGTGTAGACATCGAGCTTGGTGTCCTTCTTGAGACCGGAGTCGGCATAGATGTCGCAGTTCTTGGCGGCCTCGGTGTAGGTGGCGAGGGGCTCAACGGCAATGACGGTCTCCTTGTCACCAACATTGTAGGTCCAGGTGACGGTGGGACGGCCGAACTCGTCAGCGGTCTTGTCATCGGGCTTGAGCTTGAAGCTCTTGTAGCCGAGGGTGTCGTTCTCGGAGAAGGTCTTGTTGCTGTCCTTCTTGCCGTTGAAGCTCACGCTCTGGTAGCCGAAAGCAGCGGTGTAGGTGACCATCGGGGCATCGGCGATGGCGCGGAACAGCAGCTCGGCAACGAGCTCACGGCTGGCAGGAGCGTTGAGGTCAACGCCCTTGACGTTCTTCAGAACGCCAGCCTGCTGCGCGGTCTGCGCAACATGCAGAGCCCAGTCAGCGCCGGTGAACTCATTGTTCTGGTCGTAGCCGATGGCACGCAGGATCATCGCGAGGACCTCATAGCCCGTGACCTTACCGGAGGGCTGGAAGGTGCCGTTGGGATAACCCTTGACGAGCGCAGCGTTGGCGCAGTAGCCGATGTAGCCCTGAGCCCAACCGGCGCCAGCCATATCGCTGAACTTGTTGTAGGTGGCGTACATGGAAGCCTTGGCATCCTTGACGTCAGCGGTGTACACGCGATACACGATCGCGGCCACCTCAGCGCGGGTGATGTTGCCCTGGGGCTGGAAGGAACCATCCTCATAACCCTTGAACACACCCATGCCGTTCAGGACGGCGACGGCTTCGGAATAATCCGCAGAAACCTTATCGGCATCCTTGAAAGCGGCGTTGGCGCTGACGGCCAGAGACAGAGTCATGACCAGAGCCAGCACCATTGCGAGTAACTTTTTCATAGATGTTACTCTCCTTTCATAAATTTCCATCCTCTTGGAGCGCTCCGGCAGCGAAAAGCGGGCATTTTGCTGTTCGCGGGCGAAAATGAAAGTTGACCGAAAAAGTTGCAAAACATTTCGATTTCCTTGCATTTTTGACCGTTTTGCAGGAAAAACACGCGATTTTAGTCGCTATCGCATCCCCTTAAAGATGGTTCGTTTGTCAGAAAGGAGCAAGTTTCGGCGTTTCTCGGCTTACTTACCGTGGCATGCCGATCCCGTAACTAAGTCGGGAACGCACCGTTCCCCACCCTTTCTGCACTGTCACCTTACCACACCCAAAATTTCAAGTCAACGCTTTCGCCCCATCTGTAACACACTTGTAACAAACCGCCGCTTCTGTTACAGCTTGACATAAAACCCCCGCTTTCGCCATTATCCGCCACCACATACATATAATATATAAGCACAGATATGAAAAAAGCGGCCTAAGCCGCTTTTAGTGTTCTGATGACCCGCGCAGCGGTCAGGCGGCAAGTAATAATGTTCCGCGCCGCCGCGCGGGGAGCGAAATTTCCCTTTTCCAGCCGCGGCCCGCCGAAAAAAAGAAAAAGCCCGCTCATAAGAGCGGACTTTCGCCAATATTTTTTGCACAACCCCGTACAACTCAAAAAAATTTCGTGCCCGCAGGCGCGAAATGATCTTGATCGTTTTTTGTCGCGACAGAAGGTGAATTGCCGCAAAGCGGCAAGAGAAGCCGCCCTGGGGCGTGTGCGTGACAAAAAAACACCTCTCACGCCGCAAACGTGCGCGCCTACGGCGCGTGCGCTGCCGCGGCGCGCCATCCAAAATCAAAAAAGGCGGCTTTCGCCGCCTTTTTTGAAGTTCTTTACTGAATCTCGATCTGCTTCGCGTTCACCACCGCGCTCTTCTTCGGCATGTTCAGCTTGAGCACGCCGTCATTGTACTGCGCGGAGATGTCCGCGACCTCGACGCCGCTGATGTCGAACGCGCGCTGGTAGCTGCCGTAGCTGCGCTCGCAGCGGACGTAATTGCCCTTCTTGTCCTGATCCTCGTGCTCGCTGTGGCGCTCGGCGCGAATGGTCATCGTGTCGCCGTCCACATCGACGTGGATGTCCTCTTTCTTAAAGCCCGGCAGATCAGCTTCCAGCAGGTAGCTGTCGCCCTTGTCCTGAATATCGGTCTTAAACTCGCTCAGGCCGCGGCCCCATGAGCCGTCGCCGAAGAGTGCGCGCTCCATCTGATCCCAGGGATCATAAGCCGCAACGTGGTTGTTTCTGCGTTCAAAAGGTCTAAGTTCAAACATAATACAAAGCCTCCAAATCTATTCGGGCGAGCCGCTCTTGCAGCCCGCGTGGTTTACGTTTCTTTCGTTCCCCTCGGAACAATTTTGAGTATAGTCACGCCCTGTGAACAAAAATACATCTTTTGATGAACAAATCTTTAACTTTAGCACTCTTGCGCATAGAGTGCTAAAATCGTGGTAGCTGCGGACCGCTACCAAACCGCTACCCGACCTTTCACGCCCGCAAACCCTTGAAAAATCAGGCTTTTTTCGCCCCGCCAAAATCCCGTTTTCGGCAAATCGCTACCAAACCGCTACCCGCCGCGTCCGCAAGCCCTTGCGCGGCAGGCTTTTTCCGCGCCGCTAAGGGGATGCGATATCCACCGAATCGAACGATTTTGCGTTGATTCTGCTAAAT
>ERZ827117.781-NODE-781-length-31516-cov-11.636248_pt1 | contig 31516 bp, 32 predicted proteins | sample MGYA00519920_ERZ827117 | MGnify/ENA primary metagenome ERZ827117 (study PRJEB31778, sample SAMEA3449260) | human gut metagenome | biome: human gut; feature: human-associated habitat; material: faeces | place: United Kingdom | collected 2010/2012 ...
TCAAATCCTCTGAATGGCGATTTCCCTTGATTTTTCAAGGTTTTTCAGGGTATTCCACTAAAATTGCCCCACCCTTTAATCATAAAAATGGGGGCACTCTAAGCACCCACGGGCGCGGAAAATGCGGCATTTACAACGTTCAAAAGGTGTTCGGGCTTATTATACTTCACCTGCGCATAGATGTCCATAGTTGTCTTGCTGTTTTCATGCCCCGCAAGATACTGAACTGTCTTTGGATCAACGCCAGCATACAAAAGATTGGTAATGTAGGTATGCCGTAGCTGATGTGGCGTAACGTCAAAATCCAGACTATACACAAGTTTAGGATTGTTCTTCTGATGGCCGCCGGGAATCGGCGTAACCTTGCATTTAATGCTTTGCCCATTTATATATTTGTAATAGGTGCGCTCTTTTGTAGACCGAACAACTACATACTGCCACAGCCGCTTAAACTGCGAATCGGCCAGCGGCTGCCCTTTGCTGTCTGCAATCACATATTCGGATATGGATGTTGCCTTTACTTGCCTCAGACAATCTGCCAGACACTTTGGAATAGGAATGTCCCTCTGTGCCGCCTTCGTTTTCAATGTTGTCGAAATCACCGGCCTGTTGTGTTCTGTGCGCCATGCTCTCCTTACAGAAATATATGGAGTAGGTACATCCAGAAACACGCAATCCCACTGCAACGCAAGAATTTCTTCCCGCCGCAGGCCAGAATAAAGACCGATCATAATAAACACATACGGCGGCAGCTCTCGGACGGTTTCCAGAAGCAGCTTCACCTGTTCGTCTGTCAAAGCATTTTTCTTTTTCCCCGGTTTACCTCCCTTTGCCGATATTCCCACACAAGGGTTATAGTCAAGGAGTTGGTTACGCTCCGCCGAATAAAACACACACTTCAAAAGCATATTGACCGTGCTGTATAACCCTGCTGATTTTTGGGATAATGGTATGAGTGCCAACCGAATATCGTCTGCTGTCACTTCTGACAAATACATATCTCCCAGAGGTTTCACAATATAGTTGTTCATATTCTGGGTATAGCCTTTCAAAGTGCTTGAAGATACCTTGGCTGACTGCATGAGCAGCCACTTCTCACAATACTCAGCAACTGTCGGATGTTTTCTGCGGAAAACTGCCTCCTCTACTTGGCGTCGAGCTTCCAACTCTTTTTCATAAAGCTCCTCGCTCGTTTCAGCGTATAAGTCTACTCTCTTACCGTCTGCGTCTGTAATCCGCGTCCTATAATACTGGATTCCTCTCCTCATAACAGTTCCATACTGAGGAATACTCACTTTTTTCTTAGCCATGCTTTCAGTTCCTTTCCTATTATTATGTAGTTCAGCGCTGATACTATCTTTATACTGAAAATCCATGGCTCTTTCAAAGGTGCGATTTATGTAATAGCAAAAGGCGAGGGTTCCCCCTCGCCTTCGCAATGTTTTCATTTTTTACTGTGCTGTTCCATATTCGGCTTCGTCCCATTGAGCAAATGCGTCCGTTAAAACTCCTGCCAGTTCATCCGGCTTGTTATATTTAACTTTTGCATATATGTCCATGGTAATCTTGCTGCTCTCATGCCCTGCCAAATATTGAACTGTTTTAGGGTCTACTGATGAATGAATCAAATTGGTGATATAAGTGTGACGTAGTTGGTGCGGTGTAACATCAAAATCGAGGCTGTAAATTACTTTCCCGTTATGTGCTGCTTTTTCTCCGAGAACCGGATTGACGGTATGCTTCACACGTTTTCCGTTCTCATACCTATAATATACTCGTGGCTTTGCTGTTCTGGTAACAATATACTGCCACAATCTCTTAAACTGCGTATAGGAAAGCGGCTCCCCATCCCGATTGGCGATCACATATTCTGATGTCGATTTTTTCTTTGCCTCTCTCAAACAATCCGCCAAACGATCTGGAAGGGGGGTATTCCTTTCCGCAGCTTTTGTCTTTAACTCTGTGAGAATAATTGGCCGGTTATGCTCTGTATGCCACGCTCTCCGAACCGTCAAATAGGGAACCTCTGTGTCTAAATATACCGAATCCCATTGCAGCGCAAGAATTTCTTCACGCCTCAAACCGGCATACAAACCAATCATAACAAACACATAGGGCGGCAATCCCTGAATAGCGTCTAAAAGCCGTTCTACTTGTTCATCTGTCAACGCCTGTTTGTCCTCTTGAGGAATCCCGCCGCCTTTGGCATTGAGATATATTGTTGGGTTCGTATCAATGACATGACTTTCCTGTGCTGCGCGGAAAATGGACTTATACAGGATGATAACCGACTTATACACAGATACAGATTTCTTTGAAACCGGAACAAGCGCAACCTGGATGTCATCCAATGTTACTTCTGCCATTCTCTTTTGGCCCAGCTCCTTAATAATATGTCGCCGTACCTTGGATGTGTAATCTGTCAATGTCGTATTACGAATATGGACAGACTGCATAAGCAACCACTTTTCACAATACTCTGCGACAGTAGGGGATTTTTGACGGAATGTGATGTTGTCAACCTTCTCCAATGCCGCCATTTCCTTATCATATAGTTCTTCACGAGTTTTGCCGTAAAGGATTACACGCTTACCCTCTGCGTCCTCAACATCGGTTCTATAATACTTATGACCGTTCACTTGAACTGTACCATATCTGGGGATTCGCTTTTTTCTTAAAGCCATTCCACCACCTCCAAAAATAATTTTCAGCGCTGTACTCTTGTTTTATCAGAATGCGCCTATTTCATCAAAGGTGCGATTTTTATCTTCGCACATTGTGATACGTTGCTCTTTTCTCTATTGGCTTCGCTCTGTGCGTACTTTTTGCGATATACTCCTGAAGGCTGGTATGGGTAAAATAGACGCAGCCATTAGGCACATACTGAATATAGGAAATCAAACCGCTATTTCTTGCTTCATCCAGAGTGGCTAAACTGATTCCTAATATTTTTGCCGCCTCTTTACGGGTAATCAGTTTTTCCATATTCAATACTCACCTTCTCTCTGCTCTTTTGACAACTTCATAGTCAAAGCCGGGGCGCTGATTGCAATAGGTGCAAATGTCCCGTTCCCGCTGGGCAGGATTTATCCTCATCAAATAATAAGAACCTGTACCATAGAAGTTATTGGCACAGGCCGGACAAAGGCACATGATTAAGTTTTCAGGAACCTCCTCGATCAGCCCCACACTGACAGCCAGAGCATGATTGATTCTTCGGATATGCTTTTCTTCCAGCCTACCGATGTACGCTTCCAATCGTTTTTTATCAATGGTGCGAAGTTGCTCTAAAAGGACAAGAGATGGCAGCTCCAGGCCGCTTTCTGCTTTTAACAGGTAGTGAGTGGGCAGCTTGGCCTTTGCGTCCACTTTACTGGAGATAGCTGCCACAATGACGGTGGGGCTGTATTTGTTCCCTGTGTTGTTTTGGATGATGACAACGGGGCGATAACCTTCCTGTTCAGAGCCGATTCCCCGGCCCAGATCGGCATAGTACATATCGCCGCGCAAGTATGTTTTGTTCATGGTGTTTGACCTCCCTTTTGAAAATTAGGCGGCAAAGGCCGCCTATGTAGAGGCCGCGCAGCAAAACAGAATGAAGGCCGGGGAGAGATAAAACAATACTCCTGTTTTCATTGGCCTGTCCTGCTGTACGGCCCATATTTCAAAGCAAACCAATTTGTCCTCGACACCCCGGTTTGCTGCGGGAAGTCATCAAACGGCTGGCGGCTTGCCAGCTCCACGGGGAATCTCACCCCTCGCGTGGTTCTCACGCAACCGCCCCCATTGCCTGCGACGGATCACGGCGGCAAACCGCTTCAACGCTCGGACGTTAGGCTGGACGGGAGTATCATTGTCCCCGCTGCTGGTCATGGCCGTACCGGTAGCCATCCGATACTGGCAGCCTGCTGTTTTTCGCTCCTTGCTGGGAAGAATAAACCAAAGACCTACATTTCTTTTTCGGTGGTGTCTTGTTGTTTTCTCCCGGCAGATCGCCGCGCAGCCGCCGCCTGGGCTTTGGCTTTCGCCAAAGCAGCGAGAATGTGCTTGATGATTGGGTATTCGGTTTTCAATGTTCCGGGAGAGGTCAAAAAGAAACCTCTCACTCTATTTGCCGTTGAGTGAGAGGTTTGCACAAAACTATTTCAAAAGTTTTTTAAGTTTTTTTAGAACCTTGATTTTTCGCACATGGACAGCGTTTCGATAAAGGCCGAGCTGTTCAGCATATTCCCGTTCCGTCTTTTCCTCATAGAACAGGGCATAGATCAAAGCCCTTTCTTCTTTGGTGAGCTGTAAAAGCGCAGTATGTAGCTTGTCCACCGCAAGTTTTCGGAACACCACATCCTCCACGCTTTCCGCATTGGCTGCAAACTGACGGGCGTTTTCTTCCATAAGCCTGTCCAGGGAATCCTCCCGGCTGGGAATAACCCTCTTGATTTCACCGTTGCTGCCATAAACCGGACGTTCACACTTCAAGTCATTCTCGAAGTAGCGCATTTTCCGGTCGCCCTGCATATAGGCGGCATACACTTCATCCGTGACCTCGATAAATTGGCCGCGAATCCATATTCTTTTTTTGCCAGCGTCCACGCTGTGTACCTCCGTTTCGTCTGAATTTCGAGAAGAAATCCAGACGGACGGCGGCCCTCTACAACATGGAAGGCTTGTCCCGCCGGGAAATACCAGAAAACCGCATTTCCCGACAAAGTAAAAGCGCACACACCAAAAGGCGCGTGCGCTCGGCTGTTGGTTTTTGCCTGATGATGGGTAAGGCCCGGAGAAAAGAAAAAAGTCTGTCGAACAAAAAAATACCGCAATCCCCTTGAGGACTGCGGTATGTACGAAATATGGTTTTTGTTCTGTTGTGGGCGGGAAGCCGCCCGGCTTTTCTCTTTCTGGCTTCATGCTATCCCCTTATGGGGATAAGCTGACAAGCACCACCACCTTTCCCCAAATTGAAATGTTGATAGGGGTAGTATAATGTATAAAAAAGAGGAAACAGCGAGGCTTCAAAGAGGATTTGCATAGTTTCATCGCAAGTTTAGACACGTCCCGTGTGTGATTTGTCAAACACAAGCGACAAGATATGAGATTTGAAAAACCGTCCCGAATGACCTTGCTTTATGGAAAGGAAAAGCGCAGCCTTTATCAAGACTGCGCTTTGTGGATATTATGAAGTTGTTTGAAAGCGATACCCGATCTCACGAATACTCTCGATGATAAAGGGATGGTGCGGATCAGCGGAGTAGAGTTTTTTGCGTAGGTTTCGGACATGGTAGCCTACGGTTCCTCGTTCATTGACAGTTAGAGCTTCGCCCCACACCTTTTCATAGATTTGCGAATAGCTTAATACCCGCCCATTATTAACTGCCAGCAGACAAAGGAGATTATATTCCTTTGTTGTTAAGGCCACTTCTTTCTGATTACAGCGCACCAGCCTTTGGCTGGGATCAATCTCAAGATCGGAGAGAGATAGCACCGGTTCCGAGGTAAGCTCCCACTTTTTCAGCTCTGGATGAAGCTGCAAAAACGAAAGGAAATCTTCAAAAATCTTTTTTTCGTCCTCGTTCAGCTGCATAATGATTATTTCTCCGATGGTATCACCTCCTGGGCGTTCATCCAGGCAGCTTCTTTTAGTTTATTAAAACTTGTTTCACTAATAACGTGTTCCAGCCTGCAAGCGTCCTGCGCTGCAATATCATGGGGAACACCGGCCTCAATAAGCTGTCTGGTAAAAAACTGGTGCTTTTCATAGATTTGCTGAGCGATCTGCCGGCCCTGCTCTGTGAGGGAGAGTGTGCCATCGTCCTTTTTTAGCAGACATTTCTTTTTAGACAATTCCTTCACCGCCCGGCTCACAGACGGCTTTGTCACGCCTAAATATTCTGCCACATCTACACAGCGAGCATAACCGTTTTGCTTTTGAAGCACCAACACAGCCTCTAAATAGTCCTCCATAGAAGATGTTAAGGGCATATAGCACACCTCCTTTTTTCTGAACAAATAAAGTTATTTACACCATGCCAGCTTTCTGGAAATGTTTTTTGAGTAATTTCTTAGCAATAATCGCACCGATAAAAGCGCAAAGGCCAACAACAATAAGCATTATAATAGCCGTTATAGGTGATACCAACGTCTGCAAAATCCCCAAATAGCTTTCGCCAAACATTCCTGCGTACTGTTCAAGCGTTTGTTTTGAGAAAAACAGGAAAGGAATATATGTTCCACTGAACGCTGCTAAAACCATGTAAATAATATAACTGATTGTAAGTGTCTTTCCATTCGTACAACCTGTTTTCCAGGCAATCAGCGCAGAAATAATCCCGGCAATAATACAGCAAATTATCATAGGTGGATAAAAACCATAAATCCCTGTTACTGCACAAAAAATGAATAATGCCCACGGTTTTTTCGTCTTAGCTGCCACAAGGAAGTATGTAATAGCTGCCAGTAATGCCCACAATGGGCTTACTACTAACATAGTATAGGGAGAAAAGGACAAAAACGCACAAAGAATATAAATGACAAGTGCGCATACAGATAAAAGAGCTGTGACGATCAAGTCTCTTACTTGAAAGCCTTTTTTGTTTTCATTTTGCATGGAATAAATCCTCCTTAAAATAATGATATTGGCTGGAACGATGTCCATATGACAACCGCAAAAAGAGCAAGCATACCTATCAATAAAAGGCCGTCTCTCAAGCGGAAATCAACTAATATATAGTGAGTTTTTTTACAGGGATAGCTGATCCCTCGCGTTTCTGCCGATGCAGATAATTCAGTTGCTGTCATCAAAAGTCGCATAAGTATAGGAATTAAAAAGCCTTCGTATGTCTGCGCTGGATGACTTAACACTCGCCAGAAAGATAATCCCACACCCCTTGTTTTCATTCCCTGCTTTATATAAATCGCATCCTGTTTTAGAGATGGGAGAAACCGCAAAATAATAGCTATTGGAATCACAATGGCCTGGGGGATATGGCTCACTTGAAGCGAGGCTATCAATTCCGCTATTTCCGTAGTCTGAAATAAGATGTTCAAAGCGAGTGCAATGGTTAAAATCCTTAGTAAGAAGAAAGTTATCACAGAAGATAAATGGATTGGAAGGATTTGTGCCAGCATAAGTAAGGCTATATAAGCCGTTAAAAATTTAATACTTGTTTTCCAAAGCCCACTCAGGAAGGAAAATAGGCAAACAACACCAAAAAGCAATAGTCCTGTCAGACCACCACCTAAAGCAAATGCCAGCGCCGACGTCAACAAAATCAAAAGTAGTTTTATACGCGAATCGTAATATAAGCCATGATGTGTTCTCATTTATTCACCACCTTTCATCATGAAATCCTTTACAATTTTGAATGTACCTTTCCCTGTCATTTGTAAATCATCTTTGATAATCCCTTCCTTCAAAAGCAAAGTGCGCGAGGCGGTCAGACTGATAAACTCCAGATCATGTGTAATAATAAAAACTACTTTCCCAGACTTGCGCAGAAAGTTAACAGCATTGGCAACGGCATACATATTGTTCCAATCTAATCCACTTGTAGGCTCATCCAAAACGATGATTGGTTTTTCTGAAAGCATTGCGGCCCCTATTGTCAACCTCTGCTTTTGACCACCTGACAGAGCATACGGATGACAGTCTTTGAAATTTTCCAAATGAAGCATTTTCAAAATTCGAGACACTTTTTCATCTATGCCCGGAATCTTTTTGTTTCCTAACCTCAACTCCTCTGTCACACTGTCTGTATAAAGCTGGTGATCTGCTTCCTGCATAACAAAGTACACATAATCGGACAATTTTCGTTGCTTCACATTTTTTCCATCAATAAAGAACCCCCCTTGTCGACAACGAATCAAGCCGGACAGGATTTTTCCAAATGTTGTTTTTCCGCAGCCGTTTTCTCCAACCAGAGCAATCGTTTCTCCCTTATGAGCTTCTATTGAAATGCTGTGAAGAAGCTCCGGCATAGCCTTATGTGAAAAACTCATGTTTTTAATTTGGAGAAATACTTCTGAATGCCCAATCGGCTCTATTTTTTCTATTTGTATCGTATTGAGATTTAACGGACGAAGCCTCCTGCTGCGTATTTGAGAAGCAGATAGCTTCGCCATCTCCTCACCTGTTAATTCTTCGCAGATTTGTCCCTCTTTCATAATTAAAAATCGATCTGCAAGCCCGTATAGATAGAATAGCCTGTGTTCGGAGACAATGATTGTGTGTCCTGCGGCTTTCAAGGCAGAAAGGATTTTTCTCATCTGTAAAATTGCATGAATGTCTAAATTAGCCGATGGCTCGTCCAGTACATAAATTTGAGGATTAAGCGTAGTCGCTGCAAGAAATGCGATTTTTTGCCTTTCTCCACTGGACAGAGTAAAAATATCTCTGTCTTTTAGATTTTCCATATCCAATGATTGAAAGGCTCTGTCAACACGTTTGACGATTTCTTCATGAGGGATTCCATAATTTTCACAGGCGAACGCAACCTCGCTGGAGCTGTTAGTAGTAAAAAACTGACTGCGTGGGTCTTGAAAGATTGAGGCAATCTCCTTTCCAGCCTCACCAGCGTCTGATTCCTTAATGGATCGCCCTGACACAATAACTTCACCGGATAATACACCTTCAAAAAAGCGTGGAATCAAATTATTGATACACCTGGTTAACGTGGTCTTTCCACATCCGCTTTGCCCGGTAATAACAAGAAATTCTCCCGATTTTATAGTAAGGTTTACATCCCTTAGATTTTCCTGTATCTGCCCTTCATATTGAAAAGAGGTATGCTCAAAGGATATAATTGGAATTTGCTTTTTCATGGCGGCACACCTCATAACTTCCAACTGATGGATTTTTCCCGGCATTCCAGAAAAGTACGATAAATCCCTTCTTTTTTTGCCAATTCCTCATGAGTTCCGTGCTGAACAATATGCCCCTGGTCAATGACAACAATTTGATCTGCTGTCCGAACGGTGGATAGCCTGTGAGCAATGGAAATCAATGTTTTGTTTTTGGTTAGTTCAAAAATTGCGTCCAAAAGGGCTTTCTCATTTTCCGGGTCTACGCTGGATGTCGCTTCATCCAAAATAATGATGGGTGCGTCTTTCAATATTGCCCTTGCTATTGAGATTCTCTGTTTTTCACCTCCGGACAGGGTTGAACCTGCTTCTCCTATCATCGTTTCGTATCCTTGAGGGAGTGCCTCAATAAAATCATGGCAACAAGCTCTTTTGGCTGCCGCCACTACTTCTGCATGAGACGCATTAGGTTTGCCAAATTTGATGTTGTTTTCAATCGTATCATTGAACAGGTACACTTTTTGAAATACCATGCTTACATATGACAAAAGACTGTCGCAGGTAAATTCTCTTACGTCATGCCCTCCAATTTTAACACTACCGGACTTTACATCCCAAAACCTCGCAATGACATTACACAAAGTTGTTTTCCCAGAACCTGACGGCCCAACGATAGCACAGGTAGACTTTTGGGGAATTTTTAAGTTAATTCCATCCAAAATGGAACGACTGTCATAAGCAAAAGTAACATCTTTTAGTTCAATCTCATATGATTTCAGAGCAATGTCCTTTCCGCCAACATCTAAAACTGGTATATCTGAGATAAGATCCAGCCGATCTAACTGCGTAGCAAGCATTTTACTCAAAAAAGCTCCATCATTCATCAGTTCCAGTTCCATAAACATTAAAAATGCACAGATGATGAACAAAAGGCAATAGGGTAAGGTAATAACTCCCCATAAATAGAGTAGGGCTGAAAACAAAAATAATAGACAGCTTGTAATCTTAAATACGGCTTCATATATCTTCATAATTCCAGCAGTAGAGACTGTAACCGCTATATCGCTGCGACACTTGTTTTCAAAGGCTTGATCCACCTTTCCTTTCCCTTCTTTGCCTTTCCCGAATATGCGCAGAACAGAAATACCTTTTATATATTCTAACGCGCTCCCCACCAGCAATTCCTGGGCATTTTGCATATCTTCTGTATGTGCGCCGGCTCGTTTTTTTATCTGGCCCAACACAAGAATTCCTGCTAAAATTCCCGTTAAGGCTAAAAGGCCAATCTGCCAGCAAAATATACCCAACATTAACGTCATGGCAAGTGCCTGAACAAAGCCCCCCACCAAAAAAGTCAATGCAAGCATACAGTTTCCTTCCAGATCGGAAATTGTTGTTGTCAATACCGTTTGTACGGTGCCGAGATTGTTTTCTGTAAAATACCCCATCGGTGCCCGTTTTAGCTGATTTCCAATCTCAAGACGCTTTTCCCGAAAAATCTCATATCCAGACGCACTCATAAGCACATCGCTTAGATACTGAAATAAAAAACGGCCTAAAACACTAAGTACAATAATTCCAAATGCCTGTAAAATGACAGTTCCTGTCAAGTGTTCGATATTCAACATTACCAATAGCACCGCAAAAAATACAAAGGCAGCGCAGCAGGATTTTAGAGCATTGAAGATCAATCCGACAATTACACGGGAACGATATTTTCCGGATAACCGTAAAATCCTTTTTATAATTGAAAACATATTAAAATCCTCCTTCCACTTGATCTGCTGAACTCACATAATCTCTCCATAACCTTTGATAAAGCGGGCATTTTGACAGAAGCTCTTTCTGTCTGCCGCAGCCGACAATCTTTCCATTTTCCACCACGAGGATTTGATCTGCATTCTGGATCGTTGCAAGACGATGGGCCACTACAATAAGCGTTTTTCCTTTTACAAGCTTGCTGATAGCACTTTGAATGAGATATTCATTCTCTGGGTCAGCATAGGCCGTAGCTTCATCAAGAATAATCACTCTTGCGTTTTTAAGAATCGCTCTTGCAATAGTAATTCTCTGACGCTCTCCGCCAGAAAGTTTTTCTCCAGCGTCTCCGGCATTTGTATCATATCCGTTTTCCAGATTTACGATAAAGTCATGACAGCAGGCAGCTTTCGCAGCAGCTACCACCTCATCGTCTGTCGCATCTGGCTTTCCGAGACGAATGTTTTCACGGATACTTTCATCAAACAAAAAATTGTCCTGAGCCACATAACTGACCTCACCCATCAACTGGGCAAAAGGAATCTCTTTGATATTTTTTCCACCGAAAATGACCTCTCCCTTTGTAGCATCCCAAAAACCAGCCATGAGTTTTGCAATCGTTGATTTGCCGGAACCAGAAGGGCCGACAATCGCTGAAACCGTGCAGGGTTTGATTTCAAAGGACACATTTTTCAGAACTTCTGTTTCGTTATAAGCAAAAGAAACATTTTCAAAGCGATAGGCTGTTTCATCCAGTACAGCATTTTTCTCTGGACGGCTCAATTCCGGTTTCTCAATAAAATCTCGTATTTGGTCGAGGCAAGCTTTCACCATATTAAATTGTTCAGAATACTTCCCAACTCGCATAAGCGGAGCAATAAATCCAATGGGAAGGATAATGCAAGTGATAAAATCCGACAGAGGTAATGTTCCAGTCATATAAAGCCATGCTCCAATCGGCAGCGTTCCCAGCAATGTTGTAGGCATTACAGCTTGAATCACGGCTGACCAAAGCCAACTTTGCTTCCACCAGGCCAGAGTGCTGTCGTGAAAGAAGTTGATTGCACCTGTAAATTTACTATAAGAGGCGCTTCCTTGATTAAAAGCCTTAATAACCTCTATCCCGTTTACATACTCAACCAGCGTACTGTTCATCGCGTTTTGCGATTTCATGTAAGTAGTACTTTTGTTCACATAGTCTTTCATCATTCCAATGTATCCCAAAAGTCCGAGAGGAATTGTTATCAATGACGCTAATCCCATGCGCCAGTCAAGAATAAATACCAGTAGTATGCAGCACAGGGGAGCCACTATATTAGAGGTTATCTCAGGCATGAAATGAGCCATCGAATCCTCTAACTTTGAAACCGTATCCGCCATCAAATTTTTGAAATTGCCGGTCGGTGTATCCAGCATAACGCCCATGGGCACCCGTAGCATCTTATCTGCAATCATACTACGGATATTTTTCAATATTTTATATGTCGCCTTATGCGACATGAAAGAGGACTGGTATGTAAGCCATAGCTTTAATATCTGTCCACCCAAAGCAACCGCAAACAAGATACATACATTTTGAATGGTCGCTGTTTTGTTAAATAATTCTGCAACTAATAATGACACTGCAATAAAGGGAGCCATCCCAAACAATTCTCCCAGTGTTGCAAGAAAGGTTGAAAGATATAGTTGCTTTTTATTATTTCCGGCATAATCCAGCAGTTGATGAATTGCTCCGGATTTCTTTTTCTTCTCCATGAAAGAATCCTCCTTAAATAAGTTAGCAAAAACTAACCATTTGGTAAAAAATAAATGGCCAAAGCCACTTATTTGAACGGAAGTCCTAATACACCATACCATCCATAATGCTGGAATTTTATGATGTTTTTTACGTAATCCGCCGCTTTTTCATAAGGAACATCGTGCAAAATACACTCGCATAGTGCAGTAATATAGCCATGTGTCAAAATATGTATTTCTATATCGCTTGGCAGGTATTTTGTATATCCCGCTTCATATGCCGCTTTTACAAATTCGGAATTCTGCTTCGCATATTGGTTTGTAATTTCTTCTATAAAATTTTCGACGCGAGAGCCTTTGCTGCATTTCAACAAGAGCTGAAATTCCTCTAAATGATCGTACATATAGTTAATGTATGTCATGGCCTGCATATATGACGCTTCAACAGAATCCCTCTCAATGGCTTCTCTAATTCCAACTTTATCGTAAGGCTCTGCATTATCCATAAAATCTAATGTATAATGGTAGACAGCTTCAATCAAAGCCAAAAATAGCGCTTCTTTATCCTTGAAATGACGATATACTGCACCTGTTGTAACCTTTGCAGCGGTAACAATATCTTTAAGTTGCGCTGCCTGAAAGCCTTTTTTAAGGAATTCTGCTTTCGCACATTCCATAATCCGCTCTTTTGTCAAGTCGGAGCAATAACTCAAAATATTTCCTCCTTTCTTAGATAAACATTTTATTTAAGATAATTGGATTATCAAACAAAAGTTAGAATAGCATATTTTTGTTTTACTGTCAAGTGGAGCCTACTCTTATTTTGTTATTTCGCCTGATTTCTATGTACCCAGCCGCGCAGGCGGCTGGGCTTCTTCTTTTTTGAGGCTGTTAATAAGCCGGTGTGCCGTACCCATAAATCTCATAGTATCCCACGGGGTAGCTGTTCTGGCGCACGGAATCACCGGAGTTGCCCTCCACGGTGTAGACGCGGCCATTCTCCACCTTCTCCACAATCCCTACATGGTCGGATGAACCATCCTGGCCTCCATTATCCCAATCGAAAAAGATAATGTCACCAGGGCGCGGCTCGTAGCTGTTGTCCTGCCACAGCCCGCGCTCCTTAAACCAGGGTACGCCCTGGGACGCACAGGCCGCAAACTTCGGAATAACACCAGCGTCGATATAGCCGCACTCATTGGCGCACCAGCTCACAAAGCAGGCGCACCATTCCACACGGCTGTCAAAGCCATACCAGCTCCAATAAGGCGCGCCGCCCGTGTTCCCCACCTGGGAGAGCGCCACGGTGACGATCTCGCCATCGCCTCCGGTAATGCCATAAAGCACCTGGCTCCAGAGGGAATTGTTTTCATCGGCCAGAAGCTCCGCCATCTGTTCCCGCTGATCTTCGTTAAAACTGAACTGATTGGCCATTTCCTCCGCCGTCTTATGGCTGACCGTGATATACAGGTAGGTGCGGGTGACGGTGACTTCCGTTTCTACGATGTTCCCATTCCCATCGTCTGAGGTTTCAATGATGGTTTCCGTCTGGGTAGAAGTGCTGGATGAGATTTCATTCATCTGCCAGAAAATATCCTTTAAGAGCTGCTTTTTGGAGTCATCCATGGTGGCGACTTCCTGGGCAACGTCCGGGTCGGTGGTGGTTTTCACCGCATAAACCGCAAGTACCTCTTTCCAAACCGCCCGGCTGCCGGACATCTCCAGCACATCGTAGGTGTGAGAAGTTTTGATTTCCTCCAGCTTTTCCTCGTACTCGGCGTTGATCTCCTGCACAGCGGTCTGCATGGTCTGCCCGGTGCCGGAATCCTCCCCGGAGAAGAAAATACCAAAGCAGGAGCCGATAATCATACCAATGAGGCAGATCACAATAATCACCAGCACCGCAACCCAGCCGCCCGCAGCGATGGCCGCAATCAGCGCCTTTGTTGCTGCTATGATAGCCTTCACCGCCGCGATGGTGGCCTTGACCGCCACCTTTGCCGCAGTCACAGCCGCTTTCGCCGCAGCGCGGGCAGCATGGGCGGCAGCTCTGGCGGCCCTGGCTGTGGCCTGGGCTGTTTTTTGAGCCGTTTTTGCTGCTTGCTGGGTAGTCTTGATACTGGCTTTGGCTGTCTTTTCCGCCGTTTTAATGGATTTACTGGCGGTTTTCACCGTCCCTTTGGCAGTAGAGGACGCCTGCTTGATGGTCTTGCGGCTCCTGTCCACTGTTTTAATGCTTTTCTGGCCCCGATCCAGTGTCTTGACAGCCCCGCGCTCCTGCCGGATGGTTTTCACCGGCTCCGAAAGACGGTCTGCGGCCTGTCTGGTCTGCCTTGCCACCTGCTTCTCCGCTTGTTTTTTAGGCTGTTCGGCTGCGGCCTTGTGCTTCTGGATTTTTTCTTTGACCTTGGAAATGTTCTCTTTGGTGGTCTTAACCCCTTTGCGGCCCTGCTTGTCAAATTGGTGGACAGCTTCACAGGCCGTGTTTTCAACCCCGGAAGAAATGCGGTCGGACGCATACTCGCCGGGGGAGCCTTCCTCTGCGTACAGGCCATGCTCGCCCTTGTCTTTGGTGCGGATATATGCTTCTTTCATCCGTTCTGAAGCAACCGCCGCTTTGTCAATCGCCTTGATCGTCTTATCCGCAACACTCCTTGTCTTTATATTCGGCAAGCCTTTTCACCTCCGATCCCTCTTGGACTTGGGTCAATCTTTGCTTTAAGGCTGCAAAGAAAGCTCTGCTGCGCAGCTTTCCACCGTTTGCCTGCCAGACTTTTTCAAATTCAAAACGGATGGCAAGCGCCCGGACAGAGTAATCTGCCCGGAATTGCCGCCATGTGGTGTTATCCCATTGTTCAAGCTGCCGCCACAGGTGCGGGAAATGCTCATACAGCTTTCTCAGCTCGGACAGGCTTTGCAAGGGGCAGCACCAACAGGAAACACGGCTGAAAATATCATACAGGCCGCCCCAATCAAAACCCCGCTTGTAACAGTAGGTAAGACAGTCTTTTTCTGTCATTGCCCACTTCACAAGCGGGTATTGCAAATCCTTTATCCGTTCTTCTTCATCGGCGGCGATTCCCACATACTGAATGAGGTGGTATTCCTGTTTCAGCTCTCTCAAATAAGCCTCAATGACCCTGTGCTTTAATCGTCCGGTACACCATCTGGATTTTGGCCCAGGCCAGCTAAGGCCCCGGTATTTTGACAGTGCGGGGTTCTTCCGCTCTGGTGAATACTCATAAAAAAAGTATTCAAATCTGTGGGGCGGATAGAGCCTTACAATGGGCCGGTGAATATATTCTTCCAACCGCCGCAAATGGTCGTACATCTCTGGAAACTCCAGCCCTGTATCGCAATACAAAATCAGATCAACCGGATAATTTTCTTCCAAAAGCCGCAGCAGCATGGCGGTGGAATCTTTCCCGCCGGAAAGAGAAACGATGTGCTTCTCATCCTTCATTCACACCAGCCTCCTGCACCGGCGCGCTGATCTGCTTTGCCACCACAACCATCCTGCCGTTTGTCCGGGAATATTCACAGGTGGAGAGGGTAATGAGCTTGTCGCCATATTCCGCAGTCACGCCCGTATCATAAAGGGCCAGCGCCTTGCACTCTGCAATATACTCGTCAAAAGCCTCGGCGCTCTCCGCATTGACAAAGTGGTAATACTTGAAACCCTCCCCGGAATAGGCCACCGTCTTAAAGGCGGCGATCACCTCATACTCGCCAAAGCTGTCCAGGGTATCAAAACGGATAGTCTTATGCTCCCGGTAAAAATCCTCGCTTGCATACTTGCACAGGTCTGAGAACATTGTGCCGTTGTTCATGTGGTGGCCGTACAGCACCAGATTGTCGGAAATGCCGACGTCGCAGTTTTCGGCCAGATAAGGCACGCCGTAGCTGCTGTACGATTTGTCAAAGGCGTGTTTGAGGTAAAAATCCGGGCTGTCTTTGGTCTGCATGACAGGGTAATCAATCCGGGTGCCGGGGATGGAAACCCAGCCCACCAGGTCGCTGTTTTTGGCGTACACATCAGCGTATTTCTCAAACGCAGTTACTTCTTCCGTGGCCGGGGCGTTTTCCAGCTCCAGCGCGGGCAGCTCCACATCCTCCTTTATCAGCTCCGCCACTTCTTCAAAGGCTTCGGCGCTCTGCTTCTGGTCGAGATATTCACGGGCCAGCATAGCCCCGGAGAAAAGGAAAAGGGCGGCGCAAAAGGCCGCCCCTCCGATCATCCGTCTGGTTTTCACTTTATTACTCATTTTCTTTACCCTCCTTGTCCTTATCGCGCCTGCTCTTTGCTGGCTGCCTGCCGGTGCGGTGCGTCCGGGGCCGCTTTCAGTTCCCGCAGCTCCGATTTTACGGACGATTTCTCACCGCCTGCTTTTTCAGCCAGCCGGGCCGCGCCGCGTTCCATCCCGGAAAAGGTCTTGCCGCAGGACAGAAACAGGCCCCGCAGTTTGGCAAGCACGCCTTTGTCGGCCTCCAGCTCCTGGGCCTGCTGTACTTCTTTGCCTGCAAGGGCGCGCCCGGCGCTTTTCATGTGGCTTCCCGCCTGGTGCAGCTCCTCCCGGAATACATCCAGTTTTCCGGCGCATTGCTCCATCGCCTTGCCGGCGTGAGAGAAGCCGCGTTCCATGCGTGAGAGAACGGCGGGAATACGCAAAGCCTGCACCGCATGACGCAGGGCAGAGCGCCCCTTTTCCTGAAAGGTCTGCACCATGCGCCCGGCAGAGGAGATGAGGTTTGCCTTGGCGGTGGAAACCATCGCTTTTACCTGCTGGATTTTGCCTTCCGCCGCCGTCACAAGCTGGGCGCATTTGGCCCGGATTCCCTTGTCGTGGAGCTTGCCAACCTCCAAACGGATTTCTTTCATTTCCTCCATCATCTGGGCCAGCTTATCCTCCATGCCGTCGATATACCCCACCAGGGCCTGTACTTCTTCCTTTTGCTTTTGAAGGTTGTTTTTCTCCAGCACAGAGAGAAGCTCGATGATCTGGGGATGTTCCCCCAGCGTATAGGTCAATTCAGCCATCTTATTTTCCTCCTATCAAAGCCATTATCGGGCTGGTTCCGCCTGCTTTCTGGCAGGCGGCAGCTCCCGGCAGTATTCCGGGTAACGGATTTTCATGCCCTCCATGAAATAGGGGGCAAACTCGCAGCAGAACAGATCTTCCGGGGAATAGGCGTTGCTGTGTTCCGGCTCGGTATAGCCGTTCCAAAGGTTAAAGGCCAAACGGCACACCCGGACGGTGCCGCTGGTCTGCCAGCCGCCGTGCATACCCTCCGGTTTGATACAGTCCTGCTTAAAATCAAACATCTGGCGGATGTTGGCCCGTGTTTCCGGGGCAATCCCCATGACATAAAAGAAAGACTGATGATAGCAGTCATTTTTCCGGGCCTCATTCATCATCCGCAAAAAGAAATCGCGGTGTTCTGCGGACGCAAACCGGATATTGAGCCTGTTCATACCAAAACCTCCTCGCCGCCGAACACGCCCTCACCGGGCTTGGTGGTCATCAGGGCATACAGCTTTGTATTACGCGGGAAACGGTTGACAAAAGGCACCAGTGCGCTGCCGTAGCGGATGAGGCCGCAGCCCGCGTCCGCGTTGGTGACATAGCTCATCTGCTCCTTAGAGATATTGAGGAGCTTGGAGAGCTTTTCCCGGTCGGAAGCCGCCTGGTTGAGCATGACGATAAATTCCGAGTTACTGAGCATGGTGCTGGCCTGGACGGAATCCAAAAGGTACTCCACGTTCTGGGTGATGGCCGTGGGGTAGGCCCCGCGCTTTCTGAACTGCCGCCATGCGCTGTTAAAGAAAATACCGCTTTGCTCATTTTCAAACATCACATGGAACTCGTCGATAAAGACGTGGGTGCGCTTGCCCCGTTTCCAGTTAAGGGTCACGCGGTTTAAGATGGTGTCGGTAATGACCAGTGAACCGGCTGGCTTTAGCTGCTCGCCCAGGCCGTGGATGTCGAACACCACATAGGGCTTGCTCAAGTCCACCGTGCTGTCGCGGCCAAAGATGTCCAGGGAGCCGGTCGTGTAAAGCTCCAGGGAAAGGGCGATCTCCTTTGCCTTTTCCTCCGGCTGCTCCAGCAGCTTGTTCCGCAGGTCGCAGAGAGTGGCGGCCCGGCCCTCTTTTTCCGCTTCCGGGTAAACAAGGGCGGTGCAGCGGTCGATGATGGATTTATGCTGCGGCCCCACGCCGCGCTTGTCGATCTGCTCGATGAGGGACATGACAAACTGCGACTTCTCTACAATGGGGTTCTGCTCGCCGTATCCCTCCACCATATACATGGAATTGAGCTTGTCTTTCCCGCCTGCCACCAGGTGGGCCACCGTAGCCTTTTCGCGACCCAGGGCTTTCACCAGCGCGCCAAACTCGCCCTCCGGGTCGCAAATGAGGATTTCATCATTGGCGTAATTGGGATGGAGCATAAGGAAGGCGATCAGCTCTTTCACCGCAAAGGATTTTCCCGCGCCGGGAACGCCCAGGTAAAAAGCCGACTGGTTTAACAGGTTCGCCTTGTTGCACATGATGAGGTTGTGGGAAATGGCGTTCTCCCCAAAGTAAATGCCGCCCTTGTCCTGGATCTCCTGCACCTTAAAGGGGATGAACACCGCCAAACTTTCGGTGGTGAGGGTGCGGAAGGCGTTGATTTTGCGCACCCCGATGGGCAGGGCCGTGTTGAGGCCGTCAAGCTGCTGGAACTTGAGAACCGCAAGCTGGCACATATGCTTTCTTGCCACGGAAAGCACAGCCTCGGTGTCACTGTCAAGCTGCTCCTTTGTGTCGGCGGTAATCGCCAGGGTAATCACCGCAAACATCATGCGCTGGTCGCGGGTGGTGAGGTCGTCCAGGAACTCCTTGCTCTCTTTGCGCTGAAGCTCCATGTCATAAGGCACCACGGCGGAAAAGTTGTTATTGGCGTTCTGGCGGCGCTGCCAGTTGGTGATGTTCGTTTCCACGCCCAATAAGCGGTTTTCTACCTCCCGCACAGCCTCATCCGTAGGCACCGGAACCACGTCAATGGAGAACATCAGATTGCGGTTGAAATCCGTTAGCTCCGTCACCATGTTGTCCTTGATATAGCTGGCAAAATCCTTGAGGAACAGCACCCGGCAGAACTTATCGCCCAGCTTCACATAGTCGCTGTTCTTCTCCATGCTGTCGGGGCAGATATAGTCCTTGAAATCGTGGCCGCGCTTTGCCATAGCCGCCAAATCAAAGGAGAACTCTGCCTCCTCGCCCTGACGGTAGAAATCGTGCAGGATACGCAGCCTTTCGGAAGCGTCCAGCTCCACGCACTTGGAACCCAGGGCGGCAAAGTGAGAAATGAGGTCGGCCCCCACGCGGGAGAAGTAGGCGCGGGCCTCCTCAATATCTTTCTTCACCACAGAGATGGTGATATATTTCTCCTGGGTGATTCCATTGGCTCCGGTGGCCTTATCCAGCAGCATTTGATTGTATTCCCTGCGGTACTCGTCCCGGAAATCCTCCTGCATAGGCATGAGGATGGAGTTTTCAAAGTTTGCCTTATTCGTCCTCCGGTTGTTGATGGTGATTTTCGTCACTGCTCCAGAATCCAGGGAGTTGAGAAGCTCCGAATAGATGAGGAACATACTCTCCTTATCCTCGCGGCTTGCCACCAGATAATTGATGTCGCTGAACTGATAGCTTTTGGAAAACTTGTTTCCGGTCAAAAAAATGCCGTCCTGCCAGATACGGCGGACGGGGATCACATCCTGCACCTTCCGGGGTACGGTATATCGCTCCTTGTCCTGCTTGGACATGGTTTTCAACGTTTTAATCATGGGTTGCCTCCTTCCGCTTGTGAAACTGTTTCGGCTCTTTGGGCTGCCGCTTGAGAGGCCGCCCGGTCTGCCTCCCCTCGATCACGTCTTTCAAAACAGCATAGTAATAGTTGCCGTCCTCAAACTTTATCTCCTTTGGCTCCAGCATTTCCGAGCGCAGCCACGCCCAGATGAATTGTTCCGCCGTCATGCCGTGGTAGGTGATGAACCCCAGCATGGCAAAGGGGGCCGCGCCCAAAATGCAAACCCAGGAAAGGGTTTCCACGCCAAAGTAGGGACGTAGGAGAAAGTAAAGGCCCACGGCCACGCCGCAGGCCAGAATGGAAAAAATGAATTGCCGCATACTCAAACCGAAAAACATGGATTCGGTGTAGTTGCGGATTTCGCGGTTGATCTTGACTTCCAAAATGGCACCTCCCGTTATCGCTCAAACTCTTTTTTCTGCCTGCCCTGCGCACCTCTGACAGCCTGCCGGTCATAGAGCTTCATCACATCCATGCCGTCATAGTCCGCCAGACGGGCCAGTTGCTCCCTGGTAACGCCGTGCTGCTTGCAGTAGTGCAAATAGCTCTGCATACCTGCCTGGTGTTCAATCTCGCCCTGTAAATCTTCGATTTCATACCAGGCGCAGGCATGGGCCTCCGATGACATACAAGCCAGGGAATACCCTTGCTCCAAAGGCTCAAACAGGTCGGAATCGTAGGTGAAGCGCTCGCCGTAATGCGCAAAAGGCTGGTCGTTTTCCAGCAGCGGATGAAACTTCACCATATCGTCCTCAAAGGACGCATAGGCTACAACGTCCTCCGGGGAAGCCTTGCTGCCCTTGACCAGCAGATAGTCGATTTTGTAGTTTTCCTCGTCCGGCACGTCCAGCCCCCGGTTCCATTGATAGGATTCGGTGCGCTTTAGGGCGCGCTCGGCAAGCCTCATCAGCTTTTCTTTGCTCATGTTCAAAACATATCCCTCCGTTTCTTAACGCTCCCGGCCCTTTTGCCGGGAAGATTTCTGAAACAGCCGAGAGGCAGCTTCTTTCTGTTCCTCCAGCCGCGCCATTTTCCATTCCTCCCTCAACATCTTTGTGCTTTCAGGCTGTTTTTCGCCGGGGAGAAGATAGGTTTTCCCGTTCCGCCCGGCGGCGTGGGTGGGATAGCCCATGACTTTCAGCGCCTTCTGCACCTCCAGGGCGTGTTCCGGCTTGGGCTGGCAAACGCCCAGATTGCGGTAGATCTGAAACTCGCCGTACCACGGCTCATTCTGAAAGTTGTCGGCGCGGAAGAACACATCCTCCCGGATGTCCTCAAGAGGCGTTTCCAGCACCTTGCGGCAAACCTCGTTTCTTGTATCGTCCATTGACTTTTCCTCCTTTACAGGCCCATCATCTCGCGCACCACGCGATCGGCCATCTTCACAGCGCCTACAAGCACCAGCATATTGAACAGCAGCTCGCCCACATAGCTCCAAACCTGGGTAACTGCCGCCGCGTTGGGGTCAACCGCAGGGGGTGAAGCCGCGAACAGGGAGAAGATAATGCAGGCCAGCACGATGATTGCCCCCTCCAGGCACACGGCGGCATAGCTTTTGATGAAGCTCTTGCCCACGTTCTGGCTGGGTTCCCCGCCAAAGGTGGACAGAGGCACCGGCGCGATGGCCGTGTATAAATAGAGCTTAAAAAACCGCCCGTAGACGGTCATAATCATAATGAAGCTGAGAACGGTGATGAACAGCCCGCCAATCAGCGTCACCGCCCACAAAGGGATACTCTCAAAGAAGCCGCAGCTTTCCACCGCGTCAATGATCTCCTGTGGGAGAACGGTCTGCTGTGCGGTTCCAAAGCCCGCCGCGTTCATAATGGTGGAAACAAGGCCCTGGACAATGTTAAAGAGGGCCATCATCAGCTCCAGCCCATAGGTCACGACGCCCTTGGCAATGGCAAACCGGATAAACAGCTTTAAGGCGTGTTCCGGCTTTTTCACCTCGGCAAAGCTACCGCAGGTTTTCACAATCCCGATGACAAAGAACAGCACCAGAAGCGCAAGGCCGATGGCCCGCACCGCGTCGTGGATGTTAACGATCACGCTCCAGATGGAGCCGCCCTTAAACTGCTCCGGGCTTTGGGTGATAAGCTGCCAGATTTCAGACAGATACTTGTTCCAGGTGTCAAGGGCATTTTGCAGGTTTTGCACAACCCAGTTATCGGACATTCAAAGACCTCCTTTCCGGCAGAAACAGGGGCAGGCCGCTGTGGCCCGCCCCTATGCCGCCGTTTTGCATTAGCCGGTAATCAGGGTCAAAATCTCCTTAGCGAAGGTAATCACAACGCCGCCTGCTAAAGTGAGGAAGCCGTTGGCTCTCTGGCTGGGGTCGTGGGATTTGAGGGACAAGCCGATCTGCACCACGCCGAAGCCCAGCAGGATCATACCAATGGCCCGGATGAGGCCGAAAATGAAGTCGCTGAGGTTGTTGATAACCGTCAAGGGGTCACTGGCAGCAAAGGCCGTGGTGGTGCAGCAGCACAGCATAAGCACCAGGGCCGAGTAGACGGTAAGGGCGCTTTTGCCCTTTTTGCCCATAGGCAGGCTGCGGGTTTCCTTGTTCTTCTTGCTTTCCTTGTTAAACAGTTTCATTTTGCTTTTCCTCCTTGAATTGAAAGATTTTCTCCATGTCCTCGTCGGACAGAAGCTCACAGGTCACATCCGGCTCCTTGAGATTTGCAAGGTCGCCGGGGGTAAGGCGGTCGATGGTCAATCCCGCCACAGCGTTTTCCGTGCCGCCGTGGGCATAGGCTGGCGCGCCGCCATCGGTGGTGTATTTCACATTGGGGTGCTTTAGCAATTCGTACTTTTCATCCATCAGCGGCGGCTCGCCCCGGATAAAGAGCAGGGCCAGGCGGTTGTCCAGCATACGCACCTCGTCCGGGGTCATCAGCTCCCGGCCCGTGATCTGGTTGTTAGTCGAATAGCTGCCCGAATGGCCGGTACTCTTGCCGTAGGTGTCCAGCCAGAGGGTGCTTTTGCCCAGATAGCTTTCCGAGATGAGCTTGTGGGTGGACGATTCGTTGCCGCCCAGATACAGAAATTCATCGCAGTTGCCCATGATGGATTCCCATTGCTTCTCGTACAGCGCCTTGAGCTGTGCAATGTTCTGGATGATGATGGACACAGAAATATTCCGTGAGCGCATGGTAGCCAGCAGCTTGTCAAAATCATCGGGCAGGCTGACGTTGGCGAACTCGTCCATCAAAAAATGCACCGGCACAGGCAGGCTCCCGCCGTGTACCCGGTCGGCGCTGTAAAACAACTCCTGAAAGGTGCTGGCATATAAAAGGCTCACTAAAAAATTGAAGCTGGCGTCGTTGTCCGGGATGAGGGCAAACAGCGCCACTTTCTTTTCCCCCAGGCCGGCAAGCTCCAGCTCGTCGGTGGCCGTGAGGGCCGCCACGGATGAAAGGTTGAACTTCTCCAGACGTGAAGCAAGCGTGATCTGGATGGATTTTAAGGTCTTGGCGCTGCCGGAGCGGTAGTCCTTGTAATACTTCACCGCGATGTGGTCGGGGGAGCGCATTTCCAGCCGTTCAAACAGCTCATCCAGCGGGGATTGATAGCTGTCGTCGTCCTCCCGCACCTCACCGGCCCGCAGCATTTCCATGACCATCGGGAAGTTTTTCTCGTCCTCCGGCGCTTCGTAGTGGAGATAGAACACCAGCGCCATGAGAAGCATACTGGCCGCTGTATCCCAGAAGGGGTCGTTTGACTGGCTCCCTTTTGGGGTGGTGGCTTTGAACAGGTTTGTTACCATCTTCTGCACATCGTTGTCGTTTTTCAGATAGGCAAAGGGGTTGTAACAGTGGCTTTTGTTCATGTTCAAAAGGTCAACCACCTTGATCTCATAGCCCTGCCGTTCCAGCAGGCCGCCGCAGTCCCGCAGCAGCTCGCCTTTACAGTCCAGGATGAAAAAAGAGGTGTTGGCCTGGCAGATGTTGACCTTTGCATAAAAGCGGCTTTTTCCCGCGCCGCTGCCGCCGCAGACCAGGGTGTTTAACGTCCTGCGGTGCTTTTTCCCGTCCAGCCCCATGCGGACGTGCTGGGTAAAAATGCGGTTTTGAAACGGGTTTTTATCCCGGTATTTCTTATTCACGGCCCGCGGAGCGCCCCATTTGGCGGAGCCGTGTTCCTCGCCTCTGCGGTAGGTGCGCCGGGATGAGAGGTAAATCCCAATGCCCAGCCCATAAGCGGCAATAAAAATGAGGACAGTTTTTACACTGTCCTCGCACCACACGATTTGAAATGGGTCGTTCATTGCCGCAGGCAGGGCCTCCAGGATTTCAGAAAGCCCCCCGGAAATAGACGGCGCAATCAGCAGGGCAAGCCAAACTGCCGGGATCAGCCCCAGGGCATAGAGCCAGGGGCCGCCCGTTTTGTTATCGGGCTTCATCCCGCCGCTTCGCTTTCCTGTCTTTTTGGGATGGGGCGTCAATGGTTTTTAAGAGTACGTCCTCCACCGGGCCGGGGTCGCGCTGTTCCTCCAACATATCGTTGCGCAGCTCATTGAGGGCGCGGATCATAATGCCATGCTCATAGCTGTCCAGCGTGAGGACAACCTTTTCCTGTCGTTCCATCAGTCAAACCTCCTCACCGTTCCTGTTCTTTTTTCCTGTCGGCGCGGGTGAGGCCCATGGCCCTCGCCATACGCCCGTTGATCTCCTTAAATGCGTCGCGCATATCGGTGAGGGCTTCCGGGATTTCCTCCTTGGGGTCTTGCCCCTGGAGTACGCTGTCCAGCCGGGAGATGTTGTAGCCTTTGGTGTCAACGCCGTACCTCTGGCAAAGCATATAGCTGACGGCATAGGCTTTGTAGCCCTCTGCTTCGCGGGAATACTCTGCGCTGTTCCTGGAAAGCTGGGCGTTGGCAAGCTCCAGAGAAACGCAGCGGAAGATGTCGGGGGCGTCCATGCCCTTTTTCACCAGGATGGCGTTCTGTTCCGGGTCGAACATGGCCCCGCGCCCCTGGGCGGGCAGCTCCTCCACCGCACGAAGCGGCACCGGGGAATTGCTGATGAGCGCCTTTAAGAGCAGGCGGTCATCGTAGCTCACCTGGGGCTGCGCCTCGTCCCGCGCCGTAGTCTGGGAAATGTCAAAAACCTCCTTGGCATAGAAGTTCTGGCCCACGCTGCCGTCCTCACGGCGGTACGCCTTGCCCGGCTCTAAAATGATGATGGGCAGGCGCTTTTCCTCCTCCAGAATCTCAATGCCCTGGGAAGCCCATTCCTTGTAGCCGCCCACACGCTTGGCGTTCTGGCACCGCTCCCCAATGAGGATAGCGTTGCGGGCGGAGTGGAAGGGGAAGCGGCTCTGGGTGTCCAGATATGCTTTCATGTCGCCCCGGCCCTCGGAAAAAGCGCCAAATACCCTGTCCAGGGTGGCGTAGGCTTCCTTGCGCTGCTTTTCCTCGCGGATCTGCCACCACTGTTTTTTCGGCTTCTCCTTTTGCGGCTCCGGCTTCTGGGCAGCCTCCGGCTGGGGCTGCTGTTCAAACAGATCGTCAAAGTTATTCATTTTCGATTACCTCTCTTTCGATTTTGGTTTCTTTTTGGGTTTGGGCGGCTGGTGCCGCGTGGTTTTCTGGGCCGCTTTCTTTTGGGGTGCAGCCGGTTCCTCCAGCTTCGCAGCCTCCGCCTCTTTCTTCCGCTGGGCCTGGATGTCACGAAGCTCCTGACGGACAGACGGCTTCTGCGGCTCATCAGAAGTACCCCTTGCGGACTTGCTGCTGTTCTCTGAGATAGGCGCGGACGGATGGGATTTTTCCTCCGCTGGGGTAAAAGGGGCGCTTTTCTCCGCAGATGGGTTTTCCGGCTGGCCTTTCTCTTTTTGGGCTGGTTTTTCCATCAGCTCGTCTAAGAGCTTGTCATCCTCGCTCTTTTCCGGGGCGGCCTTTTCCGGGGCCTGCGGCTCGCCGCGCTCCTCGCGGGATTTTTCGATGTCCTCCTTGATGGACGCCGTATCCACCACCGTGAGGTTGAACTTATCCACGATCCGGTTGGCCCTCGCCGCGTCGTCCTCGAATACCAGGATGTCGATGGTATCGTCCTCTTTCCGTACCGGGATAGGCGCATACAAAATGCCATACCCCTTGGCCTGCTTGGCAAACTCCGGGCAGTCCTCTTTTTTGATGGTGTAAACCTTTAAGGGCCGCCTTTCCCGCAGCATGGCCTCAATGCGGGCCTTGCCTTTTGTTTTCTTCTGGTCTTTCAAAACCGTATAAAGGGCGGCGGCCAGATTTTTAGCGGCAACGCCTGTGATCTTAAGGGCAACCTCCGCGCCCTCAAGGCTCATGCGCACCACCTGTTCCGCCGCGTCGCCTGAGTTATACATAGAAAATCATCTCCTTCCTCCTGGATTGCCCGCCCGGCCCTGTTCCGGCTCACGGCGGGTTTTCTCTGTGCTGCCGGCCTGTTGTTCTTCGCGGGCTGCCCGTATTTTTTCTTTGAGGGAGAGGGAGCGCGCTGCGATGTCCTCGCACAGCCTCACCTCCCGGCGCAGGTTTTTAAGCTGGCCGGAGAGGGCGGCGATCTCCGCCCGGATTTGTTCCTGCCGGGCAGGGTCGGCAAGCACCGCCTTGGTGCGCAGCTTTCGATACAGGCTTTTTCGCTGTTCGGTTAGGCTGGCAAGCTGGGATTTTACTTCCGATTGATAGGCGCCCAGCTGCTCCAGGGTGTCAATGCGGTGGCGGGAAAGCAGCCTCGCCTCGTCCGTCAATTCCTGCGCCCGGATTAAATCCTCCCGCAGCGCATGGGGGACATGGCCCCGCTGCCGGTTTGGGTTTTGGGGGAATACCCCCAGCAGGTAGCAGTAGTGGAAGTAGAGGGCGCGAAAGCCCGTCACCTTTTTGGCCTGTTTCAAATCCCCCAAAAGCCTGCACCGTTTCGGCTCCGGCGTTTCATCCCTCTGGGGGCGGCGCTGGGCCAGAATCCGTTTGCGGATGTTCTCCAGGGAATACGCTTCGCCCAGGTTGCGCATGAGCTTTCTTCCGCTGTCCCTGCCGGGCGCTCGCAGTGTGATGTCTTTACCCACCTTGATGTCGTAGCCCATCTGCCGCAGGCGGTAAAAAAACTGCCTCTCCGTCATGGACTGACGAATGGCAGCGTCTACATCAGCTTTGATAAGGGATAGATAGGTGGGGCGGCCCTCCTGCTCGGCCCGCCATTCCCCGTAGTGCTTGGATTTTCCTCGCTGGGGATGTTCAATGACGGATAGGCCGTATTCCCGACACAGCCGGTCGGATTCCCTCTGCATATCAAAGTAATCTTTCTCGGTGCGGTGATATTTGATCCCGTCGATAAAGGAAACCGTGTTCACCACAAAATGGTTGTGCAGGTGGTGGGCCTTGTCCAAATGGGTGGCAACCAGCACCTGGTATTTCTCGCCCCACAATGTTTTTGCCAGCTTCAGCCCGATCTCGTGGGCCATTTCCGGGGTGGCCTCGCCGGGGGCAAAGCTCTGGTAGCCGTGATAGGCTACTGTGCCTTCCTCCTTGCCAAACCGCTTTTTTACGGCAATCATCTCATCGCGGGCGGTGGTGGGGCTGCAATTTACCCCGGACACAAACCGCTGCATGACCGGCACATCCTCATCGTCCACCGCAGCCTTTTCCGTTTTCTTCTGCTGGACGGCGTACTCGATCACATCGGAGAGGCCCTGGGCCTCCTTGCCGTCCATGCCCTGTTTTTCGTAGGCGGCGGGGTTTTCGGTCTTGTCCGGGTTTTCGATATAGATGAGTACCTTGCCCAGCCAGCCGTTTACCCGCCAGATGGATGTGGTAGCCACGTCACACCGCACTCCGCTTATCGCTTTTGCCGCAAGCGCCAAAAGGCTCACCGCTGCGCGGGTGTTCCTTTTCCCCACGAAGCAGGCTTCGCGGGGGCCTCTCCATGTCCATAGGCTTTGGCAAAATCACCGCTTTGGTAATATCCCGGATGAGCTGGTCGAACTTCCGTGTTTCTTCCTCATAGCGGCGTTCATCCATCACGCCCAGCACATGGGCTTTCTGGGCGATCTGGTTTAAGTTGTTTCCAATGCCGTGCAGCTCCCGCATAAAGTCGAAGTATGCCGGGGGCGGCGCGTCCTGGGGAACCAGGCCGTTTATCAGGTGGCGCAGATATACCTCGCGGGAAAGCCCGCTGCGCTTCACCTTTTTATTGAAGGCTTCCGCTTCTTTTTTGTCCAGCCAAAACTGGACGTGTACGTTGCGTTTTCTCATTCCTCTGAATCCTCCTTTCTGCCTAAGCGGTTGATTTGAAGCAGGCACATAATCAGCACGCCGAACACACCGCCCAGCAGAAAACCAATGGCAAAAAACAATCCTTCCATGAAAACCTCCGTTCTGATAAAGGGGTATTAGGGGGCGTTCCCCCTAACAAGCTGCCTTTGTGGTATCACAAAGGCGATGCTTGCTGGTACATATACATTCCATTCCCCGCAGGGGAATACCGAACGCCCGAAAAAACAATTCATCGTTCGCCCCGGTCGCGGCTGCGGCCTCTGGGGTAGAACTCCACATCCTTGAAGCTGTCTGCGTCCAGGATATATTCACCGTTTTCCCAACGGTCGGCTACGATCTGGCGGGCCTCCTCGCGGCTCGCTGCCTCCACCGTGACCGTCATTTCCAGCGTTTCTCGAATGGCAATATCATACTCGTTCATCGTTCTCGCTCCTTTCCTTTGTTCCCCGGATGGGAATACCCAGCCGTCGGCACAGGTAGTCGTTCACATCCTTGCCTCTGGGCGGCGGGCGGTTTTTGACCTCGTATTCTTTGGAGATCACTGTCTGGATGGCTTCGGCGGCCATCCTGCCGGGGCCGTCGTTATCCAGATGGAGATAGACGGTTTTCACATGAGGATGATCCTCTAAAAAACGGGTGAGGGCCACAGGCAGCTTGCTCTCCGCAATCTTTTTCTTCGGCTGATATACCCCGGCCAAAGACAGCAGGTTGTGCTGTTTCCAGTCGATTCCGTCCAGCCTGCAAAGGCTGGCATAGGACATGACGTCAATGGCGCACTCGCACAAATGGACAGCCGGATTTTTCCCGCAGGCGGGCAGAGCAAAGGAATAGTGCTTGTCGCTGCCGCTCAAATCCCCGTGGAACCGGGCCTCCCCAATCCCGCGCAGGCAGCCAAACCGCGCTTTTCCGGTTTTGTCAAAGCCGACGAACACCACATTTCCATGGCCTTTATTCCGGCTCTCATAAATGCGCCCGGTCTGGACGCAGAAGTCCAGCACCTCCATAGAAATCCCACGGCCTTTGAGGTAGTCCAGCATAGCCTGGTTGTTTGGGGCGGGCGGCGGCAAAAGCAGGTGCTTCGGTTTTTCTTCCCTTGGAACGGACGTAAAGGACGGCGGCGGGGCGGCAGCCCTGCCGGCAACGGCCTCCATTGCCTCCATGAAAGAACAGCCCTTGACTTTGATAAGGTAGTCCAGCGCGCTGTAACCGCCGATCCCACGGGAAAACCAGCACCATTTGCCATTGGAAATGCGCAGGCTGTCGTGTTCCCTGGTGCAGTAGACGTTGCCGGAAACATGGACAAGTTCCTGCGGCTCACAGGCTTGCAGATAGGTGAACAAGTCCACCTCCCGCGCTTTTTCGATTTCCTCCTGGTTGTAAAAAGGCATAAAAAATACAGCCCCCTTCACATAGCCACAGATTAGCTGCCCGCAGAGGGCAACCGGCTATGTAAAGGGGGCTGTATTCTTCGGATATGTAAAAGGCCGACTGGACTATTCCAATCGGCACAGGGGAATCAACGCTCCAATCCCATCGCTTTCCGCTGCGGGGCTTCCTCGCCCTCATCGGGAACGCTGTCGATGAGCGTCTTGTCTTTCTCATCCACTTTCAGCAGGATGTTCAGTTCTTTCAAGCGGGCGCTTTTCTCCGCCAGCTCTTCTTCGCGGGCAAAAGGAGTGTCCAGCTCGGCGCGGGCGTTTTGAAGCTGGCCTTTCGTTTCCTCCAGGCTGTTTTGCTCTGCCTGCAAGCTCCCCGCAAGGTTTTCCAGGGCGTTGTCCAGACGGGTGATATTGCCGAACACATCCGCGCCCAGCGTCACCGTATGGGAGAGGGTGCCTTTCAGGGTAATACGGTACTCGTTGCTCATGCCGTCATAGGCCAGCACCATGGAAAAGCCCCTGTATTCTCCCAGCAAAACCGCGTCGGAGCCGGTCATTTTGCTGCAAACGTCGATGATAGCTTTGCCAGCGTCCTCTTTTTCGGCATACTGCTTGCCCTCGATCATCATGCCGCAGAAGCCCTCCTGGGCTTTCGGGTGGGCGGCTGCCAGCGCCACATCTTTCTCATAGCCCGCAATCCGCTCCGTAATCCGGGCGATGTCTGCCGGGTATTCGCGCAGCACCAGCTCCTCCAGGGAATACCGCTGATTGAGATAGCTGGCCTTGAGCATATTGAGCTTTGCCACCTCCATATCCAGATTGCATTTTTCAATAATAAGGGGGTTGCCGGTTGCCAGCGCCTTGATCTCGGAATAGCTGAGGGCCGTTTCGTCCACGTCGTCCGCCACCCGGACAGGGGTTTTGCTGGTCATGATCTGGGCAATGAATTTTTGCTTGTTCTCCACAAGCTGGTAAAGGTAAGCGTCAAAGGTGCCCTCGGTTACATACCGGTAAATCTCCACCTCCTCGTTATCGTTGCCCTGGCGCACAATACGGCCCAGCCGCTGCTGAAGGTCGGAAGGCCGCCAGGGACAGTCCAGGTCATGCAGGGCGATGAGTTTTTTCTGTACGTTGGTTCCGGCCCCCATCTTCTGGGTGCTTCCGATCAGCACCCGCACCTGTCCCTCGTTCACCCGGCCAAACAGCAGCTTCTTCTTAGCCTCGGAATCCGCGTCATGGATAAAGGCAATTTCATCCTCCGGGATACCCTGCTCCATGAGCTTCTTTTTCAGGTCGTCATATACGTTGAAGGAGCCGTCTTTGGTGGGCGTGGACAGGTCGCAGAATACAAGCTGGGCAGAACGCTGTTCTTTGGTCTTTTCCCAGATTTTGTAGACGTTCCGGGCGCAGACAGCCACTTTTCCGTTTGGATCATCGGCAGCCAGCGGGTTGATAAGACGCATATCCAGGGCTAGCTTGCGCCCGTCGTTGGTAATGCGCAGCATATTGTCTACATGGGGGTCAACGCCTCCGCCCCGGATTTTCTCCGCCCGTTCCGCCAGCCCTTTCACCATCTCCTGCTGAAGCTCGGACGGCTTGATGACCTCTGTGTGGAAGTTGGCCTTTGGCACGGGAAGATGGAGCATATCCGCCGTCTGGATGTCGGCCACCTGTTTGAAAGCGGCCATCAACTCCGGCAGGTTGAAAAACTTGGCAAACCGGGTCTTGGCCCGGTAGCCGGTGCCTTC
>ERZ827117.795-NODE-795-length-31242-cov-19.783147_pt1 | contig 31242 bp, 30 predicted proteins | sample MGYA00519920_ERZ827117 | MGnify/ENA primary metagenome ERZ827117 (study PRJEB31778, sample SAMEA3449260) | human gut metagenome | biome: human gut; feature: human-associated habitat; material: faeces | place: United Kingdom | collected 2010/2012 ...
TTAGATTACAAAGGTAGGAAATTGAGTGAACGACAGAAAGCGTAAACAGATAAAAATTACTTTAATTTCACTCTTTCAAACGCATTTCCAGATAATCGCGGAGGATACGGGCATGATTATACACCGGTTCTTTGGAAGCGTAAAGCAATGTTATCACCGGATGCGGCTTGATAAGAGTCAGAAAATCAGCCATTGAGGAAGAAGCGTCAAGTTCTTTCTGATACTGTATGACGAAGTCTTCCCAGTGTCCGGGAATATCTTCGTGAAACCATCTACGCAATGTGGAAGACGGTGTGATGTCTTTTGCCCAATAATCGTACTTAAGCCATTCTTTCTTCATTCCACGTGGCCATAATTTATCTACCAGTACCCGGTAGCCATCTGTTTCTGAAAAATCTTCGTAAACCCGCTTTATCCTAACCTGTATCATTTCTATTTATAGTTAATTATAAATAGATAAACCGGAAAATGCGAAAATTGTTTAGCAGAATCCACTCAATTCTGTAACGAATCCTGTGCTTTTTTAAATTCGTAAGGAGTCATTCCCGTCTTTTTCTTAAAAAGATTGTATAAAATCGGGGTGCTATTAAATCCGGCCTCATCCGCAATGGCACGTATCGTATAATTAGGATGCTTTTTCATCAGTTCAATGGCATAATTAATGCGCAATTCATTGATATATCCATTGAAATTGGTTCCGGTACATTCTCTTATCATCCTCGCAAAACGTGCGTTATTCAGATGTACGATTTGTGCCAGATCTTCTCTCGACAATTCTGAAGAAAGATATAACTGTTTCTGAATAACGATATCATTCAGTTCCTGAAATATCTTCTTATTCTCTTCTTCTTCCCCACTTTCTTTATCTGTATCGTTAGCAAGTTCTTCCAGTTCTTCGGGTGAAATACGTTCCGGTTCAACCTCCGACACAACAGCCAGTTGTTCGTATACTTCCGATAACTGGTTCCCATCTTTTCTATTAGCAAATTTCTCGTTTATAAGCCTGGCAAGCATCCTGTTCTTATATTCGACTATATGATTGAAATGCCACAAACGCCAAACGATAAACAGAGTCAACACAACAATACATGCAAGAAAACAGAGGGTAATATTTCTTATTTTTAATTGAAAAGCCTGTTCGGCAATATATTCTTCTTTTTCAGAAACGCCGTACATTGCATTCAATTCCAATGCAGCATTGTTTCTATCCCGGGTATTGATACTATCTGTTATAGTTAAAATCGTTTCACGTATCTCGGCAGCTTCTTTGTATTTATGCATACCCAAATATGCCTTCACCTCCTGTCGAAGGACAGTCAGATACTGTTCATTCAAAGTATCCTGCTGGGTTCTCATCAATTCCTTGAACCCCCTGCAATTATCAATAACCTTTTCATATTGTCCGGAAAGCGCCAAATAAGGAACCGAGTACATTTTTCCGTCGGGAGTATGAGACTCTTTCTTTGATAAGTATTTCTGATAATATTGCTCCGCCTTCTCATATTTCTTCTCCATGCAATAGATGTAAGCTAATTTGGCATATAAATAACTATATTGGCCATCTACATAATCTTCAGAGATTTGAGGTACTTCCTTAAGCCGTTCAATCTGCTTTTCACGCTCAAAACCCACTTTCAATGCCTCATCAATTCGAGAATCATTCATTAAAAAGCTCATTTCTGCTCCATAGTAATAAGAGAGCAGCATCATTTCCCGCATCTCCTTTGAGCCCCGCAAAAGCTCAATAGTCCGGTTAAAATAATCGTATGCTTTATCTTTAAAAGATAATCTCCAATTATTCTCCCCCATACAGAAAAATAACCTGGCTTTGGCTTCCCTGTTCCCTAATTCTTGCGCCTGCCTGATTCCATCTAATGCATAACGCATACTTTCATTATATTTGCTCATCATTGCCGAAAATTCAGCCAAATGTACTGTCATTTTCAGCATGTGTTTCGGATCTTTTTGATATAGAGAATCAAGCAAATAAGCTTTCCTTGCATACATAAATGCTAGTTTATTCATATACATATTACTATATGATAAACTACGCAATTCATTTACAACCCGCAAAGGAATCGTTTTCCTGTTCTCCGCTTCGTCCAGTAATTGCAGAGCACGCCTAGGTTCGGGAATATAAATATTCCTGATATATTTCTCCGTATACAGAGAATCATCAGTTAAAGTTTTATCAGCCCTCGAAAATTGATTGTGTACAAATAAAAGCACCAAAATACATACAAAAAAACGCATAAGATCTTACCGTGTTTTAATCATTCAGCATCCAAAGATATGTATTTTCCACAAAAAGTGCAAGGTGCATCTTAATTTTGCAAAATTAAAATAAGAAACATTAGCTATCTTCTTATCCCAATCCTAGTTTCTGATAAATCTTCATCTCACAGAATCACAAGCCTAAAGCCTTCCCCAACCGGGCTTCAATACACGCGCTCAAATCGGTTGTAACAAACTTCCCATTATAAAAAAGAGTAAAGATAGTGGCTGGTGTAGGCGCATTTTGTGCTTGTTCCATGGTTTCTAATTCTATTATTTTTAATGGAAGATCCTTACTCTTGGCTGCATTGACCAAAGAACCGCGAACATGGAATTCTGTAAACGGACAGCGATGAGTATAATACACTACTATTCCATCCCGGTCGGGACACTCACCTGTCAATACACTGTCGTTGAATGAAGGATCGGGAGCAGCCGGATTTATTTTCAAAGCCAACAAACTGAATCCGTAAGGAAGTTTTTCTATAGTTTGGAAACCTTGTCGCAGCAGCCATTTTGTATCACTCATAAAATGAAATTTAGAAGTGCCCACTACGGTAACTAAACCATCTTTTCCCTGCAATTTCGCATCATCAATAGCAGACTGCAGCAAAGCCCTGCCATGCCCGCATCCTTTATATTTACCCGATACCCAGAAACAATTTATCATCAGATAATTAGGAGCACTGACAGGAACCCACGCCTTTTCAGCAGGACCATATTCGATGAACACTTTTGCCCGTTCGTCAATACGTCTGAAAACATAACCATTATCAAACTCTTTTTTCAGCCATGCTTTTTTTAATTCATAACTATCTTTGCATTTCTTGTCCGAAAAAGCACAGCATATATGTTCGTCCGCAATATTCTCCTTCGTCAAAGTGATGTAATTTGTTTCCATAATATTTTATTTAATAGGTTTAAAAATAACAGATCAATAAGCACTCATTATTATGAGTTATTAGAAAATCGCCAGGCTAATATTCTGCTGCTTTTAGTTCCCTGCTGCATTCTGATAATCTTATATTCCGATACATTCACAGACTTCAATTTAGCACATAGCTTTTCGAGATTCTTTTCTTTTGAAACCAAGCTGGTGAACCATCCACAGTTCTTCTGATATTTCTGACTCTCGGAGATCATATTCAGTATAAAACGGATTTCTCCACCCTCACACCAAAGTTCATTCGCACTCCCGCCAAAATTTAATTGTACTTTTTTCACCTTCGTCCCTTTCAGGCTACTCAATTTGCGCAAAGTTCCGTCTTCCGCTTCTTCCTTCGAGCTATGAAACGGAGGGTTACAGATCGTAACATCAAAGTATTCGTCAGGCATGATAATTCCATCAAAAATCTTTCGACTATCTTTCTGAAGTCGCAAGTCAATCTTATGTGCCAATACCGGGTTGCAAGTCACTATCTTCCGTGCATTTTCTATCGAGACCGGATCAATATCACTGCCCACAAATGTCCATCCATACTCTGTGTGCCCTATAATCGGATAAATACAATTTGCACCTACCCCAACATCCAGACATCTGCGTTTCGTTTTCTGTTCGTTCGCATCCTCATCCTCTACCCGCAAATCTTTCGCTACCCTATCCGGCTGAATAAGATCGGCAATATAATGAATATAATCCGCTCTTCCGGGAATGGGTGGACACAAGTATTGTTTCGGTATATCCCAATAACGAATGCCATAATAACTGATTAATAATGCTTTATTTAAAGCTTTTACTGCTTGCGGATTAAAAAAGTTTATAGTTTGTACACCCAGAGGATTAAGTGATACGAATCTCTTAAGTGGAGGATAATTTTCTATCAACAACGGAAAATCGTATTGACCATTGTGTTTATTTCTTATATGTAACTCACCTTTTTGCGCCATGTCGGCAAAGATACAGAGAATTTTCCTGTCTGCAAATTTTCCCTGTTAATACACTAAATTGGAATCAAATCACTCCAAAATATCATAAAATAAGAAAGCATCCCATAAGGTCATTTTCTGATACCTTAATTAGGATGCTTATTCTATAATACATTGATATTCAATGCTTAAAAGCGGAGAGACAGGGATTCGAACCCCGGGTACCTCGCAGTACAACGGTTTTCAAGACCGCCGCAATCGACCACTCTGCCACCTCTCCAAAACTCCTTTATCAGAAGTGCTTTCCGTTGAAAGCGGTGCAAAGGTACGAATCATTTTTAAATCTGCAAACATTCTGATAATTTTTTCGCGAATTAATCGTATTTTTGCAGTCCATTAGTAAGAACAAAGATATGATATACCCTCAAAATTTTGAGCAAAAGATAGGATTCGACCAAATCAGACAGTTACTAAAAGATAAGTGTCTTAGCACTTTAGGCGAAGAAAGAGTTACAGACATGAAATTTTCCGAGCAACATGAAGAAGTAGAGGAGAAATTAAACCAGGTAACAGAGTTTGTCCGTATCATCCAGGAAGAAGACGGATTTCCCGATCAATTTTTCTTTGATGTCCGCTCTTCACTAAAGCGAGTGCGGATAGAAGGAATGTATCTGGACGAGCAAGAACTATTCGACCTGCGCCGTTCGTTAGAAACCATCCGTGACATTGTACGCTTTCTCCATCGGAATGAAGATGAAGAAGAGAACGACACCCCCTACCCCAGTCTGAAACGACTGGCAGGAGATATAGCCGTTTTCCCTCAACTGATAGGAAAAATAGACGGCATCCTTAACAAATATGGAAAAATCAAGGATAATGCTTCCACCGAATTAGCCCGTATACGTCGCGAGCTTGCCAGTACAATGGGAAATATTTCCCGCTCGTTAAACAGCATTCTGCGCAGCGCACAATCCGAAGGATACGTAGATAAAGACGTAGCTCCCACCATGCGTGACGGACGTTTGGTGATCCCCGTCGCACCCGGACTCAAGCGAAAAATCAAAGGTATTGTACACGATGAATCCGCTAGCGGGAAAACAGTGTTTATAGAACCGGCGGAAGTCGTAGAAGCCAACAACCGTATTCGCGAACTCGAAGGCGACGAACGACGCGAAATTATTCGCATCCTTACCGAGTTTTCAAACATCCTCCGTCCGTCCATCCCGGAAATTCTTCAATCATACGAATTTCTGGCAGAAATAGATTTTATCCGCGCGAAAAGCTATTTCGCCATACAGACCAATAGTCTGAAACCCGCCGTAGAGAATGAGCAACTACTGGACTGGACAATGGCTGTGCATCCTTTATTACAACTTTCACTTGCCAAACACGGAAAGAAAGTCGTACCACTGGATATAGAACTGAATCAAAAACAACGTATTCTTATTATATCCGGTCCGAATGCCGGAGGTAAGTCCGTCTGCCTCAAAACAGTCGGTTTACTGCAATATATGTTGCAATGCGGTATGCTCATTCCCTTGCACGAACGCAGTCACGCCGGTATATTCAGCAGCATCTTTATCGATATTGGTGATGAGCAATCTATTGAAGACGATTTGAGTACCTACTCTTCTCACCTGACCAATATGAAAATCATGATGAAGAGTTGCAACGAACGGAGCCTCATCCTGATTGACGAGTTCGGTGGAGGTACGGAACCGCAAATTGGAGGCGCTATTGCCGAAGCCGTCCTGAAACGTTTCAACCAGAAAGGAACATTCGGAGTCATCACCACCCACTACCAGAATCTGAAACATTTTGCCGAAGATCATGAAGGAGTAGTGAACGGAGCCATGCTTTACGACCGCCATCTCATGCAAGCACTTTTCCAGCTACAAATCGGAAATCCCGGAAGTTCGTTTGCCGTAGAAATCGCACGAAAAATAGGATTGCCGGAAGATGTCATTGCAGATGCTTCGGAAATCGTAGGAAGTGAATATATCAATGCCGACAAATACCTTCAGGACATCGTGCGCGACAAGCGTTACTGGGAAGGAAAACGTCAAACTATCCGTCAACGGGAAAAGCACATGGAAGAAACCATTGCCCGCTACCAAACGGAAATGGAAGAGTTGCAGAAATCACGGAAAGAGATCATCCGGCAAGCAAAAGAAGAAGCGGAACGGATGCTTCAGGAATCCAATGCACGCATTGAAAACACAATACGCACAATCAAGGAAGCACAAGCTGAAAAGGAAAAGACACGCCAGGCACGTCAGGAACTGACAGACTTCCGTACTTCTTTAGATGCGCTGGCTTCTAAAGAGCATGAAGAGAAGATTGCACAGAAAATGAAGAAATTAAAGGAGAAACAAGAACGGAAGAAAAATAAGAAAAACGAACCGAAAGCCGCAGTCTCTTCCCCGTCAAGTGCTCCTAAAGTAGTGCCGATTGCAGTAGGTGAAAATGTAAAAATCAAAGGACAGACAAGTGTCGGCCAAGTGATGGAAATCAATGGTAAAAATGCGACCGTTGCTTTTGGAAGCATAAAAACGACCGTAAAAATAGACCGTTTGGAACGTACTAATAATGCACCCAAGACGGAAGGAATCGCCAAAAGCACCTTTGTCAGTAGCCAGACACACGATCAGATGTACGAAAAGAAGCTTAGTTTCAGACAGGACATCGATGTGCGTGGAATGCGCGGAGACGAAGCTCTACAAGCGGTCACCTATTTTATTGATGACGCCATATTAGTCGGCATGGACCGTGTACGCATCCTTCACGGCACAGGAACGGGAATACTTCGTACATTAATCCGCCAGTATCTGGCCACCGTACCGGGAGTGAGCCACTATGCCGACGAACATGTGCAGTTTGGCGGTGCCGGAATCACAGTAGTCGATTTTGACTAACCTGTAAACAAAACGTCCAAAGAACTTGTTCTCATTTAGAAAACCACTACCTTTGTTACAGTGGTTTTCTAAAACGAGAATAAAGCATGAAGAATAATCTGTTAAGCGAAAAGCTTATTTACACAGGAGACAGTCTTACTCCTACCCACTTACATCTTTGTACTTACAATGCTACCGAGATGCAGGAAAGCGCCAACGACACCTTTCAAGCCATCAAGGGAACACTGAACAGCGATCGGATCAATTGGCTACAAATACACGGAATGAAAGATACGGAGACTATCCGTGATATTTGCAGTCATTTTGAAATAGACTTCCTAGTCCTGCAAGATATACTGAATGCGGATCATCCTACCAAGATAGAAGAGCACGACAAATACATCGTCCTGATCTTAAAAATATTCTACCCCAACGAACATAAAGAAGAAGACGAACTGGACGAGTTGCTCCAACAGCAAGTTTGTCTTATTCTAGGTAATAACTACGTACTTACTTTCCTCGAAAAAGAAACCGACTTCTTCGATGATGTCAGTTCCGCCCTGCGCAATGATGTCCTGAAGATACGTAGCCGCCAGACTGATTATCTACTTAGCGTGCTGCTCAACAGCATCATGGGAAACTATATTTCAACAATCTCTTCCATTGATGACGCACTCGAAGATTTGGAAGAAGAACTGCTCACCATCACCAGCGGTGATGACATCGGTATTCAGATTCAGGCATTACGACGCCAATATATGCTGATGAAAAAATCTATCCTTCCACTAAAAGAACAATATATAAAGTTACTACGGGCAGAAAACCTGCTTATTCACAAAGTGAACCGTGCCTTTTTCAATGATGTAAACGACCACTTGCAATTTGTATTACAGACCATTGAGATCTGCCGGGAAACTCTTTCCTCATTAGTCGATCTGTACATCTCCAACAATGATTTACGTATGAACGACATCATGAAGAGGTTAACCATCGTATCCACCATCTTTATCCCTTTGACATTTCTGGTCGGAGTATGGGGAATGAATTACAAATGGATGCCCGAGCTCGAATGGCAATACGGGTATTTATTTGCCTGGATTGTAATGGCAATTATCGGTATTATTGTATATTTGTACTTCAGAAAAAAGAAATGGTATTAACAAAAACACATCATCAGTCATGAAATCGATAAAAGAGCTATATAGAATAGGCACAGGACCTTCCAGTAGCCACACTATGGGACCGCGTAAAGCTGCCGAAATGTTTCTGGAACGTCATCCGGATGCTGCATCTTTTAAAGTAACCCTTTACGGCAGTTTAGCTGCTACAGGCAAAGGACACATGACGGATGTAGCCATTATAGACACTTTGCAACCCACTGCCCCGGTAGAAATTGTGTGGCAGCCCAAAGTCTTTCTACCGTTCCATCCGAACGGAATGACATTTGCAGCTCTGGATAGCAACGATAAAGTGCAGGAGAATTGGACTGTTTATAGCATCGGTGGTGGTGCACTGGCAGAAAATAATGACAATCCAACCATCGAAAGCCCCGATGTATATGGTATGGAAAACATGACTGAAATACTCCAATGGTGTGAAGATACCGGAAAAAGTTATTGGGAATACGTAAAGGAATGTGAGGAAGAAGATATATGGGACTACCTGGCTGAAGTATGGGCTACCATGAAAGATGCCATTCACCGTGGACTCGAAGCAGAGGGCGTACTACCCGGACCACTAAATCTCCGGCGGAAAGCCTCCACTTATTACATACGTGCTACCGGATACAAACAATCCCTGCAATCCAGAGGGCTCGTCTTCTCTTATGCTTTGGCAGTAAGTGAAGAAAATGCTTCCGGCGGTAAAATAGTAACCGCTCCTACCTGTGGCTCCTGCGGAGTCATGCCCGCCGTACTTTATCATCTTCAAAAAAGCCGTGACTTTAGCGATATGCGCATTTTACGTGCGTTAGCCACTGCCGGCTTGTTTGGCAACATCGTCAAATTCAACGCATCCATTTCCGGAGCAGAAGTAGGTTGTCAGGGAGAAGTAGGTGTTGCCTGCGCAATGGCTTCGGCTGCCGCCAATCAATTGTTCGGGGGCAGTCCTGCACAAATTGAGTATGCAGCAGAAATGGGCCTGGAACACCATTTGGGAATGACTTGCGACCCGGTATGCGGATTGGTACAAATTCCCTGCATCGAACGAAATGCATACGCCGCCGCACGTGCGCTGGATGCTAATCTTTATTCAGCTTTCACCGATGGCATGCACCGTGTCTCTTTCGACAAAGTAGTGCAAGTGATGAAACAGACCGGACATGACCTACCGTCACTCTATAAAGAAACAAGTGAAGGAGGATTGGCCAAGGATTACAAACAAATGTAATTATAAAAAGCAACGGACCATTCCTTTTATAGAAATAGTCCGTTGTCATTTTTATGATTAAAAATTATTCAGTTGGCGGCCAATTCGTATCGTCTCCGTTACTGATATCTTTCTCATGTATCAATCCGCCATCCTGCGTGAAATAAAGCGAGTAGCGCTGGCTACCTTGTTTCACCTGAATCACAGATTCCATCGGATTCTGTGGAAATGTCAACACATATACATCTGTCACTACCCACGCGTTATATTTAGAATCTATAAAAGCCGTATAAACAGCCGGCACCAACTGATCGATACTGTTCAGTTCATTTTCTGTCATCACCCAGTTGGCATTAGCATCAAACCAGACTTCCAATTCATCATTGCTCACCCAACAGTCAGCTACATAATAAGCACCTTTCATCTCCCATTCTATATTCTGGGCAGCCGGATATACCTGTTTCAAGGCCTCCGTAATATTACTGGGCGGAACAAAAGTATCATCATCGTCATTATCACATGCGCCGAAAGAAAGGGCAGTCATAAGCAACACTACTGCCCATGCGCTAAACTTAAATCTCCACATAGTTATCTTCTTGTTTAGGTCTATTTACTGCAACTAGTTAATCATCAGCCTTGATAAATTTTCCTTTCTTATCAAATTTGAAAGAAAGCCCGGTAGACAATTCAATCTCATACCCTTTGCGGTCACGTTCCACTTTCGTCACTCCTTCATTCACAAAATTATGTGCTTTCAGGTAGTTGACAGCGAATCCCGGAACAATACTAACAGGAACAGTCTGCCCTTTCTTAGCACTTACCTCTTCCCAGTTTCCCTTACTGTCAAAATCAATTTCCGTACCATCCATCAATAACACTTCATACTTGGTAGATTCCATCATATCCTTATCAATTTTGATATGGGCAACCTGTGGTTTTGTAAAATTACTATTGATAAAATTACGTGCCGGAAGCGGCAACTGATTCATGTCTTTAGTTATCACATCTTTTGCGAATGAAAACTGCACGGCTACCAGAGCCAGTACAAGTAGAGATAGAAATTTCTTCATAATCGTTATTCTTTTAGCGTTAATACTATACTTTATTCTATGCTACAAATAACGATACAGATTCCGGAAAGATTTAGGAATATTATGAGTTTGCTCTTTTTTTGTATTCTTTAACCATCCTAATAAAACAGGCGGGATTTAATAAACCCCGCCTGTTTTATCTCGCAAACCTTTTTATATATTTGATAAAGCCAATTTTAAATCAAAGTTAAACTGAATTTTAAATCGTAGCTAAAAATTGAGATAAGCTATCCATATCAGAAAATTCTTTCGTATCAGAGCTTTCTTGAACATTCTTTGGATTATTCCTATTTTTTAAGACAATAGCAAGTGTCACTTCAACATTATTACACTTATCTACAATTTCAATATTCTTAGATAACTTCACATTCTCTATTATTCCACAAAATTCATCAGCAAAAGAGCGAGATATAAATGTAACGCCAGAAAAACTAATTATAATTTTTCCATTCCTGACCAAGCTTATAGAATTATGTATTTTCTTAGCTTCAGTTCTTGAGCGAAGTTCAGAACCAATCAATTCAGACATTTTAATTAAAGTTTCCATATTCATACCTCCAAGAAATTAGTATATTTAAAATCACTGTTTTCGCTATAGGGAATTCTTAATAAAACAACAGTTCCATCCCACTTTATGTTCGCAGGTAATCCAACGATACTATCATTTTCACTATCCTTTCTATAGAAAGCACCACCACTAAAAACAAAGAACTGCCCACCTAATCCTTCTGTCAACATCTTCTTAGAAGTAACAATACCATATCCTCGATTTTCAGCTTCCGGCAAATTCTTCGTAGAAACACCTATACTTGCATTTTTAATTGCATCCACATCAGTTCCAATATCCTCTCTCCCTATTTTCACATAACTACCAAGTATAGTAATACCTGTATCAATAATACAAATATCTATATATTTCTCTTTAGGATAATACTGAGCAAAAATATAGCCATGTTCACTTTCAGAATGCTCTGTAATATTATCGATTAACTCAGTCAACATATAGTCCAAAGCAGAATAAATTTCTCCTTTTATATTCAACTGAATTTTTAATATCTTACCAATGGCACTTAATATATTATTTTTAATCGTATCCTTGCACTTTAATGCAGGAAACTTGATCATCGGAATATATCGTTTCTGAGCATATTTTCCTATATATGCAGAAAAATCCACTTCATTCTCTGCTTCCAATAAATCAAAAAAATGTATAGCATCAAAATATGATTTTACATACGAAGATAAATGTGTATATTGTACTGTCCTTCCACATTTACTTTTATATACTACCAAAGGTAAAAGAAAAAAAGGATTTAATGATTCTGTTTCAGAGAAATCCCATTCCACGTCTTCAACCTCTGTAGAATCCATCTGATGCATAATACTAAATAAATGATTAAAAGAACTACCAATTCTATTATCATCTATTTTTCCAGGCATTTTGATTACCAACTTCATTGTGTTTGTATTTTGATGCAAAGTTAATAAATTAATGCACACCTAACATTTCAACGGATTCTTTTTACAAAGAAACAAATTTTATTTCGTATTTCCTAGCTAAACCAAACCTGTTTAAAACAGAATTCTAAGCAAAACAGGCGGGATTTAATAAACCCCGCCTGCCATTCATACCTAACTATATCTGTTTATAAGATACCAACTACAATGTTGCCGCCTGCACACCAACCACTCCGGCAATTGCACCGGCAACAGCAATAATCACTTTCAAAATGATACTCCACGTTTTTTTCATAGACATTTTTCTTTTTGTAAGCATCCGATAAAGTACACTATAAAAAATGGCTGTATCTCCTTTCCAGGTAAGCAGCCATCTATTGTTGTATCTCCATCATTCTTTATTCTTTTCCTTCCATTTGTGTGGCAACATTTGTAGCAGTTCCTCATAATTAGCCTTCTGCATATATGGCATTCTTGCTATAACGTCATTCAGATAAGTGCGCGGATTTACTTTATGCGCTTTGCACGTAGCCAGTAACGAACAGACTACACTCATGCTGACGGCCGCCTGATGGTCTCCACAGAACAGGTAGTTCTTTCTACCCAATGTGATTGGTCGGATGGCATTTTCCGCCAGATTGTTATCAATATGGATACGTCCATCCTGCAGATACCTCATCATATTCTCCCAGCGGGTATAGGCATAGGTTATCGCCTTTCCGGTCAAGCTGTTTGGGCTGTATTTTATCCCTTCTGTTTCCATCCATAGCTTCAAGGCATCCATAATAGGTCCGGCAAGTTCCTGACGTTTTCCCATCCGTTCATTTTCTGTAAGCTGCTTCTGGTCACAGTCATGTTCTATGCGATATAGAAGCTGTATTTCTTTTAAGGCATGTTCCGCCATCTGCCTGTTTTCAGCAAGTGCCTGCTCAAAATACCTGCGTATATGAGCCATGCAGTTAACAAGGCGCACATTCGGGTTGACCTTGAAAGCCGATTCGTAACCCTCAAAGCCGTCACATTGGAAATAACCCTTGAAGTCTTTAGCCAGTTGCCCTATCACCGTACCTGACCGTGAGCCTTTGTCATAATGGAAAAGCACCAGTCGTTCCTACCGCCCTGACCATCCACAAGTATTCCTTGTTGGTCTGATGTCCTGCCTTGTCCAGTACAGGTACGGTCGTTTCATCCCCCTGTATGTAATCGGATTTCATGATTTCCTGCCTGAGTACCTCGTAAAGTGGCTTGAGAAGTTCAACCGCAGGCTTGAACCATCCGTCTATGGTACTTTCACTAGCTTTGAAGCCCAGGTGATGCAACTGTTTCACCTAGCGGTAGAAGGGAAGATGATACTCATATTTCTGCAGGAGTATCTCCGCCAAAAGTGTAGGTCCCGCTATTCCTTTGTATATAGGCAACAGCGGCATGGCGGCTATCTCCACTCCTTTTCTGCCGACCGGTGGAAGTGAGGTGTTGTCTTTAAGGGCATACTTGGGCCGTACAATCTCCTTTATATACAGTTTTCCGGGCTTATGTTCCACCACACGGGTCACTTCCTCACCAATCTTCCTGTACAGTTCCAGGTCAATGTCTTCCGGCTCGATAATTACCCTTTCAAGTACGGGAAGACCTTCCATTATCCTGCGGTTATTCCGTTCCCGTTTCTTGCTCTCCACCGTTTCTTTTGTGATTGTCTGCACCGCTACTTCACGCGCTTTTTCCAGTTCAGCCGCATTATCAGGAAGAAAGTCACCGAACAGGTCAGGCTGGTTGGAATCAAGAGACGGGAGTTTCTCTGACTTGTGACCGAAAAGCTGGCGGTTCAGCCATGCGACTTGAGCCGTCAGCTCATTGAGACGATTCTGTAAGGATTCATTCTGCCGGGTAAGCCTGATAATGGTCTCAGCCTGGGATGCGTTCACCTGCTGCAGGGACTGCAGCATTGAGTTCATCGGTGAAAGCATCTCTTCCTGGGTCATAATCCGTTTCTTTTAATTACACTATAAATGTACAAAATATATCCCGGACAGACAAGGAATACGACATCTATTTTTATACAGTATATACAGTTCGTTCCGCCCTCAGACGTCTCAAACGCTGCCCGGGAGATTCCCGGATTCCTTCCACCATAATGACAAGATCGCGCCATTCCATCGGATAGCTACGCGATTTCTCATCATATTCGGGAACTTTGAAATGACCGGCTTCAAGGCGCTTGACATACATCACCAGACCGCCATCCTCGGCATGGAGAAGCTTCATCAATTTACGGCTGCTGCCAATGAAGATGAATACATCACCGTTCCTGACACTGCAGCCCATACGTTCGTGTACCACACCGCAGAGAGAACTGATACCCTTGCGCATATCAGTCCTGCCGGGGCAGAGAAAATACCGCATCGTATCATTCAGGCAGAACATGCAACAGGCGTATTGGTTAATCAAACGGGAAGCGGCATCTTCCATACCGGCACCCAAATGGGCACGGACGCCATTAGGAAACAACAGGGTCATTCCGGAAACAGAAGAGGAGGAAGCAATACAGGGGGACTTCAGGCTGATGGGAGCTAAGACTGATTGGGGAGCAGATGTTTCGTGAACGGGAACACTGGAAGATTTACGTTTCCAATAATTGTACGTGGAGTAACTGACATGTTCACGTTGCAGAAATTTCAGAAGACTCAAACCGCTTAAACGATGCAGTTCCTGTAAAGAGGTAAATTGTTCTTGTGTCATAATGAAAATTTGTTAGAAGTTCATGCAATATTGCAGAGGCAAAGGTGCAATGAAAATATGACAGAAAAAACGGGTACTTTATCGGATGCTTACGAAAATAGGTATTATATAAGACATAATTGTTTTTTCTTAAACAGACAAAAAGATAGCGTTAACCAACATACCTCCTAAAAACAATATGCCAACGATCCTCACAGACAGTCGGCATATTTCACATATAGATACATATCAGTTTGTAGACCGATATGAGAGCTAAGTTAGAAATGTACCGCTGTACTCTTCCTAACTTGCATTATGTAGGGATTTCATGAATTTATCATGCGATCTAGGGACCTACATATTTTTTGTACTCATTATGTTACTAGCAAGTCTTTTACGCTTCTTAGTCCATCATGAGTTATTTATTATCAAAAAGTTGTGATTCAATTTTGAAATATCAACGATCTTCACAGACAGTTGATATAGTGGGAAATTCACACCGGCTTTAACCTCCGATGTCGGGGCGTAAATCAGAAATGTACCGTCGTACGATTCCTAATCTACAATGTAGGAGAATCATGCTTTTTACAGCATGAAACTAGGGACCTACATTTCTTTCATCTCACATACAAACACTCTTCGTGCTTATTACATCTCAACTTGTTTTATACCTATAATTGTTCTAAACCTTATCTTATACCTAAGATCTGCTCTTTCTTATTATCTCTAACAACAATTGATTTCTACTATCTATTGTATAATGCAATGAATTTTGATATGCTCTTTCACCCATTTTTTTTATTTCATTTCTATTTCCTAGCAAATATTCCATTTTTTCCATCAGACTACTAAAATTCCCCAATTCATATGGCAGTCCTGCTTCTTTTGTAAAATAATAGTTAATAGAAGAAATATCTGTATATATAATAGCCTTACGATTACGCATTGCCTGTAAACACAACATTTGTCCACTCGCACCAACGTTCTCCTTTAATGGAATAACAACTATTTTCGATTCCGCTAAATAATGTTCAAACTCTAAATTAGTCACATCATAATATACTGTTACATTACTTGGTATATGCTCATCTATCAATTCTTTATTTAGTTTAGAAGCTATAAAAACAAACTTCTCCGTCGGCATTTTTCTTGCGACTTTAAGCATCAACAAATAATCTCTGTTCGTATACCCCCCAGTAAATATGTAATCTTTTACAACTATATTTTCACATGCTTTAACATCGGAACAATAATAAACGAATTCAATATTTAATGTAGGGCATAAATATTCATAATATTCTATTTCAAATAAACTCTGAACAATCAATGTATATTTTTGAGAGTTAGAAAATAAAAAACATAATATTTTTTTGACAAAATAATTATTACTAGCTGAATGAATATAAAAATTATAGATAAACAAATGAAATGATTTACCAAAAAGAAATGGAAATAGCTTCAAACACACTAAAGCACCCAAATGGCCACCATGACACAAAACTAAATTATCTCGAAATCTTCTAAACCTATACAGGAAATAATGAAAAGAAAAGATCTCATTTTTAATAATCCCCCATTTATCAGGAAAAAATGATATTCCTGAAAAAACAGAAAAGAATTTGATTCCCCTTTCATATTTTAACATCGATTTATAAGAATCGTTCCATCCTTCATATAAGGTTATCACAATCAAATTCCTCATAAGTCATAATCAATTAACAGTATTTATTTCATTCACAATCAAACGTGGTAATACTCTTGCAAACCTCATAATGCGAGGTAGTGTTTTTCGAGGTTCCTTCCACAAACGATATAGCCACTCTAATCTCAAATTCAACATCCATTCAGGAGCCCGTTTCATTTTTCCAACACCGGCATAAAAATTAAATATAGCTCCAAAACCAAACATCACTCCACAGTCCAAATATGGTTGCAAATGATTCATAAATATTTCCTGTTTAGGTGCCCCTAAAGATACCCATATAATATCTGCACCATCATCATTTATCATCTTGGCAATAGCTGGATAATTGAAATCATCCACTTTCTTAAAAGGCAAAGTCTCAAAACGCATATTTCTAATTTCGGGGTCTATCTTGGAAAGATTATTTCTCAGTCCATCAAGGACCTCTAATGTATTACCCAAAAAAAAGTGACGATATTTCCTCTTCCGAATATATTTGATAAAAATATCAGCACCAATATAAGAGTCTAAAGGTTCATGATAAATATAGCCCAATATCTTTGCCAACACAGACCCATCGCAATTATTTACCAGTGCACTATTCAAAACATTCATAAACTCCGGATCATTATTAGCTATTGTTAAGTTATTGCTCTCTACAGAACAAACATACCCTACTTTTTTATTCCTTATAGCATCCTCTATTATACTATCAAATCTCTCTTTATCAAACTCCAAACGAACATTAAAATACACTTTATCAATCATAAGGCTATTCAATCATTATATTTTATCCTAGAATAAGTTTGAAAATACGCCTGGAACCAGTTCAAATAAACTAATAGGCCTTTCCCTTTGAATTACTCATGAAAGACACCTTTTTCTATTTGCGTAAACATCCATTCATATTGTTGTTTTAGACCTTCTATTAAAGTAACTTTCGGTTCCCACCCTAGAATCTTTTTTGCTTTTGTATAATCTGCACTGCGGGCTTTATCTCCTTCAGGTTTAGTCGTATCAAATACTATCTTTATATCTTTACCCGAGATTTCCACTATAGCTTCGGCTATATCCTTTATGGAAGTGCAAACAGAGGGACCTATTTGGATATACCCGTGTCCCCATCCCTTTTCCAAAGCCAAGCACAAGGCATCCACAACATCATTCACATGAATAAAAGCTCTACCCTGAAAACCACTCCCCCAAACATTAAACGGCTCTTTCGGGTAGTTAATAGCCTTACGTATTAAAGCTGGAATCACTTGACTTCTTTCACCATAGTCACAAGGAGAACCATATACATTATGAAACATCAGTGTACAGCAGGAAATACCCGTCTCTTTTTCTAAGAGCCCTAATTCTATTTGCCCCATCAATTTACTCCACCCGTAAGCAGATTCAGGCAATGCAGGAAATAGTTCTTCTTCTTTCAAAGGAATAACATCTAAAGAATTCTGACGTGTTAATGGAAAGCTACAGGCAGTACCAACATATATCAAACCTTTAATACGCTCTTTTCCTGCCTTACGAACGGAATTAAAAACGTGAGTATTTATTAAATTGTTCAATCTAAATAATTCTCCTTGATTCCCAAAAACATAATCAATACCAGCAACAATATCAGCTAAATGGATAACATAATCCATATTAAAAACCACACGGTCACATTCATTACCAGCAGACAAATCTATATTAAAATAACGAGTATTTAAATCAATTACAGGCTTGCCACCATCATCATTCAAAAATTCTAATTTTCCACGCCATAAATTATCTATGACATAAACATCATTACCTTCTTTCACAAGACGCTTCACCAAATTTGAACCAATCATGCCGCATCCTCCAGTCACTAATACCTTATTTTTCATAATCATTGATATATTAATTAAATTCTCTTATTTATAAGTTATATAATAAAGTCAATACTCCCCCTGTTCCCCAAGACAATAAAGCTACTAATAACTTATGTCTACTTTGTATAAAGCCATAAATCATAAAAGCGAAATATAATGGCATAGTAATATGCATATATCTATAGTTGAGAGAAAAGCCAGAAATAATAGTCAGAAAAATATTAAATAATAGAATATTTATCAGTGGATACACCTTCGTTTGTTTTATTATTATCAGTAAGTACATTCCATATATCCCCCAAAATGACAATGAGATTTTCAATACAGAGAATAATATAGTTAACTGATTTTGGTTTAAAGCCCCCCTAGTCATAGCCGGATAAGGAGACACAAAAGCACTATATACATTCATAAAGCTAAAGAGTATACCATTACTCCCCCACACACCTACCTGATTTTTATATATGACTGCCACTTCTTCTATAAAAAAGGCCAATAAGTCAACACCTAGTATGATTACGGTCAAAGCAAATAGCATTATAAGAGCAAAATATTTTTCATATATTCTACGAAAAAAAATAAGTGATATAACAATCAAAATAAAAAAAACAGAAATGTAGTATCGAAAAAAAACGATCATAAAAACAAAAGCCATCAGCCACAATATATGTCTCAACTTATTACAAACCGATACCTTATATAGAAAATAAAATCCCCCTACCATAAAAAAAGTAAATAACGTTTCTTTCAGCCCCGTTGCATTAAGCCAAATATTATAGACATTAAGTCCCCATAATAATATTGTAAGTTTGCCGACTCTTACATCAAAGACTTGACAAGTCAGCTTCCACAAAAGTATAATAGTAGAAATATTTATAAACACATTGCATATACACATCAATAAATCCCCACTATATATTTCTCCTGTCAAATTATATATCCAATTCAAAAAAATAGGATATCCCCAATCTGAAATATCTAGTGTATTATTACTAATATATTTTATATAATCATCATAATGATAATGAATCGGCTCCCAAGCCAAAGAAGAGTAACCGTAATAATCAGGATTATATTCGAAAGCTTGAGTATAGAACAGCCAAACAGATAACAATAACTGATAAACAAAAATTAAAACAATTAAAGAAGTAGCACGACGTAATAAGATTCCAGCTCCATAAAATATAGAAAACATGAATAAAGAAACACTCTGAATAAGTAAAACATCATTTGAAGGAAATTTTATATATCCACTTATTCCTAATATCCAATAAAGCAAGCAATATCCACAAATCGTACACGCTAAAAATAGATTAAAGGCCCTATAAGAGTCAACCCCTGTAGTATTATACGAAATGCTCAAGTCTTTATGAACCATATTTTTACAAGCTTGAATATATACTAGCAAGTTGACTATTGACAACATCAATATTAAATATAGTTTTTGCCAGAATATTTGAAGCGTCGGAAATCTGATCTCTTAACACCTTGTCTATTATCATCCTTTCTAACTGTTCGACCAACTTGTCAATATCACCTGGATTAAATAGCAACATATTCTTACCATCATCAGCTATATCTGGTATACCACCGACAGGAGTTGTTATTACAGGTAATCCGTAAGCCCAAGCATCAAGAATTGCCATAGGAAAACCTTCGGCATAACTAGGTAAACAAAATATAGAAGCATTTCGAAAAATGGTTTCCTTAGTCTCACCATTTATCCAACCTAAAAAAATAACTTGAGATTCAATTCCCTGATTTCTTACTTGTTCTATTCCCTCATCTATTGTACCATTACCAGCAAAATATAATTTCCAATCAGGATACCTGTGCGCAATTTGAGCAAAAGCATTTATCAAATCCAAATAACCTTTACGTGCACAGATAGCCCCAGCATATAATATGTATTTCACACTAGCATTTCTACTTATATTTCTATTTACCGTTGGACAAGAATTAAAAAGAATATCAACGTTACATTTCCTACCTATATTTTCTTTTATAACTTCCTTCCAGTAAGCGGATAATACGAGCACAATATCTGAATGGAGAAATAAAAATCTATATAACTTAGGCATTCGCTGAATAGAAGACTCTAGACTAAATGCGTGGAAATGAAGTATTATTTTCTTACCTAACATCCAAGATAACAAGAAAAAAAAAGTCTTTCGTATTGCCGATGTAGTTGAGCTAAGATGAATATGAACAATATCATAAAATGGAAGATAGAACATAAAGCAAATAAATGCTCGTATAAAATAGAATATTCTTATAAAACAATTGCCATCCTTATGAGTCTGTATCCATTTACAACAAAATCTTTTCCATTGTTCTCCCGCTTCGTGAGCCTCTATAACAGAAGTTATTCCTCCCTTTGTATTCCTGGAAGTAGCTATAACCAAAACTTTTTTTTTCATTACTTTCTAAAAATACAAAACTATAACTTTCGTAACTGTTTTATAAACCGTTCTACTATCACCTTGGCATTTAAATTATTATGAGTAAAATTGTATCCATTTTCGGCTATCTTCTCCAATTCATTAGGTGCCGATTGATAATAAGTTATTTTTTCTTTAAGTGATTCTAACGTCCCATCATAAGCTATATAATGAATGCCCGGAATCATTCCCAAATCACGATACATATCATGATCCAAAGCCAATAAAGCACATCCGCAAGCCATACTTTCAAATGCAGCTATAGCTGGCAATCCTATCACCTCCTCTCCGACGATGCTCATTCTATAATCATTAAACTTATCCACGATATTGAAAGAAAAATATTTTTTCTGTTTAGGATGAGTTAGAGAAAAAAACAGTTTATACAGCCGAATAAATATGTTCTTAGTTGAAACCCCTAAATACTTATTTTTATATTCAATATATGGATATATATATGAATCCAAATATTCGCTCAAATTTGTACTGTTTTCATAAATAATACGTCGCATAGGCTGGAGGTATTCAGTATTATAATAGTTTGTAAAATCTGGATATTTACACATTCCCAACGTGCCTATTGCTATCGCTTTGTTTTTTCTGTTAAAAAAACATTTTATTCGTTCAAAACGATTCCCCACACAGAAAGGAAGTATTAACATCCTAGGATATGGTTCAAAACAATTATCAGTTAAAAGCCCCCTATGTTTTAGCAAATCCGCTTCAACAATGTATCCTGTCACTCCAAATTTATTATCTTTAATAAGACTAATCGGATGAAAATTATATTGATTCAGATGTACAAACTTTTTCCCCTTTAATAAACTGACTTCCGCAAATGAGGCAAAGGCATGTATAAAAGTAATAATAATATCATCCTCTTTTATTTCCTCTTTTTTTGTAATCGTACGTATCTTTCCTGATTCTATTCCATTCAAACAGGCTGCTATTTTATATTCAACAAGCGAAATCCATTTAGGAATCCGTATTCGTACACCACATTGAGAGCATATTGAACTTCCTTTAGAAGTTATATAATTACAAACCTCAACATCATCACGCTTCAGCAATTCCTGAAATATATGAGTATATTTTATAGGGATCCGATCTCTGAATATAATAGTATGTAATTCCCTGATTAAGAAAACATTGCTATTCTGAATATCAACAAATACAATTCTCATAACAAGCCTATTCCTTAATCTATATATTTATCATTATTAGTACCCGGGTGTTTTACTACCACATTCTGAGTCCCATCTTCAAGACATTCAAAGTCTGTACTTTCCCCCGGTTCCATCACTATAATATCCCCCTTTCCATACTCAACACCGTTCATCTTCACCCGACCGTTTAGAATCACTGTTATTTCCGTAGCAATCTTATGATAATGAGAAGATTCATAATCACCTTTCTTATATTCTTTCACAGCCACTTCCACATCGTTTGTCCGGAGTAAGGTCGGTTCAAAGTTTCCTACGAACCAACCTTTTATCATTTCATCTAATCTACCTGTTTTCATCTGTTCTGATTATTTCTAAATTCAATATACTGATCCAGATCAGCAGGTGTTCCTGTACCATGCATCTGTTCCATCTCAATGTTATAGATTCCGTATTTACCACCTTTTTGAATCGAATAATTGTAAACCGGTGCTACATAAAACTCATTATTTACACGTTCATTACGAACAATCATATCCATTGCATTTTCTACAAACAGAGTACCCTTGGCAAAATAATAGATACCCACTGTTGCATACTCGGAAATTACTTCCTTTTCCCTGATTTCTGCTATCAGTCCATCTTCGTTAATCCGAGCATAAGACCACTTGGTATCATCATCCCGGAAACAAAGTACCGACCCATCTAAATGTCGCGCTTCACTATCGCAGATATAGCGATAAATATCCATATCCACAATTTGATCCGAATTAGCTATTAATAATGGAGTATCATTATCAATCAAGCGATGGGCATGCATCACTGTACAAGCTGCTCCTTCAGTCAATTTATCTATCAGAACAAACTCTACATTATAGTGCGCTTTTATCCATTCAACAGTTTCTAGTTCATCATGATAGTGTTCTTTTCTTGCCAACAAAATAAACTTAACATCAGGTACATTCAAATTATCCAACACATGACAAATCATCGGCTTACCTAATACATCGATAAATGGTTTCGGCTTTTTATAACCAGCTTTAGCGAACCGGCTTCCGGCACCGGCCATAGGAATTACAATATTAATCATACGAATTATTTTTATGGTTTATATTAGTTTCATTTAGTCGGACATCGGCAAAAGAAAGATACTTTTTACGAGGTATCTGGAACACACCGATCTTTTTCTGCTTCAAAATCATCTCATTATAAGTAGAAGATATATAATAATTGCCATTATAGTTGGTATCCTTACGAATCACAGAAAAGCAGGCATCGACAAACTCCGCACCACTCTTATAATAGTAACAACCAGCAGTTGCCATATTGGATATCGGACGTTTCTCACTAGTCTGCACTACTAATTGCTCTTCATTGAGACGTACGTAGCTCCATTTAGGATGTACCGAATTAAACGTCAGAATTCCTCCATCGAGTTTCCTGTCTCTAAAGTTCTGTATAATCTCATGCAAATTGTAATTTATCAGTTGATTTCCATTCAGGACCAACAGTTCATTTTCATTCTTAATATCATCAATAGCGAAAAGAGCGGTACACACAGCCCCTTTTGTCTCTCCGGAGACACTGATTACATTAGATTCCGGAGACAATATTCTCAAAGTATTACCCAAGAAGAACTTTTCATTATCCTCTTTACGAACAACAAGTGTAATATCTCCATTAAGGGAAGACAAAGATTCCAAGACATGCTGAATTAATGTTTTCTCTCCCATTTCAAGCAAATATTTAGGATAATCTTTACCGTGTTCTGTTACATATTTGTCTTCACCAGCCATCAATATCAATACTTTCATTTATAAACCTCCTCTATTTCATTGATTCTGTTCTTAATGTTTGCATAAGTCACATCATGCACATTCTCCACTTTCAATAATGACGCTCCACTTGCCAATGCTGCCTTCACTCCGTTCGGATTGTCTTCCACTATCAGGCACTCATCCGCCGCAAGTCCCAGACGCTTTATAGCCGTGTTATAAATCTCCGGATCCGGTTTGGATTTTGTCACATCCTGATTAGATAAAGAAAAAGTTAGATACTGGTTTAGGTCTGCTTTTTCCATCATCATATCTACCGTTATACGAACTGAATTTGATGCTAAAGCCAATTCATACCCCTCGGATTTAAGACGCGATAAAGCATATTGATGTACAAACAATGGTTTACATTTCATATAAACATACTCCATCGTATAGATTTGCTTCATTTCATTGATAAACTTGTGAAGGCTTGCAGGAAGACCTCTTTCTATGGACAACATCTCCAACTTTTTTGCAGTAGGAAGACCATCAAAAGTTACCAAATGGTCATACCGCGAAATATTAAATCCAAACAATCCCAAAGCCCTATTCAGTGCTTCATAATGCCAATCTTTAGCATCAATTAGTACACCGTCCATATCGAATATAACAGCCTTTATTTTTCTCATTATTGCTACTTATTAAAAAAACAATTCAGCTTCTTCCGGATAATCTGTGCAAAGCATCACACTCTCGTTCTGAATATTTTTATATTTCTCCCATATTTCTTTATAAGGTCTTTTATGCAGTTCCGGTGAAACAATACAAACTTTCTTACCTGCCGCTAAATGAATACTAATGTCTTGTTCTGTAATCCAATCACCTTTGAAACAATCCAACCAGACGAAGGCAGAGCGATTATAAAAAGGAAGTTCCTGTTCGTATTCAGACCTGCGAGAAGCTATATGCATATCCAAAGTGACATAGCCTATGGTGTCAGGAATAGACATATCGAAAAGAAAATAATTACTAATACTATATCGATCCAATAAATCTTTTAATGATTCTTGTAGTCCGTCTGATTTTACATTGATGGCTAAAGTTGCCTGAGAATGATATTTTTTATATAACTGAAATACTTCCTCCGCTTTAGGTTCAACTCCTTTAGGAATATTATGAGAAATCACAATCTCTCCATTACAATCACGATAATCCGTTTCAAAGCCCCAGCCATGCTGTAAGGCACGTTCTATGGCTGTTAGTGTATTTTTCTCCAACTCACATTGCCAGTACCCACGATGCGCTATTATATTCATAACCAAACTGAATTTATAAATTATTTTATACCCAATCTTTTTAAACAATCATTTACTTGTCGACAAATACTAGCAAGTAATATTCCCAATTCTAAATTACACCTCGTTACTTTAATTATTACCCTCTTCATCGTAAGCTGTTGTTCTTTTATGTACAAGTTTTTTTTAAATTTCGGAAATGATTCTAATAGTACCTGTTTTGCCATTCTTATTTGCTCTCGATCAACAGTGGTAAATCTAAGCAAACTTCCTAAAATAATTGTATCATGGCGATACACTGTATATATGTATTCCAATTCGGGTTCGTATCTATTATAAAACCCATAGTATTTCATGTTGTCTAATAAAAGATTTATGCCAGTGATATAATCATAAAAACGGTAATCGTTCTTGCGATGAGATGCAGACAAATCATGAATACGATAATAATATAATGCCTCTTCAATATGCACAACTTTCTTCGCCATTAAGAAAACAACTGCCATTATAGCCAAATCTTCATAAAAAGTATGAGGAGGAAAAAACAACTGATTATCTACAAAAAGATCTCTTTTAAATAAATTCATCCATGCAAAAGGAGGACATAAAATAAAATACTTATTAGCTTCCTCTTTCTTTAAATCAAAGATAAAGGAATTATACTTCTTATCATATTTTTGTTTTTCTCCCTCACAACGCCAAAAGTCAAAATTTACAATTTCTGCCTTCGTTTCTTTCGCTTTATAATAGGATTGCTCACACATTTCATTTGATACCCAATCATCACTATCAACAAAAATTACATATTCAGCTCTAGCTATTTCAAGACCTTTATCTCTAGCCCCTCCTAAACACACATTTTCTTTCAGGTCTACTATAATAATGCGTTCATCCTTTGTTTTATACTCTTTCAATATAGTTAAAGAGTCATCAGGAGAAGCATCATTCACACAAATTATTTCAATATTCTGAAGTGTCTGAGAAATTAATGAGTCTAAACATTTCCTCAAATATTTTTCCACATTATAGACTGGAACTATAACACTTACCAAAGGACATTCCTTATTCATTGTTTTAACTTTATTAAAGATATGATTCTGTAAAAAAAGTGACGTAATCCTGAATCAAAGGCCCAAAATAAAAATGTACTAATGATAATATAAATACTCATAAATAAACAAGCATTTATGCCCCATTGTATCAACGTATCTGTACCCGCATAAATAAAAGTACTAATGACATAAAAAGAGGAAAAAGTTGCCAATAGAATCAAAATAAGAAATTTCACACACTTCTTTATATACTCTTTTATAGGCTCTTTGAATCCTACTCTAAACAGAAAAAAAGGTTTCCAACAAAATACAACTAAAAATACACTTAAAGAAATACCTACTATTACTCCATTTATTCCCCAATAATATCCAAATCCAATAGAACAACTAATATTTAAAAATGCTTCTAAAGCAGGTGCCCACACATCTTGATAAATACCATAAGCAGAAATAAATAAGTCATGTACTCTTGTAAATATCATGAAAGCATATATTATTAATAAAATCAGAGTAGTTTGTGGTAAAACATACTCCTCTCCCACCCATATACGAATAAATGTATGTGTCAACATCAATAGCCCAAAACAAAGTACTGATGCAAACCAATAACGCGATGCGACACACTCCCAGTAGAAAGTTTTTATTTGAATCTTATTCCCCTCTGCTACCAAATTACCTATTCCTGCAGACATACTATTAAAAACGGCATTTACCAATAAAGACATCCCTCCTATTATCAACATATAATTACCATATATAGCCACTAACGTCAATGAAGCATAAGCATATATTATCAAAGGACTTGTTTGACTCAAAACAAAAGCTGCTATCTTATGAATAAACAACTGCTTAGTTTTCTTAATGATCTCCGGATATTTACTCTTCAGACATTTCCCTTGTAATGGATCTGCACTTAACCACACATATTCTTTTCTTACGGAACGATTTAACAGAGCCGCAATAACAAATGACATCAAGAGTTCTATTATCAACCAATATAAATACCCATTTGCCAATAATGCGATAGCTATAATTTGTAATGCAACTTTTAAGGTTTTTCCTCCTTGTACACAAAAAGTAACCTGATACTCTTTCTGATCAGCAACCAAAACAATTTGCCGATAATTAACAAAATATCCCAATAAAGCACTAACCAACAATACTATAAAAGAGCTATAAGCATACCATATTGGCAACTCCATCTTAGCAAAAATAAGAGGAAAAAAGAACATCAATACACAAGCACCAATAATAACAATAAATGCTATTTTACGATATAACCATCCCTGTATAGACACTATCTCATTGATACTCTGCCTATCCTTCTTAAACAAAGGTTGATAAAGTGTATATGATATGGCTGAAGAAATCCCTAATTCTGCAATATTAAGAAAGCCTAGTAAATTTTGCGCAGTCGTGTTCAATCCTAGTACTTCTGCCCCCAAATATTCTAAAAACATTTTGCGAGAGAAAAATTGCAGAATCAAATTAATGACATAGAAAAATAAGGCAACTTTTGCATTCTTGATGCTTTTAGCTGTTCGTGAAAACTCTGGCATTATACTATACGATATAATTATTTATTCGTTTGTCTTTCACTTTATCCCACCACAAATGCAGTCCAACCCATACTACGATATCCAAAATCAACATGATCGTATTATTAATATAAGGAACTAGCAATATATTCCCGGCACTAAATCCACAAGAAATCAACAGAATACTAATCATGGCTTTTCTTGAAGTAAATCCCATTGCAAGGAATTTATGATGAATATGGTTTTTATCTGGTTCAAAAGGACTTTTATGATTTCTAATACGTACCAATACTACACGAATAACATCAAAGGACGGAATAATCAAAGTGCTGAAAGCAATAACAAAAGCACCTTCCGTAAAAGGAGTGAGTGTAGGATTACTTTGACTATACTTGATAGCTAAAAAACTCAAGATATACCCCAAAGTCAAACTACCCGTATCCCCCATAAATATCTTACGTGCACGTTCAACACTACCAAAAACATTATAATAGAAGAAAGGAATGAGTACGCCAAAAGTACTGAAAGCAAACATCGCATACACCCACAAACTTTTTTCTATAAACAGAAAACCTAAAACCAAAAGGGAAACGCTACTCAAACCGGAAGCCAAACCATCTATACCATCTATCAGATTGATAGCATTAGTGATAAATATAACTGTCAGTACTGTAAAAGGTATACCCACCCAAACCGGAAGATCATAAATTCCAAACAATCCATATAAATCATTTATCCATAATCCCGAGAGTGGAAAAAAGCAAGCACAAATAAACTGAATAAGGAACTTCTGACGGTAACGGACTCCCATCAAGTCATCAGCAATGCCTGTCAAATACAGAAGAACTAACCCACATACTAAAAACAGACATTCTGGAAGGATGAAGGTTGTATACTCTATCGATATTCCATAACCTGCCAATGTACGAAATGACATAACCGCACAACAAGAGAGTAAAATGGTAGGAAAGAAAGAGACACCTCCCAAACGGGGAATGGCACGTTTATGAATTTTTCTCTCATCCGGTATATCAAATAACTTCTTACGTAGCGAAATCATCAGAATACGAGGAATAATCAACTGGGCTATAGTAACTGAGATAGCAAATGCTAATATGATAAATAAAATATTCATTACCGATTATTTTTAACTTCCTCCCTTAAAGTATTCCACCCCCCCTTACCCAATAAATTCCAACCAACAGTACCAAAAACAAACACAAATATGAATACCAATATATATACGATCACCCCTTTATTTGATGCTTTTAAAGGAACTACCGCAGGTTCTACCACCGCAAACACAGGCTTTTCTTCCTGCACTTTCGCTCTCGCCACTTGCAACTGATTGGCAACCTGACTATATACCTGATAAGCTAAGTTCATATCATTTTGTAATCGTTCCTGTTCAGTACGAACACTTTGAAGAATTAAATTATCATGGGAGTCTACATAATTAGCATAATTCTTCTGGGCTACATAATACTCTTGTCGACGCTCTTTAAATAGCTTTTCCAAATACTCACAGTCCTCTTTACTTTTAGATGTACGATAAATTATAATACTTTCCTGCAATTTATAAACTACTGAATCCGCGACTATTGCTGCAACTTTAGGCTTTTGCATAGTTACAGAGACTTCTGTAATAGCAGTCTTCTTATCCACGAAAGCTGTTATCTTTTCCTTTAATAAACTAATCGTCTCTGCTTCTTTCCTTGTTAACTCAATAGCTCTTTGATTCAAGTCAGAAGCTGTAACAATTTCTTCATCTATAAACAAAGATTTAATACCATCTATCATCATTCCTGGAAGACTTACAACATAATTCCACCAAGGAGAAGACTCTTCATTCAAATATTCACTTAAAGATTCTTCTTTATTTTTTGACACAGGAACTTTCATGTCAGAAAGTCCTAATAAAAAAGGAGTAGAAGAAACTATATCAGCAGATAAAGATATATTCAAAGCATCGGCCCCTTCGTTCATGGGCATATCTGTTCCCAAAAAAGAAGCTGCCAAACCTGCTAAACCATTCCCTCCTTTTGAAGTCCCCATTTCTGGAGAAAGAGTTACTTTGACTGTATATTGTTTAGGAGTGCTTATTGCAACAATAACACCAATTAACAAACCGATACCAGCAGCTTTATAGATTTTCTTGCGAATACCTATAATCTTACGAAGAATATCCATCAAGTCGATTTCTTGTTCCATTGTCTATTATTTCTTGATTAAATTAGCGATAGAAGCAACCATCATTCCTAATGTACTGAACGTAGTAGCATAACCTAAGATATTTCCAATATTAGTTTTCTTTTTAGCTTTACTAGGTACAATTATCTCACATCCCGGCTCTATCTGTTTCTTGCCACTACCTTTAACCTTAGTCACCTGACCATTCATATAAACGATGAATTTCTTACTCTTCCTCGCATTTTCAGAATAACCACCAGCCTGATTCAGGTAATAATCTAGATTCTCACCCTTTATATAAGAAACTGTATTCGGGACCATCACAGCACCATTGATTGTGACTGCATTATTGTTTTTAGGAATGGAAATCACATCACCTTCACGCAAAACAATATCTGCTGTACTACCAGGGGTAGCTAGTGCTTTCTCCAAATCAATTCCGACTGTAAAATGATCTTCCACACGGATACCCAAAGAGTCAATCATAGCTTCTCCCAACTGTCTGCTCATCAAACGAATCACATCTCCCATACGTTTCTTTTCACTAGCATTAGCTACACGGGTTAATTTTGCACCACGCAAGTAGGCATAATTCGTTGCACCGCCAGCTTTATTAATCAAATCAGAAAGACGTTCCTCACGGCTAGTCATGGCGTATGAGCCTCCAAATAGGATTTCACCTTCGACAACCACATTCTGTTGAGCCTGATAACCCGGACTACGACGAACATAAACTTCATCGTATGGTTGAAGTACGAAACCGGGAGTTCCATCCACAACAAAGCCTTCTTTCAAGGAAAATGTATATATCTGACCAATAGTATCGTTATCTACTGTACTACGGGGATTCTTAATTCTACGGGATACATCGACACGGACAACAGAAGCAGCTTCACGTAATCCGCCAGCCAGAATGATCAAATCTTCCAAAGTCATATTATCCGCATAAGGATAAGAATCCGGCTTGGCTACTTCACCATGGATTACAACATCACCTCTATCTTCTAAGTCATGGATGCTCGGAATATAAAGTATGTCATTTTTCATCAGGATGATATTTTGAGAAGTACCATCCATGACGGCTTTAATGTCTACAGGAACAACTTCACTCGTCAGATCCTCACGCTGGCGGTAAAGGACAGCACGGTTCAAGAAAGCATCACCAGTCAAGCCTTGGGCTTCGTTTACCAGTTCGCGGACGGTATTCAGTTTTCCATTCAACTGATAGATGCCGGGACGATAAACGGCTCCACGGATTTCAAGCTTGTTGATAAAACGGTTAAGGATGGCTTCGGCGGTCACAACATCACCGTTGCGCATTTTATAGACACTATAATCAAGATCCTTGACCGTATTTACTTCATATTCCTGTCCGTTCTGACGTACGACACGTAAGGAACGGGTGTAGGCGTCGGCTTCAAAGCCACCGGCATAAGCGATAAGAGTGGATAGACTCTCATCCTTCTTCATTTCGAAGCGCATAGGACGTTTCACTTTTCCGTCAATCTTGACCAATACGTCATAGGCGGGAACAATCACAACATCACCTTCCTGAAGACGGATGTCATCCTGAATGTTTCCTTTCATGATAAATTGGTAGA
>ERZ827117.809-NODE-809-length-30777-cov-9.535414_pt1 | contig 30777 bp, 27 predicted proteins | sample MGYA00519920_ERZ827117 | MGnify/ENA primary metagenome ERZ827117 (study PRJEB31778, sample SAMEA3449260) | human gut metagenome | biome: human gut; feature: human-associated habitat; material: faeces | place: United Kingdom | collected 2010/2012 ...
GTTCTGTTGGATTAGGAGGAACAGTACCACCCGGAAGAATAAACAGATTCTTATTCACATCAGAAGGTTGAACAAGTTCCATCAGGTCCGTTTCAGGATTGGAAAGATATTGAGTAATACCTTTCTCCTTATTAGAGAGCTGGAATACTTTATTCAACCCCGGCTTACGAATATCGAGTCCGACAATCACCACCTTCTTTCCCAAAAGAGAAAGACTGATAGCCAAATTCGACGAAACAAACGATTTTCCTTCACCACTGACAGTTGAGGTCACAAGGATCACCTTCTGATCATTATCGAGCATAAACTGAAGATTGGTCCGGATATTACGGAAGGTTTCACTCATCAGATTGTTCTTGTTCTCGAAGACAGCGATAGAACCATTCTTATCATTCTTCTCATCAGTTAATGGAATATCACCAACAACAGGCACACTTGTCAGTTTCTCTACATCAGCACGACCTTCGATCTTGAATTTAGTCAGATCAATCAAATAGATGATACCGACAGGAATTCCAATACCCAACACCAATGCAATCAGATAAATCATTTTGCCTTTAGGAGATACCGGAGTATCGTCAGCTATTGCTTCATCGATAATTTTTGCATTATTGGCTGTAGCAGCAAGAGCAATCGCATTCTCTTCACGTTTCTGTAACAGCATCAGATACAATCCGGCCTTGATCTCCTGCTGACGGGCAATACTTACATAAGCACGTTCCTGTCCCGGAGCGTTACTGATACGACGGGAATAACGACTCGCCTCACGGTCAAGACTCTCTTTGGTGATCATCAATCCCTGCAAGGTTCCTTCAAGAGTAGCCTGTACATTAGCTTTCATGGCACGGATACTCGTATCTAGATTCACAATCGTAGGGTTATTCTCTGTTGATGTACGCAACAGGCGTTTACGTTCCATCAACATCTCGTTGTAACGTTCAATAGCTCCTATCAAGGCGGCATCCTGCAAACCTACATTACTCGGCAATACTTCGTATTCATTGCCTCGCAAATACTTACGCAAGTCATTCACCAAACTGATTTGAGTACGGTTCTCTACGCTCTTCTTTTCATACTCAGCATTACCGGCCAAGGCTATCTGAGCTTCGCTTGTCAAATCCGTGATACCTGCATCACGCTTGAAAGTCTCTAGATTAGCTTCCGTACTACCTAATTCTTTTGAAATAATACCAATACGTTCATCAATAAACTCAGCCGTCTTCTGGGCTATTTCGTTCTTATCATTGTTCGTATTGCGATTATACATTTCAAGCAACTGGTTGATAAAATCCTGTCCACGCTGCAGACTGGAGTTCTTCAATGAAATCACAGCAACAGAAGTCGTTTTAGAAGTAGGAGCAATAGACAGACTGTTACAATAGCCTTTTGCCACTCTCATTGGCTTACTTATTGTCGCAGTTATATGACGTACGTTCTTCTCTATCCGAGGAACTTTCGTTCCATCCTGTAAAGTTACCGAATCAGCTACCTGAAAGAAAGCCAATGTACCTTCATCAGTAGGAAAAATAGCAGGCAGCTTTTCAAAATGTTTCTGATAGCCCTTTTTACCTACAGTCACATTCACATCCATACTACCTTCAGGCTGTAAGATCATCTCTACTACCATCGAAGTTTTCAGTTTTTCAGCCTCCTGAGGTGTCAAACTCACTTGTACCGGAGATGACTTGTATAAACCTTTAGCAGGAAATTCATCCTCATCTTTATAAGTTATATACAGTCCCAACTGATTAACCACCTCTTTTACGAGTGTTTTCGAACGTAAAACTTCCAACTCGTTATCAATGTTTTTAGAAGATGTCATCAGACCGCTTAACCCCATATCCTCCAATTCCGAAGAAAGTCCTGCACCTCCACCCTTCTTCTCGTCTTTTATCAGAACGGTAGCGGAAATATTATAAATGGGTGTAGCCCAATGCAAATAAAACCATGCACCAACAAAACATAGCAACACTGCACCTACAAACCAAGGCCAGTGAATAATATATTTAAAAAGCAACGCCCGGAAATCGATCTGATCCTCAGCTATTTCACGTTCCTTCACGTTTTGATTTTCTTCTTTCATAACCCTTTCTTTTTATTTCAAGATGTTAAACAACAAACTGGCAATAGAAACAAGGATCGAAGTAGCAGAGAACCATAAGCTCGTACTAGTTCCGATATCCGAATTTCGAGCTTTCGCTTTATTCGGTGTTACGTAAATAATATCATTCTGCTGCAGATAGTAATAAGGAGAAAGGATAGTTTCCGCCTTGTTCAGGTCCAACGGAATAATTTCCTGCTTACCATTGGCATTCTCCCGTATCAGCTTAACATCATCACGCAGGCCGTATACAGTCATATCACCTGCCATAGCCAAAGCTTCCAAGATGTTCACCTTTTCATTGGAAATCGTGAATGTACCAGGACGGGCAACTTCTCCAATCACAGAAATCTTATAATTTACCATACGTACCGTTACAATAGGAGTTTCCGTAATATAAGGTTTCAGTTTTTCCACGATCATTTGTTCGGTCGCCTTCTTTGTCAATCCGCCTACATGAAGTTCGCCCAATACCGGAAAGTTGATATTACCTTCATTATCCACCAGATATTGCTGCAGGACAGGCTGAGTAGTCGTATAATTCAAAGCAGCATTACTCTGTGTAGCCACTGTCAGATTAAAAGGCGCAGCCAGTTCAGGACTGGTACACGACACTACAATAGTCAACAAGTCTTTGGGCATGATCTTTGCATCATACAGTTGCTCGTTCTGGGTACTATACAATACTACTTCCGCATCCTGTAAGTAAGGCACTTTTTTATATGATTGACAAGCTGTAAGGAGCAGAATCAATAACAATATTAAAATGTTTCTTTGGTTTATTTTTCTCATATACGCATATTTATTAGATTATTTTCCTGAATATATTAAATACGAATTATCATCAAAGAATAAGGCTGCATACCAAACTGGATATCGCTATTATTCCTATACTAATCTTATAAAAAGTCGAATTCAAAAATCTCTTATCTTTCAATATCTGACTTTTTTCTATTTGATTATTAAGCTCATTTAATCTCAGTTCATGCTGTTTCAAGAACTCTCCATATTTCTCTACTTTAAACATAATGTCTTGCTGGGCTTTTAATTGTTTAAGAGTGTTCTCTAGTTCCTGTCTAGACAACTCATCCAGTTCCTCTTGCGAAGCGTTCTCCAATTTTAACTGCAATTCTCTGACAACTGTACGATTAGCAGCTATATTCATACAACCTAGCGCAAATAGATTCTTTGCCATAACGGCTATTTTTTTCTGATATAAAAACGTCAATTCTAAAGCTTCAGCCGTTGATATCTGAGCAGTTGCAAGTTTAACAGTTGCATTCTGCAATGCTTCTATGGCATCTGTTTTTCCATTGTACCAATGCACTTTTATTTTTTCTGCATCTTTTGCAGACAACTCCGATTCTCTGGCATTTTGATCTGCTTGAAGCACTTTACTTCTTAACTCACTCAGTTTTTTAAACTGATCTTCAACTTCCGTTGGTAAGTCAGAGACCTTTGCTGATTTATTTAGTTCATCTATATCATCAATAAGAGCATATTCCTGCTTATCGTCAATTATATTTTCCATTATCAATTAAATTTAAGTATATCCACCATCTGTTTCATTTGCTCTGGATTCTTTTTGTTAGCTGCCGACAACACTTTCTCAAGACCTTTCATACTATCTGATATTTCAATCATCGACTCTTGGTAGAAAACAATAGATTCTTCCATTATACTCCAGGTATCTACTATTACTTTGTCTGTATTAATTGCGGAAATCCACATGTCAGATTGTTTAAAATAGGCTTTCGCCTCAAGAAGAAAGATTTGTTCTATCATTACTTTAATTCTCTTCTTACGATAATACTCATTTTTATACCCCATCAATGTGTCTTGCCCAATGGCAATGGCAAATCGTCCTACTCCAACAAAATTCACTCGAAGGACAAAATTTTTCAAAAAGGTCATCGGTTCACCTCCTGATTTAATAGCAGACCTAATTGCAGCATCAGCCAGATCGATAGCTGTAAACGTACCGGTAGCAATGGTCAACATTCTGATTATGGTCCGATTCTTAAATGGCATGACCTTTTTCCAGTCTATATTCATCAGACTCTTTTTAACTTTAATCTCCGAGATCAAGTTTCTAACAAAATAAAAAGTACGGACTATCAATTCGTTGATAACAACAGGTAACGCTTGCCTTTTTAATTCACTGGTCACAGCATTCTCCGTTCTTAGGTCCATCTTGCTTGAAGCACCTTCAAATAAGGCATTCAAACAACCTAAGTCCAGTTGTCCTTTTTCAGCCCCAATCCCTTTCTTATACGCTTTTGCTATATTTTTGGCCAAACCTGAATCATTAATCATTGGCAAAGCCGAAAGCTCCTTTAGTAAAGATACAATAGGACCGGGAATCCCCATTCCTCCACCAGGAGTATGTTTACTTCCGGCCATATCACTGAACAAATGCCCCTTTCTATTTCGCGCTACATTTATCAACCAATTCAAAATACCAGCAGAAATTTTTGCCGCCGGAGTTTTTCCTTCAAGGTTTCCATTTTCATCTATAGTTATCGGTAATCTTACAAATTCTCCTTCACTATTAGAATACATTGCAGTCTTTGTAAATTGGCTCACTATACAAAATATCAGCCCTACAAATGTTGGATGATGGCTGAAATCATCCAAATGGTGCTCTCTTTCACTTATACCATTCCCTGAGCCTTTCCATATTGAATCGCCAGCCAAAGGAAATTTCCTCTCCAAAAATGATATTGCTCCTTTCAGTCTATCTCCTTTATATCCGCATTTACGAGCATAACTTAAGACCTTATTATTTATTATTATATCAGAAGAGACTTTTGCATCAATGAAATTCCATTCGCCAATGAAAAACGAATCTATTACCCCACAAATCACGCCACTTGACACCGCAATCATATAATCGAACTTATCCGCATGATTTGTTAGATTATCGATTTCATCATTTATTTCATTTATTATTTTATTGTTTTCGCATATTCTCTTTTCTATTTCCGAAATATGTTTATCAGAATCTTTAAAAGAGTTACTAGGAAAAACAATATCGTATTCAAAGATATCCTCCTCTACATCTATTTTCAATATAGATTGTTCCTTTCTCATGAGCAGTATATATGCAAACGTTAATATACCTGTATACCAGTACTCTTCATAGATAAATACCAGTCATAAAGGCGCTGAACTCCTTCATCAATCTCAACCTTATGATGCCAGCCTAAACTGTGTAACTTCGATACATCCGTCAACTTACGCATCGTACCGTCAGGCTTAGAACTATCCCAATGCAAATCACCCTTAAATTGAACTTTCTTCATGATCATTTCGGCAACTTCACGGATGCTGACTTCTTTACCTGTACCAACATTGATATGGCAGTTACGAATGTCTCTACTACCTTCCGTATAGGTATCTTTAAAATCAACGTTCAGTAATACATGAACGCTCGCATCAGCCATCTCCTCACTCCACAAGAATTCACGCATGGGTGTACCGGTACCCCAAAGTGTAACCGATTCAGGAGTAATGCCAAATTTTGCCAATTTATCCAATATTTCAGCATCAGAGTTACTGCCGGTCACACCTTCCACAGGACGCAAGTCAATATCTTTACGAACTGACTCCCAATCAGCCTCATTCAGACATTTAGCCAGATGAATCTTGCGAATCATGGCAGGTAGAACATGACTGTTCTCCAAATGGAAATTATCATTCGGACCATAAAGGTTGGTAGGCATCACGGCAATGTAATTCGTGCCATACTGAAGATTGAAGCTTTCGCACATCTTCAAACCAGCAATCTTGGCAATGGCATAAGGTTCATTCGTATATTCCAAAGGAGAAGTCAGCAAAGCGTCTTCCTTCATCGGCTGTGTCGCATCACGGGGATAAATACAGGTACTGCCCAAAAAAAGCAGTTTCTGTACATTATGACGAAAACTCTCACCGATCACATTCTGCTGAATCTGGAGATTCTGATAGATAAAATCGGCACGATACTGCAAGTTTGCAAGGATACCACCGACGTGCGCAGCGGCAAGGACAACTGCATCAGGCTGTTCTTCATCAAAGAATTGTTTTACGGCCACGCCATCAAGAAGGTCCAACTCTTTATGAGAGCGTCCTACAAGATTCATGTAACCACGACGCTGCAAATTATTCCAGATAGCGGAACCCACCAAGCCATGGTGTCCCGCTACATAGATTTTCGTATTCTTATCCATTCTTATTCTTCTCTATTCATCAGTTCTTTCATGTGAAGCTTCTTCACAAACTTCATATCATGCGATACCATAATTTTTACCAGTTCGGAGAAAGAAGTCTTGGTGGGATTCCAGCCAAGTAATGTACGTGCTTTCGTAGGATCACCCAGTAACTGTTCTACTTCAGCAGGACGAAAATACTTAGAATCGACTTCAACCAATACTTTTCCGGTCGATACATCAATACCCTTCTCATCCACTCCTTCACCGTCCCAACGAAGTTCAATGCCGACTTCTTTGAAAGCCAGTGTCGTAAATTCACGTACAGTGTGATATTCTCCCGTAGCAATTACAAAGTCTTCAGGAGTGTCATGCTGAAGGATCAGCCACATGCACTCAACATAGTCCTTGGCGTATCCCCAGTCACGAAGTGAGTTCAGATTACCCAAATAAAGTTTGTCCTGAAGCCCTTGTGCAATACGGGCAACGGCCAATGTTATCTTACGGGTTACGAAAGTCTCGCCTCTACGTTCACTTTCATGATTAAAAAGGATTCCGTTTACAGCATACATGGCATAGCTTTCACGATAGTTCTTGGTTATCCAGAAACCGTATTGTTTGGCTACTCCATACGGGGAACGGGGATAGAATGGAGTAGTTTCCTTCTGTGGAACTTCCTGGACCAATCCGAATAGTTCGGAAGTCGAAGCCTGATATATCCTTGTCTTCTTCTCCATTCCAAGGATACGGACAGCCTCCAGCATGCGAAGTGTGCCAATAGCATCCGCTTCGGCTGTATATTCTGGTACATCAAAAGATACTTTCACATGACTTTGTGCGGCCAGGTTATAAATTTCATCCGGTTGTACTTGCTGGATAATGCGAATCAAAGAACTAGAATCCGTCATATCTCCATAATGAAGATTGACTAAACGCTCCTTTTTCATGTCACGTACCCACTCATCTAAATAAAGATGCTCGATACGTCCGGTATTAAAAGAAGAAGATCGACGAAGGATACCATGTACTTCATATCCTTTTTCTATTAGAAACTCGGCTAAAAATGAGCCATCCTGACCAGTGATTCCTGATATTAAGGCTACTTTTTTCATTTTATTCATTAATCAAAGTTTTTATTTTACACACAATATATACTGCAGCCTCATATGACCGAAAGATATTTATATAATGGGTAAGCACTCAATTAAGGGCATACCCTTTAATTTGGGCACTGTTGAAGTGCCCAAACTGAGTTTCGTTAAAAAATCGTTTTCAATTTAGCATTCACTTGTAGACAAAGAAATCTTACCGGGTACCATATTAACATAGTCCCTGCACCCGTTAAAGATTTTTTTGAAGAAAGTTCCGATAAAATTCCAAACGGAACTACCGTGAAGCTTCACTGTACTAATTACACTATGGTAGGTTGCCGCCATCTCAGCACCGGCATCACTGCCGTAGTGCAGGGAATTGTTTCGCTGAGTAGTCAGCTTTCGGATGGTTCGCTCAGCCAGATTATTATCTATGGGGAATTCCCCGGCTTTTAAATAGGCAAAGATCTCATCCCAAAAGTGATTCAGATAGTTTAAGGCTTCCGTGTAATATTGACTCCGGTATTCTGAATCGGTGGCCAACTCACCGTCTAAACGACTACGGATCCTTATCAATATTTCTTTCGTTGCTAAACTTTGCCGCTCCTTCAATCGTTCTTCAGGAGTAAGACGGGCTTCATCATACTTACGCTCGTTTCTAAAAAGCTCTTTCAAATCCGCGGCAAATAAGGCCGCATGATCTTCTTTTCCTTGATTGGAAGCTTTGACGAATTTATTGCAGGCGTGAGACATACAAACCTGATGTACCGTAGCCTTGAATTGTGCTGATTTCAACTCATTGCCTATAAATACGTATGCATTGTAGCCGTCTGACATGATACTTTTCAACTCTGAATCTCCTAGAAAATCGGTAAGGACATCACGACTGCGAGAACCTTTTTCATAGAAGAAAATAGCAACCTTCTCGGACTTGTTTACGAGTACCCAGATATAACACTTCTTGTAGTGGTCATACTTGCGAACTTTGCACCACGTCTCATCACAGTTCACGATGGAATCCTTCTCTAATGCGACAGACTTCAAAACACAGACCAACTCATCCAAGTACGTCTTCCCCTTCTTCAACCAATTGCGTAAAGTATTGGGAGAGATGCTCATACCCATATCGGTAACCCATTGGTGAAGAAGACCGAAAGTCACATTCTTCACATAAACCTCATAAGCGATTGCCTGTAGGAATTCAGGAGTGCCCTTCGTTCCTTCAAACTTTGTAACAACCTCAGGATGACCTTCACATGGGAAATAGCCCCATTGGGGGTTCAGACCGGGAGCCGCATAATGAACCATTTCAAAACGTTCCTCGATCAGGCTGGTCTTCAAGCTAAACACCTGAACTGATTTCCTTTCGATTATACGTCCGGGGACTTTTGACAAATCTGAGGGATGGATAATCGGATCACCGGCCAACCCCATTCTGCTATACTCATCCGGGCGATGGGACAAGTCACGTTCCTGCTTGGGGGATTGAGGCACATCATGGGACAGGTTATTATCAACAGAGCCGGTACGGAGTGTACCGCGGGTTCCATCAAAACCTTCTTTTTCATCCTCACGGTCAGGAGCCGGGTTTTCCGGTTCACCGGATTGCATCTTTTTCCTGACCTTCTGCCGTCTATCGCCAAAACGTTCTTGTTTGGCATAGTCGAGTTGCTCTTGAAGTGTCTTTGCTTTACGCTCTGCGGTTTTTCGTTTTTTACGCTCCTCGGACAACTGATCCTTCAGTGCCTGCTGCTGCTCCAGCTGTGAACGTTGCAAAGCTTCAAATGAAGACATACGTTCTTCCAGAACCTTTTGTTTAGCAACGAAATCTTCAAGGACAAGCTCCATTGCTTTCTCCGTCAAAATATGTTCCTGGTTCTGCTCAGCCAAGTATTGAATATACCGGTCTTTTTGATCATCTGACATACCTTCACTATAATTTATAGGAGTACGTGAGTAGGTTTCCCTTTTCAACAACTCCTTTTTGGATTCTATGATATGTTGCAGTTCGATCATTCCAAAGCCTTTGATTTACAGACATAAAGGTACTAAAATAATCATAAAACCGCAAATATATAAACATGATAATTATCTGACTTTCAATATTTTAACTATCGGATTCTCTAATATCAAAACTACGTCTTTCCAGTCTATCCTATACACTTTATCAGCCCCTTTTCGTTCCACTTTCAGAAACTGATAGCCGGAGACAAACTTCTTTTCAAACAAACGGTATGAACGACTGTCAAAAGCAAACATTCGGACGATTCTACGGTTACGAGACATGACTATGAATACATCGCCATCACTTGGCTCTCTATGAAGCTGCTCACGAATGATAGACAACACACGACTGTGCTTGCAGCGCATATCTGTAAAGTCACGGACATAATAGAAATGATTCAGACCGGTAACACTCAACATAATCCCTCCAACTTCTCTACCATACGAACTAAGTCCTGATAGCTTAAATTCTTCTGAGTCAAATGAAGACCGTTACTTATGCGAATATCAATCCATATACGTATCGGATTAGGACTGAATTTGTTTGTTGATTGAGGTTCAACCGTTGGATTACCGTTATCCGAATCCGCCGGAAAACCTGAAACTTTCACTTCGACTACTTTCTTACGAGTGTCCTTATACCATTTTTCAAAAAGGTTATAAGGTACTTTATTCTTAACACAAAAAGATTGGAGAGATTCTCCATGAGGCAAAGCCTCCGTTTGGTACTGAAAGTAAAACCTTTCAAGATCTTCACTGCTATACATACTATTCATTTTTTGATTTGCAGCGAAGGTAGAGATTTTATTATTGAGCCTTTTTTTGAGTGCTTACCTTCATTTCTACTACCACTCCACCTTCCTTCTGTTCTTTATCAAGATATGCAAAATGGGGAGCAACGGTATTCGTAAAAATATTAGAAGCCAACGGGCATACTTTCTTCAATCTTACCAATACATCATTTCTGTTCTTCATCCCTTTCAAACGATTAAAGAACTCACCCCAAGAACATGACAACAGCAATCTATTCTTTGATAAAGAATAAATGGATACCGTCAAATACGCTCCCTTCTGGATCTTAAAAATGATATCCACACAATCCTTCTGCACAAGAAATGTTATTTGACTCTCGTTGTAGAATTGTGCTTTAGTTCTATTAGAGATAAAAAACATAATCCCTAAGCATTAACTACGGTACAATGGGAAAAACTTACTCTCCCTTCTAAATTCCGCATCCTTTGCTGCACGTTCTTCTACCAGCTTATCGTATCGACTGGCATCAAACACATGCTTTGCAATCGAAAACTGATAGTTAGAAAAGCGGTTGAAGGCAATCTTAAACTTAAACAGATTATCCTCCTCCGACCCAATGCCCCCCCCTAAGTGGAACGTCTTCATGCCCTTCTCGCACCCCCACATAGCAGCCTTATACAGCAGTAGGTTCGATGGAGCTAGATTCCTGTATTCCAAATCTGAACCACTTAGATGGTAGTTCAGCCTACCATTGGCAAAGATCATAATGCTCATCGCAATAATCTTACCTTCATATTCAGCCCAAAACATCTCGTAGTTATCTTTCATATCCTCATGAATGCTTTCGTAAAACTCACGCTTGAAGTAATAATACTCCTCCGCATTATCTTTGTCCATCGTTGCATTGTATATCTTCATGAATTCATCAAACAACTCCATCCCTTGCCCATGTTTTATTTCTATACCACTCTTCTCAGCCTTACGAATCATGTTGCGATTCTTCGAATGGATGTTCGTCCAAATTACCTCCTCTGACGCCAAATCCATCGCCACCGTCTTACCAAGATCAATCACCTCCGAACACATTTTCATTGGCACAGCATTCGCTAGTACAGGATGATAGCGAACAAAGTTATCTACAATGCCCTCCTCCTTCATTTTCTGCTCGTAAGCCATCCATAGCATCTTCAGGTTCTTTTCCGAAGTATCACCTTCGAGTAAAAAGCCGCCATAACCATATGGAGTAATTGAATCATACACTCCCTCAATAGTAGTAGCACGCTTCATATATACATAGATACCACGAAGCCCATCAGCCTCGTAGTACAGCATCTGTGGTTCACCATCCCCATGTATCTGAAATGCCTTCACATATCCACTAAGATAATACACATCATATTCAGTAAACAAGCGGACTACCTCATCCCACTCATTACAATGGGACATATTATAAATTTGTACCATAAAATCCGTTTATTGTTTTGCACATTTGTTCGATTGCACTACGACTATATCTAATATCGCAATGTACACTCAACATTCTCTCTGAGAATTCCTTTACTTCCACAAACTCACTATCCTCAGGTATCCTCCATAAAACAGCCGGATAAATAGAATGCTGAATCATATATTTACGCAAGCTCTCTCTTTCTTCTGCTGAATCCAAAAGAAAAATCAATGAGAATGGTTGCCAGTAGTCTTCCCTATCTTTTCCTAAAATACATAACTTCTTGTCAAGCATTTTTTTGGCTAACAACCAATTGTTATACTTTAGGTCCATCCATAGCTTAATATTTAATGCTCTTGTTATCTCTTCGCTTTCTGCATCTATCCCGCTCAAAGCCAAATTATCTATACATCCTTCTGTTTTTATATACTTTACTCTGAAAGCCTCCTTATCACCATCATTATTTAAGTATTCAGCTTTCATATCCATGGCTTCATAACGTATCTTTGCCATTTCTTCACAAGCCTCTGTTGGTCTTATATTATCAGGTAATTGCTTTCCCTTTGGTGACCACAAAATACCACCCGCAGCTACGGGGATTGTTTTTCTTAACGAAGCAATACACCAATCCGCATCACTTTTAAGCGCCCAGTCCGTAATCAGCCCATGTGTATGATCCTCAATTACTGGGACACAAATTTCCTTATTGGTTCTCCAGTTTCTGAAGCCATAGTAATCAGTTCTCAATAGGACATCCCCTTTTTCATACGGCAACTCGCGTACAAGTTCATCATCATTCGTACATGTTGGGTAATCATTATATAGCATTACCTCAATTCCTGTACTCCGAATATGTCCAATTACCTCATAACAGAAGTATGCTGGCATCCAAATGCGATTCCATTTCTCCTGTCCTATGATAGCATCAATAGCGTGACGGCCACACGCATATAATCGCATGTCACCCATCATATCAAGATAATTTAACACACCACGAAAATTGCGATCACATCTATGAAAGTCTGAACCGAATTCTCTCATCAGTTATTATTTGCCACGTAGTTCAAGGAAACGATCAAGAGCCATCTCCTCCTTATAGTTTTCGAAAAGCTTATGAACATCATATACTGGTTCATATCCAAGTTCTTCCTTTGCGTTGGTGATATCCATCAAGAAACCGCCACCACTTTTTTTATCTGGATCAACATACTCAATCTTTGAAGGATTATCCTTTGGAGAGAATACATCGATAATTGCCTTACATTGTTCCTCCAATGTTACAGGAATACCCGTACTAACATTGTAAAAGCCACTCTCACGATCCACAAGACATGCCTTACAGATCATCTGAGCGCAATCGTATACATGTACCATATCTTTTGCATAATTCTTATCACCCCAAATTGTCAAAGATTCACCCTTTATAGCTTTATTGATCTGCTGATACAGAGGACGCATCGTCTTCACGCCATTAGGATAGTAATACTGATATGGGCTGTACTCATAGATAGTTGGGAAGCGGAAGACAAACTTCTTGATTCCGAACTCCTGATAATAATGTTCCATCATTTCCAACGCACAGTTCTTGGCAATTACATATACTGCATGGTCACCTGTGTAACTGAAATTTGGTTTATCATATGGGTCAAGAATGTGACCTTGTGGATAGAGTGATACGTCAAACACAGTCTGACTGAACATAATTCGATCAGCTTTCACCTTACGACAATACTCTAGCACATTAGTTGTTCCAACTACAATACTGTCAATGTACTTGCGAGGATCATAGTCGCTCATATATGATGGAATCTCAGCTGCAAGATGAATAACTGCATGTACGTTCTCCTCAGGCAATTTGTCAAAATCGTCTCTTTTGGTAAGATCAACAGAATAGTAAGGTACTCCCTGTTTTTCCCAAAAGTTAGTCTGACGACGACCAGAAGCGATTACTTCATACTTCTCTTTGTCAAAAAAGTTAAGAGCATAAAGTGTAACATAAGAACCTACATTACCAGTAGCTCCCAAAATGATGATTTTCTTTCTTTCCATTGTTTTATAGTTTTATTGACTACGAAATTTTGTTTCAAACTCATTGATAGCCCATTGCTTCTTTTCCACCCAACCAAGATCATCTACCTCATTCTGGAGTCCGTTACCAATATCCTTACGATTAAGCACATTCATAACAGTCATCCAAACAATCTTCAAGTCAAGTTTCATATTCAAGTGGTCAACATAATACACATCATACTCAAATTTCTTACTATATGACAGAGTATTTCTCCCGTGTACCTGCGCCCATCCTGTAATACCTGGGCGCACCTCATGACGCCTTGCTTGTGTCTCGTCATAGAGAGGCAAGAACCATGTAAGAAGCGGACGAGGACCGATCAAACTCATATCACCTTTCAAAATATTAATAAACTGAGGAAGCTCGTCAATAGACAACGCTCGAACAATACGCCCAACCTTCGTCAGACGAACATCATTTGATAACAATTCACCATTCTCATCTCTCTCATCGGTCATTGTCTTAAACTTGATTACCTTGAATATTTTACCTCCCTTACCAGGACGTTCTTGAAAGAAAAATACACCAGCCCCCTTATTTGCAAAGTGTAAGAAAATTGCTACTATAGCTATAATCCACCAAATCAGCGCAAGAACAACCAATGCTATCGTAAAGTCAATAGCACGTTTGAAAAAATGTTTGTACATATTTTATTTCAATAGAATCTTATAATACTCTAACCATGCTTCACTAACCTTTTTACTATCAAACAGTTTCACCACACGTTCGTGACCTGCATTTCCATGTCTGAGTCGCATTTCTGGATCATTATAGTACTTCTTCATACTTTCGTACAGACTCTCAGAATCACTAACCTTGCATCTTAGTCCCGTCACTCCATCCACAGAAGCATCTACCACTCCATAAGCATCACTAGTTACTACAGGTAGAGCTAAACCTTGTGCTTCAATTACGCTCATACCGAAACCTTCTCTCCATGTCGGTAATACAAAAACATCACCTGCTTGTAATGCATCAAATGGCTTTGGAGTCCGTCCTGGGTAGAAATAATTTTCGCCCCGCTTTATGTTCTTATAATTCTCAGCTTGAGAATCATATCCTTCTTCATCATTACCATATAGAACAAGTTTACTCTTTGGACACTCTGCAACCAACATGTCAAAAGCCTCATAGAGTTCACCTACTCCCTTATCATGATTCAATCTACCCATAAAGATAAAGCACACATCATCGTCTGTCAAGCCAAATTTCTCCCGTTCATTTTTGCGAATATCACTTGATATAGCAAAACGTTCCAACTTTACGCCTGCTATCGAACCATCAGCCAGAACTTTACTGTTCTTTTCCTTTAGTACACCTTCTTTGATAAGGAACTGACGTTGTCCTTCGCCATCTACAAGCAAGTTCGTATCAAGCAAAGCAGTTATCTTATCCATTATCTTTAACAATAAGCGCATAACTCCTTTTCGAGTTGCCCATACCTGTCCAGTATAAATATGCACTCTTTTAGGCACGCGGGACAACCAAGCACCAGTTGCAGTTAACAAACCTGCCTTTGGTGTAACACTATGTACACAATCGTACTTCTCCTTCTTAAACAACTTGTAAAGTGCTAAAAGAGCCTTAATATCTACACCTATGCTGATAGTTCTGTGTATGTCAACATTATAGCATACTAGCCCCATTTTCTTAAAGTCATTAATCTCATCATCTGATTTGAAATTGGTTATTAAATGAACCTCATACTCCTTCATTAAGTAGTAGAAGTGTTCAGTCAAGAATGCTCTCGCAGACCCAGGAAGAGCTGTTACAAATGCTATTTTCTTTTTAGCCATAAAATATGTTTATCATTTATATTTCAAATTTTGTTTCAATACAAAGAAGTTATCAATCGTTTCATCCTTACATCTCTACGCATAAAAGCTAACCCAACAACAAGATATATACTCGATAAAAAACAGAGAAAGAGTATCTTTATAACCATTATCTAACTGATAAATCTAGAAAAGTTTATAGTTCTTTGTTTCAATATGGAGATGATAAAAAAGACTATATGTCCGTCTATTTCAATGTTCTGAAAATTCGCAAAATATGCCCCAGCTCTCCTAGGATATTCAGTTAGTACTTATAAAGTTTCTTCTGGCTGCTTCACAAAACCTAAATAATACTTTCTGTGCATATCCATTCATCAGCTCGTCCTGAGTGTAAATGCATTCTAGCTGTCCAAACGATTCCACTAGTAAGTCCATATAAAGAATCTGTTTTTCAAGTAATCACTCTATTCCTAAAAAGTAGATACCAACAAGTGATCGCTTCCCCGTTATTTATTCTACCCTGTCTCATCAAGGGATATGAGATAAACTATCGTGAATCCCCAAACCTACTTGAATAGTTACATGAACTATTTGGAGAAGTAGCGAGTGATAAATTTATCAAAGAAAGCTTGACGTCTTGCATTAATTATATCAAGCGTATACCCTGATGCCTTAGCAAAGTTATTACGTGCTTGTAATTTCATATTTTCTTTGTTCATACGCTGAGATAGTACATCTACAATATCATTAACAGAAGCTTTCTTGACAAGATAATCATCAGTTAGCAACTCTGGAATGCCTGCCACTCTTGTGCCAACAGCAGGCAAGGCGCGACTCATCCCCTCAATTAGAGCACGAGGAAGTCCCTCTTGTTTACTTGGTTGAATGTAAATGTCCATTTTGTCAAGTGTCTCTGTAACCTTATCATGAGGAAGGGCTCCCATAAAATGAATATATTCTTCAACGCCTGCTTGTTTAGCTACATTCTTTAAAAAAAGCTGATCTCCTGCCCCAATCATATAATAATGGTAGTTAAATCCCAGCTCTTTATTAAGTTTTCTAAGTGCTCTAATTACGTATTCTTGACCTTTATAACGAACACTTACTGCAGCAGTTGTTACTAAATTAATTGGAGTTTCTTTTGTGTAACTTTCAATTTTGTCCATTCTACTCTCAAGTATACAATTTGGCACCTTCTCTATACAAACATTTGACGCGTGTTCTGTCAATCCATTACATGGATAACGTTTCTGCAGAAACTTTTCAGTAACATATAGAGTAAAGGGGGCATTGTGGACAATTTTTCTCAGACTAAAATAATAAGGTACGGCCAAACATTTACCTCGCCAATCGTAATTCCATAAAGCATCCCAAGCACATCCGACAACTACTTCTAAATAAGGTTTGCCAAATCTTCTCGCATATTTTATAGAGTGACGGCTATTCCCAGATGGAACATGACTTACTAACATGTCAACATCAGCTCTCTTCATCTGCTCCATAATTATATTATCATTGCGTTTCTTAGTCTGGAATAGTGCCTTAAATTTGTTTTCTTTCTCTGTAAAAACAAACTCTGCCAAACTTTTGTCAATCTCAGGAAGTTTTGTTTGTTCCACATACCTATAGAAGCACACACATACAATTTCTCCAAAATATTTGTACTTTGCTAAATGTTGACCGAGATTCATAGAATAGTATTTACCATTGCAAATATCTATCACCTCTTCAGATGTAAATAATACCTTCATTGTTTTGCACTTATTGTCTTAAAATAATGGAGCCATTTTTGATTAATAGACAGTTCTGATAACTGTTCTCTTATATAAAAAGCTTTTTGACCCATTTCTTTTGCTCGATCTGGGTTATCAAGCATGAACTTCATAGCTTTCAACAATTTTCCTTTGTCTCCAACAGGAACAAGAATTCCGTTATTTCCATCTTTAATTAGAAAAGAAGGACCACCACATGGACAATTCGTTGAAATCACAGGTAATCCTAATGCCATCGCTTCCATCAATGCATTAGGCATTCCCTCAAAATCAGAACTTAAAATAAACAGACTGCTTTTGTATATATGATCAAAAATCTTATTTGAAGTGCCCGGCAATATAACTTTTTTTTCAAGTTTACACTCTTTGACATAATTTTCTAATTTACCTCTTTCTCCACCATCGCCCCATATTATCAACTTATAGTCTGGATATTCCTCTGCGATAGCCGCAAAAGCATCAATTAACAATATGTGATTTTTTTGCAAATTGAGACGACCTACAGTTACAATAGACTTTTCTCTAACCTCTTCATAAATTGCTGCAGGCATTTTACTTATATTGAATAAAGGATTAGGTATAACAGTCGATTTTTTTGCTATTCCCCCCCCATAAAAAGCTTGTGCATCGTTTGTCTGAAAGACATAACCGTCTGCATGTTTCATCAAGAGCCGAGAAACTAGAGCAGTGGATTTCTTACCCGCAAAATGGGAAGGATCATTACGCTCAGATACAATATGCTTCAGATGCAACCCTATAGTAGCTGGAATTGTGTATAAACAAAGAGGAACTCCCATTGTTAATACCACATCAGGAGATAGAGATTTAAGAAGTTTACGTAATTCCAATACTTTTATCTTGGACTTAAGATAATGATAATCATACCTAGTCATATCATATGCACCTTTTTCCAAATGAGATAGTGCAATAATTGACGCTTCGTAACTTGCGGAGTTCTGTAACCATTCTACCAAGTTTAGGCTTACCCTTTGAGCCCCCCCCATTTCTGGGTGACTAATAATTATTGCTATTTTCATTTATGATTTAAATCTTCCAAAAATACAACAAGACATCTTATAAAAGATCCATGTCCATACAATATCCTTAATAAAAAAGAACACCATTGAACGAGGAAAATATATTGCATGTGCAAACATTACAAAGGCAGCTATTAGCCAAAAATCTCCTATATTACATAAGTCTGACGTAAAGGATCTCTCATCAAGGATACGAACTATTATACCAAGAAATAGAAGAATTACAATAACTCCAACTGGTCCAAAATCAAGATATACGTCCGCTACTGTTGATGAACCAATACCTGATCTTGTCATATCACCACCATGACCATACCAAGTAATGAAAGATGAAGAATGGCTAAATAGAAGAATAGAACTGTTTAATCCTAGTACTCTTAATATTGATGAAGAGAAAGGAATTACCGACAGTATATTATTCAATGAGAATATGCCATATCTATAAGGATATGTATCAGGTGTAGATTCAATAGCCAAAAGGGTCGGATATGTCGAACCCGCTAATTCTGCAGTAAACGGACTTATCGACTCTTTAGCAGCCACCTCATTTCGGTAGTTTTGGAAATTCGAGAAAGACTTATTCTCATCATTTCTATAGATTGAGATTATACTCAATAGTATCGCAAAAGTAAAAGCTACAGCCACGATTGTAACAATATTAATTTTTCGCTTTGATACTATAATATATCCATATATATATATACAGATATATGTAATCAAAGGACCTCTATCTCCAAGAAAAAGATTAAAAAAGAGAACTGTCACTAGACAAATATAATAAATTGGAGAGAATCCTCTTACATATGTTCCAAGACTACATATTTGATTCCGCATCAAAATGCATTTACACGATTCAATTGTTACAGCATACATACAACATTGCATGAAGATAATCGAATACGCATTTAAAGATCCTTGCATGCCTAGCATCATCTCCTGAGAATAATTACCTGATAAATAAGCACGTCCATTCAAGATTACGAATAAGACAACAAAGCCTAAAAACAAATAATTAAAAATTGTTCTCATCCAAAAATGATTGTATTCGACTTTATTCACTTTGACAATTCTTGTTGATGTTTTATTAGAAGCATAAGAATACCCCAATAGCAATGACGACAAGCCCATTAATGATAAGAAAGCCCCTTTCAGTACTAAAAATTCATTTGAATATTCTGGATAATAAAAATTACCGAATCCTAAGAATATATCTATAAACTGCTGAAAGTGCACACATACAAATGAGAATGTTAAAATTGGAAAAATTCTAAGATACTGATTTTTTAATAGCTCATACTGTTCTTTCCTCTTGAACATAACAAATAATTCTAAAGCCATCATGAACACAGCCAAAGCCAATGATGCTTTATATCCTATATCCAATGGCAATGAGAAATAACAGAATGTGCTAATTATTAAGCATATAATTATTATAATCATATTAAAATACTATGGGATGAATTTTAAGAATTTATCATACTTCTGTGAACTTACAAAACTTTTAACTATATCTTTATATGATATGCGTAAGATATAGCATAAGAAATAATATACGATCATGAATATTACAAAGTCACAAAACAACAGAATCCAACTATTGGAAGTCAATAAAAACTTATTTACAAAAAACACACAAAAGGAAGCAAGCAAACTGGAACAGATACACTTCACTACAATTTTCACATCTATCAATTCCCTTAAAGTGAAATGTAATACAGATAAGACAATCGTTAATTGGAATACCACTTTCAAAAATTGACAAAGCAAAGAGATACATGCTATTGATACAACTGAGTCAAAAAACTTAACTGCCAAAAATTCTAATGCTACTACTATGATAGCAGTTTTCATGTGAGCCATAGAATATTCTTTCGTTTTACCAAGTGCTAATACTAGGGGAGAGAATGGAAGTACACAAAATAATGCCTGAATATTTTTTATAGAGAAAAACACACTAGATGAACTATAAGGTTTCCCATAGAGGCTTATCATTATAAGTGTTGAAAAGCATATACAAAATATCGCTATTGGGTAAATGATGCGAACAGACTTATAAAGTATAGATCTCCAAGATAGCAGGATTTTCTGATTCCCTTCCATATTCGAATTATAACCAGAAAAAAGAGGTATCAAAACGGTGCTTATAGAACCAATAATCATGGTAATAACAGGAAATTCCATAAATCCGTTTGAGTATTCAGCAAATACCTCATTTCCATAGTATCTACTAATAAAGAATTGATCAGAGGAATTAATTATCATACCCCACACAGAAGCCATAAGTAGTGGAATAGAAAATCTAAATATAGCCTTATAGCTTATGGACGTCTTGTATGCATTTACACTTTTCACAGGATAACTTTTTAAGTACAACGCAACAATAAAAGTCATTAAACAGCCTATATCAAAGCCTATAATAGCTTGTATATAGCCACCATCAAACAAAACAACTGGGATGATAGTTAATATAATGGTGATTGTTTTCGTTACAATTGTATATATCGCAACTATATGGGTTTTTTGAAATGAAGCATATACTCCTTCAAGCCCCATTGTTGGCAATAATAATAGTGGAACAACAGAAAAAATACGTAAGGAATCGACAAGATCAGGATTATTTAGAATTTGTGATATATAAGATGCTCCAACAAACAGAAAAAGTGTAAATACTAGTCCCAAATAAAAGAAGATTCTAGTTATTTTATTTATAAGATTCTTAGCTTCTTCTACTGGTACTCTTGGGATAAAATAGGAATAAGACTTGGGAAGCCCAAGTGTGAAAACCCCTAAAAGCGACGTATATATGTACATCACTTGCTTATAGGTACCGTAATCCGTTTTAGAAAGATAACGTGATAGTATCATTGGACTTATTATTGCAATCAACATAGACGAAAGTTGACCAATAGCAATCCAAACTGCCTGTCTTGTATTGTTAGTTTGAGACATATGCTATTTTCTATTTTCAATCAATTTCAATAAATCTATAATCATCTCTCCATTTGATTTATCTTTCTTTTCAAAATTTACCAAATAAGTTTCAATAAAGTCATTGTATTTAGCGTCATTAACTAAAGGCAATTTTAAGCTAGGTTCATCTAAAGAATCTATAGTGAAACCACACATTCTAGCAAGAACGTAAGCACATTCTTCTTGAGTTCGCCTCATTGAAGTTACAATTTCTTCAGAAGTAATAATTAAAGATGGTTTCTTTGCAAGAATCACATTAATCAACGATGTTGAGAAAAAACTAATGACAAAAGAAGCATGCTGTATATACATCGATGTTTGAGAATACACAGTTTTCCTACCATTAAAACTGTCCTCTGTCAAATGCCCAACCGAACAAGGATGTAGTGAAATTACAACTGGTTTGTTAACCTTATTTTCAATTAAATCAAAATAGTCATTTAATTGTTTAAGATGATGCTCTTCATCAAAATTAGGATCATTTTTATAATCTGCAGGATGATAGCAAGTAGCACTGTCAATAAATAAGATGTAATCTCGGCCAATTGGATTGTCTGAACCCTTATACTTCAAATATTCGTCATATTTTACGTTATGTGTTTTTGTAAAATGAATAACTTCCTCAGGTGCAAAATTATAAGCAGATAGTAAATAGTCAAATTTCACTCCGTTATATTTAATTTTTTTGTTAATAGCCCTTATTCTCTCAATATTGTTTAAGAAACGTTTGAGCCTTAATCTAAATGGCATTTTTATACGAAAATCTAAAGCCGTTTTTTGTTCAAGATACTTCATAAAGTTGTTTTTTTGAGTATCTATTACTGGTATATTAAATTGCTTCAGAATGGGATAAACTTTATAATATGCAGATTGTACCATGTTTGTAACAACCACAATCTGTTCATACTTACATTCTTCCCCGAGTTTTGCTTCAAATTCAGAATATGACTTTATCGATATGGCTTCTTCTATATTGACAAATGTGCCCTTTCTGTTATCCATTTCGCTAAGATCCCAAACAGAATAAGGATAATAGTTTGATATGTAATACACAAAGTTAAGCTCTGCTGTAATTTTTGAAAAGCCAGAGTTGTTCATGAAAATAACTTTCATAATATCATCTTTTTACTCTTCCACTTGTATCACCCCCCATCAAGTTCTCGATCTCAGAGACAGTAACCCAATTGAAATCACCTTTTATTGTATGTTTGAGGCAAGAAGCAGCTGTTGCAAACTCCAATGCTTGCTTGTCGTTCTCGTAGTGAAGCAATCCGAATATGAGACCGCCCATAAAGCTATCGCCACCACCTACACGATCCACGATATCCGTGATATCGTAACGTCTACTTTCGATGAGTTGCTTACCATCATAAAGCACACCTCCCCAGGTATTGTGATTGGCATTGATAGCTCCACGAAGAGTAATAACCATCTTTTTACAACGAGGAAACTTCTGAATCATTTGCTGACAAACACTGATGAAAGAACTCTGGTTAACTTGACCTCTGGTATTAGCAGCATTAAAGTTCTGTGGTTTAATACCGAACACCTTCTCACAATCCTCCTCATTACCTAGAATAATATCGCTACCCGCTACCATCTCTGGCATTACCTCAACTGCAGTCTTACCATAATGCCAAAGGTTGCCACGATAGTTAATGTCGCAAGATACAGTTACTCCAAATTCATTGGCCGTCTTGATTGCCTTCAGACACTCTTTGGCAGCATTTTCACTAAGTGCTGGTGTGATACCCGTCCAATGAAACCATGTAGCATCTTTCAAAATCTCTTTCCAATCGATGGAGCCTTCCTCTACTGTAGCAATGGAACTATTCTCACGATCGTAATATACTTTTGAAGGACGTGAATTGCTACCCGTCTCTAAATAGAGGATGCCCATACGCCTACCACTTCTCTGAATATGATCAACACCAACTTTATGCCCACGAAGATCCATAATGCAACGTTCTGCAATAGGATTATTTGGGAGACAAGTAATGTAATCTGTCTTGATACCATAGTTAGCAAGTGATACAGCTACATTGGCTTCTGCGCCAGCATAGCTAACATCGAACTTGTCTGTCTGTATGAGTTTAAGATAATCTGGTGCTCCAAGACGAACCATTATCTCACCGAATGTTACTACTTTCATAAATGGAATTTCAATGGATTTCAAGTTTTAAGAGATATCAATCCTTCTTTCCGTATAAGTTCTTATACATTACTTCAGCGATGATGAAATCATCCGGCCAATCGATGTCAAATGAATGCAATTCATCCATGATATAAAGAAGTGGCTTCTTGCCAATACGGTTCTTCTGTTCTGTATAAACTTCACGCTTTGCAAGGAACATTGTGTGGTTGATTGGATACAGAGCCTCCAAATCTTGGGTACGAGGCCAAGGAATGTCAGTTGTATTATTTATGAGCTTGCCTTCCTTATTGAGAAGGAAATTTTTGAATTCTGTTACACCAACAAGAGAATCATAACCTTCATCCAGCTTCTCCAAATAAAACTTGATACCTGCATCATACTGATCAGCACCACATAAAGGAGTGGTTACATGCCCCCAAAGGATATGATCTGCATCTGTAACAGTAGGAACATAGTAAATCAAGTCCTGAAGATTAGTGCTTGAAAGACAAAGTTCTGTTGGACGCTCAATGATCCTCAGACGGCTATCCTTATACCTTTCAGCAACCGCCATACAAGTTTCATCGTTTGAAGAGAAAATAATCTCATCTACGAGTTTTGTTGCGAAAATCTGCCTAACTTTATTCTCTACCAAACCACCCTCAATACCTGCAAAGGGCCTTGTATTCTTATTTTTAACACGCTCGCTACCTTTACGAGTAGGGAGATAGAACGCAACTTTATTGTATGACATTTTTCTCGAATTTAGATGTATTGATATACAGATACGATATTGAGATCTTTATAAAGTGAAGGAGTGAGAGACTTCAACTGCTCGCCTTTTGCCTGCTGATAAGCTTGGAAAATGTTCTTATTCTCGTTAGTAAGAGTAACCTCTTTTTCTGAAAGTACATTTCCTGGATATCCATCATAACCAATCACGAAAATTTCACCATCAGTAAGGTTCATGGCTAACTGGAGAGCGATAGTCGTAACAGAATCCTTGAACTTATCTGTAAAGTTAACAGCTGACAATTCAACAGTATTCTTCTCTGCATAAGCAGGAACCTCAGTGCCCATTGTTCTTGGATATGGAGGAAGAACACATGTAGCATTGAACTTAGCTTTACCAACGTTAGCAGTCAATCTACGACCTTCATTACCAACGAGAGTGTAGTATACTGGAACTTTGATGTCCTGATAAGCTTTTGCATTACGAGCAGTAGCGAAGACAACTGCAATATTCTGACCTTGTGCAATAAACTCTTTGATAGCCTCTTTGTGTTCGATAGCGTTGTTGCCACCACCGATTACAAGTACCTTATCAAACTTATTTTCTACATTCAGATGTGGAAATTGAGCATTATCCACAGTGTTATTCTTGCGGTTATCAAGAGCACGTACAACACTATTGAATGAGTAAACACGATTTTTCACCCAATCCATAACCTCCTTCTGCGGGATACGATTAGCACCAGCCAACATGTAAGGAAGATTTGTTCCCCACTGATGCTGCTCCATAAGAGGGGTAAATGCGGTAATCACATCACCCAGGACATTGAAATCAACCTCCAAACCTTCGTGAGCATTCAAGTAGGTAAGTAGAAGCTCCATGTTGAGGTTACCTGCTCCACGTCCCATGCCAAGGATAGTTGCATCCACATAGTCAACCCCCAACTTCATTGCAGTAATAGTATTGATGAGGCCTAACTGGAGATTGTTGTGACCATGGAAGCCTATAGGAGAAGTTGTATTTTCACGTACCATCTTCACAATGTCAATAACGTCTTCTGGAGTGACACCACCAAAACTATCTACCATACAGAAGAGGTCAGCCATTTCATTGATTACAGAAAGCTTCTTCAAAAACTCAGGATATTCCGTCTGCCACTTGCTCATATACATCACATTGAAGCCAACCTCAAACCCCATAACCTTAACAGCCTTAGCGAGGATGACAGCACGATCGAAATTCTTAGGATCAATAGCGATACGAATCATATCCACAAGGCCTACAATAGGTTTCAAAAGCACATCAAGGTCCTCTGGCTTAGTGCTTTTTTCATTAAGCATTACATCCAATTTCTTCGTACAATTCTTGCGGATGTATTGAAGTACACTCACTGGAGAATATCCAAATTTACCCATATACTCCTTAGTAGGATTATTACGATATCCCAACTCAAGGTAGTCGATAGGAAGAACATTCATTGCCTGAATGTACGCATCTATAATTTCTGAATTAAAGTCCCAATTCGTGTAGTAACCGCCATCACGAAGGGTGCAATCTAATATTTTTGCCATATTATCTTTCTATTTTCATGTAGTTCTTTTGGATAAACTTCTCTTCCGTTTGCGATAAAAGAAATTGTCTCTTTTCTCTTCTCTCCAAGCCTTTACACTTTAAATTATATTTATCATTGTTTTGAATATATTCTTGCGTAGTGCATATGTACTTAGCAGGATTTCCTCCTACAACACAATGAGGAGGAACTGATTTCGTAACAACAGAACCTGCAGCCACTAATGCTCCTTCACCGATCGTAACTCCAGGCATTATTTGCGAATAAGCTCCGATATATGCCCAATCCTCAATTATTACCTTGCCAAAAACATCAAATTCTGGATTCTCTTTTCTTATACAATTAGCACCTCCATGAGTATGTATATAGACCTCGTTAGTTATTTGCACGTGATTTCCGACCTTAATTAAGTAAGGTTCCGAACTCCAGTTCTTTGTAGCAATCAAACAGTTATCCCCAATTTGTACGCCAATATGTTTAGCATATTGTATTGGTGAAGCTATATAATTCCAATAGAAACTTGATATGTAATGAAAGATATTCATAATTATTATTTGTCTAATTATTGATACTTACTATTCTGACTCTTATACTCATGGACAATCTTCTTCATTTTTTTAACGATAACCATATCATAAAAAACAAGAAAGTTCAAAATGTTCGTTTTCGTTTTGCTTTGCAAGTTCGTATAGATACTTGCAAAGCAATCTTGATCTTTAGATGAATAGCTGGCTTTGTCTATTCTGCATCGTCAAGTACCTTTTCATAGAGTTTCTCTTCATCACGCAGACTAGAGAACTGCATCTCAATCTCAAAACCATGCACAGATATGATCCTATATATCCATATGCCATCACAATAATACTATCCAAGATGAACATACCAATATGGTAGTGCTTCACGTGAAAATACCAGTTATTAAGCTTCTTCAAAGGGTTCATTATTATTTATTTAGTTAGCACTTGTTAGTAATGTTGCAGCACATTGCATAGTCAACTCACGCAGCAATACCAGAGAACTGACATATATTACTGATATCAAGACATTTATATGCGCTAACAAAGATTCACCTTCCCTTATGAATCAGCAGGAATTTTATAGAATTCTCCCCCTTCTATTTGATTGCTCAAATAATCGCTTCATGAATACAATCTATAACGTAGCGAATGTCATCATCTGTAACATAAGGGCCTGCTGGTAGACAAAATCCCACTTTGAAGAGTTTCTCTTCAGTACCATTAGTATAAACAGGAGCATCAGCATACACCGGTTGTTTGTGCATTGGTTTCCAAACTGGACGGCATTCCACTTTCTTACCTAACAGAAACACACGTAAAGCTTCAACGTTCTCATTAGGCTGACAATCAGTTGTTACGCAATCTACCGCATGAATAACGCCAGCTACTCCACCTACAGTGGTTTTGATAACCTCTTTATATATATTCTCCTGACCTTGTATCTTCACATCTTCATCGATAGTAGCTGCACAAAGCCAAAAGTTGGCATCGTAACGCGGGTCGGCTGGTTGTTTGTGGATATGTATTCCCGAAACATCTGCAAGAAGTTCCTCGTACATTTTCTGCACATGCTTATGGTGTGCAATATGTTCATCAAGAACAGTCATCTGACCACGACCAATGCCTGCACATACATTACTCATTCGGTAGTTGTAACCGATGACAGTATGTTGGTAGTATGGATATGCGTCACGAGCCTGAGTAGCATACCACATCACGTTGTTAGCATCCTCTACATTGCGGCAAATCAATGCACCACCACCCGAAGTGGTAATCATCTTATTGCCATTGAACGACAACACGCCATACTTACCGAAGGTTCCGAGCACTTGACCGTTAAAACGTGAACCCATACCTTCAGCAGCATCCTCTACTACAGGAATTTCGTACTTATCAGCAATCGCCATAATTTCGTCAATCTTATATGACATACCATAGAGCGCCACTAGAACAATAGCCTTTGGATACTTGCCAGTCTTCTCCTTACGATCAAGAATAGCCTTCTTGAGGAGCACAGGATCCATGTTCCAAGTTTCGCCTTCACTACCAACAAACACTGGCTTTGCACCGAGATAAATAATAGGATGTGAACTTGCACAGAATGTGAACGATTGCACAATCACCTCATCACCAGCCTTCACGCCACAGCCAATGAGTGCTAAATGAACAGCCGCAGTACCAGCTGAAAGACACACAACCTTGCGATCTAGAGATTCTGTGCCATCACTCTTACTGTTAACAAAGTTCTCAAGCTCTCTCTCAAAGGCATTGACATTTGGTCCCATAGGAACAACCCAATTGGTATCGAAAGCTTCTTTTACATACTTCTGTTCAAACCCCTCCTCTGACATGTGAGCCAAGCAAAGGTAAATAGTCTTTCTTTCTTCTGACATATTATTAAACTTTTCTTATTTTCAATAGCCTCATGTTGGACATATCAAACATCACCTAATAATAGACTACCTACACAACATAAAATTCTAATAAAAAACAGCCAGCAAGATTTCTATCAACAAAAGCGACTAAAACAACAATATTTTCTCTAAGGCTGTATTAAAGTTCTCTCAATTCAACAAAAAAGTTGAAAGTGTTTATCGGTCAATCATTAGTACCATAGTATTTTGCATACCACTGAGCAAAAGCCCTCAATCCTTCCCTTAAACTGGTAGATGGTTTGAATCCAAAGTCCTGTTCTAATGGTGTGGTATCTGCATAGGTTATGGGAACATCACCAAGCTGCATAGGTACAAGTTCTTTATGTGCTTCAAAGTCATAGTTAATCGGAAGAACTTTAGCTGTAATGAGTTCTTCTTGAAGAATAGTCACAAAATCAAGAAGGTTCTCTGGTGAGTTGTTTCCAATGTTATAAACCTTATATGGAGGTATAGGCAGTCCGTCTTCACCCTTTTGCTTCTCTGGGGCATGCTGCATAATACGAACAACACCTTCTACGATGTCATCTATATAGGTAAAGTCACGTTTGCAGTTACCGTAGTTGAAAATCTGAATGCTCTTGCCTTCACGGAGTTTATTTGTGAAGCCGAAGTACGCCATATCCGGACGACCAGCAGGACCATATACCGTGAAAAAACGTAAACCAGTTGATGGGATGTTATAGAGCTTTGAATAAGCATGTGCCATCAGCTCGTTACTCTTCTTTGTGGCAGCATAAAGAGATACAGGATTATCCACCTTATCGTCAGTATGATATGGAACTTTCTTATTGCTACCATAGACAGATGAAGAACTAGCGTACACAAGGTGCTCCACCTCATTGTAGCGGCATGCTTCAAGGAGATTGTAAAAACCGATAAGATTACTCTCGATGTAAGCTCCAGGATTGGTGATACTATAACGTACTCCAGCTTGGGCTGCAAGATTTACAACAACCGCAGGTTTTTGATCTGCAAATATCTTGTCCACTACAGTTTTGTTAGCGATAGAATCATGCACAAATGTCCAATCACATCCAAAGGCTTCGATCTCCTTCAATCGCTCGTATTTAATTTTTACATCGTAATAATCAGTTATGGAGTCAATACCGATGACTTTGATATCTTTCACATCAGCAAACAATCTTTTAACAAGATTACTGCCAATAAAACCTGCCGCACCTGTTACAAGAACGACCTTTCCCTCAAGCGAAATATTATATGCTAACATAATTAAAGATAAACGTTAGTCACGACAAAAAATATCGCGTGTATATACTTTCTCTTCTATGTCACCAAGGCACGAGTCAAAACGATTTGCAATAATTGCCTTTGACATTTTTTTGAACTTTGCAAGGTCATTCACGACTTTACTACCAAAAAATGACTCACCATCAGCAAGAGTTGGCTCATAGATGACGATTTCTGCCCCCTTTGCTTTAATACGTTTCATAATACCTTGAATGGCACTTTGACGAAAGTTGTCAGAATTGGATTTCATGGTCAAACGATATACACCAATGGTTATTTTTTTCTCCTTCTGAGCATCCCATGAACAGGAGGCAGTATAATACCCCGCTTTACGCAGAACTTGATCTGCTATGAAGTCTTTTCTTGTACGGTTACTTTCCACAATAGCACTCATCATGTTCTGAGGTACATCCTGATAATTGGCTAACAGTTGTTTCGTATCTTTAGGCAAACAATAACCGCCATAACCAAAGGATGGATTATTATAATGTGTGCCAATACGAGGATCAAGACCAACACCTTGTATGATTGACTGAGAATCCAGCCCTTTCATCTCGGCATAAGTATCCAATTCATTAAAATAACTAACACGCAAAGCAAGGTAGGTATTAGCAAACAGTTTAACAGCCTCCGCCTCCTTGATACCCATAAAAAGAGTAGGAATATCTTCCTTGATTGCACCTTCCTGAAGCAATGCGGCAAAAGTATGCGCTGCCTTCTCTAGGACAGGAATATCCGCAACAGCCTTGATTGCTTCATTTTCCTCTTTAAATTGTTCGCTCTCTATAAATTTTGGATAACCAACAATAATACGACTTGGATATAAATTATCGTAAAGAGCCATACTCTCACGAAGAAATTCCGGAGAAAAAAGCAAATTAAACTTCTTTACTCCCTTACGGGCATACTTCAAATAAAGTCCCCGGCAATATCCTACAGGAATAGTAGACTTGATTACCATCACAGCATCAGGATTGACACTTAACACCAGGTCAATAACATCCTCTATATGATGGGTATCAAAATAATTCTTCACCGGGTCATAATTAGTAGGAGCCGCTATAACCACAAAATCCGCATCACTGTATGCCTTGGTACCGTCAAGTGTAGCAGTAAGATTTAATGCCTTTTCGGATAAATACTTCTCTATATACTCATCCTGAATAGGTGATTGTTTACGATTAAGCATATCTACTTTCTCGGGAATCACATCGACTGCCGTCACCTGATGGTGTTGCGACAAAAGCGTTGCTATGCTAAGACCAACATAGCCGGTACCTGCAACAGCAATCTTCAATTCTTTTGTATCCATTGTTGATTTATGTTAGTGTTCAGAATTATTCTAGTTATCTATCCAAGACCTCAAACTTCGGCGAGTTCTTGGATTTAAATTCAGGTACCACTCTCTTCATTAGTTTCACTGTGTCCA
>ERZ827117.825-NODE-825-length-30229-cov-10.651389_pt1 | contig 30229 bp, 27 predicted proteins | sample MGYA00519920_ERZ827117 | MGnify/ENA primary metagenome ERZ827117 (study PRJEB31778, sample SAMEA3449260) | human gut metagenome | biome: human gut; feature: human-associated habitat; material: faeces | place: United Kingdom | collected 2010/2012 ...
TTCTTTTAGTTTCTTGCTTCATTTTAATTGTGATTTATAATCACGTAAATGTACTTAAATAATATTGTAAATGAAAGATAAATATCTTATTAATAAGATGAAAAGACGATATTCATGTAAGATAAATGTATAAAAGATAAAAGAAAAAGTATAATGCGTTTTCCCTGGAAAGAAGCTTCATTTTCATCGGCTAATGTACTATGGCTGCCCGGCTAATGGAGATTAGCCGATTGACTAATGAAGGATAGCTGATCAGCTAATCTGCATTAGCCTCTGATGTTTGCGCCTTCAAAGATACAACAGAAAGGCAGGAAAACCTAATGATTCCTACGTTATTTCATAAACGGAAGTATTTAAAGGAATCTATCGAAAACACTTGCAAATCGCTATCCCCGCATTGTAACTTTGATGCACGAAACTTAAAAAAGAACAAATATGATGGAAAAAGTAACCCAAATGATCGCCATACTGATAAAGGCATGGAAAAAAGAGAGCGTATCACAGATTGACACACCTTCCGTTTCCGCAACGCCCGAACCGAAGCAGCAGTCTCCCAACAACTCCGCCTGCCTGACGGAACGGGTCAACACCTTTCTGCAAACTCACTATGACTTCCGCTACAACCGCCTGACGGAAGAAACAGAATTTCGCCCATTAAGCGGAACAAAGACCGAATTTCGTCCCATCGGAAAACGTGAACTGAACACACTCTGCATGGAAGCTCATGCAGAAGGCATTTCCTGCTGGGATAAAGATGTGAGCCGTTATATTTATTCCACACAGATCGGAGAGTATCATCCCTTCCGACTTTATATGGACGAACTTCCTCTCTGGGACGGCATCGACCGGTTGACTCCGCTTGCCCGACGTGTATCCGCACTACCTCTATGGGTTAAAGGATTCCACACATGGATGCTGGGACTGGCTGCCCAATGGGAAGGAAAGACGGGCGTCCATGCCAACAGCCTGGCTCCCATCCTAATCAGTGCCGAACAGGGACGGATGAAATCGACTTTCTGCAAATCGCTGATGCCCAAAGTACTGCAACGTTACTATATGGACAATCTCAAACTGACATCAGAAGGACAGGCAGAACGTCTTCTATCAGAAATGGGACTGATCAATCTGGATGAATTCGACAAATATGCAGAGAGTAAAATGCCGCTTCTGAAGAATTTAATGCAAATGTCGAGTCTCCACGTCTGCAAAGCGTATCAGCGTAACTTCCGGGACTTGCCGCGTATCGCTTCTTTCATCGGAACTTCCAACCGCTCCGATCTGATGAGTGATCCGACAGGCAGCCGCCGTTTCTTCTGCGTAGAAGTAGAAAAGCCGATAAATTGTGAGGGAATCGAGCATGAACAGATCTTCGCCCAGCTGAAAGCGGAACTTGCCGACGGGTGTCCGTATTGGTTCGACAAAGAAACGGAACGTGAAATACAACAGAACAATGCACCCTTTTACCGTACTTGCCCTGCCGAAGAGGTATTTCTCAGCTGTTTCCGCACCACAGCCTCAGCAGAAGAGAAATATCTGCGACTTTCTGCTGCCGATATTTATAAAGAACTGAAGAAACGGAATGCTGCTGCTCTACGAGGTTTCAATCCGAACCATTTTGCGCAAGTATTGATAAAAATGGGGGTAGAACGGAAGCATACGGAATATGGGAATGTATATTTGGTGGTAAGACGATGAATTTCACTTGCATTATATTATCTTATATAATGTGCCTATATCATCAAATTTTACGGATTACCCATCGACCTTCTTTGCGTCCTCCTTCACGAGAAAGTATACCTTTCTCTGTAAGAGATTCTATATCACGTTTAATAGTCCGTTCTGTCACGTTTGTCTTTTGGGACATTTCAGAGATAGTTATAGTTCCATCAGCTTGCATGAATTCAAGTATAATCTGCTGACGTTCTGTTAGTTCTTTCGTGACATCTTTCGTGACATCTTTCGTGACATACACTCGATTCTCAATATGAAGGATTAGTTTCACCTGCATCAGTTCCGGCTGCTCAACCAATTCCGGCTTCAGCCAATGCTTCTCATTCCACGCACTAAGGATGAGCGGGAAACCTGAGCCTAGGTTTTCTCCGTAACCTATCATACGGAGCATATGCTGCATTCGTTGGTTACGAGCTTTGGATTCGCCACCAGCATAGATTTGTTCAACAGGCAATTTCAATAAGCCTGGATTGGAAAGCACAAAGCGGTCATCATACTTCTCGACACGAAGAAGGCCATTCAGCATTAAGTCGGCATGGATAATCATATTGGTAAAAGCCTCACGCACTGCCTTATGCTGTGGTGTATCATCCTTACGGATAATGCCATCCATTTGGAATGGCCTTGGAATATCTCGCGTCAAACGGGGAACTACCATACGAATGAAGTTGAACAGATTATTCTCCCATGTACCGTCATAGGTCAGTCGGTCACTATAACGTTGGTCACCTATAAGGTTTGACTTGTCAATATAGTCCATGCGCAGATAATCAAAACGCTCACGTACCGGCAACCCTTTACCAAACATCAGAAGACCTGCTATAGTCAGACCTTCAGTACCATCTTTTCGGTTTACAACATAGCCACCAAGTTGCATCAAGAACTCCTTATGATCAAGACTATTCCAAATATGTTCTGGATTATTAGTCTTGAACATAACACGATAACCCTCTAATGTCGGGATGTCAATATCATCCATTGTGTAATACTCCAAGAACATACGATCATTGCCATCCTCGTAAGCATCGCGCACCATCATCTTTATCATTTGCTCTGTGCAGTGATAATCACCTTCATGGTTGCGTCTATAAGTACCACGCATCAAGTTGTTATTAATGTAAACAGGACGCAAATTATAATCGGCACGTGGTACATTTATCGCTATTACCTCCTTACCATTAACGCTAATCGTCTGAACATCCTCATCATGTAGTAGATTCACATTTACTTTCTCACGACTGTTAATAGTATTCCATAAATCCTTGCGTATTTTGTCTGCATCCTCAACACCAGTGATTGTGAATCTCATCAAAGAGTCTTTCTCTGCTACGTTTTCATATACCCCCAACAAAAGAATTCCACCATTCGTATTAGCAAATGCAGAATATGTTTCCCACAAAGAATTTGGCACACCATTTTGTGCCTTTTTGCATTCAAGCGTAACACGCTCACCATCTGCAAGCAGTTTATATATATCTTGTTCTGTCATATCTTCATTTTATTATAATATATTTCAAAAGAACAAAGATAAGCAATCGATTTTAGGAAAGAGTAAATTTCAGCATATTCTTATTGCATTCGGAAAAAAGAGAGTGTATCAACGCCAAACAACGCAGCTATTGCCAAGTGCCCCCTTTTACCGTACTTGCCCTGCCGAAGAAGTATTTCTCAGTTGTTTCCGCACCTCAGCCTCAGCAGAAGAGAAATATCTGCGACTTTCTGCTGCCGATATTTATAAAGAACTGAAGAAACGGAATGCTGCTGCTCTACGAGGTTTCAATCCGAACCATTTTGCGCAAGTATTGATAAAAATGGGGGTAGAACGGAAGCATACGGAATATGGGAATGTATATTTGGTGGTAAGACGATGATTGAATTTGGTAACACGGCTGAAAGCACTGAAAGCGATATTTCCAGTTTTTAGGATAGTACTTTCAGCCGGAATATCGATGAACAAGGAGGTTCATGATAAAGCTGAACAATCTGAACCCTAATCGGTACTGTAATTCTCAATGTGATGCAAAGCAGTAGTAAATCATTCAAAACGGAATGAACGAAACACAATTTCACTAACTCCCCATACATTAGCTGCAAATTCTATTCGCTATATCTAAAATAGTTGAAGAAAATAATAAAACAACAACAGCGGTAAATAGAAAACATAGGCGGCAAAACATTCATTTAACCAAAAAATCATTCAAAAAACGATCAATTCACCCATTTCAAAAGACCATTTAAAAGATTGAAAAATTCACCTTCAAAATTGAAAAAAACACCAATTAACGATTTCGCATTTCTCCCATACCTTTGCAATGTCGATAAGGAACAAAAGTTTCTTGCGAAACAAACAAAAGAACAAAACAATAAAATTAGTATATAAACAATTAAAGAAACATTGCCTATTAGAAACAAACAAAATCATTCCTCTCGGAAGTTACTTCTTTTTCCTTATATAATATAAGGGCTTCCTATTAAAAAGAAAATGATGTTTTAACAAAACAAACGACCCTCATCCTTTAGATGACTCTCCTAAAAAAAAGAAAAAACAATTAGCGTATTATACATACATAGTATAATATGCAAACCCTAAAAAAAAGAATTATAGCATCACACATTAAAATCAAAACTAAAATGAAAGTAAAGAATTTATTATTAGCAGGTTTGGCAGTAGCAGCCATGACAGCTTGTAGCAATGACGAAATCATTGACAATGATGGAATCCAAACAAATGGTGAAAATGCAGCAATGCAAATCAATTTCCAGTTTCCCACAACTAGAGTTGTATCAGATGGTGGCACAAATGCAGGTATAGATATTGAGTATGCAGCTACTGAAATTACAGCAGTTTTAGAGTACACTGAAACAAACAAAAGAATTGTTGTAAAAGGATTAACCTTTGGTCAACAAACTGAAAGTGGTGCTAGAATATACAGCACAGAGAAATTCCAAGTTGAAGCAGGAAACAATGTAAAGGTTTACGCATTTATTAATCCTATTATGGAGATACCAACAACTGGTTTGGAGAATTTAAAGGTTGGAAAACAAAAATTACCAAGTGAAGGTTTGGATTATATAGCTGAAACAATAGCTAAATCTGGTAATTTTATGATGAGCAATGTTAATGGAGAACCTACTGTAATAAAAGCAATTGTAGGTGGAACAGATACCAATACAGCAAACATTAGCGTTGAACGAATCAGTGCAAAATTAACAGAAGAGACAAAGCGCTCTATAGACAACAAATATGAATTAACAACTCCCACTTTCGTAGGACCAAAGGTGTATGTACAAATTTTGAGCCATACATACACTAATCTAGCTGACGATTCTTATGTACTTGGTGGTAGAAATGCAGCATGGTCGTCATTCTTACACCCATATAAAACAGGTGAAGTAAGTGAGACTGATTACAGATGGTTGAATGCAACAGGAACAACATACGTACTCGAAAATTTAGGTAGTGAATGGAATACAGCAACTAGCACCAGCGTTCTTTATCAAGGACAAGTTTTCTTCGAAAATGACGGAAATCAAGAAATAGCAGGAACATTCTACAGCAGACCTAAATTACAAAGTGATGGTGAAACATGGAAAGTTCAAATTTACAAGAATTGGGAAGAATTATGTGCAGATGTTGATCTTACTGGTATTGGAGAAAATGACGACGTAGCTTTGGCTAACAGAAGTATCATGAGATATGCAGGAGGAAAATGCTATTATCAAGCACCTATCGAGCATTTTGGTGTTGGAGCTAATATCGCTCGCAATAACTGGTACCAACTAAAAGTTACTTCTATTGCTGATTTAGGTTATCCGAAACCTGTACCTCCAACTCCTGAAAATGAAACGAAATTAATGATGAGTGTTACTATAGCTCCTTGGACTATCCATATCAATAATGTTGGTCTTTAATCAACTATAATAAATTAATTTAGGGAGAAGTCTCTTCTCCCTAAATTATACTCCGAAAGAAGAGAGTATCACATTCAAACAAAACATCCGCTCTTTAAAAGCATAAAAAGTAAAAACAATGAAACGAATCCTAACTACCATACAAGAAAAAGCAAATAACATATTGTTATTCACAATATTGGCTGGTGCAATTACATCTTGTGATTCCATTTTGGATTACAATGAGAATTGTGACATCGAATATTGTGTCAAGTTCAAGTATGACTACAATATGGAAGAAAAGGATGTATTCGCCGAACAAGTAAGAACTGTTACTCTTTACGCTTTTGACGATAATAACAATCTTGTTTTCCAGAACACCGATGAAGGTGAGCCATTAGGAGAAGAAACCTACGCGATGAACGTAGATATAGATCTCTCGCAATACCACCTGGTGGTATGGGCAGGATTAAATGATGAATCATTTGCAGTCCCTTTGCTATATCCCAATCAAGCTAAAATTGACGAATTAAGAGTAAAAACATTACGCAAAGAAGCTACTCGCAGCACCACCGAGGATGAAAAGGGACAATACATAGTAGACAACAGCCTACATTCACTCTGGCATGGAGAGGTTAAAAAAGGAACTACCACTCGTAGCGGCAGACAGCAAATCACCGAAGTCTCATTAGTAAAAAATACCAATACAATCCGTGTCGTTGTAGCACAAGTAAACCAATCAGGAGGACCTGTAACCCGCTTGACACAAAAAACTTTCGAATGCGCCATATACGACAATAATGGTTACATGAACTATGACAACACGCTATTAGAAGATAACTTATTGACTTACAAGCCATACAATGTCACATCGGATGTAGTCAGTACCCGAGCTTTTAGTTCTGCAGATGAACCTGCCAAACAATACAAGGGTATCGTTAGCGAAATGAGCGTGGCAAGACTTGTGGAAAGCCAAAAGCCGGAGTTGACAATCAAAAATACTGCTACTCAGGAAGTATTATTCCAAAGTTCCGACTTGGTGAAATACTTCGAAGAAGTAGATGCCGAAAAATATAAAGATCGTAATTATTCTCTTCAAGAATACTTAGACCGAGAAGATAAATATGAACTAGTGATTTTTGTAGATGAGAAATTGGCACTCATCAAAACTGTAATCCAAGTAAACGACTGGATCATCCAACTCAATGATATCGAACTTTAAAATAAAGCAAAAAATGAAATACTCTCATTTGACATATTATCTGCTAGCTATCTTATGCATGATGGCAACATCGTGTGTCTCAGACGGAGTCATGGGTGATTGTCCGATCGATAACAACGACCAAGCAGTACTAATAGAAGGTGGCAAAGTCAATTTCGCATTGACTTTCCCGACTTCTTCCACACGAGGCATAAATGGCTCATCAGAAGGTTTAGCAAGCGAACGAACAATTAACGATGTTCAAGTATACACTTTCGTAGGAGGAAAATTCGTTGAGAAAGTAAAGTATATTCTGATAAGCGGCACCAACGGAGATGCAACCCGCTTTGTAGAAGGAAAACTGACAGAGACATATATGACAGGAACCGCTATGGATTTTGTGGTAATGGTGAATACGGAAAGTAAGGGTGTGCAATCTCCTACCATGACAAAAGGAAACAGTAAAGCTGATTTATATAAACAATTGGTTTATAGTTATGAAGGTAAAGACTGGTCAACAAATATTCCGATGTGGGGAGAGGGAACTATCGCATCCATTCAATCGGGAGAATATAATATAGGAGAACTTACATTGCAACGTGCTATTGCCAAAGTGAATGTAACGGTGAATGACGGTAAAGGATTGGAAAACTTTGAAATCACCAATGTAAGTTTACACAATTACAATAATGGCGGATATTGTGCTCCGACCGAAACGAGTGATCAACCTTCTATCCCGACCAATGTTGCTAAAGCAACAACACCTCTGTCTACCGGCTCCCTGAGCGGAACGCAAGGCAATAATATTGAGAATAAATTCTATATCCCAGAACATAAGAACATAGGTGTAGATAAAGCTGAACAGCTCTATTTGAAGATAGAAGCAAAAGTGAAAGGAAAGACTATTTATTATGATATTATGTTCAGTGAAAATGGAAGTGATTATGATGTGCTTCGTAACTATATGTATGTATTCAATATTACTAATGTAAAGATGGATATTGATGTAGAATCAACTCTAGAATATGAAGTAAAAACATGGGATGAAGAAACCATTCATATTCCGTCATTCAATTAATACAAGGAGGAAAATTATATGAAAAAGCAAAACAACATATTGGAGGTAATAAAGAATATAATATATTTGACGTTCGTATGCGCATTCCTCAACGCCTGTACAGATCAAGAAATATATAAACCATCAACTGTAAAAGAAGGAATTCCTGTAAAAATCAACTTTGGTATTTCTACTCCGGGAATGGATAAAGTTACAACTCGATCACTCACTGAAGAAGGTGAAAGTCAAGTTAATGATCTCTATTTACTAGTGTTCAATAAAGACGGTAACAACCTAAAAACAAGAAAATTTTATTCTACAAATGAAATTTCAAGTTCTTTGGGAAATAAAAGTAAAGGCACTCTAGTATTAGAAACGACTAGCGGAGAAAGTCGTATTTATGCCATAGCAAATGTAGAAACCACAGAATTAAATGGAACGAGCATACGCGAAGAACTGGATAATGTTAATTCAGTCAATGATTTGTTCAATGTAACCGCATCACTAAAGGACAGTAACATTGAACGTGTACAAGCTTCTCTGACAATGAGTGGTACTTTTGAACAAAAAGGATTTTCTGAATCCCTGCAAAAACAAGGTTATTGCACCATTCCAGAAACAAATAGTACATTAGATGGTAAAATATATCTTTCACGTCTAGATTCTCATATTACATTCAAAATATCAACAGCATCTAATGTAGAGTTCACTCCCACTAGCTGGCAAGTGAAATATATACCTCTAAAATCAACAGTCATTGCCCAAAACAAAAGTTTAATTGAGACAACAAATGACTATGCAGATAGTAAAACATATACTGGGTTTGGAACTAATGAAGAAGGTGGTATCCAATACCGAACTTTCGATTTTTATATGTTAGAAAGTATCAAGAAAGCTATTACTGCTGACGACGGAACTAAAATTGCTTCAGATGAAGAAGTCAGTAAAATGACAGACGAAAATAAACAAATTGAATACGCAAAACGCGAAAAAGAAATAAAAACACCGGAAGATAATGACGGAAAAGTTAAAAATACAGGCATATACAAATATTCTGAACCCTATGCGACTTTTGTAGAAATCAAAGGTTCACTGGAAATTAAACTAGACAATGGTCGTACACGCATAGCTACTGTGACTTATGTAATCCATTTGGGAGGTGGAACCACTAACCCATCTAACTTTACTAGTGAACGAAATACAAAATACACATATCTGATGAAGATTAATGATGTAGAGAATATTATCGTTGAAGTAAAAAAGCAGGACAAAGAACCACGTCCAGGTGCTGAAGGAGATGTAGTTGACTCAAAAAATGATGTACGTACTTTGGATGCACATTATAATTGCTTCGTTATGGGATTTAGTTATAAAGATGTAGCCGGAGACGGAGATACACCAGCATTAAAATTTGTAGTAAAAACTCCCTTCGGACAAGTAACAGAAGCTAGTAGACCTGATGACCCTAATAGTAATGAAGCCAAGCAAGACTATCATTGGATTCAGTTCAAATCACATGGAAATAACAATAGTTCTGAGACATTGCAATTATATAATAAAACAGGATTAATAGACTTGTTCGGATTAGCAAGGGATGTAATGGATCGCTACGAAAACGACAAAGATATAAAGAAGAATAAAGATAAATTATATTACTATACAGTATTTGTAGATGAATATTATTACACCAAAGCCCCTAAAGGTAAGGAAAATGAATGGGGAAGTAATCCTACAACGTATTGGCACCATTTCGCTAATCAAGAAAATCGGTATGCGATGTTAGTGTATGCCCCTACCTATAGCAAAGACGGTGAAAGCAGTTATGCTGAAGCTCAATATATGGTTAGTCAACGTTCCATACAGACATATTACAGCACAGAATCTGAAATAGCATTAGGTATGGAACACAAAAATGAATCAGGTTACGGTGAATGGGAAAATCCTAGTTCCGATTTAGATTCACATAACGGATTATGGAATACATGGAATTACATTGCCAATAAGCAATGGGGAACTTATGTTAACAGAACCAAGTGGGATCAGAACGAGAACACTTATACCACGAACAGTAAAGCTAAAGTTTTAGCGCGTTGTTTGTCACGCAATCGCGATGAGGATGGCAATGGTTATATTTCAGCAGACGAAGTAAAATGGTATGTACCTACAAGCGAACAATTAATGGGTATGTATCTTGGAGCAGAAAGCCTTCCATCACCATTGTTTGATGCAAATAATATTTCATTCACATACGAAGAAAGAATAAATTATCACTATCCTACAAGTGACAATAAGAGAATTTGGTCAGAGGAAGGTGCCTCTGTCGGTAATTTCGATGAAGGTTGGGGGGCAGGAAATACCCCAAAAAATTTCAGATGCGTACGTAATTTAGGTATAGATAAAAAGAAGATTTCACAAGATGATTATCCTAAAAATGCCTTTGACTATAAAGCAAGTGGGACTATGATTAAAATAAATAATCAAACAATAAGTTCAGCTTCCAATGTATTTAGTATGAGCAGATTGACAGAACAGAATATTCGTTCTAGTTTTTCATCAGGAGAAATAAGCTTACATAACAACTTTGAGAACAATAACAAACCTTCCAAAGCATTCCAAATGGCAAATGATTTCTATAAACCTGACCGACAAGGAGGAAAGGTTGTAAAAGACAAAGATACAGACAATTATATTTCATTACACACATGGGATGTAATTATACGATCATATTGGTATGAAACTATAAATGAAGGCACGTCGTGGTATCCAAGATATATTGACTATCTTACTACTGATCTAGACAATAGTTTATGCAAGAATTATTCAGAAGGCTATAATGACCCTGGTCATTGGAGAGCGCCTAATCAAAGAGAATTAATGCTAATGTTTATTCAAAATAAGGATTTTGTAAGATATGGTGGTACTGCTGGAAGTTTTTCCCGTACAGAATGGAAATACGAAACAGTAAAAGGTGAGATAGGAAAAAGAAAATTTGCGGTTAGTCCTATAAGCAATGGCAAGACAAATTTATATCTAGCAAAAGCAGATGAAGATGGTAAATTTTACATCCGTTGCGTACGCGATGTAGAAATAGTGAAATAAAAACCAATAAAGACAAATATTATGACACAAAAAGACATCCTGCAACTAGAATCATCAGATATGCGCCAAGCCTATCTGTTTGAAGAGAATGGACGCTGGTATGCTTACGAACATTCAGCCAACCGGATCGAGAAATTTGTGAAAGGCTTTGTAGACTTCAAACACAAAGTGCAAGATGTCTGCGGTCGGATAAAAGTAGAAATCGACCTCAGTATTTTGGAAAAGTGTTCCATCACGCTGTGTGAAGATTCGCTGCTTGTACTTGATTGCCCTGCAGCATAAAAAACTGTAGAAGAGTATAAGCTTCATAACTCGTAGTAAGAAATTACACAATATATTGTTTGTTTTGTTTGTGTTCCTCAATCCACTCAGAGGCAGCTTGTGAAAGTAGCGCTGAGTGGGTGGGGATTTTTTGTGCAAAAAGAAAATGAAAGGAGAACAAATGATGATGACAAATAAAAAAATAAAGATTAATGGATGTACTCCTATAGAAGACTTGATCACCGAAGATTTTGGTGCTATAGGAACCCCCGAAAGAGATGAATTCGAGCGAGGATGCGAAGCCTTTATCATATGGGACGAAAAATAAGTTTCACGATTTGGTGATTTTGACAGGAAAACATGGAAACATAAGTTATAATTCGCGAAATGTCTTCAGATTGCATTGCCCATAAGAAAGGCTTCCAACCCGTAGAAGCCTTTTTAACTTGTCAAAGTGATAGCTTCATGTCAATGAAGCAAAAATGATAGCTATATTTACAAAGCTTGTTTTGTTTGTGAACAACAATTCACCGGAAGCATAAGTTATGATTCGCAGGAGTTCACATGATTTGCATATCTGATTATTTATTGCGTTCTTTGTATTACATAAAATGTATAACGTAAAAGATGAACGACTTCGAGGAATACATAAGACAGAGCGAACCGCATAAGCGGGAGAAAGGATACGCTTGGCAAACAGCCATTGGCCTGCAAGCTGTTGATGGTCTTAAACCTTCGGAATATTTGAAGGAAAAAGCCCGCCAACACATTGAAGGGGATATCACTATTGACGAGGTCAAACAATTAGTTGATAGTTATTACAAATCAAAGGTTGCCCGTTCATCTAGCGAAGATCGTACGGAAGAAGCCGATAAAGTCTCAGCCAGAATAACAGAGATCCTTTCGGAGAATACATTCACATTCTCACCTATCGAATACTTGGCTATTCATCGGCATTTATTTGAAGGCATATTCAGCCATGCCGGACAAATACGGGATTACAATATTACAAAGAATGAATGGGTACTGAAAGGAGCAACAGTACTTTATGCCAGTGCAGGAAGTATCCGCGAAACCTTGGAATATGATTTCTCTCAAGAAAAGATTTTTGATTATAAAAATCTGAATATAGATGAGGCCATCAGACATATTGCCCGATTCGTTTCTGGAATATGGCAAATACACGCCTTTGGTGAAGGAAATACACGCACAACAGCCGTATTCACGATCAAATATCTGCATACTTTTGGATTCAATTTCAGTAACGAGACCTTCGCCAACCATTCTTGGTACTTCCACAATGCTCTCGTCAGAGCTAACTATAATGACCTAACCAAAGGTGTGTATGCCACGACCGAATTTTTAGAAAAATTCTTCAGAAACCTGATTCTCAACGAACAAAATGAACTTAAAAATCGAAATCTACAGATCGACGAAATCGAAAAGGAAGCCATTCAAAGTGCAAAACAGACTGATATGGATATCCCAAAGTGCAAAAATTGCACTTTAGACTGCACTTTGGAAGAGATAGCCGTACTTAACTACCTCAAAGAAAAACCAAATGCAACACAAAAAGAAATAGCACAGCACATAGGAAAATCTGAGAGAACCGTCAAATCCATGACCGTAAACTTAAGTGAAAGAGGTATTATAGAACGCAAAAACGGACGTCGTAATGGCTTTTGGGAGATCAAGAAATGAATATCTTATGTGAGTGATTCTTTGCATATCTGATTATTTATTGTGTTCTTTGTATTACATAAAATGTATAACGTAAAACATGTAATAGCCATGAAGCCTAATAATCCTTTCCTCGTATCACTACTTTAATAAATAAAGAACTAATCTACAACACCCCGGACGGATATATCGTCTACGACCGCTTCTTTGGGAAATGGCTGAAAGATACAGTGATATAACTGAAACTTATTTAAGTTATTTAGAAAAAGGATGGAATAACAGCACAAAATTACTATTTTTGTTTCGTTAATACGTTTAGACAAAGATTTTATGAACAAAGAATATTATCCTAACAATGATTATTCATATAATGCAGATGACGTAAGCTTCAGAATGCAGCATCTACGCATGGCTGACTTTATCGCCATGGTGGATAACCATAAACTGGATTTATTCGAAAATGACACAGAACTCAGCAAATATCTGAATGCGTGGAGCAACAAGAGAAAAAGTCTTTTTATCGAATCTTTGATGATTAAAATTCCAATTCCATTGTTCTACATTGATGGCAGTCAGCCGACATGGAAAATCATTGATGGCATCAAACGACTATTTGCTGTATACGATTTCATACAAGGTAAATATAAACTAGAAGGTCTGCAATATCTGAAAAGAGAATGTGAAGGATGCTCTTTTTCTGAACTATATGGGTATTTGTCCTCCAGAATTATGGAAGCAGAGATCATGGTTTATATCATAAATCCCGGTACTCCCCAGCAAGTAAGATACGATATTTACCAACGACTGAATCTGGACAGACGAGGAATTATCTGGAACAAAATTCAGCATGTATTCTTTCGGGAGCTTTCTACGGAATTCTTCAGGCCATTAGCAGAGTCCGAAGCTTTCAGAAACATTGCCGGCCCATATTACTCACCACAGAGACTGGAAGATAGAAAACTTGTAATGAGATTTGCAGCTTTCTGTATCTTCGGATATGAGAATTTTAATGGAGATATTGAAACTTTTATCTCTAATGCTCTGTTATCTCTCAAATACAATAACTATCCGTTAAATGAATTAGCAGAGAGATTCTATATAGGAGCAGAAAGAACATTCTACTTGTTTCAAGATGGAGATAAAGATAGAGTAACTTTAGCAAGAGATATGCTAGATGCTCTGACATGGAATATGTCTGAACTTCCAAGTTATGATTTTGATTTATTAATGGAGAAGAAACAATATTTCCTGAATGAATATGAAAGGTTCAAAGTTGATTATTTCCACTTACAGCAACCAACAAATACAGTATATAAGGTAAAAAGGAGATTCAGAGGCATCAATGAATTAATAAAGAAATGCATCAATTAAAATGATAAAGAATATCAAACTGAAAAATTTCAAAGTTTTCGAAGACGAAGATATAGAATTGGCGCCACTAACTTTGATTACCGGTATCAATGGTATGGGAAAATCGAGCGTCATACAGTCTCTCCTACTACTAAAGCAAAGTTATGAGATCGGTTATCTGGAACTAAAAAAACAGGTTGATTTATCCAATGACTATATTGACCTGGAATCAGCAGAAAGCCTATGCTATACAATGGCTAAAAGCAGAACTGTAGATGTAGGAATTACATTGGATAATGGTGACTCCCACCAATGGAGTATAAACGCTTCCGACCCCAAACAGAAAATTCTGGATTGTCAATACACCGGCAATGGGAATTTATCAGACATCTCTTTATTTAAAAATGACTTCATTTTTCTGGAAGCAGAAAGATGGGGACCAAGAAGCGTATATAACAAAAAAGAAACAAGAAATTATAATACCAAACTAGGAATACAAGGTGAACTAACCCCCGCCTATCTGCTTGATGCAATTGCGAACAATGAAAAGATCGGCATGGAAGGCATGAAGCACCCCAATGTAGTGGACGGTTCCGATCAGCTATACGAAAATTTGAATGCATGGATGGAAGAAATCGTCCATCTGCCACTCAGAGCAAGAGTAACAGAAGTAGATGAATCGACAGTCAAACTCCTTTATAATATTGAAGGATCACTGGGAAGAAGCTACTCTGCCCTGCAAGTAGGATTCGGACTTACCTTCTGTCTACCTATTGTCGTAGCACTACTAAAGGCACGAAAAGGAGATTTACTTATTATTGAAAACCCGGAAGCACACTTGCATCCTGCTGCGCAAGCCAAACTCGGTATGCTTATCTGCCTCGCTGTGCATAATGGTGCGCAGATTATTATCGAATCACACAGCGACCATATATTAAATAGCCTGCGATACTCATTCAAAAAAGGAATATTGACCAACGAACAAGCCAAAGTGCTATTTATACGCCGAATTATCGCTGACGGAAAAGTTTATCCGGATCTCGATTATATTGAAATAAAAGAGAATGGGAAATTGAGTCACCGACCAGATGACTTCTTCGACACATGGGACAAAATGCTAACTGAACTAATCTGAAAAAATGGACGCTTATCTGAATGAATTGTCACTATGTACCTATCCTACACATGAGGCAGCCCGAGATTCTTTCAAGAACTTTGGAGAATGTATGAAATTATTAGGCGGCTTTGGAATAACCTGCATTCGTGTACCGGAGGACTTGGGCAACCATTGTTTTATTCATGGGACTTCTTATTATCAAATTATACGGGACAATAATTTTATCGATGATGAAGACCTGAGAACGTTAATGAAAAGTGCATTGGGCACCCTGTTTCAGGAAAAGGAAATAGAAGATAAATATTACATAACAGACATGAATATAGGCAATGTCCCATGCAAAGGACTGGGTCTTGCCTGCGAACAGGTAACTAATTCTGTTGCTATTAGTTTTACACATGAGAAGTGGACAGCACCTACATATTGGGTATCGATCACTGTACTTGATGACGAAGCCGAACCGGAATCTTTTTTATCAGAAACGCGCAATATATGCAACCAGCAACAATGCCAGACACACAAAGATTCTTTGATAAAGAGAAAAGCATTTCTAGTACAAACCGGTTACGAATTATGGTTAAAAAGAAACGAATTATTCCCAAATCTCAAGTTCTGTGAAGGTGTAAAAGCACAAATGAAATCACTCAAGAACGCAACTTCTGAATTAGAACAAGTGATCATCAAACTATGTGAGCTACAATCTGTTGCTTCAAGGTGTACGATAGAAAAAGGAATACAGGAAAGTGATTTTACCTCTAAAGTAAGTTACGAATCAAGACAACGCGAAAAAGATTTACGAGACAGATTGACATTTCTCTGTCCGGACGGAAAGAATCATCTATGTTCATGGCATGCTCGTTACACACCAGGAGCGGGAAGAATTCATTTCTATCCTGTAGAAAGTGACAAAGTCTTTTATATTGCTTATATTGGTCCCAAAATTATACAAGAGTAATTGTATATTGATAACACAGGTAATTGAACAGAGGCAATCTGAAAATGAAAACTTTTCGAAACATATCTACTTTTTATCACATTATCTTTGTTTATCTCTTATAAACCTGTATATTTGAAGTATTATAACTGATACATTTATATTAATACAGAATTACTATGAGTCATACCATCTTCCTAATCATCGCCCTCGTCACTACAGGAATTTTTCTTATTCAATTCGTATTATCCATTTTCTTCGGAGACATAGATGCAGATGTGGACGTGGATGCTGATATCAGCAGCGTAGTATCTTTCAAAGGTCTCACCCACTTCGGGATCGGATTCGGATGGTATATGTATCTCGTAGGAAATGCCGATATAGCAAGTTATGCAATCGGAATTCTGGTAGGTCTGTTCTTTGTCTTTGCCGTATGGTTTCTTTATAAGAAAGCCTATCAACTGCAGCAAGTGAACCGGTCTGAAGAGACCGATCAATTGGTAGGACGGGAATGTACCATTTACTTCAAGCAAAGTGATAACAAATATACCGTACAGACAAACCGGGACGGCGCCATGCGCGAAGTGGACGTGATCTCCGAAACCGGAAAAGCATATCAGACCGGAGACAGAACAATCATCAGCAGCTACAAAGACGGAACTTTATACATTAAATAACTATTCAAATACACAATTTTATGACACAAGAAATGCTAATCATGGCTGCTATACTAGTGGCGGTCATTCTGCTTACTTTTATCGGTATCCTGTCGCGTTACCGTAAATGTAAGAGTGACGAAGTCCTCGTAGTATATGGTAAAACAGGGGGAGAAAAGAAATCAGCCAAGTTATATCACGGTGGAGCCGCTTTCGTATGGCCGATCATTCAGGGCTACGAATTCCTTTCTATGAAACCACTGCAGATAGACTGTAAACTGACAGGCGCCCTATCTGCCCAAAATATCCGTGTGGACGTACCCACTACCATCACCGTAGCTATCAGCACAGACCCGGAAGTGATGCAAAATGCTGCCGAACGTATGCTGGGACTGACAATGGATGACAAACAGAACCTGATTACGGATGTAGTATACGGTCAGATGCGTCTGGTGATTGCGGACATGACTATCGAAGAGCTGAACTCCGACCGCGATAAATTCTTGTCGAAAGTAAAAGACAACATCGACACGGAACTCCGCAAGTTCGGTTTATATCTGATGAACATCAACATCAGTGATATCCGCGACGCTGCCAACTACATCGTCAACCTGGGTAAGGAAGCTGAAAGCAAGGCTCTGAACGAGGCACAAGCCAACATCGAAGAACAGGAAAAGCTGGGTGCTATCAAAATTGCCAATCAGATAAAGGAACGTGAAACAAAGGTTGCGGAAACCCGCAAAGACCAGGATATCGCCATCGCCGAAACCAAGAAGCAACAGGAAATCTCTGTAGCGAACGCGGATAAGGAGAGAATCTCTCAGGTAGCCTTTGCCAACGCAGAAAAAGAATCGCAAGTGGCCAAAGCGGAAGCGGAAAAGAATATCCGCATCGAGCAGGCAAACACCGAAAAGGAAAGCCGTGTTGCCGAACTGAACTCCGACATGGAAATCAAACAGGCAGAAGCTGCTAAGAAAGCGGCTATCGGACGTAATGACGCACAAAAAGAAGTGGCCTTATCAAATGCCGAATTAGCCGTCACACAGGCAAATGCTGACAAGCAAGCCGGTGAAGCCGCTGCAAAATCGGAAGCTGCCGTACAAACTGCCCGGGAAATCGCCCAAAAAGAAGTGGAAGAAGCAAAAGCAAAGAAAGTAGAATCTTCACTGAAAGCTGAAAAGATCGTTCCGGCAGAGATCGCAAGGCAGGAGGCTATCCTTCAGGCAAATGCCATCGCCGAAAAGATTACCCGTGAAGCAGAAGCACGTGCGAAAGCGACGTTGGCACAAGCGGAAGCGGAAGCAAAAGCCATCCAACTGAAACTGGAAGCGGAAGCAGAAGGTAAGAAGAGGTCATTGCTCGCAGAAGCAGAAGGTTTCGAGGCTATGGTCAGAGCAGCAGAATCGAACCCTGCCATCGCCATCCAATACAAGATGGTAGACCAATGGAAGGAAATTGCCGGAGAACAAGTGAAGGCTTTCGAACACATGAACCTGGGCAATATCACCGTATTCGACGGAGGAAACGGAGGTACAAGCAATTTCCTCAGTTCACTGGTGAAAACAGTAGCCCCAAGTCTCGGTGTACTGGATAAACTGCCTATCGGCGAAACGGTAAAGGGTATCATCAACCCGGAAAGCAAAACAGAAGAGAAACCTGCCGGAAAGCCGGAGGAGAAAAAAGAAGAGAAGAAGAAATAACCAATAAATTATTTCATAGAGATTGCCTGCCTTCATTTCGAAGGTAGGCAATTTTTTATATCTTTGCGAGCAAAATATTAAAAATGAACAACCATAAACTTCGCCTTCTGCCTTTATTTATATTGATTACGGGACTTGTCACTCTTACTGCCGGCTGCAAAAAGAAAGATATGTCTCTCAAACTGAACGAGCCTCGCAACATCCGTGGTGTAGTCAGTTACAAACGTTCTTTCCCGGATTTGAATGACAAACATCTCGCGGTAGCCCAAGCTGTAGGCATCTGCCCGCCGGAGGACAGGGACGCCGCCGAAAAGATGAAAGAACAGCTTATCCATATCACCGACAACCAATTTTACACAGTAGACTCTCTGACGCATTCCATCCCCTATCTGGTCCCCCGCGCCAGTGAATTGCTCGACACCATCGGCTCCAATTTTCTTGATTCACTGACAGCAAAAGGGTTGAACCCAAATCAGATTATCGTCACTTCCGTACTACGTTCGCAGAGTGACGTGAAGCGTCTCCGCCGTCGGAATGGAAACGCTTCCGCAAACTCCGCCCATTGCTATGGCGCAACCTTTGACGTCAGCTGGAAACGATTCAAAAAGGTGGAAGACGAAGACGGACGTCCTCTGCAGGATGTCAATGCCGATACCTTGAAGCTCGTTCTGTCTGAAGTGTTGAGAGACTTGCGCCAAGCCGATAAATGCTACATAAAATATGAATTAAAACAGGGATGTTTCCACATCACTGCACGATGAGTATAAATTGCAATAAAATTCACCCGTAAACAGCCGAAGAATCCAAAACGTTTCACTAAATTTGCAGAAATTTTTCTTTAATACGATTCAATGATAGAGAAACTGATTGTTCTTGAGGATATTGACCCGGTTATTTTTTACGGCGTAAACAACGCCAATATACAGTTAATTAAAGCTTTATATCCGAAGCTACGCATCGTTGCCCGCGGCAATGTCATCAAAGTGCTGGGCGATGAGGAGGAAATGTGTGCCTTCGAAGAAAATATCACCAAACTCGAAAAATACTGTGCCGAATATAATTCGCTGAAAGAGGAAGTCATCATCGACATTATAAAAGGGAATGCTCCGCAAGCGGAACAGACCGGAAACGTAATTGTTTTCAGCGTTACCGGCAAGCCCATTATCCCACGAAGCGAGAACCAGCTGAAACTGGTGGAAGGCTTTGCCAAAAACGATATGGTATTCGCCATCGGCCCCGCCGGTTCGGGAAAAACATATACTGCCATAGCCCTCGCCGTCCGTGCGCTGAAAAACAAAGAGATCAAAAAGATTATCCTCAGCCGCCCCGCTGTAGAAGCCGGAGAAAAACTCGGTTTCCTGCCCGGCGATATGAAAGATAAGATCGATCCGTATCTGCAACCATTATATGATGCTCTGCAGGACATGATCCCCGCTGCCAAGTTAAAGGAATACATGGAATTGAACATTATTCAGATTGCTCCGTTAGCATTTATGCGTGGACGTACACTGAATGACGCAGTCGTAATCTTGGACGAAGCGCAGAATACCACTGCACAACAAATCAAAATGTTCCTCACCCGTATGGGTATGAATACCAAAATGATCGTTACGGGAGATATGACTCAAATTGACCTCCCCGCCTCACAAACTTCGGGACTGGTGCAAGCACTCCGCATCCTGAAAGGGGTAAAGGGAATCAGCTTTGTAGAATTGAACAAAAAAGATATTGTACGCCATAAACTGGTGGAACGCATCGTAGATGCTTACGAAAAATTCGACAAGGAGGCGAAAGCCGAAAGGGAGAAACGAAAGAATGAACAACTGGTTATCAACGGCGAACGACCGGTGAAACAGGTCAACAACTAGTCGTTTCTGTGATTTGTAACTTGTAATTTGTAATTATAATAAAACAATGAAAGCATTAACAAAAACAGATTTCAACTTTCCGGGACAAAAAAGCGTGTACCACGGAAAAGTGCGCGATGTGTACAACATCAACGGCGAAAAACTCGTCATGGTAGCAACCGACCGTATCTCGGCTTTCGATGTGGTTTTACCTGAAGGTATCCCTTACAAAGGCCAAATGCTGAATCAGATTGCAGCCAAATTCCTCGATGCCACTACTGACATCTGTCCGAACTGGAAAATGGCTACGCCGGACCCGATGGTTACTGTCGGAGTTTTGTGCGAAGGCTTTCCGGTAGAAATGATTGTACGCGGCTATCTGTGCGGTAGCGCATGGCGTACTTACAAAAGCGGCGTCCGCGAAATCTGCGGTGTGAAACTGCCGGATGGTATGCGCGAAAACGAGAAATTCCCGGAACCGATCGTCACCCCGACAACGAAAGCGGAAATGGGACTGCACGACGAAGATATCTCTAAGGAAGAAATCCTGAAACAAGGACTCGCTACTCCCGAAGAATATGAGACTCTGGAGAAATATACACTGGCTCTTTTCAAACGTGGAACTGAAATCGCTGCTGAACGCGGTCTGATCCTCGTTGATACAAAATACGAATTCGGCAAGCACAACGGTACTATCTATCTGATGGACGAAATTCATACACCGGATTCAAGCCGTTACTTCTACTCTGACGGCTATCAGGAACGCTTCGAAAAAGGCGAACCTCAAAAGCAGCTTTCTAAGGAATTCGTTCGTGAATGGCTGATGGAAAATGGTTTCCAAGGCAAGGATGGTCAGAAAGTTCCTGAAATGACTCCGGCTATCGTACAGAGCATCAGCGATCGTTACATCGAATTGTTCGAGAATATCACCGGTGAGAAATTTGTGAAAGAAGATACCAGCAACATCGCTGAACGTATCGAAAAGAACGTTATGAATTTCTTGAGCAAATAAGCATGGATTACCCACAACAACATATCAAGCCTTACAACGAAGACGGTAAGAAAACCGAGCAGGTGGAACGTATGTTCGATAACATTGCGCATGCTTACGACAAACTGAATCATACCTTATCTTTAGGTATAGACCGCAGCTGGCGCCGTAAAGCCATTGCCTGGCTCCGTCCCTTCCGCCCACAGCACATCATGGATGTTGCCACCGGAACGGGAGACTTCGCCATCCTCGCTTGCCGCGAACTGAATCCTGACGAACTGATCGGAACGGATATTTCGGAAGGCATGATGAACGTGGGTCGTGAAAAAGTAAAGAAGGAAGGACTCTCGGACAAAATTTCTTTTGCCCGGGAGGACTGCACTTCTCTCTCCTTTGCCGACAATAGATTTGACGCTATCACCGTAGCATTCGGTATCCGCAATTTTGAAGACCTGGACAAAGGCCTCTCCGAAATGTGTCGTGTACTGAAACCGGGCGGACATCTGGTTATCTTGGAACTGACTACTCCGGATCGCTTCCCCATGAAGCAACTGTTCGCCATCTACTCGAAAGTAGTTATCCCATTGCTTGGCAAACTCCTCTCCAAAGACAACAGTGCCTACCATTATCTGCCGGACACTATCAAAGTATTTCCCCAAGGGGAAGTCATGAAAGGAGTCATATCGAAAGCCGGATTCGGCGAAGTTCATTTCCGACGGTTGACATTTGGTATCTGCACACTTTATACAGCGACAAAATAATGAAGAATGATGAATAATTAATTTAATCCTTTCGTGTCATGGAAAAATACGGTTTAATCGGCTACCCCTTGCGACATTCGTTTTCAATCGGCTACTTTAACGAAAAGTTTAGGTCCGAAGGCATCAATGCGGAATATGTGAATTTCGAGATTCCCAATATCAATGATTTTATGGAAGTTATTGAAGAGAATCCCAACTTGTGCGGGCTCAATGTCACCATCCCCTACAAAGAGCAAGTGATTCCTTTTCTGAACGAACTCGATCGGGATACAGCTAAAATTGGCGCTGTAAACGTCATTAAGATTATCCGCCAACCGAAAGGAAAAGTAAAACTGGTCGGCTACAATTCCGACATCATCGGTTTTATACAATCTATTCAGCCGCTGCTACAACCTCAGCACAAAAAAGCACTGATCCTCGGCACCGGAGGTGCTTCCAAAGCTGTTTATCACGGACTCAAGAATCTGGGTATCGAAAGCGTGTTTGTATCGCGGACACACAAGACCGACGATATGCTGACTTACGAAGAACTGACTCCGGAAATCATGGAGGAATACACCGTAATCGTCAACTGTACTCCGGTAGGAATGTACCCCAAAGTAGATTTCTGCCCCAACATTCCTTACGAACTGCTCACTCCAAACCATTTGCTTTACGATTTGTTATATAATCCGAACGTCACTCTTTTCATGAAAAAGGGAGAAGCACAAGGTGCTGTTACGAAAAACGGTTTGGAAATGCTACTTTTACAGGCATTTGCCGCTTGGGAAATATGGCACCGATAAGATAAAGGTGCTGACAGCCGTTTTCTGATAGAGTTAAGAATATGGGCGTGATATTTTAATTGAGGGGATTTATTATGAAGAAAAGAGCAGTCTACAGCATTATTATTATCATGCTGGTACTTACCAGTTGCACAATCGGCGGGAGTTTCTACATGTTGAACTTCTCCTTGACGCCGAATGCCAAAATATTGTCTAAAGACGCCGATTCATATCCCTATATGTACAGAAACTATCCTTTCCTGCGTCCGTGGGTGGATAGCCTGAAACAAGTGAATGCTCTGAAGGATACATTCATTATCAATCCGCAAGGCATACAGTTACACGCTTTTTACATCGCCGCACCTGCTCCAACCAGTAAAACGGCGGTAATCGTTCACGGATACACCGACAATGCTATCCGTATGTTCATGATCGGCTATCTGTATAATCGTGATCTGGGATATAATATCCTGCTTCCCGACTTGCAACATCAGGGAGAGAGCGAAGGACGAGCCATCCAAATGGGATGGAAAGACAGGATCGATGTTTTGCAATGGATGAACATTGCAAATGAAATCTTTGGAGACAGTACTCAAATGGTAGTACATGGTATCTCAATGGGAGGTGCCACCACAATGATGGTATCCGGCGAAAAGCAGCAACCTTATGTGAAATGTTTTGTAGAGGATTGCGGCTACACCAGTGTATGGGATGAATTTTCGCACGAACTCAAATCTTCCTTCCACCTGCCTGCTTTCCCGTTAATGTACACTACAAGCTGGTTATGCGAGAAAAAATACGGATGGAACTTCAAAGAAGCTTCCTCGCTAAAGCAGGTAGAGAAATGTGAGCTGCCCATGCTGTTTATTCATGGAGACAAAGATACATATGTCCCCACATGGATGGTTTATCCGCTCTATGAAGCAAAGCCGGAACCCAAAGAACTCTGGATCGTACCGGGAGCAGCCCATGCCCTCTCGTACAAAGAGAATAAACAGGAATACACCGACAAAGTACGGGATTTCGTCGGGCGGTATATTCATTAAACCTATTATAACAAGGAGTTTTGGAATCATAACAGAAAAAGTTTCTATATTTGCAAATGTAAAATGATTGTTATGAAATCAATATTGACGCTTATACTTGCTACTTTTCTACTGATTCCACTGCAAGCCCAAGAAAAGGTATATACGGTAGACAACTTGCCAAAAGTACATCTGCAAAATAAAATGCAGTATGTATGCAATCCGGCAGGGATACTTTCGCAAGCTGCTTGTGACACAATAGACACTATGCTCCACGCTCTGGAACAACAGACGGGGATTGAAACGGTAGTTGCCATAGTTCCTTCGATTGGTGATATGGAGTGTTTTGATTTTTGCCATCAGCTGCTCAATCAATGGGGAGTAGGCAAGAAAGGAAAAGATAACGGACTCGTTATCCTGTTAGTCACCGACCAACGCTGCATCCAGTTTTACACCGGATACGGTTTGGAAGGGGTACTTCCCGATGCAATATGCAAACGTATCCAGACTAAGTACATGATTCCATATCTGAAAGACGGCAACTGGAATGAAGGAATGGTAGCCGGAATCCGGGCGACTTGCCAGCGACTTGACGGATCAATGGAAAATGAATCGCTTTCTGAATCGAATAATGAATCGATGGATTTCATTTTCGCTGTTATCCTGTTCGCTGTAATCGGTGTAGGGATAGCGTTCTTTGCCGCAAGAAATCAGAGCCGTTGCCCCAAATGCGGGAAACATGCCCTGCAAAGAACCGGAAGCAGACTTGTATCACGTGTCAATGGGGTAAAGACGGAAGATGTCACCTATACTTGCAAGAACTGCGGAAATACAATCATACGTCGTCAGCAAAGCTACGATAGCGACTATCACAACAGAGGGGGTGGCGGAGGCGGTCCGTTCATCGGCGGATTCGGAGGCGGCGGATTCGGAGGCAGTGGCGGAGGCTTTAGCGGAGGCAGCTTCGGTGGAGGAATGGGAGGCGGCGGTGGAGCCGGTTCACGATTCTGATCCCTACAGATAATATTAAATAATCAAATACTCATCAAAAAGTAAGAAACATGAAAAAGTCAATTATCATCATTTTAGCCGTTGTGGCTATCCTTGTCATATGGGCAGTCAGTGTATATAACGGTCTTGTCACCATGGATGAGAATGTTAGCGGACAATGGGCCAATGTAGAAACCCAATACCAACGTCGCGCAGACCTGATACCCAATCTTGTAAACACCGTAAAGGGATATGCTTCTCATGAAAAAGAGACATTGGAAGGAGTGGTAGAAGCACGTAGCAAAGCCACACAGATCAAAGTGGATGCCGAAGGTCTGACTCCGGAAAAGCTGGCAGAATATCAAAAAGCACAGGGTGCTGTAACGTCTGCACTTGGCAAATTATTGGCTATCACAGAGAATTATCCTGACTTGAAAGCCAATCAGAATTTCCTTGAATTACAGGCACAGCTGGAAGGTACCGAAAACCGTATCAATGTAGCCCGTAAAAACTTCAATGATGCGGCACAATCGTACAACACCAATATCCGCCGTTTCCCGAAGAATATATTTGCAGGGATGTTCGGATTCGATAAGAAAGCATACTTTGAAGCGGAAGAAGGAAGCGAAAAAGCTCCGAAAGTAGAGTTCTAAAGGATGATTTCTTAAAGAACTTCCAAGCTAAAATCGGAATCGCCGTTACCTGATTTATTCAGATAACGGCGATTCCAGCTCTTAACCACCACGAAAGGACTTCCATAAAAGAGCGTTAAAAAGGAACTTTTGCTCCTGTCTCTTTAACGGTTTAACTAGTCTCTTTCCACTATCAATCAGCATAATGATTAAAATAATACGAACCATTAATTAACACTTTTATGTTTTATTCTTCTTCCGGACGAAGCTTGATAAACAAATAGTTGGCTGTACGAAAAAAAAGCAGTACTTTTGCAGCCGTATACAAAAAATAATTCTTTAACTCATGAGTAATCAACGATACATGATGCGGGGCGTAAGCGCATCAAAAGAAGATGTGCACAACGCCATCAAGAACATCGACAAAGGAATTTTCCCAAAAGCATTCTGCAAAATTATTCCCGATATACTGGGTGGGGACCCGGAATATTGCAACATCATGCACGCCGACGGCGCCGGAACCAAATCTTCCCTTGCTTATATGTACTGGAAAGAAACAGGCGATTTGTCTGTGTGGAAAGGTATTGCACAGGACGCATTGATTATGAATATCGACGACCTTCTTTGTGTAGGCGCTGTAGACAATATCCTCGTTTCTTCAACTATCGGACGCAATAAACTGTTGATTCCCGGCGAAGTAATCTCCGCTATCATCAACGGAACAGACGAATTGCTGGCTGAACTCCGTGAAATGGGTGTAGGCGTATATGCTACCGGTGGCGAGACTGCTGATGTCGGCGACTTGGTTCGTACTATTATCGTAGACTCTACCGTAACCTGCCGCATGAAACGCTCGGACGTTATTAACAATGCCAATATCCGTCCGGGAGATGTCATTGTAGGCCTTGCTTCTTACGGACAGGCTACCTATGAAAAAGAATATAACGGAGGTATGGGCAGCAACGGTCTGACAAGTGCCCGCCACGACGTTTTCGGCAAATACCTCGCAGAGAAATATCCGGAAAGCTATGATGCCGCCGTACCTGAAGAACTGGTTTACTCCGGAGGATTAAAACTGACAGATACTGTAGAGGATTCTCCAATTGACGCAGGTAAACTGGTACTCTCTCCTACCCGCACCTATGCTCCGGTAGTGAAAAAGCTACTTGACACCTTACGTCCGGAAATCCACGGTATGGTTCATTGCTCCGGTGGTGCGCAAACCAAAGTGCTGCATTTCGTAGAAAATGTCCGTGTAGTAAAAGACAATCTTTTCCCTGTTCCTCCTCTGTTCAAGACTATTCAGGAACAAAGCGGTACAGACTGGGCGGAAATGTACAAGGTATTCAATATGGGACACCGTCTTGAAGTTTACCTGTCACCGGAACATGCAGAAGAAGTGATCGCTATTTCCGAATCATTCGGCATTCCTGCACAGATAGTAGGACGTATCGAAGCGTGTGACCAGACTGAATTAATCATTAAAAGCGAGTTCGGAGAATTCAGATACTAAAGAATGGCAGATAACAGTACCATATTAGAAAAACTAGACGGACTTGTAGCCCGTTTTGAAGAAATATCTACCCTCATCACCGACCCGGCAGTAATTGCCGACCAGAAACGTTATGTCAAACTGACCAAAGAATACAAGGATCTGGATGACTTGATGAAAGCCCGCAAAGAATATATCCAACTGCTGGGCAACATCGAAGAAGCCAAAAACATCCTTTCGAATGAGTCGGACGCCGACATGCGTGAAATGGCAAAAGAGGAGATGGACAACAGTCAGGAACGTCTTCCGGCATTAGAAGAAGAAATCAAACTGATGCTTGTTCCTGCCGATCCGCAAGACAGCAAGAACGCCATCCTCGAAATTCGTGGTGGTGCAGGAGGAGACGAAGCCGCAATCTTTGCCGGCGACCTTTTCCGTATGTATGCCAAGTTCTGTGAAACCAAAGGCTGGAAAATGGAAGTATCCAATGCAAATGAAGGAACAGCCGGAGGATTCAAAGAAATCGTTTGCAGTGTCACAGGTGACAATGTCTACGGAATATTGAAATATGAATCGGGTGTACACCGCGTACAACGTGTTCCTGCCACAGAGACACAAGGACGTGTGCATACTTCCGCCGCTTCGGTGGCCGTACTCCCCGAAGCCGAAGAATTTGACGTAGTCATCAATGAAGGAGAAATCAAATGGGATACCTTCCGAAGTGGCGGTGCAGGCGGACAGAACGTTAATAAGGTAGAATCCGGTGTACGCTTGCGTTATATCTGGAAGAACCCGAATACAGGCGTTGCAGAAGAAATCCTGATTGAATGTACAGAAACCCGTGACCAACCAAAGAACAAGGAACGCGCCCTGGCACGACTCCGTACCTTTATCTACGACAAGGAGCATCAGAAATACATAGACGACATTGCTTCCAAACGTAAGACAATGGTATCTACCGGCGACCGCTCGGCTAAAATCCGGACATACAACTACCCTCAAGGACGTATCACCGATCATCGTATCAACTATACCATCTATAATCTTGCCGCTTTTATGGACGGAGATATTCAAGATTGTATCGATCACCTGATCGTGGCAGAAAATGCGGAACGCCTGAAAGAAAGTGAACTCTAAAAATTATAGTATAGACATGAATAAACAACAGCTATTTGAAAACATAAAACGCAAGAAATCATTCCTTTGCGTAGGACTTGATACTGACATCAAGAAGATTCCCGAGCACCTGTTGAAAGAAGAAGATCCGATCTTCGCATTCAACAAAGCGATTATCGACGCAACAGCCGATCTGTGTATCGCTTACAAACCGAATCTCGCTTTTTACGAAAGTATGGGCGTGAAGGGCTGGATCGCATTTGAGAAAACAGTAAAATACATCAAGGAAAACTATCCCGACCAGTTTATTATTGCCGACGCCAAACGTGGCGACATCGGAAACACTTCTGCCATGTATGCCCGTACTTTCTTCGAAGAACTGGATATAGATTCCGTCACTGTAGCTCCTTATATGGGTGAAGACAGCGTAACTCCATTCCTTACTTACGAAGGCAAATGGGTGATTTTGCTGGCACTGACTTCCAATAAAGGTTCCCACGACTTCCAGTTGACAGAAGATGCAAACGGCGAACGTCTCTTCGAAAAAGTACTACGCAAATCACAGGAATGGGCAAATGACGAACGTATGATGTACGTAGTCGGCGCTACTCAAGGACGTGCTTTTGAAGATATTCGTAAGATTGCTCCCAACCACTTCCTGCTCGTTCCCGGTGTCGGAGCGCAAGGCGGTTCGCTCGAAGAAGTTTGCAAATATGGAATGAACAGTACCTGTGGCTTAATTGTTAACTCTTCCCGTGGAATCATCTACGTCGATAAAACAGAAAAGTTTGCCGAAGCTGCAAGGCTTGCCGCCCAAGAAGTACAGGCGCAAATGGCAGAGCAACTGAAAGCGATTCTTTAAAGAGAAGGAATGCCTTACGAAAGAAAGATAATCAACGATCCGGTATTCGGATTCATTAATATCCCAAAGGGGTTACTGTACGATATTGTACAGCATCCCCTTTTGCAGCGTCTTACCCGCATCAAGCAAGTAGGACTCTCGTCAGTAGTATACCCCGGCGCGCAACATACCCGTTTCCAGCACTCACTAGGTGCGTTCTACCTAATGAGCGAAGCTATCACCCAACTGACCTCCAAAGGTAACTTTATATTTGACAGCGAAGCTGAAGCCGTACAAGCGGCTATCTTACTGCATGACATCGGACATGGTCCTTTTTCGCATGTGCTTGAAGATACGATTGTACAAGGAGTTTCTCACGAAGAAATCTCCCTTATGCTGATGGAACGAATGAATAAAGAGATGAACGGGCAACTTAGTCTTGCCATACAGATCTTTAAGGACGAATATCCGAAACGATTCCTGCATCAGCTCGTCAGTGGTCAGTTGGATATGGACCGCCTCGATTATCTTCGTCGTGACAGTTTCTATACCGGTGTTACAGAAGGGAATATCGGTTCTGCCCGCATCATCAAGATGCTTGATGTGGCCGACGACCGTCTCGTAATTGAATCCAAAGGTATCTACTCTATCGAAAATTTCCTGACAGCACGTCGCCTGATGTATTGGCAGGTATATCTGCACAAGACATCGGTAGCCTATGAACGAATGCTTATCAGCACGTTGCTTCGTGCCAAAGAACTGGCATCACAGGGAGTAGAACTGTTTGCTTCGCCGGCCTTACATTTCTTTCTATATAATGACATTAATCATACGGAGTTCCATAACAATCCCGATTGTCTGGAAAATTTCATCCAATTGGATGACAATGATATCTGGACTGCCTTGAAAGTATGGAGCAACCATCCGGATAAAGTTCTTTCCACACTTAGTCTGGGCATGATTAACCGAAATATCTTTAAAGTGAAAAATTCTGCCGAACCTATTGGTGAGGACAGAATAAAAGAGTTAACTTTGCAAATCAGCCAGCAACTAGGCATAACCCTTTCCGAAGCGAACTATTTTGTCTCTACCC
>ERZ827117.834-NODE-834-length-29870-cov-3.234446_pt1 | contig 29870 bp, 36 predicted proteins | sample MGYA00519920_ERZ827117 | MGnify/ENA primary metagenome ERZ827117 (study PRJEB31778, sample SAMEA3449260) | human gut metagenome | biome: human gut; feature: human-associated habitat; material: faeces | place: United Kingdom | collected 2010/2012 ...
CCTGCCGTTCTTCGGCAGTGTAACGCATGCGCTTCGCGGTATCCCGCGCTTCCTGTTCTCCGGCAGTGTCATAGTACAGCTGTGTGGGGGTCCGGCTGTCAGTGTTATTCCCACGTTCGGCATCCCACTGCGCCATGTAGTAGTCGTCCAGTGCCTCTTCGCTGATGCCGTCCTTCTTCGCACGTTCAAGCAATGCCGCCTGCTGCTCGTCCGATTCATAGTGTCCGTATTCGTTGGCATACTCGGCAATCCCGGGGTAGTGCTCTTCCAGCGCCTGCATTTTTCCCCGTGCATCGCGCACACCTTTTGTCTCGATGTGTGGGTCTTGCTTCAGCCGCTTTGCCCAATATTCCGGGTTGGCACCACCTGCAAAGCCTTCCTCGGTCTGGATCCAGTGCTGTACCTCGTGAAGCACCGTCCGCTTCAAGTAATCACTGTCGGCATTGCGCAGCCGGTCACTCAGCAGCAGACCATCCAGCCTGCTCATGGTCCCGTTCACGCCCTTGCCAAGGTCCTCAAAACTCACGGGCAACGTTTGCAGGTCCGGGTACTGTTTGTACAGCTCGGGCGCTTCCAGGTAGTCCCCCAGTACCTTCCAACGGCTATTTGCAGCGCCCTTGTATTCTTTGTCAAGCTGCTGCAGGCGCTTCGTCTGCTCATCGGTCAGTGTACCGTACAACATCTGGTTCATCAGGCTCTTGTACTCACGATACGCCGCGTCACGCAGCTGCAACCCATAGTCACCCTCGCGGTGCCACACAGTCTGGCTGTCGTCAATCTCAAAGCGCCACTTATAGTCCGCCCCGCGGAACCACCCGGTTTCTTTACGGATCGCTTCGGCGTCCTCGCCGTCAAGTTCCATCTGCTGTGCCCGGTGCAGGTCGTCATAGTCAGCCTGTGCCGCATCGGTACCGGCATAACTGTATTTTTCTCCGCCTCGGCTCGCTGCCGGGGCGGTCTCTGTTTGCTGTACCTCTGCACTCGACTGCAAACGGCTCTCGGCTTTTCCGCGGGCATTCTGCCGGGCATCCTCCAAAGCACCCATGTACTGGTCAATCATTGCCTGGCGCTGTTCCAGCATATCCGCCTGTTCCGCAATCTGCCTAGCTTTTCCGGCAGTTTCCGTCGCGTCGCCGCCCACCAGCAGATCCCGCAGCTTCTGTACCAGCGTTTCCAACACATCGCGCATCGTCTGCAGAATGCCGCGCTTCTGTGCGGTGGTGTAGGCGTCGCTTTGGGTAACATACTCCAAAAAGCTGCGTGCGCCGTCCTCGGTGCTCATGACGCCGCTCAATACATCGCGGGCAGCTTCATCGGCGCCCAGGGTGTAGTTGCCATAGCTGGCCTCATACTGCCGCAGTGTGCTGCGCACAACACCGCTCTGCTCGGCATAAAAGCGCAGTGCTGCATTGCGCAAATCGCTCATCTGTTCCGGCGCATAGCTGCCTATGTAGTGTGTCAACTCATGCACCAGCGTCTGGTACGCATTGCTGCTGTTTTCGCCTAACACAATCTGGCTCAGCCCAGCCGCAAAGCTGCCGTTGGCTTCGGTACCGTTCGTGTCCGCCAGCTGGTGTACTACCTTAATGTCTACACCCAGCTTGTCAGCCACAGCCTGCAAAATGCCATCGTCCAGCACTGCACCTTTGGTTGCGCCTTCCTCATACTGCACACGCCCGCTCACAGCGCCCGTGCCCGCCGGGTCGGTCACATTCACAGCCTGCTTGCGCCCCGCTTCATAGGCAGCCCGCAGCAGCGGTTCATTGCTAACGGCAGCCGCCCGGCTTTCGTTCATCTGCTGGGCCTGCTCATAAGTAATGCTGCCTGTGCGCCCTGCATCATAGTAATTCTGCATGGCCGTAGTATATAACCCGGCATTCGCGCCGGGGGCGTAGTTCTCCTTTACCAGCCGCTTCATTTCGGGGCTGAAATCTGCATTGCCGTCCGCCCAAGCCGTTACCGCCTGCACGTTGCGCTGCTGGATCAGCTGGGTCTTGTCCGCCGGGGCATTCTGCACAGTTTCCTGCGCGCCGGTCGCGGCGCTTTCCACGGCTTGCTGCCCGCTTTGCACAGTGTTCTGCGTAGCTTGCGCATTCTCGATTTGTGCCGTGTTTAACAACTGTTCCGGTGTCAACCCGGTCAAAGGTGCCAGCTGTTCTGCAGCTGCGTGCCGTGCCTGCATCGTCTTTTCGGCTTCAGCCGTCTGCTGTGGAGTTTCGCCCTCCAGCTGCGCGGTACCGTTTTCCTGCACAGCGGTCTGTTCATTCTGCGTGGTTTCCACATTTTCGTTCTGCTGCACATTGGTATTGCTGCCCAGTCCAAACGCACGGTTGATGCCGGTACCGATCACACCGAACCCGGCACCGCTCAATCCGCCCATCAGGGCACTGTCTGCCAGCTCCTGTAAGCTGTAGTTTTCCTTAATGGTATTCACAAGATCTGCATAGCTGAACTTTTGCTTGCCGGTGCCATAGCGGAAAGCTAAGTCAGATATAGCATTCATTACATAGCCGGCACCTTCCTCAGTTGCCTCGCCAAATGCCTGCTTGGCAATGTTGCGCAGCGCCGTTTCGCCGCCCTTGGTGATGATCTCGGTCCAGGTGTCCATCGGCAACTTCTCTGTGGCAATTTCAATGGCACCGCTCACGGCGCCGCGTGCAAATGCCTCGCGGTTGCCAACACCCTGCTGGCTCAACTCGTCCATGCGTCCGCCTGCGGCAGAAAGTCCCATCATGCCAAGACCCACGGCAGGCCCGATGCCGGGGATCAGGCCCACGGCCATACTCGGTGCATTCTGTACCATGCTGGTACCCACTTCATAGGCTTTCTTTGCTGGGGCACTCAGGCCCGCGCCACCGCGTGAGATCTGCTCAGCTGCTTTTCGTGTGGCTTTCAGTGCAGGGCTGAACGATTCGTCAATGATAACCTCATTGTCTTTGGTGTCCTCGAACTCCTTCAGCGCCTGCTTGTAGGCATCGCTCACCACGCTGTTCCCGTTCTCGTCTGGGGCGGTAAATACTGTGCCGTTGTCAACGGCCTGCCGCATTTCCCACTGTGCTCGCTTGTTCTCTTCGTCACCGGCTGCCATGCCTTCCATAAAGGCCAGCGCGGAACTTCCTGCCTGCTTCAAGGCCCCTGCGGTCATATCCTGTAAACGCCGGGCACCGCCGTACAGCTTGCCGTATCCCTTGGCAGTCTTTTCCGCCTGCTCGTAGGCACTCAATTCCGCGCCGGTCATTCCTTTGCGCAGCTCTTCGGACTGCTTTTTCCGGCCTGCTGCCGCCTGCGGGTTCGGTGCCGGGGTGTGCTCGGCGGTCCATAGCTTTTCTGCCGCAGGATTATCCCGCAGATACTCCTGCACGGCGTCATACTGCTTGGCCTTGCTGCCGCCCCTCTCCTGCGTTTTCAGGTTGTCCCGCTGCCGGATCTGCTGCATGTCTGCCTGATGCTGCTGTACGGCCTGTTGGTATGCTGCCCGCCGGGCCGATGCGCTGGCAATCGCTGCTTGTACCTGATTTTCCTGCATACGCGCCACAGTAGGGGCATCACCTTCAAAACCCGTATAGTTGCCAAAAGAGGCAGGAGCCTGCGCTCCTGCCCCGGTCTTGGCATTATTCCGGGCTATTACCTTGTTGATGTAGTCCAGACTAATATCCATTTTCTTCTCCTTTACGCCGCGCCCATCAGCATCTGCTGGATCGTCTGCGGGGTGTAGCCCATAGCACTCAGGCTGCTGATCACATCGTCGGTTGTGTACCCTTGCCCAAACAGCCGGTTCACCAGCTCATAGTTTGTGCGCCCGGTACTGCCGCTGCCCTGCTGCACGCTCACGCTCTGCGGCGTGTTGCCTGCCGTGTACCCCACAGCGCCTGCGGCATCCGCTGCATCCTGCATGCTGATGCCCATATCAGCCAACTTGCTCAGGTAGTTGTTCCCAATGCTTGCCAGGGCGTCATAGCGGTCGTTTGCCGCACTCACAATACCTTCCTGCAACGCCTGTTCCAGCTGCATCTGGTATGCCATCTTGCGCTGTTCCAGCTCAGCCTGGGCACTGTTCAGGGCTTGCAGCGCACTTGCCTTGTTCGCGTTGAACTTTTCCAGCAGCGTGCCCAGCGTATTGTTGCGGTTCACATCAATCTCGTTGCGGCTGTTGCCGTAGTTGTTGGCAAGCCCCGCCATCGTGCTTTCCGCCGCACCGCCATTGATTCCCTGCGCGCTCAGCATCTGCGGCAGGTTCCGGCGGCTCAACATATAGTTGATGTATGCCTCGTTCATCGTCTTGTCTGCCTGCTGGTTCGTGCTGTTTACACCGTTCTGGTAGCTCTCGGTCATCGTGCCCACGCTGCTGTCGTAGTTGCGCTGCAGGGCGTCCTTCTGTGCGCCATAAGCCGTGCCCAGGGCGCTCATGCCGCGGTCATACGCCTGCTGTGCAGCCTGCCGCTTGGCGGCAGCTGCAGCTTCGATCATCGCCCGCTGCTGGTCCAGCCAGTCGGCATAGGCATTGCCGCCGCTTGCCGTACTTGCCGCAGCAGTGGTCGTGCCGGTGCTCCCGCCGGAACTTCCGCTGCTGTAGCGCCGCCCGGTGCTTCCTCCGGCACCGCCGGTGTACCCGGTCGTCGGCTGCGTGGGGGCTTTCTGGGCGGCATTGTTTTTAAAAGCATTGCTCACAGCCTGGGTATGGTTTACCAGCGGCATCAGGTCCTGTGCCTGCTTCCAACCATTTGTGTACGCATTTTTCCGGCTGTTGTTCCCGTTAAAGCTGTCGTGCATACCTTATCCCTCCTTCACAGGGGCATTTTTCTCCACAATGGCAACCACATCCATGTTCGTCTCCTCGGTCATATCGGCAAGCCAGTGCGCCAGCTTCTCTTTCAGCCCCCTCGGGCACGGCAGTCCGCACAGCAGCATATTTTTCATGATACTCGTAGATTCATACAGGATGTAAAACAAACAAAAGAACTCGGCAATGCCCAGGTTCGTCACGCCAATCACCGCCAAGCTGCGCTGCATCTCTTCGCCTACCCAGCCCAGCACGTTCAGGTTCAACAGCATATCCACCAACACCAAAAAGAATACACTCCCCAGCATTGCAACCTTGCGCAGTCCGCCGTCAATGCCCACGCTGCTGTTCCACTTGTGGTACTTGAAGGCGCGCAGCGCCCCCAAAAACGTATCCATGGCAATCGCCAGAATCACCAGCACCACAAACAGGTTGCCGAAAATCTCTTCCTTAAAATCCATCAAAAACACCATCATTGTCGTTTCCTTTCTGGGGCCTTACGCCCACTTTCATTTACAAACCGGTACCTCTCCGGCTACCATCGTTGCAATGCCGTACCGCAGTGCGGCCTCGTGCTCGATCTGGCAGCCGCGGGCCGCAATCCAGTCCTGTGCAAAGATCGCCATATCTGCTTCGGACAGATATTTCAGCGATTCGCCAAGATACCACAGCGGCTTTGCATCCGCCGGGGCACCCCGAAAAAAGGTTTCAAGCACCTCGAATTTTTCGCCGGAACGCTTCTCTGCTTCGGCAATCAGGCGATTGCGCTCGTCCAAAATCTCTTTGTCGCTCTTCCCATTCATCGGCTGGGAAACAAATAATTTTTTCAATGCCTTTCCTCCATCAGCCCACATACCGGGCTAAATATTTATTGTCCTTCGTCCAGCCCTCGGCCTCGGCCAGTTGGTAGAAGCTCACCGCGTCGCCGTTGCTCACAGCGCCGACGCATTTCACCTTGTCCGCATCGGCCCCGGGCAGCGTCGCATACCGGCCTGCACTGGCCAACGCCAGCTTGTCCGCCAGCGCGTCGCACTTGGCCGCTGCCGCGCTGTCCAGCGGCCCAATCATCAAGCACTGCATCGTTTTCCCGGTCGGCGTCTCGCTGATCTGCTCGGTCTGGCCGTCGTCCGCCGTGCCGTAAACGCCCACTGCGTTGGCAATGCCAGCGTAGGCAGTGGGGTCAACGCCTGTGCCGGTCGCCGCGGCCCGGGCCTCAAAGTGGCAGTGTTTGTAGCCGCCCGCCGCGTTGCCGGTGTTGCCCATAATGCCCAGCGCGTCGCCGCTGCTGACCTTCTGGCCCACAGATACCAGCAGCTTGGCGCAGTGGCAGAAATACAGGAAGTTGACCACATCCGGCGTCTGGCCCGCGTCCAGCTGCACGCAGACGTACCAGCCCCACTCCCACGTTTTATCGGCGCGGTTCGTCACGATGCGAGCCCGCGTGACCGTGCCGGTGATTTTCTTGCCGTTGTAATACGGCATTCGGATTTTATCGCTGTCCAGGCCGACGATATCAATGCCGCCGTGCCAGGTCTTGCCGTAGTTCCGCGTCCAGCCGAAGCGGCCATAGTTGTACAGCACTTCCGCGCGGCCCTCAAAGATTCCGGTTTGTTTCAATTTTTGTTCCTTTCTCCCCGCAGGGGAAGTTTTAATCACCAAATTGCAAGCCAGTCAACAATTAGGACTCCCCTCCCATTTCCGATTTCTATCGGGATGTATTGTGCCGCAAACCCTGTTTCTGTTGGTTTGTCGCTGCTTAAGTGGAGTGCCCCATAAAAATACGCGTAGATACGATACGATACAATGACAGCTTTAGGTGGGGTATTGTGCTTTCTTGTAAAGCTAATATTTATTTTCACTATATCCTTATTGCTAACTGCGTTTGGGTTTTGCCATGTGCCACATTCCATCTCTGGCGCAGCGTTTGCCACTGCCGCCGGGCTGGCTGCCCAGCCGTCCGCAGCAGTCTTGCTGGCATCCGCCGTATCGCTTACACGCACGTCGCCCGGCAGTTCAGCCCCACCGGGCAGCTGGTAATAGGGGTTGCGGGTTGCACTCATACCGCCACCCCCTTCGGGGTCAGCCGGTACGGCGGTACATATACACAGCCGTGTACTTGTTCACGATGGGCATGGGCTTGCCTGTGCCAGTTGAAGTAGTTCTGACCGCAGAATAATCCACATCGGCGTAAGGTTTTCGTCCAACCGGCGTTATATATAGGGTGTCTTCTGCATACTGGTACGGGTAACCCCTCTGGTATGATGGGTAAGAGTGTGTATGTTTCGGCATCTGTTCCACCGTCTGCACAACTTCCCACGCGCCGCCGGTACTGCCCGCCGGGTGCGTACTGTCCGCCGCTCTCAGCATACAGTCGGTAATCTGCTCCCAGCTTGTCCCCGGCCAGCGCTGTGCCGGTGCAATTTCGCTCATCGTTGTGAGTATGTCGCCCACCCAGTACGGGCAGGCGTTTAAGGGGTTCTGTGCTGCGCTCATAAGCAGCACCTGTGCAACCTGCACAAAGCTGTCTTACGGCAGCCCCCCCCGAACGGATAACGTAAATTCGTCATTTTGCTATACCTCCAAATCATTCTTGGTTTTTATTAAACCAATTTAAATAGATTCCCGGCGTCGTACCAATTCAGTTTTAGGAAAGTAACTTTATTGCCAGTGATAGACATATAGTCTGAGTCTGCGGTCCATTCGAGCGTATTGTTGTCGTTCATGTACAATAAGCAAATTCGATTCGACCTAAAAAAGCAGACCATGTACAAGCCACTTGGTTTTCCGCTCATGTCGTAGGTAGCACTATCCGTTTCGCCGGTGTTTCCAATGAAGCCAGCGTACCTGATTGTTCTAGCAGTCAGCGCATCACCCACAGCTTTGGCATCAGCAGCCACGCCTTCCTGTGTCAGCGTCTTATCAGTGGGGGGGTGGGGTGACAGCATACGGATTATTTATTGCGTTCATAATGTTTTCTCCTTTCACGCAATACGGCGATAGCGGTAGGTTCCGATATAGGGCTGCATGTTGTTGTGGGGCTGTGAATTTCCGGAAGATGTACAAGAGATAAGAGGGTTCTTATCGGTATAAACAGCGTCATACCAACCTGTCGATGTTTCAATACTTGTGTGTGTCACACCACTATCTCCGGAATTTTTGTTCACTCTAATATCAAAATTGTGAGAGTGACGCGGTCCTTCATTTGTGGTCAGCGCATGTTCTTTCTCGCCGCCGGTAGCCCCCGCCTCATACTCCCCGCCAGCGCCCACCGTAACCCGGTCAGTGCCGTACCGTTCCCAGGTGCCGTAGCCGTACACCGCCGCAACCTTCTCCGGCGTACTCAAATCCGGTGCGCCAGTCAGCCCGGTTCCGTCCCACTCGATAATTCCGCCAATCGGCACATAGGGGTATCTATAGGGATTGTCCGTCATGCGCTCACCTCCAAAACAAACACCGCCGCAGCGCTGGGCGCGCTGTTGGCGTAAAAATTAACCACTCCCGCCCCGGGTTCCAGCGCGGCGACTATCCGCACCGCATCCGTCACCCGCGTGCGGTCGCTTACAACAATCTGGCTGTCCGCCGTCACGCCAGCCACCGCAACGCTCGCCCGGGCAGTGTACGCCGTTGTGCTCCCGTCGTCCCAGGTCACGGTGTATTCCCCGGTCTCCCAAGTATTGGCAGGCACCGTAACGGTCAAATACTTCGGCTTCTGGGCGTCGATTTCTTCCTTGCTGTACGCGCCCACATCCCCTGCGTTCAAAAATACCGATTCCCCGGTCTTGCCGTTGATGTTCTGGATCACGCCCGGGTCGCCCTTCTCGCCCTGCGGTCCGGTAGCCCCCACAGGTCCCTGCTCGCCTTGGATGCCCTGTATCCCCTGCGGTCCGCGCTCGCCAACGTCGCCTTTTTCGCCCTGGATGCCCTGCGGTCCCTCGCTGCCGGTATCGCCCTTCGGTCCTGCCGGTCCCGTGTCGCCGGTTGCACCCTGCGGTCCCTGTGGTCCTTGCGGACCTTGCGGTCCCTGCAGGCTGCCTATGGGGTTCCACTTTTGGGCATCCATGTCCCACAAGTACACAATGTTGTCGGTCTCGCTGCCAACGGCGTAGGCGTCGCCCTTGTTGCCGGTGGGGTGCGCGGCTTCCAGCAGGGTCAGGCTGTCATAACGCCCCAGCACCACAAAGCTGCTGCCGTCCGCACCGCGCTCACCTTGCGGTCCCTGCGGTCCGGCTGGTCCGGTCGCGCCGGTCGGTCCCGTGGCACCCGTCAGCCCCTGCACGCCGCGCGGTCCCTGGATGCCCTGCGGTCCTGCCGGTCCAATGTTGCCCTGCACACCGGCAGGCCCTTGCGGTCCAACCGGTCCCTGCGGTCCCTGTTCGCCGGGGTCACCCTTGCGCGCAGTGATCTGCGTCACGCCGCCGCTGTCCGTTACGGTCGCGCCCATAAACTGCATCCGGCTTCGCTGCGGCATTTCCTCGCCGCCCTCGTCCAGTATCAAATGGCCGCTGCTGCCGGTAGCCTGCCAGGTTTCTCCGTCCGGGCTGGTTTCCAGCACCTTGTCCTCGTTCAGGCGCAGGTACAACACGTTCCCGCCGCCCTTTACGGCAATTTCCAGGTGCATTTCCTCCAGCGCATTGATCAGGGCGTTGATCTTCGGGGCCAGCAGCTTCTTGGCCGTTTCCTCAAACTTGGCTTTCATCGCACTGGGGCTCAGCCCCGGCACGTCGTCCAGCTGCTCGACGCCTACGCTTTCCAGCTCACTGTCCGTGATCTTTTCAAATCCCATTTCATCACCTTCTATCGTTTGTAGTAGCCGGTCTCCACATATTCGATGCTGATGTTGTTCAGCCCGAACGGTTCATTCGCTTCTCCGTTCTCAATGCGAAATCCGGCCTTGTCCACCTTCTTGATGCTGATCTTCTCCCCCACGGTTTTCGGGTTGTCGTCACAGCTAAAGGTGATCTTTCCAAAATTCAGGTTTGCAAAATCAAAGTACCGGGCGCTTGTGCTGTCCTCAAACAGCTGTTCCCATACGCCGCTGATCCGTGCAAAGGCTTTCAGGCTCGTGGCCACGGCTGCCGCCAACTCCACATATAACCGGCTGAAATTTTTCGAGCGGTACACGTTCTTCCCGCTCACGTCCATTGTCCGCCAACAGGCGTAGATCGCCTCGCCGTCGTCGTTGTAGCTCGTCTGGCTCGCGGCATCGGTAAAAAACTTCCGGACTTTTCCGTCCTCTCCGCCAAACCATAGTGCCCCGTTGTCTTCCCACAACACCCTTGCCGGGATATGCGTCAGGTAAAAACCGGCATACTGCCGGGTGGCATAGGGGGCATTGCGGTCTGTCTGGCTTGCCTGCAGCCCGTCCAGCACATACACCCGGCCGTTCACCGCCAGCCAGTACATATCCTTGTATACGCAGCAGTAGGCGTCTTTCAGGTTGGCTTCGTCCAGCAGCTTCCCATTCAAAAAGAAACTCCGCAACTGGCTGTACTTTTCGCCGGTAATGTCCTGTGCGGTAATGGCATAGACCCCCAGGTTCGTCAAAAACAGCGGTTCCGTCTGCAAATACCCAAAGGTATACGGTCCAATCGCGCCTTCGCCCTGCAAAATGTTCACAATCGGGAAGGCTGGCTGGTTGTCCGTCAGGTTGCCCTCCCGCACAATGCAGTTGCGCTCGGCGTCCTGTCCGTTCTTGTGGGCGGCAAGCCGGGCGTTTACCACGCTGTAGCCCACAATGGCGGCATCACTCTGCCCCAGCACACTGTAGGCCGTATCGCTCCAATAGGTCGGGTCGTTCTGGCCGCTGTACCAGTCGTAGTTGATGAACTCGGGGTTCCCGGCCAGAAACAGCCGATCCGAAGCACCTGCCACGCCAAACTGTATGCCAATACTGCATCGGTTCACCCGGTCGGCGTACCCTGCCACGGTGCGGCTTGCTGTAATCTTCACGTTGTCGGTGCCGCTCACCGGCGTGGCGCCGGGGGCAGTGGTAAAGGTTACAGCGCCGGTCTCCCGGTCCACCGTAAAGTCGGTGCCTTCGGTCTTGTCGGCCCAGTCGCTGTCTGCAGTCATCACCTGCACCGTCACGGCGGCCTCGTCCAGCCCGCCAAAACTCAGTTGGAACACTTTGGCGTCCTTGTGATCGGCGTCTACCAGGAAATCTTCCTCAAACTTAGGCTGCAGCAGATTCAGCCCTTCGTAACTCGTGCCGCCGCCGCTGGGCTGCCGGCTGATCGTCAAAATCGGCACGCGCCCCTGCGTGTCAGCACGCACTACCGTTTCGCCGTCGTACACCAGCAGGGCCTTCCCGTCCGCAATCACCAGCTTTTTGTCAAACTCCCAGCTCTTGCTTCTGGCATCTGCCGCCTCGGTGTAAACTGCCTCGCAGCCGTCAGGGGTCGCCTTGTACAACTTCGTCCCTGCATGGATCAGTGCAGCCGCACCGTTCAGTTTGTGGAAGCCGTTGATCTGCCCTTCCAGTGTGTACACCGTGTGGTATCCCATGCGCTTGCGCACCTTGCCCGGCACATCGCGGATCATGTTCCGCGCGTCCGGGCTGCGTTGTGCGTCCACGTTCGTCGGCTGGTTCGTCAGGTCGCAACCGTAAAAATCATTGATACGCACCACGCTCAGGCTTGGCGCACTGGCGGTGGGCATGCTTGTTGGTTTGTATGCCATAGCTTCCTCACATCCAATCCGGCAGGTCGCTGCTCGCGGTGGCGGTAAACTCGGGTCCGGTGCTGTCCGCGGCTAAGTTTGCCAGCTTGCCCTGGTACTGGGCAAAAAAGCTCTGGAAAAACCGCTGGTCGTACTCCATGCTGTTGCATTGGGCGGCAATGTAGTACGCCATTGCCAGCACCGCTTTTTCCGGCAATTCCAGTTCATAGTCAGCCTCCGTTGTGCTCGTAATGCTCTCCGGGATTTTCTCATACCAAATCAGTGCCGGGTATGCATCTGCCTGCAGCTGTGCCCCGTCCTGCGTTTGGACCACCCGGTACTCCACGCTTTCCCCAAACGGTCCGGTCGTCACGCTTGTCACCCTGCGGCAGTCCTCCGGCAGCAGGGTGTCCCCCTCCACCGGCAACACTACGCGAACGGGGCAATACAGGCTCACTTCCCGCTGTGCCGTGTCCGCAAAGACCGGGATCTTCGCCGTAAGGTCGTTCTTGGGGTTCGCTTCGTCCAGCAGCTTCAGCACCAGTGCTTTCAGCTGCCCGTAAGTCACTCTCTTTTCGTACATTGCATTTTCCCTCAAACAAAAATGCCCCCGGCAGTATCCGCCGGGGGTGCCCAGGTTAAACCGGCAGCTCGAACGCCTGTACCGTGGTCGTGGCGGCACCCTTCAGGTGCACATACCCTTTGTGCTCGCCGCTCACCAGCTTGTACTTTCCGCTTTCCAGCGTCAGCACACAGGGCTTGTTGGCAGTCAGCGCCACCGCCAGATCAGCAACACCCTGCAGGCCGTTGCCCATCTCCACCGTCACGGTGTCGCTCGCCGTGCCCTGCAAAAGCAGTACGATATTATCGTCCTTGCCGGTGTACTCAATGTAGATGCCGTCGGTGCCGTCCAAGGCGGTCGCGGTCTTCAGCACCAGCGCTGCATCCTGCTCCATCTTATCGGGGGTAAGTTTCACAATAGCCATCTTTCAAGCCCTCCTCTCAGCCGTTCTTCACGTTCAGGATCATCAGCTCTTTCGGCCGCACGATCTTGGTGCCATACAGCACGAAGCCCTTCACCGCGTCAGAAAAACGCTTCTCCGGGCGGTACGGCTCGGTGTGGGTCAGCGGGTTGGCAAATGCCACGGCACGCTCGGTGCGCACCATGATGTTGGAACCGCTCGCCGTGCTGTACACGTTGTTCGACATCTTGATCAGGATGTTGTTGTACCGCCCCACCTTGCCGTTCTTCAGCAGGTCACTGTTGTCGGTGTCCAGCTTGGCGTATGCCGTGCGCAGGTGCGTCAGGAACCACGGCGGCACCGTCGCCACGATCTTCTCGTCGGCGGGCACGTCGTTCTCCTGCAGCATCTGCAAAGCAAGATCCAGCGTGCCCAGCACATTGTCGGCCGTTACAGCCTTGTAGTCGCTGTACACCTTCTTGGCGTCCTTCGTACCGGCCAGCGCGGCGATGTCCTTGTCCATCTCACCGGCCAGCCCCTGGGTGGCCTCGGCGTTCAGCGCGTCCATCAGGCCGCCCACCGCCTGCCGCTTGTCGATGTCGTCCACCAGGAAGTTGAAGTACGCCACGTTGTTGATCTGCATCTCCACGCTCGTATCTTCCACGGTCTCGGCATCGGGCAGGATGATACTGCCGCCCTTCTGCTTCGTGATAGTCGGCTTGCCCACACCCAGGATCTTCACGGTGTCGCCCATCTGCTTCACGTCGCCCTCATACTGGCGGTTGCAGTCCTCGGCAAACACCAGCTTGCGCTCCAGTTCACGTTCAATCGCCTTTGCCCAGATCTTGGGCACAAAGTTTGCATAACTCAAAATACTCACATTCCTTTCTGTTGGCGGTCCGCATTACCAGCGCATCATGCTCTTGCGGATCGCATCATAGTTCTTGTCGATCTCCGCATCGCTCATGGCGTCAACCTGCTCCTTGGTAAAGTAGGCGGGCTTCTTGCCGCCATCGCTGCCCAGGCCGCCGGTGCTCGGCGGCTTGGGGCTCGTGCGGTTCTTGCGTGCGCGGATCGCTTCGTAGGCGGACACGGCATCTACCTGCCCGCTGGCCATCATGGCCATAAACTCATCGCCAAGGTCACGAATATCCTTGGCCTTTTCGTCGGGGTACAGCTGCTTGATCGCGGCAAGGTCCTCGGCAAACACAGCTTCGTACTGCTGCTGCCTGGCAATTTCCGCCTGCGCCATCGCCTGGCGGTACTCCGGGTCGGTCTCTTTGATCGTCTCCCGCATGCCGTCCATCAGCTTCTGCGCGGCTGCCGGTTCCACACCGGCCTCCTGCGCCTTGGCTGCCAGTACCGTGCGCTGGCGGAACCTCTGCCACGCCTCGATACTCTCAAACGGCTTGCCGGTCTCAGGGTCATTGAGCCCGGCCGTCATCTCGCGGAACATTCTCTGCTGCCGGGCGGCTTCCGCCATGCGGCGGCGTTGTGCATTCTCGGCATTCTCCTGCGTTTTCCAGTCGTCGTGTCCCTCGCCGGACTCAGAGCCTGCAGGGGTATCTGCAGGTTCTGCATCAGCTGCGGGCGTACCGGCGGCACCAGGCTCTTTAGTCGGTTCGTTCTCCACCGCACCCGCCGGGCTTACAGCGGTTTCCTGTTCCTGCATTTCGGTCGTTTCGTTAAAAAGCATAGGATCCTCCATTTTTCCCCGTTGGCCGGGTATCGGTTTTTTCGCGTCCGTCGCGTAATAGGGCTGCTGTTCCGGGTTTTTGCCCGTCCCGCCGGGTATATGGTAATGCGGTTTCCCGCCTTACGTCAGTTCCACCCGCTGCACGGCCTGCACCTTGTCGTATTCCGGGCACTGCTTGGCCCGGCAGCGGTATTCCAGCTCACGGTACACCTTCGTCGGTGTATCGGGGCTGCTGTCTCCTTCAGTCACGATCTTCCCGTTCGTGATCCGCATCTCACATTTGCATACTTTGCATTGCATTCTGTGTACCTCCCACAGCCGCCTGCGGCACAGTCTGTGCGGTCTGCGCCTGCTGCTTTCTCGCTTCCAAAATCTTGCGGAACTTGGCGGCTGGCACCGGGCTGTTGGCGTCCAGCGCCTCCACGTATTCCTCAAAGGTGATATGCCCCGCCGCCAAAGCGTTATCCAGGCTCGTCTGCTGGCTCAGGATGCTGTACGGGTCCGCCGGGCTTACGTCGATCTTGATCTGCATATCCAGCGCCGCCAGCGCCTGCGGCGTGATGATCGCCTTCAGCATGCCGGTATCGCCGTCCGCGTCGTGGTAGGCAAATTCCATGCCGTCGGTGCTGTAAGCGCACCACAACTTGTACCAGATGCGCGCCAGCTGCTCCACAAATCCCTTGTAGGCGGCCGCCTGGTCGTTCAAAACCATGGCGCTCTGGTCGCGCGCGGCCTTGATGGCTTCACCGCTCGTCTTGGTTACGTCGATCTGGCCGGTGGCCGAATCCCCGGCACCTTCCAGCTCGCGTGTCTGCTGGATCAGCTCTGCCTGCAAGGCAGCGCCCTCGCCGCTGGTGGTCCGCGGTTCCAGGTATTGGATCACGCTGCTGATGGGCGAGTTGGCAAGGTTCCTTGCCCGCACCGTAGCACCCACCTTCTGCAATGCCGCAGGGTTCACGATCTTTTCCGCGTCGTACACGGCCGTCGGGTAGCCGTACCGCTTTACGATCAGGCTGCGCCGGGCCAGTGTTTTGTTGATCTCGATCTGGTTCGGAATCAGCGCCTCGCACTCCGAAATGCCGCGGGCGCTGTTCGGGCTGTCCTCCCAGCGCATCTGCGCCACCGGGTATACGTCCAGCCCCGGCACGTCTTTGGGTTCCTGCCAGATCACCTGCTCGGTGCTGCGGCTGAACCGCAGCATTCTCGCGCCGGGCTGGGCCGGATCGTCCACCAGCTCAAAGTAGACAAGGCTCGTGCATTTGCCGTCCCCGGTGCGGACTTCTTCCGCCTCGCTGCTGTTCAGCTTTGTGTCGGTTTTGGTATCGGATACGATCTTATCAATCTCTTCCTCCGCCACGCCGTTCTGCCGCGCCCATTTGCGGATCTGGCTCACAGGGCGGCGCTCCGCCAGTATGATCCACGGCTGCGCCTGGATGTCCTGCTCCTGCTCGTCGCCCAGATATACGCTGGATCGGTCTACAACCCGCACTTCGGTGCGCGGGGTGCGGTCGCTCACTACGGCCTCACTGTCAGGCCGGGCATCGTAGCAGTACAGGTAGCTGTCACCGGTGATGGCTGCCGCCTTGATGATCTGCCACTTCAGCACGTCCATGCGGGTCTGTTCCCATACCTGCACACCGAACTGGTTCAGCTCATCGCAGATGCCCAACAATACGGGATTGTCCGTCATGGCGCTGAATACGATCGTTGTATCGTTCGTGGCCACGGTGCCCACCTTGTATTTCAGGATCGGCTTGATGATGTTCTCCATCGGCAGTTCCTGCCCGCCCTGGCTCATGCCGTACCACTGGTCACCGTTGTAAAAATGCCAGCAGCGCTCGTCGCGCCGGTACATGTTCTTCACACGGTGGTGCTCCACACCGGCCAGATACTTCCGCCAGATGTCGGTGATCTGCTTTTCATCTGCTGCCGCGTTCGTATTCATCGCTTCCACCCGTCAAAAATCTCGATCTCTTTCAGCCGCTCGTTCAGCTTTTGGTCATCTTCTCCCGGTTCGTCCGTTCCCGGCTCATCTTCCTCGTTCGGAAACACAAGGTCCTCCGGCGGCATGCTTTCCCGGAACACAACATTCTCCGGCCGGGGCACCGGCGGGGCAATCTGCGCCGAAGAACTGCGGCCCAGCATCTTCCCGTCCCGTACCCCCAGCCGCCACGCGCCCCACAGCAGGGCGGCAAAAACGGCAATCTCAAACATCTCATACCACATACACGTCATCTCCCATTCCCAGGGTCGCGTCTGCACTTGATTGCAAACCGTGCCCGTAAAACACTTCAATGCCGACCTTCGGCGCCTGCGGCGGCTTATCCGCCGGGGCGCTCCGGTATACGCAGAACCCGCGCAGCGCGTCCGGCGCGTGGGTCAGCTCGTGCGGCTCGTTCGCTACGTCCTCCGGTCGTTTCTCATCAAACTGCACTGCTGGCAGTGTACGGATCAGGTTCCGGCAGGTTTCAAAAATGCGCAGCCGCGGTACCACCTGTCCCTGCTCGTCTACCGTGTCTGCCAGATACTCGCGCACGGCCCGCCACCCGGCAATGCGGTCATTGCCGGTGCGGGTCAGTGGTATGCCGTACTCGGCAAAGATCTCGGCGGTGCTCCTGCCGCTGTCCCGGTTCCGGTTCCACAGGTCAGGCGGTGCCAGCCAGGTGTCTATGCGCTCTCCCGCCGGGGTGCAGTCCAAAATGCGCTTGGCAGCCGCGCTCACAATGTGGCCGCGGCCGCCTTCCCCTTTGCCGTTGTCCCGGCCCTCGTAGATCTCCCGGTATACGTAGGCAAGCCCTTGCTCGTCCACGGCAATCCACAGCACAGCCAACATGTCCATGCCGTAGTCCAACGTCACATACCGCCGCCAGCTGCCTGGCAGCGCAAAGGGGCGTACCACGTGCCTTTCTCGGCGGAACTCCGCAAAATACTGCCCGTCAAACAGATCCCACTCTCCGTCCAGCCAGCCCCGCCGCAGCTTCTCCGGCAGGTTTTCCAGGCTTTTCAGGTAGCCGGGATCTTTTTGCATCAGCACTTCGTTGTCGTAAACTTTCGCCGGGATAAACACATAATCCTCGGGGTTCTCGGTCGGCTTGTACTCCCGGTCTATAAACAGCCGCTTTACCCAGTTGTGCCCCACCCCGCCGGGGTTGCAGGTCAGGTAGATTCGCTTCGGAAAGTCATTCGCACCGCGCACACAAGCCGTCAGTGTGATAAACCACTCTTCCGGCCACTGGGTTGCCTCGTCAATGAAAATCACATCGTACTCGGCGCCCTGGTAGCGGTTCAGGTCGGCGGCATTGTCGCAGTAGCCCAGCATTACCAGACTGCCGTTGCCAAACACAAATTCCTTGTCGGTCTCCCGGTACTGCGCCATGCCCGCCCGCATGACATCGGCAAGGTCCTTCTTCAGCGGCTTCACAAAGGTTTCGGTCAATTCCGGGTAGGTTCTGCGCAAAATCAGGATCCGTATGCCGTTGTACCGGCAGGCCAGCAAGGTGGCTTTGCCGCGCAATGCCCAGCTTTTGCCGCCGCCGCGGGCCCCGCCGTAGGCAATGTACTTGGCTCGCGCCTTAAAAAACAGCACCTGCTTCGGATTCGGTTTTCCCAGCCGGTAGGTTACCATGCCATGTCCTCCGCATCGTCGGTCCCGGTACCGCCAATCTCAATGCGCAGGGTGTTGTCCGGTGCCCCGTCATCTCCCAGCATCTGCGCGGCCCGGTCGGTCACGCTTACCAGGGTGCGGGTAAAGTTCGCGGCGCCAAAATCGCTGATCGGCCTGTGCCGCTCCATCAGCTGGGCCAGCAGTTCCCGCTCGCCCGGCTTCTCCGGCTCGATCTCCCGTACCGGCCCCATCGCCGTGCAATCCGGATCTTCCGGGCCGTTGTAGCTCACCAGTCCGTCCAGCTCGTCCAACCGCTGCTTGCAGTAGGCGTAGATCTCGGCGTCGTTCATCGTGCTTTCCAGCCGCCGCCGTATGTACTCCACACTGCAGTTCGCGGCAGCACTCGCCTTGCGTGCCAGTGCCCGCAGTTCGTTTTCCCGCGCCTGTTCAAACAGGCTTTTGCGCTCGCCGGGCTTCTTTTTCTCGGCTTGCCGCAGCCAGCTGCGCAGCGTGCTTTCCGGCACGTTGTACCGCCGGGCAACGTCGGATAGGTTGTTGTGGGTCAGCAAATCGCACATAGCGGCACAGCGCACGTCCTCCGGCCATTTCTTGCCTCGCCGGGTCCCCTTTACCGTGTTGTCATGGTATTTCACGCTGTTTTTCGCTCCTTTCGCTCTGCCTCCTTGCCCGTATCGTACCGTATTTTTCTGCAAAAATCTATAAAGCCAGAATTCACGGAATTATGAACAAACTGTAAATTTTTCATCCTGCAAAATTTCCCCTCTAAGGTACCTGCACGCACGGGGTATTTGGTATCCGTATCGCATTTATTTCTATCTGATGGCGAACTTTCGCAATAAAAAAATCCCTCCCCGCACAATCAGGGAGGGTACACGCCCAAAAGCCCACCCGCACAAAAGCGGGCAGGCAGCTCGGCTTATAGTTTCAGCAGTGCCACGGCTTTCCCGTAGCTCAGGGGCGGCAGCCCCTGTTCGCGCCGCTCTTTGTTCAGCAGTTCGATCTTATGTACCGTCCGGCTCACGGCATCATTGCCGCACCTTGCCCGCTTGCGCGACACGGTCGGGGCAGTGGTGCCGGGCAGCTGCACGGTCTTTGTAACGGCTGCTGCCTTTTTCGCCGGGGGCTTCGGCTTCGGCTTTTCCTTTTTCCGCTTCGGCTGCTCGGCGCGGTATTTCCGCATCTGCTCGGTGGCACGCTCCCGCCGCACCACGGCAAAACAGTCCGGGCAGTAGGGGTTCGGTCGCCCGCCATGGTAGGTGTATAACTCCCCGCACCGCTCACAGCGGCATTCATCGCCTTTTTTCATCGGTTCCTCCTTGTGTGGGCAAGCCCGTACCTGCGCACGTCCCGCCGTATCTTGTCGCCGCGCTCGGCACACGCTGCAAAGCTTGCGCGCTCTGCCTGCTGTGCGGCTAAGTATTCGTCCCGCTCTTTGCGGTATGCCCGGTACGCTTCACAGGTACAGTGGCAGGTTGCCGTCCGCCGTGAGCAGCCCGGCTTGCATGGGTTCGGTTTTCTTTCCATGGGCTTTTCTCCCTCCACAGCCGCAGGCGCACATAGTACGCGCCCTCAATGTCGTTAAATTCCACCGCAGCCTCGCTCACCTGCCAGCTGGGGTATTTCTTTGCCCAAAATCCCCGGTCGTAGGCATCGCCGTTTGTGCACCACTTCAAAATCTGCCGCTTTGTGTACCGGCTGTCGTTCACGCGCACCTCCGGCATTTTCAGCCCTAGGCTCTGGTGCCACTTTTTGCGGTGCTTGGGTGCTTTCAGCATGTACATGGCGCGGTCCACCAAACTGCCGCAGATCGGCTGCGCCCGGCGTGTGTTTACACGCCCCAGGCTGCGCCGCGCCCTGCCGCGCCCGGTACTCCACAGATCTTCCACTTCCTCCCGGGTCAGCCCCGGCGCCAGCAAAATAATGTGGTGGTGCAGCCGGTGGTCCTCGTCCTCGGTCCCCTCGGTGCCGCCCTCCGTCACAGCCACATATTTGGGCTTTGGCAGCTTCTTCCTGGCACACAGGTAGCTGATCCGCCGCAGGTAGTTCACCAGGTTCCTGTCTGCTGCATCAAAATCAGCGGGTTCCGCCCCTCCCGCGTAGGTTGGGTCCACTAGCAAAACATCCGGCTGCACAAAGTTGGCGTTCACCAACTGCACAAAATGCCGTTCGGCAGCTTTGCGGTTTGCTCGCTGCTGTTTCTCGCTCGTTTCCCCCTCACCCCTGCGCCCGGGGGTGTCTGCCCGTACCGGGATCAGGTCAACCTCAGCATATACAGGGCTGCAAATGATTTTCTTTTCCCGGTAGCCTCTGTGCATTTTCTCGTCCCTTTCGTCGAGATGTTATTACCCCATACAAGACCGCCAAGCAGGTACCCACCTGCCTGCGTCTTGTGCTATATATATATAATAGGTAGGCGCACAGCCTGCCTCAGTCGTTTCCCAGCGTTTGCGCCAGTGCTGTCAGCGCCCGCCCCAGCGCGGCGCGGAACTTCCCGGCTTTCTCGCCGTCGCCGTTTTCCGCCAATTCTTTGCAGATGGCGTCAATGCCGTAGGCGTTATCCTGCAGCTGCCCAAACAAAAGCCCAAACTTTACGGTGCTCTCGTCGCTGCTCACCTGCAGCTGCTTTGCCAACTGCGCAGCGCGTTCTTCCGCCGCTTCCCGGGCGGCTTTTTCGGCGTTCAGCCGGGCTTCATTTTCCATGCGCACTTCGGCGCGGGCTTTTTCCTCGGCATCGGCGGCACCCTCGGCCCGGGCTTTTTCCAGCGCTTTTTCATGCTGCGCCGCTTCCGCCTTCAGCTTTTCTGCGGCTGCCAGCGCTGCATCGCGCTCCCGGCGGTCCTGCTCAGCAGCCGCCTCGGCCTCCTTCTGGCGCTGCACGGCGGCTTCCAGATCCCGGCGCACTGTTTCCTGCGCGTCCCGCCGGGCAGTTTCCTTGGTGTCTTCGGCACTCGACTGCAAAAGGCTTAACTGTTCGGCATACCCGGCGTTTTTGGCTTGCAGCTCTTTGATCTGGGCTTTCAACTCTGCCACGGTCGTGTCCGTCAGGTTGGTTTCAGCTGCAATCTGCTGCTGTTCCTGCCCGCTCAACTGGGCCAGCAGTGCCAGCTTGGTTACGCCCGCCGCCGCGTTCTGTTCGATCAGCTGCGCGGGCAGCTTTTCGGCAATGGCGATGTAGTTGTAGGCCTGGCGCTGTTTCATGCCCATGGTGGCCATGGTGTAGGCTTCCAGGCTATCAAAGCCCAGCGCCTTGTAGCCGCTGGTGTCCCGCATGCGCTTGATCTTGCGGGCCAGGTCCAGCAGGCTGGCAGCTGCCGTCTGGGCGGCTGCCATGATCTCATAATGCAGGGCCAGAGCCGCCGATTCTTCCGCCGTCCCCGCCGTGCCGATAAAGGTCATCTGTTCAGTGTCATATTTCACTTCTCGGGATCCTCCTTCGGAAAGTTACCAATGTAAACCCCTTCCAGGTTCTTTTCGCTGAAGTCCCACTGTTGACCGCCCAGAATATCTGTGATCTGCAGTTCTCTGTGCCTGTCACCGCCCAAAGCAATTTTGACCATGATCCCCGTATCAAAGAAAACCGGCTCTTTACCGTCTTTTCTGTAAACCTCAAACCGCATACTATTGCCGTCCAGCTGCTTTGCCTGCTGAATCATGGCTTCTTCCTTTTCGCGGAACCGTATGTAGGCCACAGTATCAATGTTGTACATATCAGCGGCTTCTTTTCCCTCGGCTAATACATCTACGACCCGGTCCTCAGCAGACCAGTTGACGTCAGCCAGCCCCGGATATACAAACTCTTCTCCAGTTTTCAGCAGTACCACTGTTTCTTTCATTCTTCGTCTCTCCATTCCCAGTTGTCGATTGTTTCAACATGCAATATCTGCAAGACAAAATAGTTTTTTTCAGAATCTGCGCCCCATTCCCGTGCACCGCCCTTTCCGTAGATGCAATGCACCCACAGCTTGGCGGTCGGGCAGTCTTACCGGTATCCGGCGCGTATCTGTATGGGAAATACTTTGAACACCTGCCCGCGGCATCCGTGATATTCATTCATGGCCTTATTGAAGCGCACCCGCCAGTATTCGCTTGGCTCCCGGTATTCTTCGCGCTTTTGGCCTTTGCAGATCATGTCAAACCATTTGCGCTTGATGGGCAAAGTCAGCATTTTGCAGCCCTCCCATCACGCCACGGACGAAGCCGCGGCAAATCTCGATTTTTTCTTAGGCGCAGCCTTTTCCGGCGGCAGCTGCCACTTGGCCAGCACTTCGCGTTCCCACAGGTCCACAAATTCCCGGACCTGCCGGGGAATTTTCAGCCGCTTTCCGTCCACCATCTCGTTTCTGTACCCATGCAGCTGTATCTCTTCCTTGGTCAGCACATTGATGTTCAGGGTATACCAGCTGCGGTCTGGCCGCCGGGTGTGCCGCACAAACAGGATGATTTTTCCCATGGCGTGCGTCCCGGCGTATCCGCCCACGCAGTGCCGCAGCGTGTTGCCCTCTTCGATCAGTTCCAGCGGGGTGGCAGCCGGGCGTATGCAGATGCCGTCATGCTCCCAGGCAAGGCCCTGGCACCTGGCCGTCATCTTCGTAAAGGCTTCCTTCGTGTGGCTGCTGATTTTCTGATATTTCACGGCCATGGCCGCACGATCATGTGCCCGTTGCAGGACCTTTGGCCAGCGTACCGCATCCTGATCCAGGTCATACCCGGCCTGTCTGGCCATGCTCCAATAGTCAGCCAGGCATTGCCACTCCTGATCCTGGCGCTTCAGGTAGTTGGCGGTGCGGATGGGCGGCACACCAGCCATCAGGATTTCATCTGCCGAAGTCGGCCCCACGGCGGCCATCAGGGTGCAGCAGTCTGCAAAGCTGACGTCGTTTGCCAGTTTATGCTTTTTCCATACCTTCAGGCAGGCCAGCCCGAAGCCCATCTGCTGCCAGGTTTTCAACTGCTGCTTATCCAGTCCGATCATCCGGGCCGGGCGCTTTTCTTTCCAGTTCACCCAGTCCAGCTTTGGCGCGGCTGTCATGCTGCCGGTACTGTACCCATAGCCGTACCTATGGCGGTGGTCGTCCCTGATGCCGGTGCCCACCAGCTTGCCCAGCCCTGCGGTTATCAGGTTTTCAACCGCCGGGTGTTTAAAATACAGCCGCAGGTAGGCTACAGGGTAGGCGGTTTCTCCGGCCTCGGCCTGTTCCATGTACTCCCACAGCTTGGCGTTTTCCACACAGGTGCCCGCCAGGTCCGGCAGGTCGCGCCCATACATCAGCGGCGCAAGGATGTCGTCCGCCAGCTTGGCCCGGCGCTTCCATTCGCCCAGGTCTGTCCAGGTTCCGCCCATGGCATTGTGCTGGTAGTGCGCCAGTTTGATGATCTTGCCGCCATCGGCTATGTAAGCATTTACGGCAGTTTCCCGCATGGCAGCGTGCCCATCGTAAATCTGCCGCTCAATGCACCACTGGGTCAGCACCAGACAATTGCCCGCCACCGTGGGCACTACAACAAATTCCTGGTCACCCCGGCCATACCGCAGGCTGTTGGTGCTGTACAAAACCGCTTCGGCCCCGCACAGCGGGCAGCACAGTTTGTCGTACTCCCTGTAGCGGATGATCTCCGTCACTTCCGCATCGGCAATCTGCACACCGCTGTATCCCGTGCAGCTCCCTGCGTGGCAGGCCGCTGCGTTTTCCCGCGGCAGATATTCCGCCAAAAAACGCCCGCCACATGCGCTGCACCATAGCAGGGCCGATTTTGTTGCCGCGCTCGGCCGCAAATCTTCCTGGCAGTCTTCGCAATCCAGCCAGCTATCGGCATCATCGCGGCCCATCCATTTGTAGCTGATGACCTCGGTCTGAATTTTGCCTTTTTCGCGCAGGTATCCCACCAGGTCAAAAGGCGGGGCGGCGGGGATCATGGCCGCGTATTCTTCGGTTGTCCGCATAGCAGCTGCCCTCTCACATAAAGTCCAGCATATCCAAAATATTGATGCGCCCTGCAGGCTCCGCCGGGGCCGCTTTTGGCGCAGCAGGCTCGGCCTGGGTCTCCGGCAGTCCGCATTCCTTGCGCAGGATTTTCGGTACCATCCGGCCTGGGCAGCACCCGCTGTTCTTTTTGGCATATTTCTGGATCGCAGTCTCGCACCGCTGGATCAGCCCACCGGCTGCAAGATCATCTGCGAGGATCTTCGCCTCGTCATCATTCAGGCTTCCGGCCAGTTCCTTCAGGTCCTCGGCAACAAAATAACACTTGTTGCTTTTATCCAGCTTCTGCTGCTCTTGGGTAATGGCCTCAATCGCCTTTTCCTGCATTGTCATCTGCATCAGATCCTTTCGTTGTGATTTTTAGGTAAAGTGTCGGTTCGGTATCGTCCTGGGCCGCCAACTCCCGCCGGGCATTTTCCCGGCCTACGTCTACACCGCTCAGGTAAACGGCCACTCCGGCCAGGCCCAGCACTGCCGCCCCAAAAATTCCCAGCAATATCATCATTCTGCAATTCTCCCCTGCTTTCGGTAATCTTCGGCCATACTTTTCAGCACCGCCGGGTGCAGCATCGACACCTCAAACCGCGTCCGGGCTTCATCGCCGGGCGGTGTGCTCTCGTCCATCTTAGTCAGCCAGGCCAGATAATACCGCCGCAGGACCGGGTGGCTGATGTTCATCAGGTAGTACGGCGTGTGCCGTGGGTCATGCTCGGCCTGCTTCCGGCGGTCGGCAAGCACCTCCCGGGCCACGGCTGTGATCATCTCTTCCCGCGTCATGCCAATCACACCTTCTCATGGGGCGGAACATCGCTCTCCCCATGCCGCTTTTCCCTGTCCTTCAGTATGACCCCGGCTGCCCAGTTGGCAGCCAGTGCCGCACCGATCAGCCAGCACACAGCGCTCAGTTTCCCTTCAGCCAGGACCGGTATAGCCGTCAGTACCACCAAAGCGCAGCAGGTCAGCACGGCTTTGGCCACAGCCAGCCGCAACGCCTGCCGGTATTTTCTCTTTTTCATGCCTGCTCCTTCCCGGCGCGTCGCCGCGCCGCCTCTTCGGCCGCTTTGCCCAGCAGTTCCTTGAAACTGCTGAATGTGATCGGCCGCCCGCTGTCAGCACTATGCGTGGATTCCAATATGGCAAGCGCCTCCCGGTACAGGCTGATCTTCTGTTCCAGGGTCACGCCGTACCGGGCACTGTCCGCCATCAATAGGTAGATACTTGGTTCTGGTAAGGCCGCATCCCTTTCGCACGGGGCTGCGGCCTTGTTTTATTGTGTAATTCTTTCCCGTGGGCCGCCCATCAGGCGGTCATGCTTTTCGGCTTCCTTGTTGTTTAACCATACAAGCCAGCAGAAGGCGCGGGCCTGCAATTCCACTTCGCCATAGTTGGCACCTGCACGAATGGCACAGCCTAACAGCCTGGCCAGCAATTCCTTGTTGCTGACATTCATATGTGCTTGCTGCGCCGTCTCCCTCGAACGGGTGAACAGGTTCGCGGCTTCGCGGTATCGGCTTTCCGCCACTGTGTTCATCAAGATTTTAATGCACTTTTTTCTGGTCATGGTCGTTTCGTCCTTTCTGTCACTGTTGGCCGCCGCACCGTTTGGGGGCAAGCGTCTTTTTCAGGTAGGTGGTGGTCTGCGGCATCCTCTCTTTCTTTCCGCTTGCGATTCATTTCTGCCCGGCGCTCGGCCAGCCACTGCTGGTACGCTTCCTCCACGCCCGGCTGTTGGTAAAAGTCATTCATCAGGTCTACCAGCATCCTGGCATTCAGGCTGGGCAGCACATATTCTTCTTTCTTTGCTGCCATCCGCTGCCCACTCCTTCCAACCCGGCTGCTTCTCTGCATTCAACTGCAAAACCTTTTGTCAAAATCCCCTGTGCGTGGTACAATCAAAACAGAAAGGGGGTGATTCTATGCTGCTTGACCCTGAATGTACACTCAACGTTTTGCAGGCGTTTGCGTCGCAGCTTCCGTTGTCATCTACCAGGCGCAAGTCCGTCAAGGCACTGTCTGTCCTTAATTCTGAATCTCTTTCCAATTATTCAGATGAGGATAAAGAACGTGCTTATCGCTACCTGTTAGATAAAAAGATGTTAGAACTGCAATATCCGCAAAAAGCACCGGCAATGCGTGGCTTTCCGGCAGTATCGGTTCCGTCAAAAAGCCAGTATCGTGCAGCCGAAACCAAACATCATCGGGTTCTTGCTGTTACAACAGCTGGGTATACTCTGCTGGATTTTGCCGAAAAAGCGGAGGTTAAATCCAAAATCAACGTGCAAACAGTCTTTGAAAATATCTGCACCGGAATATCTGCCGGCAAAGATTTTTTGGAACTGCTTGCAATCTTAGGAATCCGCCGTTGACTGGCACAGCACCTCAATCCGTTCAATCAGGTTCAAGGCCTGTGTAACCAACGGCATGTCGAACGGGTCAATACTCAGCCCTTCGGTCAGTGGCGTGTCGTTTTTTGCTTCGGCAAAGTCTGCCAGTTTTCCGGCTGTAGCTTCCTGTACCCGCAGTAGAGCCGCCCGCGTTTTACTGCTTCTGATCTTCACAGTCTTGGTGCTTCCCCGCCGAGACTGTCTCTTTTTTTGCTTCATTCCGCTCACCTCCCGGTTGCTTGCCAATAGAATTTTTGTGCTTTTCATTGCTTTTTGTGTTACTCTGCTTTAAAATGAAAACATCCGTAAATCAGGGGGCTAGCTACTTGACAACAATTTTCTGGGCAATCCTTGCAGCCTGTTTCGCCGACATTTTTCTTGCAATAGTCACGGTAAAGACATATCGCCTTATTCGTGACTATAACCTCGACCACGGTCACAGTGTAGTAGGCTCAACCCTTTCTGGCATTCTGCTGGCACTGTTCGTAGTCATTTTTGCCGTTGTTTTCAGCTTCCGCGCCGGTCGTAAAATAATGGAAATGGCTGGTGTAGATGTTGCCCAAGTGCAATCCTACGTCACATCATCTCTGGTTGCTTCTCCGACATCATCTTCGCCCACACCACAGGCAGAATCTGACAACTTATTCAGCGTAAAGGTAGAACACTCCTATCTCGGTGCGCCTGTGTCAGATCCCGACTATCATTTCACAGATTCAGTCAATGGTACGCCTGTTGGAGCAGCAGCTAAAAATCTCTCTTTCCCTGATGGTGCTGTACTGCTCCTTCAAAGTTCAGCAATTACAAACAATTCAGAAAGTGGGCTTTTTTCACAGAAGAAGGTGACAGCCGATTATGCAGCTTTTCAGTTCGACGTGCCTCTTTGTGATGAGAATGGTGCAGTCGTTTGGAATACAACATTCTATTTTCAAAAGGTTGGGGCACCAACGCCTGATCCGGCATCCGTGAATTATGCGGTAGAGGTCACCCAGCCGGAAAAAGCAAATGCCACTCCTGCACCATCACAAACAGATTTCGCTACACCACAACCCAGTCAGTCAAGTTCACAAAGCCCGAACAATACAAAAGATTCTTCATCATGGGGCGTAGACTCCACAACATCTGAAATCACAGGCCCTCTCTCAAAAACGGCATACTGGGTTCCCAATGGCAAATCGTATCACTTTCGGCTGTCTTGCCCCTCGCTCTCTCGCTCGGATGTTGTCTATAGTGGCACTTTGCAAGATGCACTAGATGCAGGCAAAACCGATCCATGTAATAACTGTGCATATTAAGAAAAGAAGTCTGTAAAATGCTATTAAAATAAATCACCATTTGGTGAAACATTGGGCAAAAAAATATGGCAGAATTGCGCTTGTTCAAGATCGAGCGCTTCTGCCATTTCAGCGCACTCGTCAATGTCCGGAATATAACGACCCTTCAAAATCTTCCCGATTTTGTTCTTGTCCCAATTCAACCGTTCCGTCATTGCTGCCGCTGTCCCATATTTTGCATAGATTATTCCACGCAATTCCTGCGTATTGATAGCCATAGTTGTAACTCCTTTCTAAATTTCACCGTTTGGTGATGCCTTTATACTACAACCAGATGGTGAAATTGTCAATAGATTTCCGAAAAAATATTGCATTTGGTGATAATATGTGGTATTGTTCTAATGGAGGTACCATTATGAACCGTATAACTACATTTTCTGTCCGTTTAAGAGAATATCGTACAGAACAGAAATTAACTCTCGAGGATCTATCTTCCCGTGTTGGGTTTCCCTGCCAGACTTTAAGTCGCTGGGAACGTGGGGATCGTGTTCCTAAAATAGACGTTGTTTCTCAGATTGCGGAGAAGTTGGACGTTTCCCCATTATGGCTGATTGGCTATGATGTTGAATCTAATATACACTCTTCTGCTCCCACCCTCTCCAAGACCGAAACCTATCTTCTAGACAAATTCCGCTCACTGGACTCCCGTGGGCAGTCCGCTGTCCTCAATACCTTAGAGCATGAATACCAGGCTATGCACGGGGATGGGTCAGCTGATCTTGTTCCCAACAATGCATAAATAACAATTCTAATAAAATAAAAAACACCCTGCGGCGGCAACCGCAAGGCGTTTCCTAGATCAAGTCTGTCCCAGAGATGGTAACAAAACCAGACCCAACAACTGTTATTGTACCATCTCCGGGGCAGGCTTGCAAGCCTATACCCATTTTTCGGAGGTGGATTTTTTATGCCTAAATATAACCCGGAAGAATTACTTCCCGCTGTCGCCTACTACCGCTACTCCCCGGGCGGCGGTCAGACCGAGCAAAGCATCGAGGGGCAGCGCCGGGATTGTATGGCATACGCCAAATCCCACGGGTATGTCATTGTCAAAGAGTACATAGACCGTCACCTTACCGGCCGCAATGATAAGCGCCCGGCCTTCCAGCTGATGATGCAGGACGCAGAAATGCACCGCTTTGATACCCTCATCGCCTGGAAAAACGACCGCATCTCCCGCAACCGCCGGGATGCACTCAACTATAAAGATCAGCTGCGCAAGTGCGGCGTGCAGATCTGCTATGCCGAGATGGATATTCCCCATGGACCTGAGGGCATCCTCATGGAATCCCTGATGGACGGTCTTGCCGAATACTATTCTGCGGAACTTGCCCAGAAGATCCGCCGCGGCATGACCGAAAGTGCCCACAAATGCCGTGCCCTTGGCAGCATTCCGCCCTTTGGTCTGCGCGTCAATAAAGAGCATCGCTACGAGCCGGACCCCACCACCGCACCCTATGTGCGCTGGATCTTCCAGCAGTACGCCCAAGGTGTCCAAATTACAGCGATATGCTATGCGCTGAACGCCAAGGGGGTGCGTACCTCCCGCGGCAATGAATTTAATAAGAATAGTCTGCGTACCGTGCTTAGCAATGAAAAATACATTGGCGTATATGAGGCAAAGGGCATCCGTACAGAAAACGCTATTACACCAATCGTCTCACAGGAACTTTTTGATATGGTACAGCAGCGCATCCCCCAAAACGCACACTATGGTCGCAAGCTGAACGGTCCCAGACAATTTCCGTTATCCGGTATCGCCTACTGTGCAATCTGTGGTGCACCGTTGATCGGTGATTCCGGCACTGGCAAAAATGGAAAACTGCATACCTATTATGCTTGTACGGCTCACAAGCATAAGCACGGATGTATCAAAAAGAATATCCGCCAGGCAAAGCTGGAAGAGATGGTCTACGATGCAACCGCCAACATGGTGCTGTGCCCGTCCATAACCAGGGCAATCGCCAAGCAGGTAGAAGCATCCGCGGCGGCAGATACCTCCCACGCAGAAGGAATGCAGGCAGTGCAGGCGCGCTTGAAAGACATAGAAAAGCGGATCAACAATATTCTGGCAGCCATGGAGGGGGGCAGCTTTTCCAAAGCTGTCTCTTCTCGGCTTACAACACTGGAAACAGAACAATCACGCCTAGAAAAACAGCTGAAAACCTTGCGCCGTGTAAAGCCAAACATCACAGCAAGCCGTGTTGAGTACATGCTCAGCACAATGTGCAAAAATCCCGCAGAACAGCAGCCCGATCATCTCAAACGCCTGCTGCAGGTTTTTGTAGAACGTATAGATTTATCCGAGAAAACCATGTCAATCACCTACACCCTAACAAAAAAATCCGCCGTGCCTACTAGCACAGCGGATAATCCAACAGTCAAAACTCTGCATTATATCGACATAAAACAGTGTTCGACTATTGCGTGTTATGGTGGAGCTGATGGGAGTCG
>ERZ827117.835-NODE-835-length-29842-cov-3.750629_pt1 | contig 29842 bp, 24 predicted proteins | sample MGYA00519920_ERZ827117 | MGnify/ENA primary metagenome ERZ827117 (study PRJEB31778, sample SAMEA3449260) | human gut metagenome | biome: human gut; feature: human-associated habitat; material: faeces | place: United Kingdom | collected 2010/2012 ...
TATGTGGGCTGTAGGGGCGAACATTGTTCGCCCGCGCAATCTCGCGCTGCCGCAAAACTCCACGGGTGGATATAGAATCCGCTCCTACGCAAACATAAAAGGCCCCCTTGTGCAAAGGGGGCTCCGCCGATAGGCGGTGGGGGATTGTGACCTTGCCAATACATCGACCTACCCTCGCACGCGCTCCAATCCCTCCGCCCCTGCGGGGCACCTCCCTTTACACAAGGGAGGCTTTGGGCTTGCGCAACCTTACCCTGCTGGCGCTCAAATAAAATTCATCCGTAGGGGGCGGCGTCCTCGACGCCCCGGGAAATTTGCGCAACCGCAAACTCCCCCTCACCACGCCTTTAAATCAGGCGCTTTCGGTATCTTTTTCACAACAGGCGGGTCATCATCTTTCAAAAATATCTCATCGGCACCCCAGGTTTTGTATACAAACAAGGCGATCGGCGCGCGCATATCCTTGGTCAAAGGCTGATAACCGTGCTTGCTAAAGCAAAACACTTCGCCCACGAAAGGCGCATTGTCCCTGTAAATCTTATCCTCCTCGATTTCTGCGGATGTTGTATTCCTCCAGCTGCTGGCGTTGATATCCTGTGCGATCAGCGCGGTCATGGCGGTGTTGCGGCGGAGCAGATCGTCCGCCGCGGCGCTGTACTGCGCAAGCAGCGCCGAATAATTCTCGATGCGCGGTTTGTACAGGGTGCGCTGCTCCGCCTGCTCGGTAACAAAGGTGATCTTTGCACCCTTATACAGTGTGCCGCTCACCCGGTGCGACTGTGCGGCCCACGCCTGGAACTGGGCCAGCGCGTCCAGGTAGCGGCGCTTTTGTTCCTTTTCGTCGCGGGTATCCCAAAACGAGATCTTTACGGTTTCATCGCCGTCAAAACAAGCGACATTTTACCGTTGAAATCGCGGGGATAGCTAAAAAATTTATCTCCATCCAGGTTTAAATAGGCCATGGTATTCCCCTTTCGTTTCAGTGCCCGCGCGGGTTGTGGACGGACTGGCGCAGCTTGTAGGAAAATTTGCCAAGGATATAGCCCATAAGAAACGTAGCTACAGAAATAAGCAGCAGATCGGTCTGCCAAAGGCCCACAAACGCTGCGGCCTGGTCGGCGCTGGCATTAGCCAGATTGCCCCAGGCGAGGTTATTGACCGCGTTGCTGAACACATAGAAAAACACGGCCAGCGCAAGCCCCCACACAAGGCCCTGCTTTTTGCCGGCGGCCAGCTCTTCTGCCGAGGGCTTGTAGTCGGTAGACGAAACGAAAAACAGGCAGGCCAAAATCCCCACCACGGTCGGGATCAGCAGCGACGGCATGAGGGTCAGCGCGTTCGCCATGCCGGTGAAAAACCGCTTGATTAGTTCCAGTACAACGCTCAGCGCGATCACGCCGCCCAGCCCGGCCAGGCCGGTATCATAGATCGGCTGGAAAATAACAATCACAAGATCTCTCATCCAAAACACCTCTTCGTCGGGTAAATAGGGTGGGGGTTACAACCCTATTCAATGGTTGTTACGGTTGTTATTAAACTCAATCGCATTGCGGCATTCTTCCGGGTACTGGGCCGGGTGATACTTTTTAATCCAAACACGCGAAAAGACACGCGAAAAGGCGTCAGAATTGTTCCTCCATCCAATGATCGTTATCCCGCACGAGTCGCCGTTTTTTTGCAGGTTTCTTTCTACGGCGATGCAGGGGACATCCGTTACCGGCTGAAAAACCAGCTCATAATGCGGCCCCTTAAAAAGAGACATGCCATGCAGCTCATACTTTGTGATTTTAGCCGGAAGCATCATGGCATTGTCGCAATCATCGCTGTTAAAGTCTAGCTCAAGAATTACATCATCCCCGACTTGGAAAGAGCTTTTCTTCGCCTCTTTTACATCGCGAGAAGGGTCTCCATCACGGGTAAAGAAGAGTGTATCAATGGGGCCGGTCGGATACGTTGGTTCTTTCACCGGCTGCTGTTCGGGCGCCTTATGGACGTACTGGGCGTGTTCGCCGGTATTGATTTTATTTTGTTCGCCGCAGTAAGGGCAGTTTACATAGCGGGTGCCGTCGCCGCTTTTGGCAACAAAGGTTTTATAGCAGGCGCAGCAGGTAAATTTAAGGCGTACGATTTCCATATCATCCATGGTTTTCTCCTCATCTTTCGCTGGATTTCTGCGGCGCAGGGTGGGCCGCAGATGTTATAAAATCATTATAACATGGCGCTTTTTGTGGAACAAGGTGCGGCCCGGCTTTTTTTTTCGGGGCAAGTATGGTATACTGGTTTTACTTATCTGCGAAAGGATTACGGTATGCTTATCTCAAAATGCAAACCGCTGGACCCCGGCGCGGGGCGGCGGCAGGGCGCGGCGCAAAAAATCTACTGTGCGGCGCTGGTGCTGCTGCTGGTTTTGTCCGAGGTGTTCAGCTCCAACATACAAAGCACGCTGCCCACCTTCAGCCATCTGGCGCGCCTGGCGCTGACGGGCGGTGCGGTGGTGCTGCTGGGCGTCAAGATCTTTTTCCTGACCGATTACGAGACCCGCTGGCAGCCGATTTTGGCCGCGCTGGTGCTGGCCTACACGGCGTTTGCCACTTGGTATGGCGATGATGTGTGGTTTTTCCTGGCCGCGCTGGTGGGGCTGGGGGCCAAGGATATTGACCTGAAAGCTGCCCTGCGCGTCTATCTGGCGGCGGCGGTGGCGGGGCTGCTGGCCGTGCAGCTGCTGCACTTTGCCACCCCGCTGATGCCCTACAACTTCTACTGCCGCAACTGGGATTTTGGCTACGGCCACTACAACGGCTTTGGCGCGCGGCTGGCGGGCGTGGCCTTTGCCTGGGGCTGGCTGCGGCACGACCGGATGCGCGCCCCTGACTGGATGGGTCTGGCCGCGCTGGCGATTTTTACGTATAAAGTCCCCGGCAGCCGCGGCGCGTTTGGCGGCATGGCCGTTATGCTGGGGCTGTTTGCGGTGCAGAAGTTCTTCCCAAAACTGTTTGACAATAAGATCTGGTACGCGCTGGTGCTGGCCGTGCCGGTGGGGCTGGCGGTGTTCAGCCTGTACGCCGGGTACATCTACGACCCCGTGTGGCCGTATGACCATATGGCGATTTTGCTGCTGAGCATCTTCCTCTCGGGCCGGTTCGAGATCTGGCACAACGTGTTCTGGGGCTCTCCCCTCACCCTGCTGGGCGGCCTGCCCACCGACGGCGACGAGCACCACGCCATTGACAACACCTTTTTGGCCGTGCCGATGAACAAGGGCCTGCTGGGGGCTGCGCTGGTGGCGGTGTTTTTCCTGCTGCTGCTGTGGCGGCTGGCAAAAAAGCATCGTTCTACCGAGACGATTTGCCTGCTGGCCCTGACGCTGTACCTGTTTATGGAAAATAAACCGTTCCTGCTTTCCGCCAACCCGTTTTTGCTGCTGGCCCCCGTTGTGTTTTTTGGCAGCGGGGAGAAAACGCGAAAGGTGAACCAAGATGAGTGAATATGTAGAGGGCGGCGTCCTCGACGCCCCGTGGGGATGTATGTGGTTGCAACATACATGATTGTTGGTTTATTTATGGTTGGTTCGTAGGGAGGGGTCTTGACCCCTCCTTGCGTTTTTGTGGTTGCACATGGTTGCGCGGGCGGATATGGAATCCGCCCCTACGGGAACAATAAATTTGTAATTACACAAAATTGCCCGGGGCGTCGGCGCTTGGCGGCGCACAACGAGCGCCGCCATCCAGCAGAGCTGGCCCGCTCGTGCGGTTCAATGCCCCACTGGGGCATTGATCGCTGCGCGACCCCGCAACGCCGCCCCCTACGTGTAAATTTTATTTGGGCAATCAAACAATAAGGTTGCGACAACCAGAAGCCTCCCTTGTGTAAAGGGAGGTGGCACGGCGAAGCCGTGACGGAGGGATTGTGACCTTACGGGGGATGTCGATGTATCCGTAAGGTCACAATCCCCCAGTCACCTACGGTGACAGCCCCCTTTGCACAAGGGGGCCTTTCTCTACGCCCATAGAGCCGCAAGGTGGCGGCAAGCGGAAGCCGCCAAATAAAAAAACAGCCCCGCCGGTTGGCGGGGCTGTTGGTGTTATAAAACCAAAATCAACGGTTCTGCGGGCCGTTTTTCAGGATGACGTCGTGGCTGCCGCCCTCGACGATCGAGGTGGAGGAAACGACGGTCAGGCGGGCTTTTTCCTGCAATTCGGGGATGGAGAGCGCACCGCAGTTGCACATGGTGGAGCGCACCTTGTACAGCGTGGTCTGCACGCCGTCGGCCAGGGGGCCGGCGTACGGCACGTAGGAATCAACGCCTTCCTCGAAGCTCAGCTTCTGGGCGCCGCCCAGGTCATAGCGCTGCCAGTTGCGGGCGCGGTTGGAACCCTCGCCCCAGTACTCCTTGACGTAGTTGCCGCCCACGCGCAGCTTGTTCGTGGGGGATTCATCAAAGCGGGCAAAGTAGCGGCCCAGCATAACGAAGTCGGCACCCATAGCCAGCGCGAGCGTGATGTGGTAATCCTGCACAATGCCGCCATCGGAGCAGATGGGGATATAAATGCCGGTCTCCTTGTAGTATTCGTCGCGGGCCTTGGCGACCTCGATCACGGCGGTAGCCTGGCCGCGGCCAATGCCCTTGGTCTCGCGGGTGATGCAGATGGAACCGCCGCCGATGCCGATCTTGATGAAGTCAGCGCCAGCTTTGGCCAGGAAGAGGAAGCCCTCGCGGTCAACGACGTTGCCCGCGCCGACCTTTACCTTGTCGCCGTAGTTCTCACGGATCCAGGCGATGGTGCGGGACTGCCACTCGCTGAAGCCCTCGGAAGAGTCGATGCAGAGCACGTCGACACCGGCGTCGACCAGGGCGGGCACGCGCTCGGCATAGTCGCGGGTGTTGATGCCTGCGCCGACGACATAGCTCTTGTTCTCGTCGAGCAGCTCGTTGATGTTCTCCTTGTGGGAGTCGTAGTCCTTGCGGAAGACCATGTACTGCAAGCGGCCCTCGGCGTCGATCAGGGGCAGGGAGTTGATCTTGTTGTCCCAGATGATGTCGTTGCAGTCATGCAGGCTGGTGGTATCGGGGGCCGTGACCAGCTTGTCCAGCGGGGTCATGAACTCGGTAACTTTGAGGTCCATCGTCATGCGGGAGAGACGGTAGTCGCGGGAAGCGACGATGCCCAGCAGCTTGCCGTGGGCGGTGCCGTCATCGGTGATGGCAACGGTGGAATGGCCGGTGCGGGTCTTGAGGTCCAGCACATCGCCGAGGGTAGCCTCGGGCGGGAGGTTGGAGTCAGAAGTGACGAAGCCCTTTTTGTAGGCCTTGACGCGGCGGACCATGTCGGCTTCCTGCTCGATGGTCTGAGAGCCGTAGATGAAGGACACGCCGCCCTGCTTGGCCAGCGCGATAGCCAGCTTTTCGCCGGAAACGGACTGCATGATGGCAGAGACCATCGGGATGTTCATCTCCAGGGGGCAGGCTTCCTGACCCTTGCGGTACTTGACCAGCGGGGTTTTGAGGCTGACAGCCGTGGGGACACACTCAGAAGAAGAATAGCCGGGGACCAGCAGATACTCGCCAAAGGTGCGGGACGGTTCAGAGAAAAAATATGCCATGTTACACGCTCCTGACTCCTACAATTTCTTAAACGTACGGTGAATCTTATAGATTAGAAAGATTGTACCACATTCGCGGACAAAATACAAAACTTTTTGCAGAAATCTTTCCTGCACCGCGAAAAAGAAAGTTGTGGATTTTGCACCAAAGATTTTAAGGGAAGTATGACTTTGGGGCGAGGATGGAAATTGCGCGGGATCTTGCGCTGCCGCAAAACGCCGCGGGCGGATATGGAATCCGCCCCTACGTGAAACGAAAAGGCCCCCTTGTGTAAAGGGTGACTCCGCCGCAGGCGGTGGGGGATTGTGGCCTGACGGGAGCAGGTCGATTTGCCCGCAAGACTACAATCCCTCAGTCTGCGCTATCGCGCAGCCAGCCCCCTTTACACAAGGGGGCCTTTAGGTTAGCGCAACAATAAAAGGCTCCCCCTTGAGGGGTGACTCCCCACAGTGTGGGGAGATGTCGCGCAGCGACAGAGGGGTCCGGCCGCGTGAGCGGTGTCACCGAAGGTGACTGAGGGGTGGCTGGGGGGGAGTTTGCTTCCCGAGGGGCACCCCTCAAGGGGAGCCTTTCACTCCGTCGTTGTCAGCACCACATCCCCCATGTTGGCGGCCAGGGTGACGGTGCGGGGGGCGGTGGTGTTTTGGGTGCAGCGGGTGCCCTGCGGCTTGCCGTTAAAGGCGGTCTCCCCCATCGGGGCTTGCAGATCCAGCGCGTAGTCGTCGGCCTTGCCGTCCACTGTCAGGCCGATATTGCCCATCCCGGTGTTGACCCGGCAGGTTTTGGCACCCTCCAACCGCCCCAGGTCAAAATTGCCCATGGCAACATCGGCCGTAAAAGTGCTGCCCTGCACAAGACCACCGGTGAAGTTACCCATCGAAACCGTCGCGTTGAAGCTGTCCGCCTGCACGGTGCTGCAAGTGAAGTCGCCCATCGCCAAATCAAGTTCAATGCTGTCAGCCTTGATGGTCTCGTTATTGTCAAACTCCACGTCACTCATGGCAGAGTGGATGGTCAGCGCCTTAAAATGGAACGCGTCGGCGTCCGGCACGGACAAAACAAATTCCGGCTCCGGTTCGCTGCTCAGGTCGCAGTTGGCGGGAACTTTATAGCGAATGGTCAGCGGTTCGTTTTCGGTGTAGGTGACGTCGAACCGCTTGCTGTACACATTCTCGCAGTGCATGGCGGCGCTGGTGGCGCCGGGGTCGATCACGATGGTCAGGCGGCCATAGTCAATGTCGAGCACGACATCCTGCGGGGTGATGCTGTCAAAGCTCATGTCCATCGTGTGGGGGCTGTTGTCCTCTACGGCATCCGAGGCCCCCTCGGCGGCCCCGGACGTTTCGGCGGATTCGCTGCCGGGGGTCTCGGTGGCGGGGTCGGCGTCCTGGGGCGGCTCGATGCCCGAAATGACGAAAGTCTCGGCGGTGTTGGAGATCGAGCCGGGGCGTACACCGGCAAGGCCAATCAGCAAAACGCAGACCACGACCAGCACGGCGGCAAGGCCCAGCAGCACGCCCACCACCGGCGGAATATTGGCCGGGCCGTGGGGCGCGGGCTTGTCCGGCCCGGCGGGCGGGGCGGTTTTGGGGGCGGTGCTCTCCCCCGCCGCGTCCAGCGTCAGGCCCTCGCCCTCTAAAATTTTGCGGGCGGCGTCGGCGGGATCGCCCAACTCGGCGGCGGTGGCGTCCTCGGCTTCGGGGCCTGCGGCGTCGAAGTATTCCTCGTAGTAGTTCAGCGCATCCTGGCGCTCTTGCTCAGGCAGAGGGGCAAGCAGCTGCGCCAGCCGGGCCAGATAGGTTTGTTTGTTCATTGTGTCTCCCCCTCAAACAGTCGGTCGATTTTGGCAGTGTAGGCGTCCCACTCGGCGCGGTAGCCCGCCAGTTGGGCGCGGCCTGTGGGCGTGATTTGGTAATAGCGGCGGTTGCGGCCATTGAACGGCTCATCGTGGACGGTCAGGCAGCCGTCTTTTTGCAGGCGGCGCAGCACGGGGTACAGCGTGGACTCGGAAATGTCCAGCACGGCGCGCACGTCCTGGGTGATGCGGTAGCCGTAGGTGCCCTGTTCTTCCCGCCCGACGACGGCCAGCACGATGGCGTCCAGCAGCGCCGCCCCGGTGTTGAATGACATAGCGGTTCTCCTTTTTTGTGCGGGTCGCGGTGAATGGTGTATGGGGTTGTATATTATATAGCATATAATATTGTGAAATGCAATAGATTGCGTAAAAAAGTATTTGCGCTGCCGCTTGCCGCCACCTTGCGGTGGCGCGCTTGAATTTAATGGGCTTCTTCCGCCAGGTGTTCCTTTTTGACCCCAAAGGGGTGGTTGAGCGACGAAAAAGCTAAAAAATGCAGGAGTGCTGCATTTTTCTTAACGCTTTTCCGCCGCCCGACAGATTGACCCCTCCGGGGCCAAATTTTCGGTTGCCGTAGGGGCGGATTCTATATCCGCCCGGGGAGTTTTACGGTAGCGTGAGATTGTCCGGGGCGTCGGGGACGCCGCCCCCTACACGCAAACCAAAAACCAAAAGGCTCCCCTTGAGGGGAGCTCCCGCCGGTAGGCGGGTGAGGGGTGGCCCCAGGAGCACGAATCCCACCCAGCCACCCTTCAGTCAGCCTGACGGCTGCCAGCTCCCCTCAAGGGGAGCCTTTTATTCCGCGCAATCTTTATTATTGGTTGCTTATATAAAAATTGTTCGTAGGGGGCGGCGTCCCCGACGCCCCGTGCAAACGCCCCATTCACAACAACTTCACCGAATTAAACTAAGTTTCCCCTCTGCCATCTTGCGCCCTATGCAAAATTGTGGTAAAGTTATTTTAATTAGAGGAAATCAGATCAGAGGGGGACTACCATGCAGCTCAATCCGCATTACGCCGAGCTGAACGAAAGCTATCTGTTCAGCACCATCGCCCATAAAGTTGCCGACTACCAGAAAGCCCACCCGCAGGCCGATATCATCCGCCTGGGCATTGGCGATGTCACCCTGCCGCTGGCGGCATCCGTCACCGAGGCTATGCACAAGGCCGTCGAGGAACAGGGCCATAAAGAGACGTTCCACGGTTATATTCCCAGCGAGCAGGGCTATGGATTCCTGCGCGAAGCCATCCGGGACTATTACGCCAAGAGCGGCGTCAAGCTGGATATCGCCGAGATCTTTATCTCGGACGGTGCCAAGAGCGACCTGGGCAACCTGCTGGACCTGTTCAGCCAGGACAACACCATCCTGGTGCCCGACCCCGTCTACCCGGTCTACGTCGACGATAATGTGATGGCTGGCCGTAAAATTTTGTACCTGCCCGCCACGGCAGAGAACAACTTCCTGCCCATGCCGGACGAGGCCCCGCACGCGGACATCGTCTACCTTTGCAGCCCCAACAACCCCACCGGCGCGACCTATTCGGTCGACCAGCTGAAGGCCTGGGTCGACTGGGCCAAGCAGAACGACGCCGTCATCCTGTTCGATGCCGCCTATGAGTGCTTCGTCACCGAGCCGGGCCTGGCCCGCAGCATCTACCAGGTCGAGGGTGCCAAAGATGTGGCCATCGAGGTTTGCAGCTTCTCCAAAATTGCAGGCTTCACCGGCACGCGCTGCGGCTATACCGTGGTGCCCACCGCCCTGGCCGACGGTAAGCTGAACAAGATGTGGCTGCGCCGCCAGACGACGAAATTCAACGGTGTTGCGTATGTTGTGCAGCGCGGTGCCGCCGCCGTGTTTACCGAGGAGGGCATGCGCGAGATCCAGCAGAACCTGGACTACTACCGCGCCAACGCTGCTGTGATCGCCGCCGCGCTGGACGAAGCCGGTGTGTGGTACTGCGGCGGCAAAAACAGCCCCTACATCTGGCTGCGCTGCCCCAACGGCATGGGCAGCTGGGAGTTCTTCGACTGGCTGCTCGAGACCGCCAACGTCGTGGGCACCCCCGGCGAGGGCTTTGGCCCCTGCGGCAAAGGGTATTTCCGCCTGACGGCTTTTGGCGATGCAGCCCGCACCAAAGAGGCCGCTGCCCGCATCAAGGCCGCCCTGGCTGCACTATAATTCATCGGAGGAACGTACAATGAAACCGAATGAAGAAATTATGGAATTCCTGAAGGAAAACCCCACCTTCTACCTTGCCACCGTGGACGGCTACCTGCCCCGTGTGCGGCCCATCGGCTTTGCCATGTGGTACAACGGCCACCTGTGCATTGCACTGGGCAAGCATAAGGCCGCCTACAAGCAGCTGCTGGACAACACCAACCTGGAGATCTGCGCTGCCAATGACCGCGGCGAATGGCTGCGCGTGCAGGGCACGGCCAACTTTGACAACACGCCCGAGGCCCAGGCCGCAGCATTCCAGGTCATGCCCCAGCTGGCCGACATGTACAACGAGGAGACCGGCCACAAGCTGGGCATCGTCTACCTCGACCACCTCTCCGCCAAGCTCTTCTCCATGTCCGGCGTGGTCAAGGATATCATGAACTACTAAGCGCATAAAGCGTGAATTGCTTTTGTAGGGGCGAGCACTGCTCGCACGCGCAGTTTGGCGTGGGTGCCAGGCCGTACGGGAGCATATGGAATGCTCCCCTACGCAGCAACGAGATAGCAATGTTTTGCAAGGCGTAGGGGCGGATTCCATATCCGCCCGTGCAATTTTGCGTTGACGCGAGTTCCCACGGGCGAGCATTGCTCGCCCCTACGATTTGCCGGGCATTTACTACAAAATAAAACAGGCCCCTCCGCCGCTATGACGGAGGGACCTGTTATGAAAGGGCACTCGAAAAAATCAAAAGGGACACTCAAAAAATCAAGAAAAAGCAAGGAAAAATGCGGAAAAAAACGGGGAAACGAGTCAATTAAGGCTCGCTCCACTCCGTTCCGCTCGCCGCCCATTATTCATCTCATTTTCATCAAAAATCACTCTAAAACGCGGGAATCCAAGATTTTTTCTTATAGATTTCTGATTTTTCTCTCAAAAATGGCAAACAAAAAAGACCCCAAACACCCGGAGGTGCTGGGGTCTTACAATTATTTACCTGTGTTTGTCCTTTTTGAGTTCTTGTTGTGCCCTACATCATAGTAATATATCTGCCCTAATATGTCAATATTCCACGACAATCTGTAACTTTTATAAGTGCACATTTAAAAATCACGATTTAAAATAGAAGTTTTTCCTTAATCTAACCGCTCCATCATCACAGATAACGTACAGGTCTTGCTCCAAATGTGCAAGTTCTGCGGGTCTGATGATGGGGCGGTTATTTTTGTTGTCGAAATCATCACCCAATGAGGGCTTATCACCTATCATTTTTGAAAAATATTCCTGTGTTTCGGTGTCCTTGCAACCCAGTATGACGGTAAATTTAAAGTTGCCGAGCATTGCTATGCGCTCATCTTTGCCGTATATCATATCGACATCCGACACCGACTGGGTTAGGACAAGGATTCTAATTCTTCTTTTCCGCAAACGTCGGAGGGCCGGGGTAATTTGTAATTTTCCAAAGGACGCAAATTCGTCCAAGCAAAATAGTATCATTTGCTTGTTTTCTTTGGGTCTTGATGAAAAATACTCCATTGATTGCGCTGTAATTATACGCATTAAGTCGCCATAGATTTCGAGCTTTTCTTCCGGGATGTAAACATATATACTATTTGTTTCCAGCGTGGCTGGGCTGATTGACTGCTCATAACTGGCTGCTTTCCGAAGTGCATTTTTTATTTTTTCGTTTGTGGCAAACAGTTTTAGGGCATCGTCTGCTGCCTGCTTGCAGCCTGCTGTGTTCTGCTCTGACGCACCTGCGAATGAACTGATATACATATTGGCAGTTTGGTTCTGCTGCTTTGCAATGTCGTTCAGCAAACTGCGCCAATCGTGACCGAGGAAGAACTCACAGATTTCAATGAAGTTCCAGCCCATACCGTAGTAGCAGATAAGTGCTGCTGTTATCATTTTTCGGCCATTCTTTGTAAAAAATATGCCTGCCTCGCTGTCGTTGGCTTTGTCTGGTAACAGCAGATAAGCAAGCTGTTCCAAACGCTCCTGCCGTTCTGTCTCATCCGTTACCGCATTGATTGAAGCAAACACATCATACGGGATGCAGTTTTCTGATGTCGGGTCAAATACAATTTTGTTGGGTGTGTTGACATTCGCTGAAATATCACCAGAAATATCCACCACCAGCGCCGTACCCTGCCAACTGCGCAATGTTGGAATCAGCAAAGCACTTGTCTTACCTGTGCCGGACGGCCCCAGTACGAGAATATGCCCCTCGTCCTGTTCGGGGGAGTAGGCCAACAGACCAAACTTCTTACCAAACAGAATCCCTTTTGCTTGCGCCGGATGTCGATACACAAGATTCTTTTTTGCAAATGGATTTGGAAAATGATTCATCTGCCCACGCAAATATACTATCAGTACCAGCACAAGGAGCATGACTGCCGTTGCTCCGTACAGATAGCAGTTGATAAGCATTACCGCCTGATTCATGGCTGTACCTCAAAAACGCAGTTCCGGCCCGGACGATTCACCGAAATACAGCGCAGGGCGTTCTACTTCCTGCTGGTATTCCTGTTCGCGTTCCGCTTTAAGCTGCGCGACAGTGCGGTTTCCACCTTGCCGCTTGGTCACGCCCGTCATAACGCGGGCATCTTCCAGACCGTGCTCGTTCAAGTAGCGTTGCAGGTCTGGGTGAAAATTACGAAGCTCGCGGCGGTCAAGAACATCATTCGCACAGATTTTATACCCCTGCTCATGCTTCAAGTCTTCCTCGACAGGGATAAAGCAAAAATGCAAATGTGGCTGGCCGCCCTCGTCATCGTGGACGATAGCCTGCACGACATTTTCCTCACCATAGCGATTTGCTAAGAAATCGTATGCTGCGCAGAAAAAGTCATCATAACGCTCCGGGTCTAAATCCTGCGGAGCCGTCACGACCCAGCCTGCCATAATCTTTATGTCATCGCGGTTATAGCAGTAAAGTTCCGATTTTCGCTGCAAAAAATAGTCATACTCGGTCATGCCCCTATCGGGGGACAGAACATAGTCCTGCCCCTGCCGAGACGGGTCAATGTCAGAATTGCCGGAATGTTCGATTTCGCGGCGATTGTGCCGCAGTTGATTGCGGACTGCGCCCGCTGAAAACTTCTCTACACTTGCCATTGTAATCTCACCTTCCTTTTGTGGGGGCAATTCCCCCTCTGCCCGTGGCTTAAAATACCCTGCAAAATTAAGCAGTGTATTTAGCCGCGGACTGATGTGTCATACAAGATATGGCAGTTCTTGCGAGAACTCCCACCGCCCTTGCGGGCTTATCTTGCCAAAGGGGCGTGACCCCTCTGGACTCCCTGCTGCCGACAAGACCTGCTTGCCGTCAGTGGGGGCTGCGGCCCCCAATCAGAACGACTTCCCGCCGTTCCTGCCCCTTGGGGTGGCGGCACAATGTCCGCACCAATGCGCAGACATTTCTGCCACATTATTCGCCGCACAGGGCGATACGCTCAAGGTCACGAAGAAAGAGGATGCCTTCAAGCCAGCCGAAGGGGCTTTCTGGCTCACACCGGTCTGCAATCAACGACAGCAAAAAATATGCTTCCTTCATCTCCCAAAGACTATCCCACTTGGAGAGGATGTCGTCAACGAGACGAGCACCGTCAATTCTGCCGTCATTGCCTACAAAAGGCAACTCGTTAAGGGTTGTATAGACCGCGATAGTCTGCTCCCATGAGGCATCACCTTCAACAATGTCGGAGGATTTTTGCAATTCCTCTTCTGAAAAACGAGAAAAGAACGACCACAGGATAGCTGGCTCACGGAGAGGACGATTTTTCAGCAAATTGATTCCACGCGACATACAATTTTTGACGTCATCATCAGTAAGGCGGTCTATAGTGGCTTCTTTTAAAAGAAAATCGGCTTCTAAACGGAAAGGGGTAGTAATCGGAAAAAATTCGTCCTTCAGTGCGGTTTGGAAAAATTTGTCTTTTTTTAGGCTATAGATGTTTTTTGCTGTATCCCAGAGAAATTTTGTCTCTGGGTCAAGATTTAAAACCATCATAAGGGTCTCCTTTCAATTTGTGTGGAGAGTGCGCTCTCCCCTATATATAACTATACTAATTTTTTTTAAATTTTGATTCGGAAAGGAGAACGCCGCTGCGGCGGGACGGGGAAGCGTGGCCCTGCCGCTCAAAAAAGTATATAAGCCCACACCCTTTAGTCAACAAACTTTCACGGCATATTCTCGCACTTTGCGGGGGTGCTGCGATATTCCATGATTTGTTGACACAGGGGTGTGGGCTTTACTTTTTCTTCTCGCCGGCAGGGGCCAAACCTGCAACCGCTTCTGCGGGGTACGAAAACACGACGAGAAAGGACAGCAAAATGAAACAAACCGTTAAAACCAGCCGCGTGGCCGGACAACTAGAAAAGATGTTCCGACTTCTCAACAATCACTTTTTCGAGGGTGCGTTGCCAGAGGTGGTTATCAGTCTTAAAAAGACTGTTGGCGCGTATGGACATTTCACTTGCGGCAAGGTCTGGCAGGCAGGCGACGAGCAGCGCTATGAAATCAATATTAGCTCGGCAACTCTCAATCGCCCAATAGAGGAAACCTGCGCCACACTTTTGCACGAAATGTGCCATCTTGCCTGCGCAGTTGGCTACGGCTCAAAAATTTTTGACGAGAACGGCAACCCCGAACCCATCAAGGACACCAGCAATAACGGCGTGTATCACAACAAGCAATTTAAAGTCATGGCCGAGGCACACGGGCTGGAAGTGGAGCACCATCCCAAATACGGTTGGACAATTACCAGCCCCGGAATTGACCTGCTGGATTTTATCGAGCAACAGGGCTGGCAGGACTTGCAGATGGTCGAGGGCGTTTCCCTTCTGGATGTGCTTGGCACACTCCCCAAGGGAAGCGGAAACAGAACCAAAAAGCCCAGTAGCACCCGCAAATACATTTGCCCCAAATGTGGCAATAGCTGCCGAGCAACGAAAGCAATCAACCTAATCTGCGGTGACTGCATGGAGAAAATGGTCGTTTCCGAGTAGTCCGGCATAAACAGCGATGATGGCCGAGTGAGAGTAGGCCGCAATTTTATAAATACACTTTTAAAAGGAATTTTCCCATGCAATACGATTATCATTCCTGCCCCTACGAACCCGACACTGGCGTGCCGCCCTGCGGAGAAAAAGCAGAGTGCAAGACCTGCGCATGGTGCGCCCTTGCAGATAAGCCCTCATAATGGGGGCTACCCTGCGGACTGCTCACGCAGTTCCCGTTTGTATTTGTAGTAAGTATTTCTTGCAATGCCTATCAGCTTTATGCACTCCGCATCCGAGAGTGCACCGCCAAAATCCTTGCTGTATCTCGCAATCAATTCTTTACACGGTGCGGCCTTCTTAATTATCAGCTTGCGGCCCGCCACCTGTCCGATTTGCTTGCCGTTCAATTTCGCTGTTAGCATCCCCTCTCTGGTGCGCTGATGCAGGTCGTCAACCTCTTTTTGGGCCTGCGCAAAGGCTAGGCGTATCTGCTCGGCGGCAAGGTCGGCGGTGTATTGATTTAATGCAGCAATAACGGACGATACAAAATTATCGGTGGCCGCGCTGCCGGTTTGCAACTGGGCGTTGATTTGCCGTTGGACGGTCTTGCGGTAGGTCTCGGTATTGATATGTGGCTCTTTTAAAAAGAAAAGGTCGATATTCCGAGCGTACAAATCCGTATACAGCTGGCAACCCTCGTCGGCGCTGCGGCTCATACGGGAGACAGAATCAAAAATAATTCTGTCACCAGCCTGCACAGTGCGCAGCAGCTTGTCCAGTTCCGCGCGGCCTTGGTATCTTGTGCCGGTGTAGACCTCACGGACGATATGGGCATCCGGGTACGCGGCCAATATGTTGCGCACTTGCCGCTCAATATTTTGTCGCGGTGTGGAAATCCGGCAATAGCCGTAGGTCTGCATAGGGGTCTCACCTCTGACGTTCGCTTTATTTACTACTAATACTATACCATTTTTTTGCTAGAATTTCCCGGATTTTTGCGACAAATCGGGCGCAGCGTTGATTTGATATAGAACAACTTTTTGGAATAAAAATTTCGGGTAATTCAAACTGCGTTTTGGGTAAAGTTGCGTGACATGGGCAAAATCGTTTGCTACCATAATTAAAATTACAACAGCTTTTGACAATTTTTGAGGGTGAGAAGACGAGTTGAACCTTTTGATTTTGGAAGATAATACAAAGGATATGGAACGGCTCATACGGCAAATCGAAGCGTGGAAAAAAGATACTGGCCATGAGGTCTACGTCCAAAAAGAAACAGCCATACAAAAGGACTCCTATGCCATGCGTGGGCTGCTGGACATAGATGCGGCCATGCTGGATGTAGAGACGCCCGGTATTGATGGAATGACCTTTGCTAAGCATCTGCGCAAATACAACAGCCGTATTGACATTGCCTTCATTTCCAATCGGAGCGAGTACTTGCTTGCGAGTCAAGATGTATATGCCTGCTCTGTCATAGTCAAGCCGACAAATACGAAGAAGATATTTGACTTGCTCGACTTTTTTTGGGAACGCAGCAGTTATGCAAAGGGTCGTGCGATATTGACTTTACAGCGCGGCGCGTATGCGGTTGACAAATATTACACAGATGATATCCTATATGCACAGGCACTTTCCCACGCGGTAGAAATTGTGACGTGCAGCGGCAGGCAGCGTTATAATACAACGTTGCAATCGGTTATGAAGCGCCTGCCGCAGGGTGAGTTTTGCCGTTGCCAACGAAGCATTGTTGTCAATGTGCGTAAAATCAAAGGCTTACAGGACAAAAAGGCAAAGGAAATCCAACTGACTAATGGTGAGACCTTGCGCGTTGGCCCTAAGTACATTGACGATGTGCGAGCTGTACTTGTAGCACTTGTATAATAACAAAATTTTATTGATTTGGAAGGATGTGTTTAGATATGAAATCAGTATCCAGAAAACTTGCGGCGCTTTCATTATCGTGCGCACTGGCGGTCAGCCTTGCGGGCTGCGGCGTCAGTGTCACGGGCGTTTCGCTGAACTTGCCGGACAGTATGGAAAAGGGCGCAACCTTTACCGCCACGCCGGAATACACCTTTGACGGTGCGACGCCGGAGAGCGCAGACCTTGCCAAAAAGCTGGACGCGCTCGATATGAGTTACACTTCCAGTGACTCCGCTGTGTTGGTGGTGGACGAGGACGGCAACATGGTGGCAGTCAGCGCGGGTACGGCAGAGGTGGCGCTCTCCAGCAAGGACGGTAAAATTACCGCCAGCAAGACGATTGAGGTCGTTGTCACCCCGACAAATATTACTACCACAGGCACGTTGACCTTGACTGCAGGTGAGGCCGCAACGCTGGAAACGGCAGTTGCCCCGGCTGACGCAACACACGTTGTTATCAGCTACACTTCTTCCGATAATTCCGTCGCAACGGTCAGCGACGCAGGTGAGGTCAAGGCGGTGGGCGTAGGCGAAGCGGATATTACCGCTGCGGTAGAAAATACAGAACTTTCCGCCGTGTGCAAAATTACAGTCCTGCCGAAAATCGAAAGTGTAGATTTAAATTATACGGAACTCTCGTTGAAGGTCGGCGGCACGGCACAGCTTACTTACACTGTCCAGCCGGAAGACGCCGTTGTGGAATCCGCCACCTACACGAGCAGCGACGAATCCGTTGCCACGGTGGACGAGGAAGGCACAGTTACCGCCGTGGCCGATGGCGCGACTACAATCACAGTGGATGTGGATGGCGTCACAGCAGAGTGTGAAGTGACCGTCAGCACCAAGACGGCCAGCGCGGCAGGCAGTAATAGTGGTTCTTCTGCTGCATCCGGCAGCGGCCAGACAGAGGCGTCTGCACCGGCAGATTCTTCCGGGTTTGAATATGGCGCGATTCCGTTTAGCAATGCGAATGATGGAAATTGGTGGTTTATTGACCAAGCAGATTCTCCTTATTGGGCGGTATTAAACAATATCAATGCAATGCGCGCGGCGGGTGGCCTCACGGCGCTATCAGCAAGCAGTAGCCTTGATAGTATTGCATATAGCCGATGCGATTATCAGTTAAAAAATAATACGCTGTCTCACGAGGGAGCACAAACGCCGGAAATACTCGCACAGAGCCAGCAGAGCGCGGCAGAGGTTTGCAGTGGCTGGCAAAATAGTCCATCCCATTATGCAGTTATTATGAATCCGAATTTCACGCAGATTGGTATTTGCTGTTTCTATACAATCGACGGCAAAACGATTTGGTGCTGCACGTTCGGCTAAAAAATTATCAAATAAATATCAAAAATCCTAGAATCAAACGGTAAATCGTACATAATAAGGCTTCTAAGGGTGTCGTGAAACACGACACCCTTAGTTTTTGCAATAAAATATGCGCCCCGCAGCGTTTGTTCTGTGGGGCGCATGATTATGAGTGGATATTATTCAGACTCTTTTTCAGTTTCTGTGGTCTCCGGGGTGGCGGGCTTTTCATCCGTGGATACGGTGGACGGCTTGTCCTCGGCCTTATCAGTGGACTGCTCGACGGTTTCTGTCGGGGTGTCTGTTACGACAGGCTGTTCGGCAACAGGCGCAACAGCTTGAACAGCCACAGTATCCACAGGGTCAGCGGATTGGCTGGCAGGGCTGTTCTTGTACTGGTTTGCCAGTTCGGAGCTGAAGAACATCTGGATGGCGTAGTAATACTGGGTAACCGGGTCGTAGTAGCAGCCAACGACTATGCCGTCCGCAGCGTCGGCCAGCATGGCCTGACGGTGGCCGGGGCTAACACTCCAACCATTTACAGCCCAATCTTCAAAGAACCATGTTCCCTGCATACGTCCAGCGTTTTCACCGTTCAAACCGGCAGCCAGACGGTCACCAAAGCCAAGCTCTTCAAACGCGGTATAGTAAGGCTCGCCGTTCGGGCGGGTGTGCCCGTAAGAGGTTGCCTGCTCTTTTGCCCGCAGGTCAGCAACGGTTTGATATTGCGACAGGTAGGTCAGCGGCGCACGGTCATTCTCGGCGCGGAACTCGTTTGTCTGCGTAAAAATCGTCTGACGGAAATGTTCGGGGTCGTAATCCTCAGAAACACCGCAGCGGTTGCAGTTGCCGCCGTGGAAGTCGTGGCCCAGCGCGGCAATGTCTTCCTCGACCTTCGTTGCGCCGCAAACGGTGCAGGAGTAGGTCGTCTCGCCCTTGTCGGTGCAGTTGGCCTCCTTTGTGACAGTGCCTGCATCCCAAATGTGCTCGTTGGTAACGGGCAGGTCTTTAACGTGCTCGGTTACGCCGCAGGTTTTGCAGGTGCGGTCAACGCTGCCAGTGTCCTTGCAGGTGGCGGGGGGGGTCTTTTCTTCCCAGTCGTGGCCGATGGCTGCAATGGTCTCGGTCTTGGTTTTGTCGCAGACGGTGCAGGTGTACAACTTCTCCCCTGCCTCGGTGCAGGTGGCGGCCTTGGTCACAACGCCGTCGTTCCACTGGTGGTCTTCGGTGACAGGCAGGTCTTTAACAAGCTGGGTGTCGCCGCAGCGCTGGCAGATATTTTCCACCTTGCCTGCGTCCTTGCAGGTGGCCGGGGTGGTGACTTCCTTGTAATCATGGCCCAGCGCGTTGGTGTAGTTATCCTTGTAGGATTTTTCGGCGTTCTCGTTGCAGGTGTGCAGCGTGTAACCCTGCTCGGTGCAGGTGGGGTCAACTACGGTCACAGTAAAGCTGTACGTCTTAGCCGGGATAGTCTCGGTGTAGGTGTGGGTCGGGTCGTTCTGGCAGGTGAATGTCATTGTGCCGTCGCTATCGTAGGTCGGCTCAACCGTGACTTTGCCCGCATCCCACTTGTGGCCGAGCTTGGCAATCGTCTCGGTCTTAGTGTGGCTGCCATCATTTTTACAAGTGTAGGTTTTAACACCGTTCGCCTCGCAGGTTGCGGGGGTAGTGACCTCACCGTCGTTCCAGTCGTGACCCAGCGCGGGGATGCTCTCGGTCTTGGTGTGGCTGTTGTCGTTCTTACAGGTGTAGGTCTTCACGCCATCCGCTTCGCAGGTCGGCTTGGTCGTGACAGCACCGTCATCCCAGTCATGGCCGAGTGCTGCAACGGATTCTTTCTTGGTTTCGGTGCAGCCATCGTTCGTACATTTAAAGGTTTTCTCGCCCTCGGTTTCGCAGGTCGGCGCGGTGGTAATCGTACCGTCATCCCACTTGTGCCCCAGTGCGGGGATAGCTTCGGTCTTGGTGTGGCTGGTATCGCGCTTGCAAATGTAAGTCAACACACCCTCTGTGGTGCAAGTTGCCGGGGTCGTAACCGTGCCATTATCCCATTCATGGCCGAGTGCAGCAACAGCCTCGGTCTTGGTCTCGGCGCAGCCATCGTTGGTGCATTTAAAGGTTTTCTCACCCTCGGTCTCACAGGTCGGCGCGGTGGTGATTGTGCCGTCATCCCACTTATGGCCCAGCGCGGGGATGGTCTCGGTCTTCGTTGCGCCGTCGCGGGTGCAGGTGTAGGTCATCACACCCTCTGTCGTGCAGGTTGCCGGAGTCGTGACAACGCCGTTGTCGTAATCATGGCCGAGAGCGGCAGTGTAGTCGCGCTTCTCGGTCAGGTTCTTGTCCTGGTCGCAGATGTAGACGGTGTAGCCCTGCTCGGTGCAGGTCGGGGCGACGGTCTGGCCCTTGTGCCATGTCTTATCCAGCACGGGGATGTCCTCGGTGCGGGTCTCGCCGCAAGCCGTGCAGGTAAAGGTCTTGACACCCTTCTCGTAAATCGTTGCGGCCTTGGTGACAACACCGTCATCCCAGCTGTGGGGCAGCTTGGCGGTGTACTCGCCCTTGTAGGTCAGGCCGGGAACTTCGTTGCACTCGTAAATCGTGTAGCCCTCGGATGTGCAGGTCGGCGCAACGACCTCTTTGATATGGTAGGTTTTGTCAAGCTCCGGCGTTTCCTCGGTGCGGGTCTCGCCGCAGGTCTTGCAGGTGTAAGTAATTGCGCCCTTTTCAAAGTAGGTGGCCTGTTTCGTGACAGTGCCCGTGCCCCAGTCGTGGCCGTTGGGGGCAACGTAGTTGTCGTTGTAGTTCATGCCGCCCCACTCTTGGCAGATGTGCTCGTCGTAGCCCGCCGTTGTGCAGCTTGCGGGGTGCTTGCGGACGACGTAAGTGTAGGTGATGGGCTTCGGCGTGGCCGTGGGTGCGGGAGCAGCAGCCTGTGCAGGGGCAGTGGCCGTTGTTTTGCCGGACGAGGTGTTGTTGTTTTTGCTGCCGGATGCAGTGCCGTTCTGTTTGCCGGAGTTGGTTGCATTGCCGGAATTGGTATTCTGCCTGTTCTGACTGTCCTGTGCAGACTTGTCGTCTGTTTCAGCGGTGGACTCCGCAGGGGCCGGTGTGGCAGTCGGTGCAGGGGTCGCAGTCGGCGCGGGTGTGGCGGCAGTAGATTCCGAACTGTCAGAAGTCTCGCTCTGGCTGGCTGTTGTGCTGGATGTGTCAACCGTGGACTTCGAGCCGCAGGCGGTAGCACTCAACGCAACGGCAGCAGTCAAGGCAACCGCCAATGCGCGTGTTTTAAAATCCTTTTTGCGCATGGGGAAAAGGTCTCCTTTCTGATGAACATACCTATATAAATTGCTATATCGGCATATTTTGTATTGTAAAATAGGGTTTTGAGGTTTGCAATAAACTTTTCCTGAAACGCTATTTTAATTACTCAAAATTGAATTATAGAGCAATTATGAATTTTTTTAATTTTTTTCTCTATAGAGGGGGGATGAGGTGGCATCGGCATTTTTGAGTTGGTATAATAGTATTAGTGATACGTTACAGTGCACTTTTTAAAATGTGGTTGGGCCAAAACGGACGACTGAATCCGGAATCAGACGTCTGCTTACAGCTTTTTTAAGGAATCCGTCAAACAGCCCGATGGGCTGCGCGGCTGCGGCAAAGTGGTCGGCCAACCTCCACATGGCAACCTGTTGGCAGGCTGCTGTGTATGGGATGATGACCGACTGCACCGTTACACCCTTTTTTGCTTGACGGAATTAAAAAGCTGACCTAGCCGCAACGTCTGCGTGTTGTGAAGAACTTACCGATAGTGGTAACTTGAAACACAAAGGTGAAAACGTAGAACTGACATAAGGTGACATTTCAATTTTTATTCTTATTGATCCCTACGGGTCTTATTGATTCTTGAAAAGATAGAAAATAAGAAATAATAAGACCTTAGAATAGAGTAAGAGGTTCAAGTCATAAAGAATTTCGAGACTCTATATTTCTGCGCTATAATGCAGAAAATTGACAAAGAAGGAAAAACCGGGATGAAAATCAGAATGTCATGGATTCCATTTCATTTTTCATAATATTATAGGAGACCTATATGGCAGATTATACGAACCCCATTCCGGCTGGCAATGTGCCCAGTACAAGTGCAGTGGTTAGAAATGCAGATTACGGACGCGAGTATTACGGTGAGCAAGCATTCTGGAAGATGCAGATGGGCTTTTTGGAAGCCCTTTTCGGATTTACGAAACAAGAAAATCTAGTTGTGGTTGCAGTCCTAAAAAACATCCATCCGCGCACGAATACCTATGATGGCACGGCAAAAGGACTGGCCCGCCGAGCCGACGTTGACGAAAAGACAGTGCGGAGCGCCCTGTTGAAAATGCAGGAGAAAAATATACTTGCCCCAGTTGCCCCCGGCCAGTGGATGCTGAACCCGCGTCTGCTCGCCAAGGGAAGCTTTTTGCAGGAAGTTAAGCTGATGGCGGCCTATGATACCTGTAAAGGGAAAAAGGTACATGGGGCAACGGTCATTGATGATAAGACGGGCGAGCTTGTGACACTGCCCAATGAGTATGCCACGGTGGAGCAGTTCTACGAGGCACAGGTGGCAGAGCGCTTTATAAAGTTGTACAAAGAATTTTTCACCGGCATTGTCGGCTTGAGCGAGACCGAGCTGAAGATACTGGTCTATATTTTGCAGGCAATGGACTTGGGAAAAAATATGTATATTGGAACGATGGAAAAAATCAAGGCACATTGCGGTTGCAGCACCGCAACGGTCAGTCGCGCCATGACGCAGTTTGTCAACCGAAATTTGATGGTAAAAGAATTTGACGGCTGCTGGAGAATCAATCCGGGCATGATAATTATGGGGCATCCCCGGAAAGTAAAGGCGCTAGAAAGTGCCTATGCGGTGGCGAAAGAAGTCAACGAGAAAAAAGCCAAGGAGCGGGAACAGAAAAAGAAGAAGGCGGCCCCGGCTGCATAGGCGGCCCTTACTTGACCCACCTTGCCACGGTCTTGGCGTCTGTGCCATATAACTGGGCAATATGATACATACTGACCCCGGCGCGGTACATCTCCTGCATCTCTTTTTTAAAGTTGGGTGCAGGACTGCGCGGCGGAGTCAAAAGTTCCGAGAGCGACAGCCCAAACAAAACGGCAAGCTGCAATATATAGCGCGGGGCAACGCTTTTGCGGGATAGTGTCGCGTGTAATTGCTTGGTGGATATATCTCCTGCCGGAATGGAAGTGCCATATAGATTTAAAAGTGCACTTCCAACCTTTGCAGCGTAAGTGTGACCGCCTGTGGGAGAACGCCAACCGTGAGAAAGCAAGGCCCGGTCTATGACGTCGCAGTAGACCGTACCGTCCTTGAAATCAAAAGGCGCATCAATGGTGTCTTGCAGCAGTCGGTGCAAAGCAAACAAGCTGTCCGGGATAGGCGCGGTGGATGGCTGTGCAAGGTGCATAGTAAAGGTAGCTGGAAACAATTCTCCCTGCCGGGTATGGACGCAAACAGCATCCGTATCAACCAGCCAGCAGCGGTGCTTGACACAAAGCTGCATATCGGGCAGTTGGTGGGAGCAATGCCAGTATGGCTCACCGTATTGCGCCAAATCCTCTTGATAGCAGATGGGGCAGTAACGCAGTACGGTATAATGATTTCCGTTGGCTTGAGATATGCCCATACGATGTACAGTGTCGGCATTGCCGTTGGAAGTGTAGGCGTAGGTAGACCGCTTGCGCGGCGTGGAAAAGAAACGTGCGTAATAGGGGTACAGTGTGTGCCGCAGGATAACGTCTTTGATGGATAAGTACCCACGCGGAAGTTGCGCCAGCAGTGGAACAATGTGCCCACACAGTATCATGCTGGCGGTATATGTGCCGTTGCCGTACAACTGGCGCATTGTGTGCTTAGCGCAGTAGTTGCCACTGTGGACATGGTAACGGCAAATGATGCTGTACCATAGTTCATCCGGGTATGGTGTGGGGAAAAAGCTAATCATAGCGTTACCTCGCCCTTGATGTAGTCGGCATAAGCGGTTACAGGTGGTGTGCTGCTGCGCTTTGCTTTCTTTAGCAGCAGGCGTAGGTCGTCGCCGACAATAGGGGCAGCTTTGCGCGGAATATCGGGTGATTTGGCAGCAGGCTTCGGGGCGCTTTTGACAAGCGGTTTTTGTGAGAGCTCGCTCATATATTCAGATACCATACCAAGATTTTTCAAAAATGCACTTTCAAAGATTTCATAATCCAGCGTTTCCCTGCCATCTAGGATGGCTTGCTTTTGGGCGCTGTACAGTAACTTGACGAGTATGTCCGGGATACCTTGCGCTTTCCGATAAAGCCAGTTTTGCATTTCAACGGTCAAGTCGGTGGCATACCTCGTATATTGGTAATGCCACAGGCCATGCAAAAGCAAAGAGTATTCTTTGTCATTTGCAAGCCTGTCGTACACAAGGCCGGTGGTGCGTCGAGCCGAGCGGAACTCCTGCTGCAATATCTGTAAAACACGGGGCGTTCCGACCATGCAGACACTTACCCCTGTACCGTTGATAAGTTGGACGAGAAAATTAAGAAAGCGTGTACCTGTTTCACGATTTCGGTAACAAATATTTTGCAACTCGTCTATTACCAGCAGGCCGATATGATTACTGCGGACAATCAAATTAAGCTGACTGACGAGGACATCAATACTCAAGCGGCGGGCTAGTGCATCCCTCTGATAGCTTGTGCCGAGCAAACCGTCAATTTGCAAATATATATCCAGTATCAATGCTTTTATCGAGGCGTCATGCGGAGTTTGTACGACCAGATACGGGATTTGATGGCAATAAAAATTTTGCCCGTGGTACTTGGTGTGCTCGATAACCTGTGGAAATAGCGACAACACGCGCTGCAATGCAGTGGACTTGCCAAGGCCCGACACACCGATGACGGAAAATGAATTTCCGCCGCCAATAGAGGCTGCCGAGGCGTTCCCACGCATGAGCGCATAGTCATTTTGCAGGGCCGCAGCCTCGCGTTGCATGGAATACTGCCCATAGCAATGCTGCAAGGCAGTGTAGACCTCGCAATACAGGTCTATTGTCATGGATAGAGGCTGATAATATTCATATAAAGAGGAAAGCAGCTGCAACCGCTCCCCAGTACTGCGGTCACGGTCATTGTCGCTGTATGGTGGGATAGACGCCAGCGCACGGATAAGGTCTTTCCCGGCAAGCATGGGAGGGAGTGCTTCAATAAAAGGGTTATTATTATAAAGAGGATTGGCAATGTAATCAGCGTTCATTGAAATCTGTCTCCTGCTGTTCTGTTAATAAGTCCATCATGGATACGCTTTCTTGCTTGCGGGCAGTGCGGCGGTTGTGTTGGATTTGCTTGCTGATATTTCCACGGTCAGACATGGTGCGCTCGGAACGGTCAGCAATGGATTGTATATCATCCATGAGGTCTAGTTGCGCCTGTAATTCTTGCTTTTTCCAATCGGTGCGTTCAACTTTTTCTCGCTGCTGGGCATCCGCGACCTCGGCCAAGTTTTTGCCGAGATAGGTTTTCTGCACGAGAGCTAAAGCAGTATATGTGCCATTCTCGTAAAGCCAGATGGTATCCATACATTCCGGCATATAAGCAATTTGCACTGATTCCCGCCCACGGAGACCGGCAGCAACAAAACGCTTTTTCAAATTGCAATTTGCATACCGCAGGCCGAAAACTTCCACCCCACGCTGTGTAATACGCCCTTCCATGCGCGGCAGCAATGTGTAAAGCAGTCGCTTATCGGTAGCCTCACGCACGGGGCAATCTTCCTGTGCCTCACAGAACGACCAGATACTTGCTGCCAGAGGCGGTGTGTTGGCTTCTATCATGGCAGGTGCACGGGTAAAGCCTGTCTGTACAGATTTTGCATTATAGAACAGGACGCAGCGCAGAACAACGGCGGTAAATTGCTCAAAATCTAATGTGCCTTGTCTGCGGTAGTCTGGCGCACCGCGTTCTTGTGTATCGGTTTCGATAACACCTTTACCTTTAAGTAGCGGCTTGTAGGCGCTCTGAACCAAATCAAACAGTTTTTCAACTACACCTTTTAAATCCGGACGATATGCGGGAAGGTTTTCAATCTCAATATGGTAACTCTCGCACAGGTTTTCCAGTGGGCCGCTGGTGAACTCACTGCCTCGGTCTGTAATAATTTTGGAGGGAAGATGGTGACTCGGCCAGTCGTGCGAATCAATGTCGATTCCGTGCTGATGGCAAAAACTGACCTTATCCGTAAAAGTATTCTGAAGCAGCAGACGCAGCGCATATTGTCCGCCCTCTAAACCAACATACACGCCGGTAATCAGGCGGCTGTAGGCATCGACCATCGTATAAATAATGGGTCGGCCAATAGGTTTGCGGGAAAGGCGGCTGACAATGTAGATGTCGGCAACGGTGGCATCGGTCATGTACACTCCGATGGTGTGCGCATAATCACAGACCGAACCCGTAAACGGACGATGATTGCGCTGATAGGCTTTAAGCCCCTGTCTGCTGATGGTCTCGCTGATGGGGTCACGGTGCTGCCGGAAGTAATAGCGGAACTGCCAGAACGTGGGATAATCGGGCTTTAATTTGCCCTGTGCATCACAAAATTTTGCCCGCAGCATCATTTTGTAGGCGGTTTGCAAGCTCTGCCTTTGCGGGGTGTAATAGTATTTGTTCAACGCCCAGCGGATGGCCTTCTCGTCCGCAGTCAATTCACGGGTTTTCGTAGACGTTTTTCTGGTGGGTAAAAGTATGTTCTTGCTCTGATAAACCCAATATTTCCATAAGTATTGCAATACCGTTCGGCGGGAGACGCCATGCTCTCCAACGATTTGCTTTACAATCTCGTTTCGGTGGGGTTTGTCATAGATACAGACGTTGTCCAACAGAGGTTTAATCAAGGCAAAGCGTCTGTCACGTTCGCACCGCTGCGCTGCGGAAATGTCTTCATCCACAGTGAAAATAGTATATTCCTCGGTGGAGACCGATTTCATACCTTCCAGCTCATGCGCTGATAGGATGAACGGCATCCGAAAGTGCTGACAACTGACGGCATAGCTTTGTTCCTCGCTGCACAGCAAGATACGGATATGCTCACCGTTTTTATCAGCAAGAATATCATTTTCCCGCATGGTCTGCCCCTTCCTTATCAATGATAATTCCCCAATCGGACACACCCTGCCCCTGCCAGTATCGGCGGGATAGCTCCAGCTTTTCCGCCAAGGAAGGACGATTTAGATGGGCGCGGAATACGGCTTCGCGGATGGCTGTGTGGCCGTCGTCATATTGTATGACGAAATCCGTGGTGTACGTTTCACTGGGAAGATTTAGGTCATCCGCAGGAACATCTACTCCAACGGGCACATTGCAGACGAAAGAGCAGACGGACGGCTCGGCGTCCAACATCCGTGCAGCGGCTAACTGCACCTTGTCATACAGATGGCAGACACTTTTGCATTTTGATAGCATAATTTTTGTACAGCGTTCTTTTTGTACTTGCTTGCGCATGGTACTCTCCTTTACAATTTTGATGGCAACTTTGGAATTTCGGCTTGTCCTTTTGGTACATTTGCGAGGCAAAAATATAATTCCATTCCCGGATTTTGCGGGATAAATGTGCGATTTTCGGCAGAAATGGAATTTTAGTATGCCTTTTTGCAAAAATGGAATTTGAGCTTTGCCCTGCGGTTAAGACTGTACTTATAGGCTTTTCTGCGGTTTTACACGCTGCACTGGGACAAGCAAATTTTCAATTTTTGCGGAATTTCGCACGTTGGTACTATATGAAAGGGCACTCGAAAAAATCAAAAGGGACACTCAAAAAATCAAGAAAAAGCAAGGAAAAATGCGGAAAAAAACGGGGAAACGAGTCAATTAAGGCTCGCTCCACTCCGTTCCGCTCGCCGCCCATTATTCATCTCATTTTCATCAAAAATCACTCTAAAACGCGGGAATCCAAGATTTTTTCTTATAGATTTCTGATTTTTCTCTCAAAAATGGCAAACAAAAAAGACCCCAAACACCCGGAGGTGCTGGGGTCTTACAATTATTTACCTGTGTTTGTCCTTTTTGAGTTCTTGTTGTGCCCTACATCATGTATTTTTTACGCGTGTGACGGGTGCAGGATGGTGCGCCAGTCGAGGTCGCCGTGCTCAAGGCCGTGGATGAGGACTTCGGCGGTGGCGATGTTGGTGGCTACCGGGATGTTGTGCACATCGCAGATGCGCAGCAGGTTCATCTCGTTCGGCTCGCTGGGTTTGGCGGCAATGGGGTCGCGGAAAAACAGCAGCATGTCCACTTCATCACAGGCGATGCGGGCCATGATCTGCTGGCCGCCGCCGTGGCCGCCGGGCAGAAATTTCTGCACACTCAGCCCGGTGTTTTCCTCAACCAAGCGGCCGGTCGTGCCGGTGGCAATCAGGTGATGCTGCTCTAATATATGGCGATAGGCAGTGCAAAACTGCACCATCAGCTCCTTTTTGGAGTCATGTGCTACCAGAGCGATCGTCATAAAATGCTCCACCATCCTTTGCGGTAAAATCTAAAAAGTAAGCGGGACCCTTTGCCCGCATAAGCGTTTGGCCAAAGCCTGCCCGGCCGCCACGGCGGCGTCGTGCACGGGGGGCACTGTACCGGCCGCACCGGCCTGCTGCAAGGCAACACTTTCTGGGATGACAGCGATCAGCTGTGCGCCCACCGTGTCAATGCACTCGTCCAGATCTTCTACGCTGGCGCGCTTGCCGAAGCTTTCCCGCGTGACGCGGTTCATCACCAGCCGCACGGCGCTTTGGGGGCGGCCGCCGGCCAGCAGCCGATCGGCCACAATTTTGCCGTCGCGCAGGGCAACGGGGTCGGGCGTCAGCACCAGCAGGGCACGATCCGCGACCGTGGCGGCTGCCGTAAACGGCGCGCCCATCCCGGCGGCGGTGTCCAACAGGATAAAATCAAAATACGGCCGCACGGCCTGCAACAGCCGCCCCAAGGGCACTGCCGCGACCTCGCCGCCTTCATACGGGGCGCTGATGACCGAAAGCCCGGCGTACAGGGGGCTGGGCACGATGGCCTTGGCCGGTTCGCACCGACCGCAGAGCACATCCTCGATGTCATAGACGGTGCGCCCGTATACGCCTGCAATAATGTCGACGCTGCGCAGACCGGAATCCAGCTCCACCAGCAGGACCTTGCGGCCCAGGCGGGACAGGCCCGCACCCAGCAGCACCGAAACTGTGCTTTTGCCGGTGCCGCCCTTGCCGGAACAGATCATAACACATTGTGCGCCCATGGATACTCCCCCTGCCGCACAATACCGCGACACTATTCTGTCTACATTATAGCATACTGTCTGCGCTTCGGCAACAGATTTTTTGGTAAAAAATCACAAAATATTTTTGCGCAATATCACAAGAAAATTGTAAAAACGGTTGCGCAAAGCGGGAAATGCAGCCCGCAAAAGTCATACAAGCACGCGCGTTTTATCCAAACCACGCGTCCAGCACGGCGCGCAGGATGGGGGCCGCGTTGGCCCCGCCGCCGCCGTATTCCAGCACAACGGCTGCGGCGATCTGCGGGTCGTCCGCCGGGGCGTAGCCGATCAGCACCGAGTTGACATAATGGCTGCCGCCGGGCAGCGTGTCCGCCAGCTGCGGGCTGCCGGTCTTGGCCGCGCAGGCAACAGGGGCCTCGCGCAGCACGCGAGAGGTCTGCGCCATCCGTTTCATGCCGTCCCGGATGGGCCCGAACACGCTCTCGCCGCCGGGGATTTCGGTAAAGGTCGGTGCGTACTGCCACACGGTCTCGCCGGTGGCGGGGTCAACGGCGCGGTCGGCAAAATGCAGGGCGGGTTTGCGGCCAAAGTTTGCCAGCGTGGCCGCGTACTGTGCCAGCTGCAGCGGCGTCACGGCGGTGTTGCCCTGGCCGATCGCCGCCATCAGGGTCAGCCCGTCCTGGTAGTTGGCATC